>OHAC01000133.1_pt1 | contig 77391 bp, 59 predicted proteins | sample 1577051 | NCBI WGS metagenome assembly OHAC01 (sample SAMEA3541499, study PRJEB24748) | human gut metagenome | biome: human gut; feature: human-associated habitat; material: faeces | place: China | collected 2012 | reverse complement strand
TCATGAAGCAACCGGACACAACGAACAGTATGTAGTGCAGGCTGCATGGGATGAACCAGTAACTACATACGAGGATTATGCATGGGAATGTTGCAACGTGTGTGGAGCAGATATTACAGATTGTATAGATGAACATACAAAAGCACATGCATTAGCATATGAGGGAGGTGGCTGGCATATTGAATATGGCACACGTCCAGTGACAACAATCGTACATCATGATGCAGTGTATGGAACACGTTGGGTGCAGGATAGTGCAGCATGGGATGAAACAGTAGTGGATGGATATGTTTGCTCTTGTGGAGCAAGAAAATAAGATAGAATGCGTACCGAATTTCGGTACAAAAAGAGAATCATCGAGAGGTGGTTCTTTTTTTGTACGGAAATTTAAAGAAGGGAAACAAAGGATATGAGTATGGGAAGATATTCCAGGGCACCTCCAGTAAAAAGAAATCTATAGGAAAACAGTGAAAGGAGGATAAGGATGAAAAAAATAAAACGCCTGATTGCATTAATGGGAGTTTTTGTTTTTATTAGTAGTTCGCTTCTAACAGTTGGAGCAACAGATGAGAAAGCAGAAGAAAAAGAAGTATTAGAATATCTGGATGATGGTACAGCAGAAAATAAGGGCTTAAATGTAGCTCCGGATGACTTGAAAAAATGGGTAGGAAAAGGAAGAACCTTGATGGATGATTGGGAGAATTATTCTCAAGGAATAGCTACAGCAGATTTAGCGGATGGAACAGCTGTACGAGTTACACCTAATTCTGGAACAATCTGGTATGGAAGTTGGAGTACCTGTAAATTTGATGTATCTGGAAGGTTGGGATATTGTGCTCAGCCAAATAGTGGAACTCCGTCTGGAGTTTTCACCTCACATCACTTAAATAATGATCTGGTTAAAATCTTATTGATGTGTGCTCCTGGTGGTCCTCTGGATGGTAAAATTGGGGGATTTCCAGCTGGAAGTATTTTTTATGACCCGAATGTGTCTGGTGGAAATGTATATGCTAATGCACATGCTTGTATCGGTTATGCTTATTCGCAACAGACAACCGGATTAAGCTATTCTTATATAGCAGGAATCAACAGAATGCTTCAATTAGCAAAAAATGTCATGAATAATGGAACTGGAAACTATTCACCAGATGCAGACTGGAATAGCTGGTATGTATGTGTAGTACCTAACAGTGCACAGGATATTGTCTGGTTAGAATCAGCACCAAAAAAAGGAAACTGTAAAGTTAAAAAGACTTCGACTAATCCGGAAATTACAAACGGAAATAGCTGTTATAGTTTAAAAGATGCAACATATGGAATTTATAGAAATTCGAATTGTTCGGACGCTTCATGGGTTGCAACTATGACTACAAATGAAAACGGAGATTCGAATACTGTTACATTAGATGCAGGAACCTATTATGTACGGGAAGGACAAGCTCCAAAAGGGTATGCACTGGATAAAACAGTACATACTATTCAGATTAAAGCAGGAGAAACCTATACCTTAAAAGTATCAGATAAACCTACAATGGACCCGGTCGGTGTTTTGCTTGGAAAAGTGGACAAAGAGACCAATATGAATAAGCCAGAAGGCTCATTGCCTCTGGAAGGTGCATTGTTCACTGTAAAGTTTTATGCGGGAGTATTATCGGATTCTGATCCGGCTGCGGATGGAAAAACAGCAACTCGAACATGGGTATTCAGAACAGATAAAGATGGATTTACTAACTATAGTCCTAATTATTTAGAATCCGGAGATGAATTATATATAGGTCCTAGTGGAAAACAGGAATTACCAATAGGTACATTAACAATCCAGGAAACCCAGGCACCCGAAGGATATTTGATCAATCCACAAGTGTTTACAATCAAAATCACCAGTAACAATAATGGTTCAGAGTTTGTCTACACCTACAACGAGCCAAAAGTATTAGAGCAGTCACTTGATCTGAACATCGTGAAAAAAGAAAAGAACAAGGACTATGCAATTGAAGGGGCAGTATTTGAGCATACATTACCGGACGGAACGACTGAGACAGTGACAACAGATGCAAACGGAACATGCAAATTCAAAGCATTAGGCTATGGACAGCATAAAATCCGAGAGGTATCTGTACCGGACGAGTATACAGTAAATGGAGGAGTCGTAACATTTACAGTTGCAAAGGATAATAAAATCACGTTGGACTCTAATACAGCTGCAGATAATTCCATGCAGTTTGTAGTTCAACCAGATGGAACAGCTTCATTGAGCGTTGAAGATACGTTAGCACCATATACTTTGAAAGTTACGAAAGTAAATGAAAAAGGAAAAACACTGGAAGGTGCAGAATTTACTATCTACACAGATAAAGACTGCCGTACAGAAATTGCGAAAATTGTTACTGACAGCAATGGAGTTGCGACCACAGAACCATTAACAGTTGAGAAGAAATATTATCTGAAAGAAACGAAAGCTCCGCAGGGCTATCGAATCCCAAAGGATGCAAAAGGAAATGATTATGTATATGAAGTATATACAAAAATCAATGACAAGAGACAGTATGAATACTATGTAAACGGGGAACTTCACACAACATCAACAGGAGATTATGCGATCGAAGGAACAGTACATGAACGTATTGTAAATCTTAAGGTAGTAAATCAGACGGGGTTACAGATGCCGGAGACAGGAACACATACTACGTTGATTTTACTAGCAATCGGTGTTGCCTGCATGGTAGCTGCAATCATTCGTCAGTTAAGAAAAGGGAAAGCAGAGGATAAGGAAAATGAGAAAAACGGGAAATTATAATAAAAAAAGAGTAGCGTTAGCATTAACTGGAACACTTGCACTTACAGGTGTAGTTGGTTCGATTCCAATGTCCATGTTCCAGAATGATTTGGCAGTTGTTTGTGCTGCAGAGGGAACAGAATACAGTACAGTAAAAGGTGTTGCGACAATGGGGAGTGGACAGGCACATATTGATATTACTGGAAAGGAAGGACAGACACTGGTCGGAAAAAAATTCAATGTATATAAACTTTTTAATGCAGAAAATGCAAAAGGCGGAGAGTCTATTAACTATACATTTAATCCAACTTATGAGCAGGCATTAAAGAATGTGGTATCAAAAGCTCTCACAAAGGCAGGAACAACAATTGCTGCAGCTGACGTTACAGAATATCAGGTCATTGATTATATTCAGTCTTTAAATAATTATCCGGTGGAAGGTGCTACAGCAGACCAGAAATTGGAAAGTAGATACAGTGCATTTCGTTTCTTCATCGAAGAGCTGAGAAACGAAATGGTGAAATTAAATGAAACACCGGAAGTAGTCAAAGTAAAGAATGTCCGTTCTGACAATTCTATCCGTCTGGATGGGCTGCAGTATGGCTACTATGTAATTGATGAAGTATCAAATGTAGAAGGAACACACGCTGCAAGTTCATTGTGTATGGTAAACACTGCAAACCCTGCAGCACAAATTATGATTAAATCAGATTACCCAAGCATTGTAAAGAAAATCCAGGAAGATGATGCAAATGCCGGAATTACAAATGCAGACAGATGGAATGATATTGGTGATTATGAGATTGGTCAGACAGTACCATATAAATTCACATCAAACGTGCCGGATATCAACGGATTTGATACTTACTATTATGCATGGCATGATGTAATGAATGATGCACTGACATTCAATAAAAACAGTGTAAAAATTGAAATTTCCGGAAAAGTAAATGGAAAAGCAAAAACATATACTCTGAACAATGCAGAGTTTACAGTAACAGAAAAACCAGGGAATGGAGACACATTCGTTGTTGCAATCACAGACTTGAAAGCAATCGTGGACAGAGAGTTTGATGAGGTAGATACGAGAAAAGAAAATACTTATGGACAGAGTGTTACATTGACATACAATGCAACACTGAATGATAAAGCGGCAGAGAATACAGGACGTCCGGGATTTGAAAATGATGTTCGTCTTGAGTTCTCCAATGATGCAGATTCAACAGGAGATGGAAAAACTGGTTATACACCATGGGATACAGTTGTATGCTTTACATACCGCTTAAATCCAATCAAAACAAATGACCATGACAAAGTACTGGATGGGGCAAAATTCCGTCTTTACAGTGATGCAGACTGCAAAAATGAAGTATATGTAAAATCAGGGCAGGATGGATATATCGTAATCAATCGAGATTCTATCGGAGGGAAAGACCATACTGGCGGTACAAAACCAGATACAGCAGTAGAAATGGTATCCGATGCAAATGGTACATTCAATATCTATGGTCTTGACAGTGGAACATACTATCTGAAAGAGACAGATGCTCCAGACGGATATCGTTTATTAAAAGACCCTATCAAATTAGAGTTAAAAGCAACATTTACAACAGCACGTGATACTTATGTAAAAGGGGAAAGTGCAACTGACAAAACTCTTACAGCATTTGATGCAAAAGCAAATATCAAGACATTCTATAATGGCTTAAGCAAATCAGAGGATAAAACATTAACAACAAATGTGGAAGATGGTTCTGCTAACATTACCATCGTGAACCAGGTAGGAAAGAAACTTCCTATTACTGGTACATCTACAGTTGTGGTTATGCTTGGAGCTGGTGTTGTTCTTATGAGCTTTGCAATTGCAAAAGGACGTAAGAAAGACGAAGAAATCTAAGCTAAAAGGAAAGGAGATTACATGCGAAACAAATGGGGCACGAGAGTCATATTCCTAATCGGATTTGTACTCTGTTGTCTGCCGATCATGTGGAATGTAATCGAGCAGCGGCATCAGTCAGATGCCGTTGCCACCTATCAAAATGCAGTGAACAAGAAGGATGATACTAAATTGCAGGAAATCATGGATAATGCAGCTGCATATAATGATATGCTGTATCAGACGGGTGGAGCAATCGTAGATAATTCCGATACGGAGATTTTGAGTGACGAAAGCTATCTGGAACAATTGAATGTTTCCGGAAACGGCACAATGGGAAGTCTGGATATACCGAAAATCAATGTGGAACTGCCAATCTATCATGGAACAGATGATAGTGCACTTTCAAATGGTATCGGACATCTGCAGGGAACAAGCCTTCCAGTGGGTGGAGAGAACACACATTGTGTTCTGACTGGACATCGAGGACTGCCGAGTTCAAAATTATTGATTCGATTAGATGAAATGAAAAAGGGTGATTTATTTTTTATCCGGACTGGAAATGAAACGCTTGCATATAAGGTGAGCAGGATTCAAATTGTAGAGCCGGAAGATGTATCCAGTCTGCAGATTGAAGCAGGAGAAGATTTAGTGACACTGGTCACTTGTACACCATACGGAATCAATACGCACAGATTACTGGTGACAGGAAAGCGTGTGGAATATAAGAAAGTCCAACACGATGCGATTAAACAGGAAATACCATCCATCCGGGAACTTATCTTTTTCATTCTTCCATTTATGTTTGCTGCAATATCACTTGGATTGTATTTTTGGAACAGAAGGGAGACATATGAAGATGGGAAAATATAAGCATGTACTAGCTGCAGTATGTGTTTGTGCAGCTCTCGGAACCTTAACTGTACATGCGGCAGATACAACGACATTAAAAGACAGTGAGCTTGTTGTTGATAAGACAACGACTTCCTCTGGAGAACAGACCTTACCGGATAAAAATATATTAACGCAGGTTGACAAAGCAAAAACTGGAAGTATTCAAGTTGAGCTGACAGATGGAAAAGCGGGTACTGATAAAAGTAATGTAAAAATCAACTGTCAAAAAGTAGCAGATATTGTTCATGGAGAATATGTACTCATAAAGGAATATAAAGATACTGAAATAGATCTAAATGCAGTAGAAAATTCAAATGACTTAAAAAATGCTGCTGAAAAATTAATCGAAAAAGCTGGAAAGGGTACAACTTCCAATACGACAGATAAATCCGGAAAAGCAGTCTTTAACAATTTGGAAGTGGGAGTGTATCTCATTTCTGCAGAAGATTCAGCAACGTATGACACAGTTGAACCTGCATTGATTGCAATTCCTACATGGAGTGATTCGGATGGGAATATGCTGTATGATGTTGTGATCGAGCCGAAGCATACACCGAAACCGGAAAAAGGAAACAATGTTGCACCGCAAACAAATCTGGAAGATAATACGTGGAAATATGTAGGTGCTGCGTGTGTATGTGTGATTGGTGCAGTTGGATGTACAATTTTAATGCGTAAGAGGAAACAGTAGATGAGAAACAGAGTATACAGATTCATTATTGTGGTCTTATTAGGGATGGCGGTGTGTTTCGGAATCCTTGCATATCGGGAACACAAACCTTTCATGGATGCAAAAATAAGCCATGAAGCAATACAAAAAGCTGTTGTATCACAGGAGATAGAAGAAGAGGATTTGAACAATCCGATGAACCGGAAAATCGACTTTGCCTTATTAAAACAAGTAAATCCAGATATTATCGGGTGGCTCTATATCCCACAAATTGGCGTGGATGAAGCAATTCTTCGTGGCCGGACAGACAACGAATATTTAAGCAAAAGTTTTGACGGAACATACAGCATTTTAGGTTCAGTATTTACGTTCGCCCATACAGATGAGAAGTTGTCAGACCCGCATATCTGCCTTTTCGGACATAACATGGTGTCTGGTCAGATATTCGGACGGCTTGATGAACTTGCGATTGATGAGACTGGAAATCAGAGTATATATGTTTATACGCCAGAACGAACAAAAGGACTTACAATAATGTCTGTATATTCTTGTTATAAGACCGATCCGGTATTTCAAGACGATTGGAGCATGGATGGGGAAGATATACAGACATTTACACTGTCAACCTGTACCGGATATGCGTATACACCATATCGACTCGTTGTAAATTGTACAGTTACGAAAGAAAAACTTGTTCTGTAAGGAGAGAGACTCGATGAAGAGAATAATCATAACGATAGTAATTGTAATACTAGGCATCGGATGTGGATTCGGTGCTTTTTTTATGCTCAGAACAGGTACAGATATAAAACAGCAAGAGTTGGAAAAAGCAGAACTGATAGGACTTGAAGATATCAAAATTGAAAGAGGAAATGAATTGCCGGATACAATCTATCACATTCAAGGAAATACAAATGTGACGAAAGCAGAAGTGGATGTAACGGCTGTGGACACTTCGAAAGTTGGTACTTATCCGATCAAATATACTTATTATGATAAAAATAAGAAAAAGTATAATCAGACTATAAAATGTACCGTATACGAAAAAAAAGAAGTAGTAAAGCAAGATACAAAGGAAAAGGAAGTCATACAGGAAAACAGCACACAAAAAACAATCCCGCCACAAACGGGGGATGGAGAAAAAATTCTGATTCTTTCGGTCTTACTTGGTACATCAATAACTGCAATCTGTGTCTGTATATATAAGTTAAAGAAAGGAGAGGACAGAATATGAATATGGATACAAACCAGAATCCATTTTATCAAAATCTGAATGAAATATACCAGGAACGGGAGAAGCTTTTCCGTCAAAGAGAAGAAGAGTATTTAAAACAGAAGAATGGATTGAATAACTTACTTGAAGTGATTAAGCAGGAAAAAAGTGAGTTAGAAAAAACTGCTAAAGAGCAGGAAAAGAAACGAGAGGAACTGAAAAAAGAGGAACAGAACCAACAGACCTGGTATCAGCAGATATGTGAAGAACGAAAGCAGATAGACGTGGAACGTGGACTGTTACAGAAAGAACAACAAGAGTTTCAAGCAAAAAAAGATGCGGCAGAGGTGCAATACCGGGTACAGCTAGAAAAGGCGAAAAATGAAGGGATTCAAGCACAACAGAAAAAAGAAGAATTTGAACATAAATTAGATATGTTAGGCTTGATGCTGGATGCGAATGGAGAACCGGGAAAAGAATCTGCACAATTTTTTGAATCATTACTTGGTGGGACAGAGAAGATAGATCAGGAAGAATTGCAGACATTAGAGGAAGAAAATAAAGCCTGCCAGGAAAAGATTCAAGAACTGGAAGAAAAGCTTCAAAATATGGAAGACGATAATGAGGAGCTGCGTGATAAAAATGAAAAATTGCAGAATGAAGTAGAAACGCTTTCACAAAATATACAGAAAGCAGAAGAGGAAAAAAACAGGCTGCTAACATTAGTATCAAATATCTCAATGAATAAGGAAGAGGAGACAGAAGAAACACCAAAAGAAGATGTACCGAATTTCGGTACAACAGAAGAGACTTATGTTCCGACATTTGGCAGAAAAGAAACACATGAAGAGGTGTTTGAAGAACTGACAGCATCCATATTACAGAATTATTTATCCAAAAATGAAGCAAAATACATTTCCTCCGAAATCAAACATTCTGAGGATGGTGAACAGCTTCATGTTAATATCAATAATCTGGATTATGCTTTTATATTTTCACAGCCTGCAGCCTTTGATATTTCGACTCCGAAAAAGAAAAGCTGGACTTTAGATAAACTTCTGGTTCGATTAAATACACAGCATCCGACAGTAAAATTCCGCTATGATGAGCAGGAGGGAAAAGTATATGCATCCGGATATTTCAGTAATACAATGACTCCGGAAAATTTAATGAATAAAGTACATGAAGTAAGTGACTGTTTCCGTCAGAAGTAGAGGTGAGTACATATGACAGCTTTACAGTATATGGGGACAGGGATTATCTTCGGTGGTTTTGCAGGCGTTTGCTTAGTTGGGGCAATCGCTTTTTTCTTTGTCACAAAACAAAAAAAATATTACTATGCAGGGCATTTTAGAAAGATAAAATTTCCAGAACAGTTTTATACCGAATTTCGGGAGGAATATAAAAAAACAGAAAATATCAATGAAACATTGGATTATCTTCTGACAAAATATCCAAAAGGAAAAGTGGCAAAAAGGCTGCGTGCGTCAAAAGATTATCTGAAACACAGTCATTATAAAGATTACGAAACGGCATTGTATCGGTACTTGTCAGATAACGATACAGAGAATGTCATTACGGAAATCTTGATACTGGACTTGCAGAAGATCAGAAGACTTCCGTGTAAGGAAGAGACAGAATAACTGCAGTTTTATATAAGAGAGGAGAAATTTAACATGAGAAGAAGTAATTGGAAATTAAAAGTAACTGTTGCAGTAGCGTTTATTTTAAGCATTGCTGCAGGAATTATTGCTGCAATACTTACACCGGGTGTATGGAAAGGGTTTGTAGGATTTGGAACATTTGCGGTTTTACTTATTGTATTAGTCTTTATTTTCATAAAAGTTTTACATTTTGGGAGGGATTAAGAGATGCAAAAGAAAATGATGAAAATAAGTAAAAAGCAGATTGCAACATTTATGGTGCTTTCAGTAATGATGTCGTTTGCGATTACACTGCAGGTAGGGTGTCAGGTATTTGCTGCTACGGGAGACGAAATAATAAAAAATGGATTTAATACAATCTACAGTCTAATTGCTGCAATTGTATCATCAATTGGAAGTCTGTATTTATTATGGGGAGTATTTGAATGGGGACAGTCTATGAATATGCAAGATGGTGGTGCACAGTCTATGGCATTTAAACGTGTTGCGGCTGGATTAGTTACTACTATCGCACCGCAGCTTATTCCTATTATTAAAGAAAGTGTTGGAGTAGCATAAGTAGGAGGGAGGAAAAAAGATGCCAGATTGGTTGCCAGGTTTTCTCAGTAACACATTGTTAGTCAGTCCGTCTTATGCAACAGCAAACGCAATATGGAATGTGGTGATGTCTGCATGTATCGGTATGATGCAGACGACACCACAAGGGTTTTCCGCTATTGCATGGAATTATGTACAGACGGAGCTTTATCCGTGGGCATTATCCATTGGAGTTATGAGTATGGATTTGTTTATTATGATGGGATTTTTCAAAGCTGTGGGAAATTTTAAGGAAAATATGACACTGGAACTTATGATTGAAGCATTAATAAAAGTTGTAATCTTAAATGTATTGTTAGTAAGTGGATTACGAATCATTGGAACAATATTTCAAATGGCATCCGCAATGGCAGGGACGGCGGTCATGATTGATTCGCCGTCATTCTTTACCGGGGATATTGATATGGGTTCCAGAATATTCTTTTGGGTATTTGGACTCTTTTATTTTATTGCCGCAATAGTATGTGCATTTTTGATTCTGCTTACACTGTATGGTCGTTACATCAAATTATATATTTTGGTTGTAACGTTTCCTCTTGCAATGCCTACCTTAACTGGTGGACGGGGAATTGAAAGTACAGCATATGCCTGGGTTAAGAGCTTTCTGTCAAATACATTTGAGATTGTCATTATTGCATTAGTAATAGCTATTGCAGGAAGAATCATGACAGGGGTTACCATATTTACGGCTGAAAATGTAATACTGGAACATTTTGACGGATTTGCACAAGCATTAAATTCTATGATTTATATGATTTTAATGGCAGTTTCAGTAAAAGGAGCATCAACGTTCCTTAATAAAACATTTAATCTGTAAAGATAGAAGATGAGGTAAATTCATGAAAATAGATTTGAATAAGGATTTTGAAGAACAGTATAAAAATGAATTGTGGAAAGGCTTTACGGCAAGGGAACTTTTATACGGAGCGATCGCACTGCTTGTGGCAGGAACAATCGCAATAATTGTAAGGAAAGCAACCGGGCTTGCGATTAATATTTGTATTTATGCCGGTATTCCTTTTATGGCTCCTATATTATATCTTGCAATGGTGAAGCATCAAGGACATACATGGATCGAATCATTAAAAAATATCTGGTTTTATATGCAGACAAAGGAACTGCCTTGTGAGATGGAAGAGAGAAGCCTTTCATCTCACAGAGTATTTACTATGGATACAAAATGCATTATTGAGCCGAATAATTCCAAAAAGAGGAGGAAGAAATAACGATGTCAATATTTAACGGAAACAGCTTGTTTTTATCAAAAAAAAGCAAAACAATGCCAGTTGTGAAAGTTCCGAAAAATGTGAAGCAGTCTCTTCAGATTGATAAGGTATATGAGAACGGAATTTTTAAAATTGAGCCGAAACAACGAAATGCTGTTTATGACCGATGCTATATTTTTGAAGATATTAATTATATCAATAAAAATGTAGGGGAACAGAAAGCCTTTTTAATGAACTTGATGTTTTGGCTCAATTCAATGGATGTAGAATTTAAGATTACCTTGGCCAATGAATACCAGAGTATGGATGAGTTTTTAGAATCCATAAGAGCAGAAAAAAATAAAGATGAATACCCAGCCATTGCGAAAGGAATACGGCAGTGGCAGGATGAAAGGATAGATGAAACAAATCCGAATGTAACAACTCTGCGTTATCTTACCATAACAGCAAGAGCAGATAATGAAACCAATGCCAGAGTGTATCTCAATGCGATTGAAACAACGATTATGGAAGCCTTTTTGGGATGGGGAAGTCGTATTGAAAAGCTGAATACGTTTGAACGTCTTGAATCACTCCAAAAACTGATTTGTCCGGATAATCCAGAACAACAGGAATATATCAGTATGCCGTCTAATAAGAAAAAACATCAAAAGGACTGGAAAAACGATATCCTGCCGAGAAGTATCAAGCAATATCAGAATTTCATGGTGATGGGAGATACCTATGTTACAGTGCTTTTTGGTCATCGTTACCGGCAGGCAATAGATTCAGATAGTTTTGTCCGTTCGCTGTCGAACGTTTCTTATCCTTCATTTCTTACACTGGATTATGCTCCGGTTGAAACAGATCTAGTAAATGATAAGCTGGTCAATGCACAGGTCAATAACGAAAGAGCAATCACAGAAGAAATTGAACAGAAACGAAATGCAGGTATTCCGGCAATCAGTGCATCTTATCCACGAGAGAAAAAGAAAATCGAGATAGAATCCTATATCGACCAGGTTGATGAAAATGACGAAAAAGGATTCTTTTTAAATTTGTTAGTTGTGATCACAGCCCATGATGAAGAAGAATTAGCAGAACGTATGAAAGAAATGCAGGCAATCGGAAAACGGGAAGGTGTTGTTCTGGAAACCTGCGATTATACACAGATAAGAGCATGGAATACGGCACTTCCGATTGGTGGCAGACAAGTAGATTATATGAGATTTTTCTTAACATCATCCCTTGTAGCATTTCAGCCTTATTTTGCTCAGGATGTCATTGAAGCGGGAGGGCAGATGATGGGATTGAATCGTACTACGAAGCATTTTGTAGTAGGAAACCGAAAGAAATTGCCGAATCCTCATGGAATCATTGTAGGTTTTTCCGGTTCTGGAAAATCCATGCTGATAAAACTCACTGAACTGTCTCAAACATTGCTTGCAACAGATGATGACATCATGATTATTGACCCACAGAATGAGTTTCGTGATATTGTTGAAAACTACAACGGGAGTTATTTTGACCTCACACCAAAAAGTGGCATTTTTTTAAATGGATTTGAAGTGTCCGAAGAAGTGTTTCACTCATCGTCTGTTACACAAAGAAAATTCATTTCTGCTCAGACAGAGTATGCTAAGACATTGTGTGCAGCTGCAATGAAAAATATCAATGTGACACAAGAACATGATTCTATTATCAGCCGATGTACAGAGAGAATGTTTAAAAAGGTTTTTGAACAAAAGAATTTGAAAAAACAACCAACCCTTTTGTGGCTGCGAGAAGAGATATATGAAGAATTGCAGAAAGTTGATAATGACCATGATGAAAGACTTATCCGGGTGATTTATAACAGCTTAGAGGAATATACGATAGGTAGCTGTGATATGTTAGCACATGCATCGAATGTGAGCCTTAACAGACGCATGATTGGATTTGGAATGTCTAATGTACCAGAAAACAACTGGGAGGCTGTCATGGTTACGATTTTGCATTATCTGTCAATCCGTATGGATTATAACAAACGATTCCAGAAAGCAACGCATCTTGTAATTGATGAAACACAGGTTATCTCTAAGAAACCGGGAAGTGCAAGACAGCTTAATAATGCGGTTATCACATTCCGAAAGTTCGGTGGAATTGTAACGATGGCAATGCAGAACGTGACTGCAGCTTTGTCAAATCAGACGTTGATTGAGCTGTTCCAGAACTGTTCCTATAAAGTGTTTCTTGATCAGGGCGGTGTGGATGCACAGAGCCTTGCTGCGATTCAAGAATTTTCTTCAAAAGAATTTAGAGCATTGTCTACAGGAAATATCGGGGAAGGGGTTATGGTTTGGAATAAAAAAGTAGTAATGTTCGATGCACTGATTAGTAAAGAAAACACACTGTATAAGAGTTATAATACAAACTTCCATGAAAAAGCAAAAGAACAAAAGAGATTGTCATTTGAAGAAGATGATTTTAAGACAGAACAAACAGAGTATGGAACAGAAGAGAACTTGATTCTGCAGATAGCACAAATTATGGATATATCTCAAGCAGACGTAGAACAGCTGCTCAAGAAAGATACAGAAACCTGCAGGAAGTATCTTATGAAATTAGAAATGGATGGAATGTTGCAGGAAGTATCTGAGGGCAAGTTTAGAAAGGTTGGATAACATGCGGCTCAATGCAAAAGATGAAAAAAATTTTAAGGCAACATCACTCGCTCTAAGATCAGCACGACAATCCATCAAAACATCGAAACAATATTTGACTGCATTAAGCATGGGTAATGGAGAAGAACAGCAAGAGGATTCAACAGAACAGATAGACCCGACAAAGTATTTGAGTGGCAGAGAGATTCATAAATGGAATCAACTGCCACAGTCACAGAAAAGACGATACATAGAAGATGGAATAAAGGTATCGAAAAAAAATTTAAAAACCAGAACGGGAATCTCAAATGACAGAATTGATTTTACGGAAGAGATAGAAAAAAGTGTGGCATCCATTTATACATCTGATTTGCATCATGTAGAGGAAACTGTTCTGCAGGGGATTTATGAACTTCCGATTTATGACCCTAAGAAGAATCTGCAAAATCGTCTTAGGAAATATGCGAAAAGCAACAGTAATGCTTTAGATAATACTGGAACAGCCAATGGTGCAATTACTAAATTGCATAGCAGTACAAATCCGAAAGTGGCAACAGATTCTCAGGCTGCATCGAGTGTAGCATCAATGAATACAACACAAACAAGTGCCATATCAACTGGTTCAGCATCCACAAGTGCAGTAACTACGGGAACCGCATCTACTGGAGCAGGCATTGTTGTGGTGGCTGGGAAAAAAGCTGCAGATAAATTCAAATCCTATATGCAGGAACACGCAATGGCAAGTGAGCAGGCAATCCGAAACGTAGAATCAAAAATGCAGGATATCAAAAACGATAATCATGAAATGGATACACTGCCGACTGGCATAAGATATATAGGTGCAACAATAGGAACAATTTTTATGTCTTTAGTTGCAGTTATCGTACAGGCTGTGTTTTCATTAATCTCTGTCATTGTAGGAGTGTTGATTGCGGTCATACTTCCAATCATAGTGGTTATCTCGATTATAGCAGCAATACTAAGTATTATAGCCGCTTTACTTTCAAATCCGATTTCTGCAGGTGGTGGACAGCGAATCGTTCAAATTGCCCTGCAGGAAGAAAATAATACTAGCGGTGCAAAGTATTGGAATTTTGTAATGGGTGGAGGTTTTCGAAATGGAGATGCAACACCATGGTGTGCATGTTTTGTTTCCTGGTGTGCAAATGAAGCAGGCTATATTGATGATGGAATCGTTCCAAAGTCTGCATCCGTTGCAAGTTACCGAAGATTCTATACAGAAAAAGGTCGATTCCATTCACCCGGAGATTATGTACCACAGGCAGGAGATTTTATTTGCTTTGGCACAGATGAACATATAGGAATTGTACAGTATGTAGAAAACGGAAGAGTTATTACGATAGAAGGAAATACTTCCGATGCAGTCCATTCAAGAAGTTATTTGCTTACGAATAATTATATTACAGGTTATTGCAATCCGGAATATCCTGCAGGTTCGACAGTGGAAATTCCAGACGGAATGGGAACTTATCACACCTATATGGGATGGCGTTCTATTACAAGTCCAACCAGTCTGCAGTATCAGTTGCGTGAGCGAAGCGGAGAGCATTACGATCGGGAAGGCTTTGCAATCATAGATGGAAGATATGTGATTGCATGTACAACTTTTTACGGACAAGTAGGAGATTATATTGATTTTTACAGAGAAAATGGAGATGTATTACATTGTGTTATAGGAGATATAAAAAATCAAAATGATGCCGGGTGTAATCAATATGGACATGCAAATGGAAGATGTGTTGTAGAATTTGTAGTAAATCAGAGTATGTGGTATCCGTCACATGCGAATCCTGGAACAGCAAGCTGTCATCCAGAGTGGAATTCAAGGATAGTAAAAGCAGTAAATACCGGATATAATTATCTGCAGCATTAGAGGAAATCATCTGATGCAGAACTGAAAATAACGATGAGAAATATTGGAGATAGAACGATGAAATATCATATACATAAAATAGCATTAGGCTGTACGCTAGGATACGGTGAAGATAAGATGCTTGAAGAGACAATGAAACAGTATCAACTTGCCTTAGTAGAGGCTGGGACGAGGTATAGAAGTAAAGTATATCTGGTTAGAAAAAGTGACATTAAATGGCTTACGGATGAACGCTTAATTGATGCTAAAGAGAAATTACAAACTGCAATGCTTACTTATGGTTCAATTGAACATATAAAGTATTGGCTGTATGACAAGTTAAACTATAACGCTCGGGTAAGCAACGAATTATACGCAGTACAAATACAGGGAATAATCTGTGAAGAATATTGTAGGTATCCAATACAAGGCTGTTCTCAAAAGGAACTGGATGCTGTCTGCAGTACTTGTCCGCTGAAATGTCTAGGAAGAATGTGAGAATATTAGTGATGTGATATCGTCCGGATGGTTTAATGTGTAGTAATAATGAGGAGAGAGAATGAAAAAAAGAATTTTGTTCAGTGCTATCTTACTTGTTTTGGTTATAGGTGTTTTGTTTGGTGGGATACTCTTACTCAGAAAAAATACAAATACGACATCGAAAAAATCAGAAACCAAAGAGAAGACAGTACATGTTGAGAAAACAAAAGAAGAAAAAAAGACAAGTAAAGAAACAGAAAAAACAAAAGGAGGTTCCCACAAAATAGAATTTGAAAATATGAATGTTCTGGAGCCGTATTTTTCAGCAGAACAAATTGAAAACTTAAAAGATGAAGTGGAATCTTTTTTAAAGCAGGATGAAATATTTGACTCAATATCAAAAATAACTTGCACAAATGATGTATATGAAACAGAAAATCAGATTAAGTTTTATTTTACATTGGATGATGGGACCGTATTGTTTACATCATACAAAAAAGAATCCGAAGAGTTTTTCTTTTGGACAGAAGTAAAAGAATTTTCTGAATCAGCAAAAGCTAGTTGGCTGCAACAAAAAGAGTCTGAAACAAAAGCAGTCGATACAAGTTCATGGGAAGAAGAACAGAAACTTCCGAAAGCGTGGGAAGAAAATGGAGAGGAAGATATTCCGGTAAAACTTACTGGCAAAGAAAATTTGCAAGGGAAAATTCCGGATGACGCTCTAAATAATCTGGAAACAGAAATGCAAAAATTTCTGGATGGAAATAATGAACTGAGACGAGAGATTTCTATTCCTGCAGATAAAATTGGACAAACAGAAGATACGGTAACATTTGAAGCAGATTTCAAAACAGAAAGAATTGATAAAAAACATCTGCAGGTAACTTATCACATAGCAGAGAAAAAATTTGGATTTTCGTTTGAATAGTAGAAGGAAGGCGTGAAAAGTGAAAGCGTTAGATATGATAGGGATGGTTATACTCACATATATGTGTCTGGCAATATGTACAATCCCTTTCTGCTATATAGCCAGAAAATTAGATGAAAAAAAGTGATGTTACAAAGTTGAAATCAGTTTGGAAATTATGTACACTAAATATGTATTAGGTCATATAAAAAAGCCGAGGTGGTTGAATTAATGTCAAACTTGTATGTATATCAGATTCGTTCAAGAAATAAAGACAACAAAGACGTGCCTAATTTCAAAGAACGTACAAAAACAATTCTGGAATATAAAGAAAATGAGGAAAAGGTAATTGAGGAATTTCATAAATTCGCAGCATATGGTGTTCCAGGCGAGCAGACAAGATTATATAGATCTGTAAATTCAAGGAACGAAGAAAAAATCAGAGAAGAGTTTATTATCCGTTTGCTGAGAGATAAACCGAGTGTGACACAGTTAAACCATGTGTTAGCATCTGTATCTCAGCAAATACAAAATCGTGATGAGAGAAAGTGGCTGTTTGATTTCGACATGGATGATGAAGAAAAAGTAAACGATTTTGTTGATGATATTCATTTTTTCTCTGGAATAGAAAAACATGAACTTTATAAAACACCTAATGGATATGCCATAGTTGTACCACGTAGATTTGATACGAGGGAGCTTATGGAAAAGTGGAAGGATTATGACATCACATTACATAAAGATAGGTTGTTATTTCTTGGTGTGATTACAAAAGAATAATATACAATTTGCTTTGATATCAAATAAAAATTCCTTAAATACAAAATATAAATCATAAAAATGAGGAAAAATGTGATTGAAAAATGAACTGAACAGTAGAGAAATCTGCTGTTCTTTTTTTTCAAGTTTTAAAGAGAGAGGTGAATAAAAAATGAAGTTATCAGAGTATTTAAAAATTGGAACAAAAATGAAAATATTAAGAAAAGAAAAAGGAATTTCACAAAAAAATATGGCAGAAAGATTAGAATTGATTCCTTCAGCATATTCAAATTATGAAAACCAGTTTACAGATATTCCAGTTGAAATCATGCAAAAATTTTGCAAAGAAATCGGATGCAGCATGAAAGAATTGATTGGATTTGATGTAAGTGACTCGGAAGAAGCACATCCGATTTCTTCACTTTCTGATCTCATGCTGGCAGTTATGGACTTAAATAAAAAAAATCTTCCTGTGTCAGTCACATTCCATGCAGATAGAGAAAAAATGAAAGTAGATTTCCAGACTGCAGAGACAAAATACGATAAGATACTGGATGAGTTAGAGCAGGAATTGGAGAATTACCGGAAAGAAAAAATTGATAAAAATCAATTCCGGGAAAATGTGAGATTACTTCTAAAAGAGGAAAATACCTGCTCCAATACCATAAAAAAGGGTCTTAGGGAACGTCCCTAACAAGAGTGTAAAATGTATTACATTTTGCGTATCTTGCAAATCACCTTCGGTGATTCATGGAAAGCCATACAGAAAGCCATACAAAAGCCATACACTTTGCCATACACAAAACAGGGGTTGCCATACGCAAAGCTGTACAAGATGGCAGAAAAGCCATACGCTGCCATATGCATAGCCATACAGTACGGCAAAATTGCCATACACTGCCATACCCAGTGCTGTACAAGATGGCTCAATTGCCATACAGTGCCATATGTATAGCCATACAGTACGGCAAAAAAGCCATACAGTGTACATACAGAAAGCCATACAGTACAGCAAAACAGCCATACACGAACAAAAATGATAAGAAGAGGAGCAGTAAAATAAAATGGAAAAATTAAAAAGGACATTCAGATTATCAGAGCAGGCGGTGGAAATGATCGAGAACAGAAACCGTAAATTATATCCGACTGCGACCGATTTTTTAGAAGCAAAAATACTAGCACCTGCAGACAATAGTACAGAAATGCTGCATAAAATTTCCGCACAATTAAAAGAAATGGAAATACTCATTGCTCAACAGTATCACAAAAAATTAGAGGAAAATCAACCATTCCATTAAAAAAGTGTACCTAAAGTAACCTAGAAAATCAAAATCAGATTTGATAAAATATAATTAGAAAACCAGAGGAAAGGGATGTCATATCGGCATCTCTTTTTTCGTGTAGAGAAGGAGTAAATCAAAGATGGATTTGAAAGAACAATTAAAAAAAGTAACAGAGGATTTGAAAAAACTGGATGGAAAAAAAGAAAAATTTTTGGAGGAATATGATGAGAAACGCAAAAAAATTCTGACTAAGAAAAAGGAACTTGAAAATAAAATCCAGAGAGAACAGGAAGAAAAAATTCTTCGTGCTGTACATGAAAGTTTTGGAAATATCAATGAAAAAAATATGGATACGTTCCTAGAAATTTTGAAAAAAAACAGTGAAGAATTTTCGATGGAGATGGAAATTGCATCAGAAAATTTGGAAGAAAATAATGAAGCAGTTCAGGATGATGTACCGAATTTCGGTACAGAACAAAGCGAGGAAAATCATCACACGTTCTTTAGTGGAAGTGAATCATGAGCAGAAGAGATGTGATATATACAATCCGATTTTCTGAAAAGGAACGAAAACTTCTCGATAAAAAAATCAAAGAAACTGATAAGTGGAAATTCAAATACGGAACAAAAGATGGAAGAGTAAATGTAGCTGCTTTTATCAGGGAAAGATTATTTCGAGAAGAAATAGAAGAGCAGGCATATTACAGGGAATTAAAAAACTTAACATATCAAATTCGAAAAATCGGAGTCAACATCAATCAAGTGGCTGCAAAAATTAACAGTGGTCATGGAAATCAAGACTCCATTTTTTATTTACAAAAAAATCTTCTGCAGGTTGAAGAGCAGGTAAATAAATTGATTGAAAAACTGGAGGAAGATCGTGGCAATCACAAAACTGATGAACATCAAACAAGGCAAGAGGGGTGGGAGCAAACATCTAAGTAATTCGATTCGTTACATTATGAATCCAGAAAAAACAAATGATGGCGAACTGATCGGTGGAAATGCGGGACTAACTCCACAGGAAGTTTACCGGACGATGATGGATACAAAACTGGACTGGGATAAGACAGAAGGACGACAGGGATATCATTTCGTACTTAGCTTTCAACCGGGATCAGTTAATGAAGAAACTGCATATCAGATTATCAAAGAATTTTGTGAGGAATATCTTGGAGATGATTTTGATTATGTTTTTTCAATTCACAATGATCAGAAACATATGCATGGACATATAGTTTTTAATTCAGTGAATCGAGTAAGTGGATATAAATACCGATATGAGAATGGTGACTGGGAAAAATATATTCAGCCAATTACAAATGCAATTTGTGAAAGATATGGATTACCTCCGTTGGAATTTGATTCAGAAATAAGAAAAGGAACATCCTATGCACAATGGCAGGCTGATAAAAAAGGAACACCGACATGGAAAAAAATCATTCGTGCAGATATTGATTACATCAGTTCAATTTCTGAAAATGAAACAGAATTTGTTCATAACATGGAGAAAATCGGCTATCAGGTTCGGAAAGGAAATTCACAGAAGCATGGTATATATTTTGCATTTAAGGCTGTGGAACAAAAGAGAGCTTGGAGAAGTTATAATCTTGGAATTGGATATAGTTATGCAGAGATTATTTCCAGAATAGGAAAAGAAAAATTTGTTTATAAGAATCCAAAAACTCCACGGATTAGATTTTGTAAAATGCAAAAAGTAACAAACATAACTACGATGGAATTTCAAAAAAAGAGAATTCGAAAATTATATTTCGTGTCTTACCGATATCATAATTTGGAAAATCCTTATGCAGTAGATTATATGGAAGTGCGGAAGAGTCTTTTACACATTGATCAATTATCTGAAAACATCAGTTACCTGCATCAGCATCAGATCAACTCATACGAGGAGCTTTTAAACAGAGAAGCGGAATTAAAAGAACAGGAAAAAGCATTAAAGAATCAAAAATATAGTACAGAATTTTTACAAGATAATGAGGAGTACATAAGATATCAGGAGTTAAAGGAAATGTTAAAACATGTGCCAGAATCCGATGATAGCTTTGAAAAAATTTTGGATGAGTTAGAAGAACTGGAACAATATCTTCCGGATGCAATATTGGAAGGAGGGGAGAAAAACGAACAGGTGGAACAAAACTTACAGGCTATCCGTGATGAGAAAAGAATCATCAGACGTATAAAAAAGGAAGAAGAGGAAGATACATTATCCTTTATACAATGGGGACGACCAAGTGGACGTTCAAATCAAAATAATAAGAAGAAAGAGGTGCAGAAACAATGGGCGAGAACAAAATAAATACAATTAATTTGAATGACATTTTTCAAGATGTAAAAACCGATTTGATTGGAAAACTTTTAAATGATACAAAAGATAGTAAAACATGTATGTGGTATCTCATTTGTGCATTAGATGGAATGAGCGATCAGGAAATATTAGAACTTTCCGGATATACGATTCCTCAAATTCAAGATGCTCGTGCAGAATTTTTGAAGAAAAAATATCAATCGGATAGTTCATTATCAAAAGAAGTTCAAACATTGAAAGATGAAGTTTCTTTTATTTTACAGGAAAATAGAGATGTACGTTCTTCTGTTGAAGCAGGACTGGATAAAGCAATACAAGAGCAGATTGAAAAAGCAAATAAGCTGATTGAAGCGAAGGATGAGATGATAACAATGATAAAAATGCAAAAGGTGGACTTGCAACGGAAAAACGAAGAATTACAATCAAAAGTGGCTGTATTAGAAAAACAGCAGACACTTAGAACACCTGTAGAACGTAACCAAACAGAATCAGAAAGCAAAAAACATTCAGAAACTCAAGTAGAAGAACAGTCAAAGAGGGATGATTATTTAGAAGGTGAAGTAGAAGTCAGGCCGGAAATAAGAAACCCGGAAGAGAGAAAAATCAGTTTGGGAAAACGAATTCATAACTATCTCTTTGCTTCAAAGGAAACGAAAAAATTTATTTCAAAATATTTAAAGAATGACAAACTGACGGAGGAACAAAAGGAATACATTCTAAGATGCCTGGAAGATGGTGTAGAGTTAAAAGAACTGTCAGAATTTGCATTTGAAAGTTTGACTGTTGAGCAGATGGAACGTTTAAGAAAGATAAATGAAAAAAGGAAGGAATAAAGGATGGATATCCAAGTAGAGATTCACTTATCTTATGATACTGACGTATGGGCATATGGAATGGTCACATTAGAAGATGTTATCCGATTTCCGATACAACTTCGTAAATATAAGAATAAAGATACGGGAGAGGAAAACTCTTTCCTTAGCTATCCAAGACGAGAACGTAATGGAAGATGGGAGAATATTCTTGTCCCGGACAAGGAGTTAAGAGAAGAGATTGAAAAGGCTGTTGGAGAAAAAATCAAAGAAGAAATGCGAAAAGACTTTCATCTTCCAGAAGTAGAGATTCTTTCAATCAGTCCGATTGTTCCACGATATCCACCAAATGCCAAAGCATATATATGTGGCATAGCATCTATTCAATTGTTAGGACTTACAATCAATGGAATTACAATTAAAAAGGGAAAAAAAGGATATTTCATTAATATGCCACAATATAAAAAAACGGATGGATATCATGATGTGATCTATGCCACAGGGAAAGCAATGCAGGAGAAAATTTCAGAATGTGTCCTTCAAGAGTATCAGAAAATAATGGATGTACCGAATTTCGGTACAAAGGAAGGAGACGAACATGCAAATAGTTGCATTCAATAACCGCTACAATGATGATGAACAAATCCTAGAATATATTGTTCCATATGGATTATTTGCAGGATGTAAATTTGATGCAGTATATGAATTATCCCAAGATGACCAAGAAAAGAAATCTGAGATTATGGTGAATCATAAAAATGAAGATATAGAATTGCTGCAGCTAGTTAAATCTAATGATGTAATTATTACGTCGACACTCACAAATTTCGCATTAGATTTTATTGAGGCACTGAAAGTAGTTGCTGGATTCGATGCAAAAAGAGTAAGAGTGATTGCATATCAGGAAAAATTTGATTCTACATATCCGAGTGAAAAAATATTGATTAAATCACTTCCAATGATGATTATGTTTCAAAAAAATGTGTTAAAAGGTCGATAGGAAAACAACAGTATGAATGATTTTACGAAGGAGGAGTGACAAAATGAAACGAGAAGAATTTGTACAATTTGTTGCAAAAAATATCAAATACCATTTACCATCTGGCTTCAAAGATTGCCAAATTGAAGTTGGTAAACATATGGGATTAACGATATCAGAGAAAAATTCTCCAAGTATATTAAAAATATATCTGGATGAAGCATATGAAACGTTCGTGCAGGATAGAAATATATTTTCTGTGATGGAGAATATTGCAAATAAAATTACACAGGCATGGTCGGAAAAAGAGCAAATGATTGATAAAACAAATAGGGCAATCGAATTGGTAAATGATTATGATGAAGCAAAAAAATATCTGCAGACCATCTTACGTGATCCAGACTTTAGCAATGTTCCATCTGATCGAATTGTAAAAGAAATGGGAAGTTATGTTGTGTTGTACCAAATAAATATGGACAATGAGACAGAACATGTATCTATACCAGTGACAGACAAATTAATAAATCACTGGGAAATCACACAAGAACAGCTTTATCAAGATGCTATTGAAGTGCAAGCGTCTTGGAATAGGCCACTTCTGACAGATATGTTAGAAATGCAATTCTATTTGGCAGTCGGTGGAGCAAGTCCGGACAATCTATTGAATACAGAATCAAAACAAATTGATAATATTGGATTGTACATTTTGACAAATGAGGATTTAAATAATGGAGCAGCAATTATTATACAAGAAGAGGTAATCAGAAAAGTAGGTGATATGTTACAAAATAATTACTATCTACTGCCATCTTCAAGACATGAGCTGCTAATTTACCCTGATAATGGGCTTATGACAGTAAAAGAATTGCAAGAGATGGTGCAGAGTGTAAATTCTACAGAGGTAAGTCCTGAAGACCAGTTATCTGACAAGGTGTTATTTTATGATCAGAAAGAACGAAGATTAGAGCTTGCTACAGAAAGAGAAGAACGTCTTGCAGAAAAATCAAAGGAGACTCAAAAAGAAAATGCTAAATCTGAAAGCAAAGAAAGTTCAGAGAAAAAAGAAAATAAAAGTTTGAAATTTACAATTAGATTATAGAAACATGTTTTGTGTACCGAATTTCGGTACATTTTTTGTGTCCATAAGAGAGCGAGGAAAGAAAATGAATCACGAAGAGAGAAAAAATAGAAAGAATACAACATTTGAGGATTTGACAAAGGATATTCAAATGACAGAGGGAGAGATTTTTCTTTCCATCAGTTTCGTGGAAGGAGGGGAAGAGGATGAAGAATAAAGAAGTGCAGGAAACATTAAGACAGGTTGGAATCCGATTAATAGAAGAACCGCCATTGTTAAGTTCAGAACCAATGTCTTCTCCAGAAGCTGCAGTCAGGGTCTTAGGCGAATGGTTAAGTGAGATGGATCGGGAGTTGTTCTGTGTTATAAACATGAACTCAAATTTAACACCAATCAACATGAACGTGGTCAGTATGGGTGCTTTGAACGCAACATATGTAAATCCAAGAGAAACAATGAAAAGTGCAATTCTTTCCAATGCAGCATATATGATGTTGATACATAATCATCCATCCGGTTCACTGATACCATCAAAAGATGATATAAAAACGACAGATCAGATACAAAGTGCTGCATCTTTAATGGGAATTCCTGTTCTTGATCACATTATAGTAGGGAAACATCAGGAATTTTTTTCCTTGCGGGAAAATAATACTTTTTCTTTTAAAAATGATATCCAGTATGCTTCTGATATATCAAAATTGCAGTGGACACAGCAAGTAATGGAACGCTCTGAATATGGCGGTCAAGGGCAAGAAACGAAAGAGTCAAAGCTTGATACGATTATGAAATCTTTGGAAGAGGGTGTAGAAAAGATATTTACATCTGAACAATATCATGTGTATTTAGATACGATGTCAAAATTTCATAATTATTCGTTTAACAATACGTTGTTGATTGCGTTGCAACGTCCGGATGCAACACTCGTAGCAGGATATCAAACCTGGCAGAAAAAATTTCAACGTCATGTGAAGCGTGGCGAGAAGGGAATTAAGATTATTGCTCCCGTTCCGGTGAAAGAAAAACGGGAAATAGAAAAGGTGGATGAAGAGACACAGGAAATTGTGATTGGAGAAGATGGACAGCCGGAGACAGAGGTTGTAGAACGGATTCTGCCTAGATTCCGAGTGACAACAGTATTTGATGTAAGTCAAACGGATGGAGAACCATTACCTACCATAGAAGCAAAAGAGTTGGAAGGTGATGTAATTATATATGAAGATTTTATGAAGGGACTGGAAGAATTATCACCGGTTCCTTTTCAATTTATGGAAATTGAAGGTGGTGCAAAAGGATATTACAGCAAAAAATATATTGCAATACAGAAGGGTATGAGCAATGCACAAACAATGAAAACGGCTGTTCATGAAACTGCCCATGCAATTCTTCATGATAGAGATATCATGGAAGAAAACGGACTTACAAAAGACCGAATGACAAAAGAGGTAGAAGCGGAAAGCGTAGCATATGTTGTATGTAATCGTTTTGGATTGGACACATCCGATTATTCGTTTTCTTATATTGCAGGATGGTCAACCGATAAGGAAATGTCAGAATTAAGGAACTCAATGGATACAATCAGATATACTTCATCGCAACTTATTTCTGATATGGTAGATAAGCTGCAGGAGATTCAAAAGAATCATGAAGTGCAAAAGGGAGAAGATGAAAAGGTGATAAATGCAGGTGGTGTAATTGTAAAATTTTCTGCAGAATTCAATAGTGAATGGGAAGTAATAAGAATTACAAATATGTCACGAGATGATGTGGGAAAATTGATCTATGATATGGCAGCTCTCGATATGGAAAAATGGGACGGAGACTACATTACTTATTTGGAGCAGCATGGGGCAGAAATAACGTTGATTGATTCCAGTATGTCATCTAATGGATTAGATCCAGAATATTATGATTTTGAATTTACTGTAGATGCAAATCCATCTGTGATAGAAGGAAGAAGATTGACGGATGAAAAAGATTTGTTTTTACAGACAGATAATTATTATATGGTGTATCAGTATGATCACACAGAGGGAGATTGGGGCTATAAATTCATGGGACTGGACATCATAAAAAACATGGGATTAGCTGTGGATGGAAAAGATTATCGTATGGTGTACAGAGACAATTTGAATGAAAATGAATCTCTGGATGAATTGTATGCCCGGTTCAATCTTGAACAACCAGAAGGATTTGAAGGACATTCGCTGTCTGTTTCAGACGTAATTGTAATCAGACGTAATGAAGAGATGAAAGCATATTTTGTGGACGATGTTGGCTTTTCAGAACTTCCGGACTTTATACGTCAAAGAGAAGAGATTATCAACATGACATTAGATCAGGCAGCAAAGCAAAATGATGCTGATACATCTTTAGATTCCAGAAAATTGAATATCGACTGTAAAAATGCTATTGAACAGACGATAAAAGAGAACTATGATGGAACACATTTGAATCCGAATGGAGCATTTGCTGTAATTGAAAATTTTGGCGTAGAAAGAGTTTCTTTTGTATTGGCGAATACATTGCATCAGCGTTTTAAAGATGGAAGATTTTCAGATAGAAATAAGCAATGGGGAGCTTCAATTAAAATTCCAGAAAATATCCGACAAGGAGTGGATTTGAATAAAGATTATATTGTCAATAGTCATTCGGCAGTTTTAAATGGATTTATAGACTTGGTACGTCATGAAATTGCTGCTCGTAGAATAGAAGAAATATTAGGAAAAAAGCGTGTTGATTTTGCGGGAAAAGCAAAAGGTTATGCAACAGAAATTGATATGAACAACCATTCAGATATAGATGAAGCGGAAGTCACCATTACAGCAGATACGAAAGGATTTGAAGCAGAAGGGCATGATGGTACCTGGCACACGGCAAAGGAAAAGGAATATGCAGGGGAAAAGTTCTTCCTCATGGAACATGATGAGTATGGCTCAGACGTAGCAGGGATTATTGTATCAGAACAAGGGCAACTTGTAGCAGAAGATCTCTGGAATGGGTATGATGCAGGAGCATTGGAAGTAATTTCTGAATATCTGCAGGAGAAAGGGATTTCTGTGGAAGGACTTATGCCGGAACACGAACCAGATGAGCTGGCATATAAGATTGACGATAATTATTTTGCAATCCATACAACAGAAGGTGGATATAATTATACATTTTATGATGAAAAATATAGGAAGTTAGATGGAGGAGTTTATGATGATGATACACTTCCGATTACCAAAGTAATTCAAAACTTGTTAGAGGAAGAAGGACTTTCAATAGAGTATGCTAATGTAATTGATTACGAAGAACTGCAGATGGCAGTAGAGAACGTTGAGAAAGAACATATGCAGCAAATCAAAAAAGAAAGAAATGAACAATCTTTAAACGGTATGGACAGAGAAGAGATAGAAGAAATGGTTTTATCTCATGCACAGGCTGTTTTGGAAGAAATGGGACTAGGAGATGAAGTGGAACTGCTTGCAGCAAAAGTATATGGTTCTCGAAGTAGAGAAGGACTGTATAGAGAAAATTCCGATCTTGATGTGGTACTTTCTTATCGTGGGAATATTCGAGAAGACAGCCTTTTTAATAGTTTGAATGAAGCAGGCTTAACAATAGCAGGCATGAAAGTAGACATTAACCCTATCGCAGAAGAAAGAATCACTCTGGCAGAATATATAAAAGAATCAGACGCCTATCTTGATCAGCAGGAAATCAAGAAACTCGCAGTAGATTTGGATAATTTTAGTTATGATTATGATTTTTATGAATATAAGGATAACGTTGAAAATAGGGAAGAACAAGTTGAGAAAATCATAGAAAATATTTCAAATAATGATATCGAAGGATTCAAAGAATGGCTTGCCACTGTGTCTGAAGAGTCTGATATAGACAGTGAAATAATCACTGCCCGTTCATTACTTACACGTTTGGAAAACATAGAAAAGAATCATATGGTTATCAAAGAGCCAGAACAGAATACAATTACCTTTTATGTAGCAGAGTGTATGGAATTTCCATCCTTAGGGGAAAGCCATGAAAACCTTACATTAGATGAAGCATTAAAAATATATGAAAGCATCCCTGCAGAACGGATGAGTGCAATAAAAGGAATAGGATTTGACCTGCAAGATGGCAGCGATTATGAAGGAAAATATGGTTTGATGTACTTTGGAAGAGTAGACAGAGAAAATGTTGAAATGATTCAACATTACAAAGAAAATCCGTCTATCCAGAAAGCATTAGATACATTGGAAAACTATTGTAAACAGGATTCCTTATCTGCAGATGAAAAAATAAAAACTGATAAACAACAGGATAACAACAGAAAGAAAAAACAAAAGAACATTCAAAAAGGACTTCGTATATAGAAGTTCTTTTATTGTACCGAAATTCGGTACAGAAAGAAGGATTTTTATGGCTACAACGTTAAAAAAACTAAAAGAATTATCGCAAAAAACTGTCGAAGCAATTGTAAAAAGTCCGGATGCATGGAAAAAATATCTGGATGCATCACCACGTATTTTCCGATATGCGTTCGAAGATCAGATATTAATTTATGCACAAGCTCCGAAGGCAACAGCAGTTGCAACCTATGACGTGTGGAATAAAATCATGCATAGGGCAGTAAAAAGAGGGAGCTGCGGAATCGGATTAATCCATACAAAAAGACGATATGAAAAGATAGACTATGTCTTTGATGTAACACAGACCGCAGAAAAATATGATTCACGTCCAATGAATATCTGGAAAGTTACAGATGAAAACGAGTCTTTGGTAAAAGAATATTTACAGAATACGCTTGATTCAGAAGAGCAGATTGAATCAATTCCAGAACTGATACATGAACTAATTCAAGAAAGTGTTGATGACATAATAGACGATCTGAAGGATGAACTAAGGGAAGATGTTGAAGGTACATACTTAGAGGGATTAGAAGAGGATCAATTAAAGCATGACTTTCAAGAATTACTGGTGAATAGTATCTTTCGTGTATGCCTATCAAAATGCGGATATGATCCCGAGATGTATCTGTCATCAGATTCTTTTCAATTTATCACAAATTTCAATGATATTTCAGTGCTCCGGCATTTAGGATATGCAACAACAGAGACGTGTAATTCTATTTTGCATGGTATTACTGTTTTCCTGATCAGAAATTCAAAAAATATAGTTCAGGAAACTGCACAACAGAAACTTGCACCAGAAGTTCTGACAGATACGGAAACAAATGTAAATGTACCGAATTTCGGTACACAGAAAGAAGAAAATGCTACAGAGGATGAACCGGATAATCATATCCTGCGAACAGTACCAGAAGCTCCGGTTCATGTGGATGATGTGATTGAAGCAGACGATGATTATACGCAATTGGAACTCATTCCGTCAGAGGAAGAACAGACCGAACAAATTCAGCTTGAAATTGCTTCGCATGAGACAGACAATAATAAGAATTATATATTAGACTCAGAAATAGATGCGATATTACGGCTTGGTGGGGGAAGAGAAAATACACAATATTCGATTGCTGCTCGCTTGATTAATAAATTGGATATTGAACTCTTTGCAGAATTTTTAAGCAGAGAATATGGTACTGGTGGCAAAGGAGTATATCTAAATAACAGAAAGATAGCGGTATGGTATGACCAATCAGGAATACGCTTTGCAAGAGGGGAATCGGCACAAGATACATATGATCGATTTATGACATGGCAAGAAACATCAGAAAGAATCATAAATCTGTATGAACAGGAAAATTATCTACCAAATTCAATCGTAATAGATGCACTGCAGGTAATAGAAGATGCTTATGCAAATAAATTGGAATTATTATTTCGAGATGCAGAGATATTACCAGAAGAGTTAATACATAAGGAAGAATGGGGAGATGTCATTCGACAAGAACTGTCTGCAAAATCAGGACAGACTAAGATAATGAAATTGTTTGATACAATCGATGAAATGGCTCAAACAGATTCTTCCATAAAAAGATGGATAAAATCAGATAACACCAAATATCGAAAGATATTTAAAGAATTAATAGCAGATGCAAAACATTACGTTTTGCAATCAACTGATATTTATATTCCGGAACAACAGTTTATTACAGAAGATGAAATTAATGCTGTATTGGGAAGAGGTTCTAATACAGAATATGTAAAAGAGAGTATTTATAAGTTCTTAACAGATACACATAGTGCACAGGAAAAAATAACTTTCTTGAAAAATGCATACAGAATAGGAAGTCGTTCACCTGCAATCATCGGAGCGGAAAAATCATCTGAGAAACATGATGCGAAAGGGATTGTTATTGAAAAGAAATTTTGTGAGCAAGTTTCTTTGAAGTGGAATATGGTTCTACGCCGTATTGAAACTCTGATACAAAAGAATCAGTATTTACCGGAGAAAGCAGAATTCGAAGAAATTTCTGATCAGAATGAGCCACCACAAAAAGTGGAGATTGCAGATCAAGAAAGTGTACCGAATTTCGGTACAGAGGAAACGATATCTTCTGATAACAGCCGTATAAGAGTTGCAATTGAAAGCAGTGAAGATATTGAAGATCGAGATATTGGATTTTTTACATATCATTATCCAGATGGAAGAGAAGGGATTCGTTATCGTCTGGTAACAATAAATGAGGATTGGAAATTACAAGTATATCCAAAACCAAACCGATACTTCATTGATTTTAATGCCATAAATCAATACATACAGGAAAATGCAGAAACACTGGAAGTCATTTCATACGATGAGATTGTAAATGAAGTTGTAAAAAAAGGATTTCATGATATTCCGACATTTGAAACACAAGTAGAAACTGCAGGTGAAATACAGCAAGAAAAAAAGGACACTGATAAACAAATCAAAGCAGAAAACTACCATATTACGAATGTTCAGTTAGGAAATGGTACTCCAAAAGAAAAATACCGCAGGAATGTAGATGCAATTCGACTATTGAAACAATTAGAAACAGAACAGCGGCAAGCAGATAAATTTGAACAGGAAACATTATCCAATTATGTTGGCTGGGGAGGGCTATCAGAAGTATTTGATGCAAATAAAACAGCCTGGACAAATGAGTACAATGAACTGAAGAAATTGCTTACAGAGTCAGAGTATAAAGCTGCACGAGAATCCGTTCTCAATGCACATTTTACTCAGCCAGTTATTATAGAAAGTATCTATAAAGCATTAGAAAAAATGGGGTTTGAACGAGGAAATGTATTAGAGCCTTCAATGGGAATTGGAAATTTCTTTGGAGTTATGCCGGAATCTATGCGTGGTTCGAAATTATACGGAGTAGAATTAGATGATATCAGTGGCCGGATTGCAAAGCAACTTTATCCGGATGCTGATATTCGTATCACGGGGTATGAAAACTCTGGTTATCCAGATGATTTTTTTGATGTTGCAATTGGAAATGTTCCGTTTGGAAACTATCAAGTATATGACAGAAGATACGAACGGCAGCATTTTATGATACATGATTATTTCCTGGCAAAAACATTGGATCAGCTTCGAAGTGGAGGCGTTGCAGCTTTTATCACATCGAAAGGGACTATGGATAAGAAAAGTGATGCAGTCCGTGTATATTTATCCCAAAGAGCAGAACTTTTGGGAGCAATCCGGCTACCAAATAATGCATTTAGGGAAAATGCGGGAACTGAGGTTACATCCGATATTCTTTTCTTCCAGAAACGGGAAGGGATATCTTATGATACTCCGGAATGGCTTAATCTCGGAGTAAATGAGGAAGGGATTGAATTAAATCAATATTTTGTAAGTCATCCTGATATGGTGCTTGGACACATGGAAGAGGTTAGTGGACCATATGGAAAAGATACTGCATGTGTGCCGTTCGAAGGGACAAACCTAAAAGAACAGCTGGAAAGAGCAATTGAAAATATCCATGGACAGATTTTTGTGGAAGAAAGTCCGGAAATAATGTTTGGGGAAGAACAGAAGGATATCCCTGCAGATCCGGAAGTAAAAAATTATTCCTATACACTTGTAAATGACCAATTATATTTCCGGGAAAATTCAAGAATGACTCCGGTGAATATTCCAAAAGCAACCGAAGAAAGAGTTCGTGGGATGATTGCTATCCGTGAATCTGTAAGAAAATTAATTGCGTTGCAGATGGATGAAAATGGTACAGAGGAAGAAATCAAAGAAGAACAGAAAGAATTAAATTCTGTTTATGATGCATTTTACAAAAAATATGGTGTAATAGGCAGTAGTGGAAATAAAAGAGCTTTTTCAACCGATGCATCCTACTGTTTGTTATGTTCGCTTGAAGTTTTAGATGAAAATGGTAATCTGGAACGAAAAGCAGATATGTTTTCAAAGCGAACAATCAGTAAAGCTGTGCCAGTTACCAAAGTAGATACTGCAGTAGAAGCTCTTGCTGTATCAATGAGTGAATATGCAAGGATTAATCTTCCTTTCATGGCTCAACTAACTGAACGAAGTGAAGAAAGTATTATAGAAGAATTGAAAGGCATTATTTTCCTAAATCCGGAAACAAAGCAATGGGAAAATAATGATGAATACTTGTCTGGAAATGTCAGAGAAAAATTAATGATAGCAAAAGAGTATGCCCAATCAGAACCACAATATCAAGAAAATGTAACAGCATTAGAAGAGATACAGCCAAAAGACCTGGATGCATCTGAAATTGAAGTAAGGATTGGTGCTACATGGCTTGAGCCAAAACTTTATGAACAATTCATGATAGATATTTTTCATACACCAGTCTACCTTTTTAACTATAACAGAATTGCTGTGTATTTTTCTGGAAGTACTGGTGAGTGGAGAATCAAAGGAAAGAAAATGGACAGCCATTCCAATACGATTGCTTATAATACATACGGAACACAAAGAATGAACGCATATGAGATTCTTGAAGCAACACTGAACTTACGTGATGCAAGAGTCTATGACAGGGTAGAGCGTGATGGACAAATAAAATATGTTCTAAATAAAACGGAAACGATGTATGCTGCACAGAGACAGGATGCAATGAAAGATGCTTTCCAGGGATGGATATACAAAGACCAACAAAGAAGAGAAACAATCTGTAAAACATATAACGAGAGATTTAATTCTGTTCGTCCACGGGAATTTGACGGAAGTTATTTACAGTTTCCTGGAATGAATCCAGAGATTGAGTTAAAACCACATCAGAAAAATGCAGTAGCACATCAGCTGTACGGCAAAAACACATTACTTGCACACTGTGTAGGAGCTGGTAAGACATATGAAATGGTTGCAGCTGCAATGGAATCGAAAAGATTAGGATTGTCGCAGAAATCTTTATTTGTTGTGCCAAATCATTTGACGGAACAGTGGGGAGCCGAGTTTTTACAGTTATATCCGGGAGCCAATATTCTTGTGGCAACAAAAAAAGATTTTCAGCCAATGAACCGAAAGAAGTTTTGTGCACGTATTGCACTAGGAAATTACGATGCAGTTATTATCGGTCACAGTCAGTTTGAAAAAATACCATTAAGTGATGAACGCTTGAAAAAAATGCTGAATAACCAGATTGACGATATTCTTACGGCAATTGAGGTGGCAAAAGAAAGCAATGCAGAGAATTTTACGATTAAGCAGATGGAAAAGACCAGAAAGCAGTTAGTTGTAAAATTAGAGAATTTAAATAAAAGAGAGAAAAAGGATAACATTGTCACTTTTGAAGAATTAGGAGTAGACAGACTGTTTGTAGATGAGAGTCATTATTATAAGAATCTTTTCTTATATACAAAAATGAGAAATGTTGCAGGTATATCACAAACAGAAGCACAAAAGTCGACAGATATGTTTAATAAATGCCAGTATATCAACGAAGTGAACAATGGAAAAGGAATTACCTATGCTACAGGTACACCGATCAGCAACAGCATGACAGAACTGTTCACGATTCAACGTTATCTGCAGATGGATAAGCTGCAGGAGATTGGACTGACACAGTTTGATTCCTGGGCAGCAACGTTTGGAGAGACAGTTACAGCAATCGAACTTGCACCGGAAGGGACAGGCTATCGAACAAAAACAAGATTTTCAAGATTCTTTAATGTTCCGGAGCTTATGAGTATATTTAAAGAAGTGGCAGATATCAAAACTTCTGATCAGCTGAATCTTCCGATTCCAGAAGTAGAATATAAGACCATTGTGATAAAACCAACAGAAGAACAGAAAGAATATGTGGCTGAATTAGGAGAACGTGCGGAACAAGTTCGAAATGGTGGAATAGACTCTTCCATTGACAACATGTTAAAAATCACAAATGATGGTCGTAAACTTGCTTTGGATCAGAGATTGATTGACGATTCCTTTCCAGATGTTTACGATGGAAAAGTATCGGAATGTGCGAGACAGTGTTTTGAAATATGGGAAAACACAAAAGAGAGTAAAGCAGCACAACTTGTGTTCTGCGATTTATCAACACCGAAAAATGATGGGAAATTTAATGTGTATGATGATTTGAAATCAAAATTAATAAACATGGGAGTACCGGGAGAAGAAATTGAATACATCCATAATGCAAATACAGATACGAAAAAAGCGGAGCTGTTCACGAAAGTAAGAAGTGGGCAGGTTCGTTTTTTATTTGGTTCAACAACCAAAATGGGAGCTGGTACGAATGTCCAGGATAAACTAATTGCATTGCATCATCTGGATGTGCCGTGGAAACCATCAGATATTGAGCAACAGGAAGGACGTATTTTACGACAGGGAAACCAGAATGAGAGAGTGCAGATTTTCCGTTATGTTACAGAAGGAACTTTTGATAGTTACATGTGGCAACTACTGGAAAATAAGCAGAAATTTATTGGACAGATCATGACAAGTAAATCACCTGTACGAAGCTGTGAGGACGTAGATGAAGCTGTATTATCCTATGCGGAAATCAAGGCACTGGCAACGGGAAATCCTTACATTAAAGAAAAAATGGAGTTAGATATTGAAGTTGCAAAATTGAAAGTGCTAAAAGCGAACCACAATGCAAATATTTACAGACTGGAAAACCAGATTGTACATGAATATCCATTGAAGATTTCCAATGAAAAATCAACCATTCAATATTTGCAGGAAGATTGGAAATATTACCAGTTAAATCAGATAAAAGATCCGGAGAAATTCGACATGCTGGTAGAAGCCGTACATTATGACGAAAAAGAAGCTGCAGGGAAAGCAATCTTACATGCAGCTAAAAAAGTAAAGTCATTATCAATGGGAGAAAGCAAGGAAATAGGCAGTTATCAAGGATTTACAATGGCAGTCAGATATAATCCTTTTACATCATCATACAATCTGAAATTACAGCACAATATGACTTATCTTGTAGAATTAGGTGAGAATCCGATTGGTAATATCATTCGTATTAATAATGCATTGGATAACATTCCAAAGCGAATCTCAAGAGCGGAACAGAATTTGGAGACGCTGAAAACACAGTTGGAAGATGCAAAAATCGAAGTGACAAAAGAATTTCCAAAAGAATCTATTTTAAAAGAGAAAACAGAACGTTTGTCTGAACTAAATGCACGCCTAAATATGGATGAATCAAGCAATGAAATCATTGCGGAAGAACAGATAGAAGAACAGGAAACACCAAAGGTAACAAATAATAAACGTAAAAACGAAATTGTACCGAAATTCGGTACACGATAAAAAGGAGAAAAACAATGGGTGAATCAAACAAAGAAATAGAACAGATCAAATCAGAGATGGAAGAAATTAGAAAGATGCTTGAAGAAATCAAGGAGAATACAACGTATTTCAAGCAGTTTATGGAAAAATACAACATTCCAATGCAGGAGGAGACAAAAAAGGACAGGTCTGTATTGCCAGAGCCAGAGATGAAGGCAGAATCGAACCAGAAAAAGCAGATAAAAGCAGTTGCACCAAAACTATGATTGTACCGAAATTCGGTACAATTCCATAAAAATCTAATTTGAAGTTACAAAGAAAAAAAGAATTTGATAGGAGGAAAGAAATGAACGAAGAACACAGAGATGCCGAAGAGGTCTTGATGGTGATTAAAAAAGCTACGATGTTTGCAGATCCAATCATGAAAATAGCAACGATAGGGCTTGCAAAGATTGTACAGTTTTTGGCAAGGATGGTAAAAGAGAAGGTTATTGACAAGAGAGCATTTAAAAACTTTCAAAATTTTGCCAAACGAACAGAAGGAAACTTTGATGTATATAATATCCCAATAGATCAAATAGGAGACGATATTAAGTTAAAAGATATCGAGGAATTTAAAGATCTGAAGGCAAAAGGAGTACGCTTTTATGAAATGCCTGATTTAAACAAATCTGATAACTACATACAGATTGCAGTATGCAGAGATGATGAGGAAGTTTTCAATCTGTGGTATCAGAGATATCTCGATAAAAAAATGGCTGCTGGTGGAAAAAAACCAGAAGAGACTCTGAATGCATTTACGGAAGGAAAGACAAGTATTGTTAACGTTCCATTCGAAGGAAAAGAAAACATATACAAAGAAGATTTTGCAAAATTAAAAATTAATTACAGTGTCTTACCAGATTTAAAGGTTGGGGATGGTTATATTCAGCTTATCGTGGCTAACAGAGACATTCCAAAGGTTCAACACTGGTATCAATTGTATCAAAAGGACATGCTGAAACAGGGAGAAAAGGTTCCAGACCTTAATGTGATTGATATGTCAACTTATCAGAACACCGGAAAAATGTCTACAGATGAGTATATCAATACTGGGGATGAAAAAGTGAAAGCTGCGAATGAAAAATATGAAAAAGAAAAAGAATCTTCTCCTAAAATTCCATTGTCTGAAGGCGAAAAAACATACGAGGATTATGAAAGTGATCAGATGTATCGAAAATTTACAATTGATTCAGATACATTAGTGAATTCGTTAGATAAAAGTGTAGTTAATAGGTTCGAACCAGAATTTTTTGTAAGTCGAATACCAGGAACTTATGGTGAAAACATACAGTATTTGGCTGTTCATAAGGATCAGGTATTCCGTTCAGAAGACTCAAAATATTATACGACATTTTTACGAAAAGACGAACAGCCACTTATGTACGATAAAAGTTTGCAACACCCGATTAGTCTTGATAAACGTCCGTATGCAGAGCAACTGTATCAAGAACACTATAATGTATCCGAAAAAGAGAAGAAAGCATCCGAATTTGCACAGCAAAAAGGCAAGGAGAAAGTGAAAAACACAGCACAAAAGAAATCTGTAAAAGCACCAAAGCCACCTTTGAAAGCAAAATAATCTGGAGGTGGAATAGATGATAGAAAAGAGAAAAACTCCGTGGGGATTCTTCCTTGTTATTCTTGTGGTATTGATTATCGCAGCATATTTTGGCTGTGGATTGATGAAATTAGATGGCGTTACTATGACGAATTATCAGGAAAAGCTATTGTATATTATCATGCATCCGTTCCGAAACTGGTGGACAGATAAAACGCCTGCGTTTATGGGCTGTGCATTTATAGCATGGATCATGTTTATCGCATATTATCTGGATCAGAACAGAAACTACCATTTTGGAGTAGAAAATGGTTCGGAACAATGGGCAGATGTAAACAAATTGAGTAAAACATTAAGGGATAAAAATGAGCAGAATAATACCTATCTAAGTGAACGCATTGCAGTTTCTAATCATTCAGTGTCAAATATGAATATGTTGGTAATTGGAGGATCTGGTTCATATAAAACAACCTCGGTGGTTACTACAAATCTGTTATTAGCTGCTATGACAAATGTAATATTGGATATTAAAGGAGATTTGTTACGAAAACATGGAAAATATTTAAAAGCTCATGGAATAACTGTGAAGTCTTTCAATCTGATTAATCCGGAAGAGTCCGACCGATATAATCCAATGGCGTACCTTGAAAAAGAAACGGATGTGATTCGACTGATTACCAATATGCAGGCATCCGTAAAGCCACCAGACGCAATGAAAGGAGAGGCATTCTGGGATGATGGAGTTGCACTTTATCTGCAGGCAATGTTTTTTCATGAATGGCTGACAGCAAAGGAAGAGGGACGAAAACCAACTTTAAACAATATCTTGAAACTCGTGAATATGGAATCGAAACATGTGGGAAATGAGGATGATGATATGACAGAATTACAGCTTGAGATGAACAGACTCGCAGATATCCACGGAGATGATTATCCACCAGTACGTGATTATCGAAAGCTAAAAGGTGGAGCAACAGAAACAGTACGTTCCATTATTATCATGGTGAATGCAATGCTGCGATTATGCGAAACATCTTCATTAAAACGTCTTTTTGAAGACGATGATATTGATATTCCATCTTTAGGGTTGGGAGTAGACGGAAATCCAAATAAAAAGACTGCATTATTTCTGGTTATGCCGGATAATGATCAGTCTTTTAATTTTTTGATTTCCATGTTTTATACACAGCTATTTGATGTTTTGATTAGAATCGCAGATCATAAGTGCAACGGAAGTCTTCCTATACATGTAAGACTATGGGCAGATGAATTCTATGCCGGTCCGAAACCGAATAATACAGAGGTATTAATGGGAACAATACGAAGCAGAAATATGTCGATGGTTCCAGTTTTGCAGTCCATCGCCCAGATTAAGGCAATCTTTCCACAGGAAAAATGGGAAGTGTTCTTGGATAACTGTGCAGTGATGATCTATCTTGGCTCTGGTCCAGCAGCACTTTCTACGCACGAATACATATCGAAATTATTAGGTGAAATGACCATTGATACCAGAAATGATGGAGTGACCACTGGTGTACATGGAAATTCAAGTTTGAATAATCAAAGAGCAGGAAGAGGATTAATGACTCCGGGAGAAGTAAAAAGAATGAGTCGTAAGGATTGCCTTATTTTCATTGAGGGACAGTATCCAATTAGAGATCGAAAAAACTTCCCATTTAACACACCTATATGGAAAGAATCTAAAAAACTTGCAGGGAAGAATGGCTATAAGCATCCGGTACGTGTTGTATATAATCCAAGAACGATGACTTATCGAACAATTCGTAATAAGCAGGATTTTCAGGTGATTGATAAAAAAGATGTGGCATTTTATAAGGAAGCAGAAAAGACGGATAAGAGTATCAAAGTATGTGAGATAAATGAGGAAGATTTCTTGTATCTAAATTTTGATGCCGACCCGAAGCCAACAGAAGAAGAACTTATTCAACTGTTCGAGAAAAGTAAGAAAGATACAGGATTGCAAGAAAGAGCAATAGAAATGGAAGAACAGTTAATGCAAGAGAATCGTTCCAATGTACCGAATTTCGGTACAGAAGAGGAAACGACGGAGGTGGATGAGGAAGAGCAGAAAGAAAAGAAAGAAGAAAAATGGGATTTGTCCGGAACAATCAACCAGTGCATTCAGCGATACGCAGCACAACTCACAGAAGATCAGATTAATGAAATCTTGTTAGGATTGGAAAACGGATTAACTGAGAAGCAGGTGAAAACATATTTCACATTACCTGCAGATAAAATGAATCAATATCGTAGAGCATATCAGTTTGGACAGAACTAGCAGCTGAATATAAAGATAAAACAAAATCTATTGATAGTGGAAGAGTCTTAATTGCTAATTGTTCTGACGAGGAAACATCATCAATTTTGAAAAATAAAAAACCCGCTTGATACTGGTAATATCAAGTGGGTTTTTAATGCATCTAATTAAATAGAATAGCATCCGCAAATTTATTTTAAATGATTTGGCTCCGTTTGTAAAGCCTTTTTATATATTTTTCAAGTCCTCTTTGTTCTTTCCTCGTTTCGATACTTATGTGATACATGATATACCATGTAACTATGAATGATAAAATACATGCAAAATGATGTGTGCAATATGTTCCAAATTGTGAAAGCACACAAAAAAACGCGTAATTGACTTTACATGAAAAATCATGTATAATCTAATCAATAGAAACGGAGATTATAAAATGCTAGTGTATAAAATAGATGTGCTTGAATCATTGAAAGAATCGGGATATAACACTACAAGATTAAGAAAAGAAAAGCTTTTAAACGAAAGTGTTATCCAGTATCTAAGAGAAGGAAAACCAGTTGGAGCAAAGGCATTAAATAACATATGTATGTTATTAGATATGCAACCAGGGAATATTATTAAATATGTAGAAGATAATAACATGAAATAAGATGTAATCGAACAACACAGTTTACACGAAAAATAATGTAAATCCAAATTAACAATTACATGATATATAATGTATAATATACTTGTAAGGAACGCAACTTACAAGTAGCCAGTGAGAACTGGAGAAAGGAGAAAGGAGAGAGTATGGAAGAAATGACAAAAGAAGAAATGCAGAGATTCTTGAACAGAGAAGCTGAAAAAGGAACGACAGAATATGAAGCATTAAAAGCACTTGCTGATATTTTGGGGATTAAGTTTCCGGAGCTGAAAGAAAACAGATAACAAAATAGGGCGGTCTTGTACCGCTCTATACAGAAAATAGATTTTAGAAAAATTTTGAGGTGTAAATAATGAATGAAAATGTATGGGAAGAAGTTCTGAAGCAGTATGAAATGCTAGGCGTTGAAAATATAATTCCTGTGTCGCATATAAGGATAAAACCAGATATAGGAATATTATTAGATGATAATGGTAATTTTGTGGGTGCAGCTATAATCACAAACGAAAGATGCTCAATTCCATGCACTATAGACTCAGAAAGCAGAACTAGTGGAACAGCACCACATCCAATACATGATAATATGACTTATATTTGCGGAGAATATCCAGCTTATGAAAAACGACACGACGCATATATGAAGCAGTTACAAAACTATATAGAAAATGTAGATGATACTCTTGCGAAGAGTGTATATAGATACTTGAAAAAGGGAACAATCCGACTCGATATTGAAAATTTGACAAAACAAATAGAAAGCATATCAGAAGAAAAAGTAATGGTTGTATTTGCGACATTGAGCCATCGAGATACGATAAGCAGAAAATGGACAGAATACTATACATCTACACTTGATAAAAATGGTATCTGCGGAATAACAGGAGAAAAGGATCATATACCGGATAAATACCCGAAAGGAATACGAAATCCGTCCGATCAAACAAAATTATTTATCAGCAACCCACGAAAAATGGATTCAATGCCTATAACTGTGCCTGGATATATATCGTCTCAGAAAATTATACACACGCTACAATTTATGATATATGAAGGAAATTCCTGGGCATATCAAATGTTAAAAGACAATATAGATACAATCCCGGAAACATGGAAGGAATGGGTGGAGGAATATCAAGCCAAAAATGGAATACAAAAAAAAGAGGTGGGAAGGAATAATGAATAGAACAAAAAAGGCTTGTATTAAATGTGGCAAGCCTTTTTATGGTGATCCAGATAAATTGTATTGCGACGATTGTGCAAAAGAAATAAAAAGTAATGTTATGCGTAAAAGGACGTGTAAATTGTGCGGAGCCGAATTTCTTGGTGGTCCACGTGCGTTCTATTGTCCAGAATGTCGCAAAATTCGGCAAAAAGAAGTAAGGGAAAGAGCAAGAAAAAGGGGTGGAGCAGCTCGACCAATCGGAAGCATAGACAAGTGTGAATTGTGCGGAGCTGAATATATCGTCAATTCCGGTAGACAAAAATACTGTTCTGATAAATGCCAACATGAGGCAGTACTAGAGTGGCAACGGAAACACAAAAAGGGGTATAACAAGACATCTGGACAAGATATAAAAAAAGCGGAACGCCGAAAAGAGAAAAAGAAAATCTGTATATATTGCGGTCGTGTATTCTCTAGTTCTACGCCAACTAATTTGTGCTCTGATTATTGCCGGAAGAAAAATAGGCAGATTAAAGTATATCAATCAGAAATAAAACGTGGAAACAATGCAAATATAGACAGGTTACTGAACGAGCAGAAAGAATACCAATTGAAAGTCAAAACAGATGAAATAGAAAAAACAATATAAAATGTAATTCTGCTACAAATCAAATAATAAAAACACACTGAAAACAGTGTTGACAATACACTGTTTTCAGTGTATAATATAGTCATAACAAAGAAAAGTCCTAAAAGGAGAAAAGACCATGACGATAGAAGAAATCAGAGATTTAATCAACGAAGCAGAATATGGATATATTGGAATTAGAGCAGATGAAAGAGATTACCAGATTGGTGAAATAATGGATAATTCGCATCAGCTTTTTGCTGATCCACAGTACAATGATGATTATACAGAATTATTATACCCATATATTTCGGAAGGCGTTTATGCCGGATTCTACGATGCCGGAGAACTTAACGGAACATGTGCACTTAGTATATCTGCGAATAATATTGAAGAAATGCTTAAAAGAGTAATGTCCTATGGAAGCAAGCATTATTTAATTGGTGGAAACTCAATAGAATACGGATGGGATGAAGACGAGATTATTATTAAGAATGCAGAAGTTATTGCAGTATTATAAGGAGAATACATTATGAAAGTAGATGATAAAACAATGGATGCAAGAAAGGAAATAGTGAAATAGACAAAAGCGATTATTTGAGTAAAACGGCAGAGAGAATAGAAAGTTATTTGGGTGATTGCAATGGGAAAATTGATATATAAGATTGATGTGCTAGACACACTAAAAAAAGAAGGTTATCCACAAACCAGATTAAGAAAAGAAAAGCTGATCGGACAAGATGCGATACAGAAGATGCGAAAAGGTGATATGATAGGAATAAACGTACTGGCTACAGTATGCGAACTTCTCAATATGCAACCAGGAAATATTATAGAATATAGTAAGAAATAAGTATAATAAAATAAGTAGAATAAAAATAAAGTGTATTGTAAAGGACATTTAGACTGTGAGTTTAGATGTCCTTTAATTTATATGCCGAGCATGGCACTAATCTTACTCTATTACGAAGGATAGCTCCTTATATAGTATATGTAAACACTACCAAAAAATGGAATGAGAATATGTGAAAAACGACCATTGAAAATCAATATAATACATAGTATTTTGTATACACGTATTTTTGTATTGATAATTATTATGTATAAAGGTTGGTGCGGTTTTACATGGAAAAGAAAAAATATAAACATATTACAGAATATGAGCGTATACAGATTGAAGCATTACGAAGAGCAGGTCGAACTATAACACAGATAGCAGAACAGTTACAGAAGAATTATTCTTCTATATGGAGAGAATTACAGCGTGGAAAATATATACATAGAAATAGTGAATGGATAGAGGAAGAACGCTATAGCTCTGATATTGCACAAGAAAAATGTGATAAAAACAAACTTGCACATGGCAAAGGACTAAAATTAGGCAAGGACTATGAATTTGTAGAATATATTGAAAGGAAAATATTAAAAGAGAAGAAATCTCTGCAGGCAGCTTTATATGATATAAAACGTGAAAATTTAGTTTTTGACACAGAGGTATGCTTGAGTACTCTCTATAATTATGTTCGATCAGGAATGTTCTACAACATAACCATGAATGATATGCCGTTGCCTAGAAAGAAAAAAAGAAAAAACAGAAAACTAAAAAAACAAAAACGAGCAAGTGCAGGTACAAGCATTGATCAGCGTCCGGAAGAAATTAATAACAGAGAAACAATTGGACACTGGGAAATGGATAGCGTCGTGGGTCCTCAAGGTAAATCGAAGAAAACATTTCTGGTTCTAACTGAACGTAAGAGCTTAAAAGAAATCGTTGAACCATTAAAAGACCATACTGCAGTTGAAGTAGTTCGTGCGTTAGATCGTCTTGAGCGTGAATTAGGAGAGAAAAAGTTCAGGGAAACATTTAAGTCGATAACTGTTGATAATGGTGTGGAGTTTAGTGATTTTGAAGGTATAGAGCGTTCAAGAAGAAATAAAAAGAAAAGAACCACAGTATATTATTGTCATGCTTATCGTTCCTGCGAACGTGCCAGAAACGAAAATCAGAATCGTTTCATAAGAAGATTCTATCCAAAAGGGACGAACTTCGACCATATTACTCGGAAAGAAGTGAAAGGAATAGAAGCATGGATGAATGACTATGCAAGAAAAATATTTGATGGAAAGACGGCAGGAGAAGTATATGAAGCCTTTCAAGAGGAGGAGATGGAGATGAGAACGGCATAAGATAAAGAAAGTGAATATTGTAGGGTAAGCCTTTGAACAAGTGGTGTTTAAAGGTTTAATTGACGTACCATTAATTTTATGTTCTAATTAATTTATACGCTCTGAACAAGCAGAAAAATCAACATAACTTTAGGAAAATTGGGTGCAAAATAGGAAATTAAATTTTTTTAAAAAACATATGCGGTAACTCTTGACATATGCATTAGTGAACTAAATAGCAAGAAGCTCTTGACAATTCAAAAAAATTTGCTATAATAACTCACGTTGAAAAAATAATAATTTTAGTACAAATGGTAGTGAAATAACGGCGGGTGCTGTTCAAGCGAAAGTTTGGATCAGCACCCGTTTTTTGTCGAGAAAGTTTCATGGCAGAGATATCTGCATGAAAGAGTATCTGTAAAATGTCTGAAATGATACCGTGAAATAAGCTGTCTGCATTAGGAGGAGAAAAATGCCACATAATAAGAGAGAGAGTTTGATTTTTACTGTCATGATGTGTTTCACAATGGTTTTTGTAATGAGTATTTACAATGTTTCACTTCACATGGGAGGGCTTTCTGTAGCGTCTGTACAGCAGGCATGGCTGGGATTCCCAATCGCGTATATTTTCGCAATGTGCTGCGACTGGTTTGTTGTATCAAAAGCTGCGAAAGGCTTTGCATTCCGTTTTCTTGTGAAACCGGGCGATAACGGTTTGAAAATTGCAATCTGTGTATCTTGCTGTATGGTAATCCCAATGGTTATCATTATGTCTTTATATGGTGCGTTGGAAGTTGCAGTAAGTCAGGGGTTATGGAGTCAGGTAGGAATCATTTGGCTGACAAATATTCCGAAGAACTTTATAGTTGCACTGCCATTGCAGTTGCTGATCGCTGGACCACTTGTAAGAAAAGTATTCCGTACATTGTTCCCGGAAGGAAAAGTATTAGCATAATAGAATAAAAAAGGAAAATGACCTCCAATAACTACATTTAGAGTGAAGAGTGTAGTTATTGGAGGTTTTATATTTTCAATGATACAACAAAAGTTTCTGTTTAAGGAAACACATCTAATAATATGTCGGATTCTCAAAAAGATACAACATGGACTTTCTATATTTGTTTCGTTACACTTATTTTAGAGTAAACAATTGTGTGAAACGAAAAGGAAGTATAACGATATGAGAATCAGCCAGTTAAGAGTAAACAATGTGGAACATCCATTGGGATTTCAGGTAGATCCGTTAAGTTTTTCGTGGAAAGTGGAAGAGGCAGGAAATGCGAAAAAAATGCAGTCTGCCAGAATTCAGATTTTCCAGGAAGAAGAATTGCTCTATGATAGCGGAGAAGATGAGAAGGCAAACAGCACGGACTATCAGGTGGAGATGGAGTTACAGCCAAGAACTCGTTATACATGGAGTGTGGAAGTAAAGGCAGATAACGGAGAAGTGGAAAAGGCTGAGTCCTGTTTTGAAACAGGAAAGATGCAGGAAGTATGGTCCGGAGAATGGATTGCACCTCAGTCTGGGGATGAGGATATCCAGCCAATCATGTGGAAAATTTTCGAGGTGGATCCGGAATATATAAATGAACCGGCAAGATTATATCTGTGTGGTCTGGGAGTATATGAAGTATATATCAATGGAAAAAAGGTCGGAAAGGAATATCTGGCTCCGGGATATCATTCATATGATTTTCATTTACAAGTGCAGACGTATGATGTGACGAAATATCTGCAGACAGGAGAAAATGAGATTGAGATCTGGCTTGGAGATGGATGGTTTAAGGGACGGCTTGGATTTGATGGTGGATATACGAATCTATACGGAGAGTATTGCTGGGCAATTGGAGAATTGTATCTCGGAACAGAAACAAAACCAATCGTATGTACAGATGAAAGTTGGGAATATTGTAAATCTCCAATACTGGAAAGTAATATTTATGATGGTGAAGTATATGATGCCAGAGTTGAAGGGGCATTAAAAGAGCAGGATGTCTGGAAAGAAGTTGCACTTCGGAGTCCAGAGAAATGTGGTGCTCTCGGTGACAGATATAGTCTTCCGATAGTAAAACATGAAGAATTCCATCCGGAACTCATTCAGACACCGAAGAAGGAAATGGTATTGGATTTCGGACAGAATCTGACCGGTTGGGTGGAGATTGACGCAGAACTTTCAAAAGGAATGACAGTGACGTTGTCTGCATCGGAAATTCTTCAGGATGAATGTTTCTATCGGGAAAATTTAAGAACTGCAAAGGCAGAGTTTACTTATATCTCAAACGGGAAAAAAGCACATGTAAGGCCACATTTCACATTCTATGGATTCCGTTATATGAAAGTAGAAATTAAATCCTTGGATGGAAAAGATGTTACGGAAGAATGGATTACTAAGATTTCATTTACAGCATATCATCTGAGAAGTGATTTTGAACAGATTGGAGAGATTACAACCGGTGACAGTAAAGTAAATCAGTTGTTCTCCAATGCATTGTGGGGACAGAAAGACAATTTTCTGGATGTACCGACAGACTGCCCGCAGCGTGATGAACGCCTCGGCTGGACAGGAGATGCACAAATCTTTTCGGAAACAGCATGCTACAATATGTATATGCCGGCATTCTATCGAAAATATTTGTGGGATATGAGGGCAGAACAAAGCATATTGGAAGGTTCGGTTCCAAATGTTGTACCTCGTTTAAAGGAGGGAATGGTATCAGAACATGGTTCGTGCCCGTGGGCTGATGCAGGGGTGATTATCCCATGGAATGTATATCGACAGTATGGAAATCGGACATTACTTGCGGAGTGTTATCCGGGTATGAAAGCATGGGTGGATTGTCAGCGAAAGAAAGAAGAAGCACTTGGTGGTGCACATTTGATTAAGAATGGATTTCATTTTGCTGACTGGCTGGCACTGGACAATGAACAGCCGGGGCCATTTGGTGCTACAGATCCACTTTATATTGCAAGTGCTTATTATTATAAAGATGTTAGGATCGTTGCAGCGTCAGCGGAGATTATAGGTAAAGCCGAGGAGGCAGAAAAATATCAGAGATTATCAGGTGAGATTTTGAAAGCGATTCGGGCAACTTACTTTGATGAAAATGGACTGTGTAACTGCAAGACACAGACCGGTTCCGCAATTGCAATCATGTTTGAATTAAATCCAACCGAAGAGGCAAGACATCAGGAAGGAAATGTACTGGCACAAAGAGTTGAGGAGAATCATGGACATCTGAATACCGGATTTGTCGGAACAACGATGTTGTGTCCGGCACTTACTGAGACAGGACATCATGATATAGCAGTACAATTACTGCTCAATGAGGAATATCCGGGCTGGTTGTATAGCGTGAACATGGGAGCTACTACAATCTGGGAGCGTTGGAATTCGGTTATGCCGGATGGACATTTAAATAAGGATGGTATGAATAGTCTAAATCATTATAGTTACGGAAGTATCGAAGCCTGGATGTATGGAGAAGTGTGTGGTATCAAACCTGTTGAAGCCGGATTTAAGAAAGCTGAGATTACACCTCATGCGGACAAACGTCTAGGATATGCAGAATGTATATTGGATACTGCAGCGGGATGTTATAAGAGTGATTGGAAATATGAAGGTGATACAGTTGTATATCGCGTGGAAGTTCCATTTGATGCAGAGGCAGAATTCCGTGTAGAAGGAATGGATTTACAAAAACTGGGAGCCGGAACATATGTATTTGAAGTGAAGGAGTAGCAAAATGATGAAAACAACAGAAATCAATATTCGTGACCCATATATTCTTGTACAGGGAGGTAAATATTATTTATATGGAACAAGAAGTGCAACCTGTTGGGGAGCGGCAGATGGATTTGATTGTTACGTGAGTGAAGATAAGGAAAATTGGAAAGGACCGATTGAGATTTTCCACAGACCGGAAGGATTTTTTGCTGATCAGAATTACTGGGCACCGGAATGTATTTATTATGAAGGGGCATTTTATCTGATTACGACACTTGGCGGTTCAGACAGAAAAAAGGGGATTTATGTATTACGTTCAGAGCAGCCGACAGGACCTTTTGAAGTGTACAGTGAACGGATTACACCAGAGGATTGGGCATGTATTGATGGAACGGTATACATTGAACAGGGAGTACCATATTTGATTTTCTCACATTCTTTTGAAGACACGCCGGATGGAGATATGTGTCTTTTGAAAATGTCATCGGATTTAAAACAGGCAGAGGGAGAGCCAGTGACATTATTCTCTGCAGCAGAGGCAGTGTGGGCGAAGCCGATTCCATTTGCAAAAGCAGAGTTTGGAATGGACGGAGACGTATACTTTACGGATGGGCCATGTGTGATGAAGATGGAAGATGAGAAGCTCTATATGACATGGTCGAGCTGGAGCACTTGTGGATATGCGGTTGGAGTAGCAGTATCAGATAGCGGTAAGGTGGAAGGCCCTTGGAGACAGTTGGAAGAGCCACTGTTCCCGGAGAATGGTGGCCATGGCATGTTGTATAAAGATGATGACAGTATGAAATTTACGTTGCATTATCCGAATGATAAATATAAAGAGCGACCAATTTTCAGAACGGTTGTTTTAAAGGATGGAAAATTAAAGTTGGAGGAAAGATAGATGATAGAGAAGAAATGGAATGAAGATTGGAAGTTTTGGGTAGATAAAGACTCATTTGCATTGGTGTGGGACATCCCGGAAATTGCAAGAGATATCACTCTTCCTCATGATGCAATGATTGAAAAACCGGCGAATCCGGACAGCTTAAATGGCGGAAATACAGGATTCCGCGACGGAGATGTCTATATATATGTAAAAATGCTTCACGCACCGGAAGAATACAAAGAAAAAACAATCATGTTAAAATTCGAAGGCGTGTATATGAATGCATTCGTATATGTTAACGGACAGCTTGCGGCTAAGAGTCCGTTCGGGTATACAACATTTTATGCACCGCTCAATGACTTCTTAAAATATGGAGAAGACAATGAAATCCGTGTGCAGGTGCGTGCCGGGGCAATGACAAACAGCCGTTGGTATTCAGGGGCTGGAATTTATCGAGATGTGTATCTTCTGGAATCCGGTCTTACGCATATTGTGCCAGAAGGTGTTCAGGTTAAGACAGAAAATGCGGATGACGCATATGCGACATTGAAAGTGGCAACAGAACTGGAAAATAAAACGGCAGTGACACAGGATTTGGTTATAGAGACAGTAATTAAAGATAATGAGGAAAATGTAGTTGCGAAAGAGTGTACATTTGCAACAATATTTGCTGGAGAAAACAGAACACTGCAACAAAGAATTCTTGTAGATAATCCAAAGCTTTGGAGTGCAGAGAATCCAAAACTTTACACTTTTGAGACAAAAGTATATGAGAATACAGAAGCAAAAGAGCTGTTAGATGAGGCTGTTGATACTTTTGGTATCCGTACACTTGCGGTTGATGCAAAACGTGGATTCCGCGTTAATGGCAAAAGTGTAAATTTACGTGGCGGCTGTATTCATCATGACAGTGGACTTCTCGGAGCAGCTACCTATGAAGATGCTCAGTATCGTCAGATTCTGAAAATGAAAGAGGCTGGATTTAATGCAATCCGTATGTCTCATCATCCAATGGCTCCTGCTATGCTTCGTGCCTGTGATGAAATCGGTATGTATGTAATGGATGAAACATTTGATATGTGGAATCGTCTCAAATCTAATTACGATTATGGTCTATATTTCCAGGAATGGTGGGAAAAAGATGTGACTGCCATGGTGAGAAAAGATTATAACCATCCATCCGTTATTCTCTATTCTGTGGGAAATGAGATTCCGGAAATCGGAACAGATAAGGGCGCGCAGACTTGTCAGGAAATCAGTGACAAGATTCGTTCTCTGGATGATACAAGATATACGCTTGCATCTATCAATGGTGTATTTGCTGCAGGAGATGCGGTGGATCAGATTGTAGCTGATGTAGCTGCAAACTTAAGCGCGGAAGATAAAATTGACGGAAATGTAAATGACTTTATGTCCTTGATGGATGCACATATGGATGAAATCGTGGTACATGATGCAATCAGTAAACGACTGGAAAAAGCATGTGCAGGAATCGATGTTGCAGGATATAATTACATGACAGCGCGCTATGAAAAGGATGGAGAGACTTATCCGAACCGTGTTATTGTGGGAAGTGAGACATATCCACCGGAGATTGCAAGAAACTGGGAGCTCGTAGAACGTCTGCCACATGTAATCGGAGACTTTACATGGACAGGTTGGGATTATATCGGAGAAGCAGGTGTTGGTATTCCTGCATATAAATGGGGAGAAGGCGGATTTGGAGCCGGATTTCCTGCACAGTTAGCATATCCGGGAGATTTTGATATTACAGGTTTCCGACGTCCTGCGTCCTATTATAGAGAAGCAGTATTCGGACTTAGCAAGAAGCCATATATTGCAGTGCAGAACCCGACACATTATGGAGAATTCTTGATCAAAACTCCGTGGGTAATCAGCGATTCTACAGCAAACTGGAACTGGAATGGTATGGAAGGAAAACCGGCCATTGTGGAAGTATATGCACAGGGAGATGAAGTTGAACTGTTCTTAAATGAAACTTCACTTGGCAAGAAACCAGCCGGAAAAGAAGCAGGATTCCGTACATTATTTGAGACAACATATGAACCAGGAACACTGGTGGCTGTTTCTTATGAAAATGGACAGGAAATCGGAAGAAGTGAACTTGCAACTGCGGGAGCAGAGAGAGTACTTGCCGTAGAGCAGGAAGCATACGCCGGATTGAAACATTCAGAGCAGGAGCTGGTTTACGTTCAGGTTGAAATGCGTGATCAGAATGGCGTGCTGGCAGCTGATGACAACCAGAAGATTACATTGTCTGTTGATGGTGAAGTGGAAGTGCTTGGATTTGGAAGCGGTAATCCAAAACCGAACTATAACTTCAATGAAGGAGTGACAGAACTGTTCGGAGGACGTGCACAGATTATTATAAAGAAACCGGAAGAAGACGTAACATTAACAGTAACCACTGGGGACGGAGTTTGTGGCTCGATTCGTGTTCCGGGTGGAGCAAACTTTTAGACATTTGGTGGAACCATTTGGGGACGGAGATTAGGGGGCCATTTGGGGACGGAGTTAGTGGCTTTTTCGCAAGCAAAAAGCCACTAACTCCGTCCCCAAATGGCCCCTCCATGCTCCTTCAATGTCGCAATTTCCACTTTCAAATGTCCTCTGGTGCGCTGTTTACCAGAAATAATATTTGCTATGCTAAGCACAGATACAACAAAATCATACGGACGTGAGATGAAACATTTCTTAAAAAAGAAAGAATGTCGGATGTGTATGAAAAAATGTCGGAAATAAAAAATGGACAATAAAAAATGTCGTATTTGAATTAATTTATTACATATGAATATGTGTCGGATTGTACTACAATAAAGACATCTTAAGAGAGAGAAAGAAATCTCAACGTAAGTAAAATAAAAGAAAAAGGAGTGTAGTAAAATGGCTAAAGAAAAGACAGTAAACACAGCTGTAAAAGACGAAGTCGGCACAGCGTTTAAATGGTTCCATGCAACATCGGTAAATGGGGGAGCTATGTTGATGGCAGCTGTAGTCGCCAGCTATTTTTCAGTGTACATGACAGATACACTGAAGATTCCGGCAGCAGCGGCATCTGCTATTATGTTTGTAGCAACTTTATGGGATGCAATCAATGACCCAATGATGGGAGTTATTGCAGACAGAACAAAATCAAGATGGGGACGTTATCGTCCATATTTTATTTTTGCGCCAATCCTGTTGACATTCTTTGGAACAATGATTTGGATTGACTGGGGATTTACATCAACAAGTGTAAAAGTAGCATATGTATTAATTATGTATATTGGTTTTGGAATGACAGGAACAATGTATACAATGCCACAGATGGCAATCCTTCCTGCAGCAGTTCGAAGCAATGAACAGAGAAATATGATTATTTCTTTAGGCGCAGGTGTATGTGCAGTAGCATTTACAATTGGTAGTACATTCACATCAAATATTACAGGATTCTTCAATAATATCGGATTTAAAAATGGATATGTTCCATTTATGTTAATTTGTGGCGTACTTGCATTTATCTCATTTTGGGGATTATTTGTAACGTCAAAAGGAAAAGAAAAATATTTGGTAGCGCCAGAAAAGAGTCATCCGTTAAAAGAAATCAGTCGTGTAGTGAAATACAAAGAAGTATGGCCAAACTTAATCGCATGGGTTATGGCATCTATGGGATATGGAATGATGTTCTCAACATCTGTATATTACATGATGTATTACTGGGCAAGACCGGATCTCATCTCTGTATACATGGGAGTTATCTCTATCGGAGCATTAATTTCAATGGTTGTATTAATGCCAATCTTTTTGAAAGTATTTAAGACAGGACAGAAAGCATTACTTGTATCACAGGCATTATCAATCGTATTGTATGTGATCTTATTCTTTACTGGAAAAACAAACTTTGTATTCTTGTGCGTACTGACATTTATTTCAGCTTGTACAGCATCTATGCAGAATGCATTGGTTAACGTATTAGTAAATGATACAATCGACTTTATTATGTTGAAAGAAGGTAAATCTTCTAATGGAGTTATCTCTTCCATCAAAGGATTTGCACAGAAATGTGGTAGCACAATCGTAAGTTCTGGTATACTCGCAGTACTTTCTATTTCAGGATATATTGCAGGTGCAATTGGACAGCAGCCAGAATCAGCAATGTTTGCATTGAATTTCTTAAAATTCGGTGCACCATCTCTGACAGGTATTATCTTGATTATCTGTGTTGTTAAGAGCCCGATGAACAAATATGCAGAAGATATTGCAGCTATGAAAGTGAAAATGGGTGAGAAGTAGACCAAACAGGGACGGAGAAAAGTGGCTTTCAACCACTTTTCTCCGTCCTAATTAACATTATAGGAGATGTAGAGTATGAAAACATTCGGATTGAATCCATATTTACCATATTGGGAAAATGTACCTGACGGGGAGCCACATGTATTTGGAGACCGTGTATATATATTCGGAAGCCATGACAAACAAGACGGCAATTCATTTTGTGAAGAAGACTATGTAGGCTGGAGTGCATCGATAAATGATTTGGGAAACTGGAGGTGCGAAGGCATTATCTATAAGAAAGAACAAGATCCGATAAATGGGGCATCTTATGATAAAGAGATTCCTGCATATGATGATGCAATGGATGCAGAAGGAATGCTGCATAATTTGTATGCACCGGATGTGGCACAGGGACCGGATGGAAGATATTATCTATATTATGCTCTGGATTTTGTAAATGTGATTTCGGTTGCAGTGTGTGATACTCCGGTTGGACAATATGAATTTTTAGGATATGTGACAAGAGCAGACGGAAGTGTTCCGAATATCGGACGCTGGTTTGATCCGGCAATTTTATCGGAAGAAAGCGGCAATTACCTGTATTATGGATTTTCACCATCATTCAGATTTCCAGGAATGGAAACGTTGGAAATTCCGGGAGCAATGATGGTGAAACTGGCGGATGATATGCATACAATTATCAGTGAACCGGTTTGTGTTGCTAATGGATATGATACAGCGAAGGGAACAGACTATGAGGAACACCCTTTCTTTGAGGCATCCAGTATTCGTAAATTTGGTGAATGGTATTATTTTGTATATTCGAGTCAGCAAATGCATGAACTGTGTTATGGAATGTCAAAAACTCCGGAGGGTCCGTTTGAATATAAGGGCGTAATTGTATCAAACGGAGATATCGGATATCAAGGAAATGAGCTGGCTACAAGCTATTATGGAAATAATCATGGCGGATTGGTTGAAATAAATGGAAAACATTATATTTTCTGGCACAGACATACACATGGAAGAGCATTTTCAAGACAGGGCTGTGCAGATGAAGTGCAGATACTAGAAGATGGTACAATCCCGCAGATAGAGATGACAAGCTGCGGATTGAACGATGGAGCATTGCCTGCAAGAGGAAAATACGAATCTTATATCGCATGCCATTTGACAGAGGCGGATAGAGAAAAAGTAGGACTTGTACTTGGAATGGGTGGAGGCCCTGGCGATTCCAGACCAGAACTTCCGGAGTCTATGCCATATATTACAGAGGAACGGGATGAAAACTATGAGTATGGATGCAAGCCGTATATTTGCAATATGAGAACAGGTGCAGTTGCGGGATTTAAATATTTTGAATTTGATGGAACGGAAAGAGAAATCGTACTGGAACTTCGTGGAAATGGTAAGGTTGAAGTGTTGCTTGATTGCTTAGATGGAGAGGTCGTAGCAGAGGCAGAAAATACAGGTGAAAGATGGAATATCGTTTCAGCAGAGCTGAAGAAGACAGAAGGAGTTCATGCGTTGTATGTGAGATGTGTGGATGGAAAGTTGGATTTTGCAAGTGTTGAGATGAGGTAGTAGAACCATTTGGGGACGGAGTTTAGTGGCCTTTTTGCTATGCAAAAAAGCCACTAAACTCCGTCCCCAAATGGTCTGATAAGTGAAAAAGTGTCGGATAGAGAGAAAAATATTACATAGAAAAAAGAGGACAATTTAATTAAAATCATAATATAAGGATTTAGATACTAGGAAGATGTCAAAGGAGGAAGTCAGACATGAGTGATTCATATTACAAAATAGAAGAAATGAATGGATACTATCGAATCGGCAGTCCAGAAGCGGTATTTTGTTATGTGATAGTCGGAAAAGAAAAGGCGATGCTGATTGATACAGGCCATGGGTATGGAAATTTAAAACAGGTTGTGAAATCAATTACAGATAAACCATTATATATCGTAAATACGCATGGACATCTAGATCATACTTCAGGCAATGCACAGTTTGAAGAAAAAGTATATATACATAAAAAAGATATGGAGCTTTGTAGAGAGCATACAGGAAAAATGATGAGGGAACAGTCGGTAGAACGTGCAATGCATAGTGTTAATTATGAAACACAGGAAGAATATAATGCATTGCCGGACAAGTTTGATAAGGAGAATTACATTAATCAAGGAACAGGGAATCTGGTAGAAGTAGCAGGTGGTCAGATATTTGATCTGGGTGGAGCAACACTTGAGATTGTTGAGACTCCGGGACATACACAAGGAGGTATTTCCGTTTGGTATAAGGAAAAGAAACTTGCATTTACTGGTGACACGACAGGATTTTTTGTCTGGCTGTTTGCTCCGGAAACAACCAGTAGAGAAATATATATTGATACATTAAATCGTCTGTTGAAATTACCGGTTGACTTTTATATCGGAGGTCATAATGAAAATGTTATGACAAAAGAAGATTTGGAACTATATATGCGAGCGGCAAAGGAAGCAGATTTTGAAAAAGGACAGAAGTTTGAATCTTTTGCGAATGGAGAGGAAGAAGTTCGCGTCTGTGCATTAGATGGCAAGACATTAGATGATATGTTCGAACCGGGATTTGCGGCATTGGTAATTACAAAAGATAAATAATAGATTATTTGGGCAGGCTGTCCGATAACATCGAACAGCCTGCCCGCTTTTTTATGCTAACTCCAAAGTTGAATGATTTAGTTGCTGGATAATGAATATCGTACAAAATTTCAGAATCTTCCCTGTTGTTCTCGAATTTTCTTCCTAAATTCAGATGGGCTGCAATGATTATATTGTTTAAAAGAACGACTAAAGTGATCGGTTGAATTATATCCAACTTCGATTCCAATTTCCTCAATTGTTTTTTCGGTATTTGCCAGAAAATCAAGTGCATGTCTCATCTTAATATTGCGGAGCACAGTTACAAAAGTCTGATTCATATTTTTCTTAAACAGACTGCTAAGATACGGCTTGCTGTAGTGGAAAAACTCAGAGAGTTCATCTAAAGTAACAGTTCGATAATGCTGGGTAATGTATTCCAGAATGAAAGCAAAATCAGTATCAATGGAATCTTGTTCATTGAATCCATAGTATAATGCAGATTTACCATATTTTCTTAAAAGTGTGCTGAACAGAATCTGAACATATCCGTTACAACAAGTACTGCTATAGTTATCTTCTGTATTTGCCTCCCGGACAATGTTTTGTATTAGCATTTTAATATTGTCATTGTTGTCGGTATGAAAATAAAGATAGTTCGATTGATTTGTCTCGTATAAAGTATTCTTAAAAAAGATAGCAAGCAAATCATTTTTGGCAAGAAAGGCTCCCAAAATGGCATCAAAAGTTGTTTCTCTTAGCTGGATACTGAGAACAAGACTGTCTTTTGCCGCAAGTACAGAGTGCTGTGTAAATGGAGAGATAATGCAAAAGTCGCCTTCGTTCATCAGTCGAGTTTCGTTTGAAATAATTTGTGTCAGCGAACCACGATATACATAGTTGATCTTGAAATAGTTGTGTTCGTGAAGAATATCGTTTTGGTAAGGAAGGTGAATAAAAGCAAAAACATCTCGTCCATATGGAATCAAAACTTTTTCAGTAATCTCAGAAGGTTTTTCGTTATTTAGGATATAGTCAACTCCTTTGAATTAAGGTTTTGTAATTCAGAGCACTATCATTGCTCATAAATAGTTCAGGATTATTGTTATAAAAGTTTTAGTATGATATAATTGGCGTGTTGTCGCACCCAATCTGGCAACAGAAAGGGGGTGCTTGCGTGGAATTTCTTATTTCTTTTCTTGTTTCCGTTATAGCAAGTGTAGTTGGCTACTATATTTGCAAATGGCTAGACGGAGACGATAGCGGCAACTAGCCTAAACGGATACTCAACCGTAAAAATGAGAAGAACCCTCAGTAGTTGCAGCTACTGGGGGTTCGTTTTTGCTTGCGCATTCTCATTTCTTTTCTTAGCTACTAAATAGTATAGCATACAAAAGTAGCTAAGACAAGTATATGATTTATAAAGGAAAAAAATGCATATCAAGAAAATCGGATTATTATATTATAGATTGCCTGTGAATGCTATGGAAAATATTAATGGTCTTTATGTTCATTTCGATATTTACGTGGGGACATTCCGGTGTAATTCTTAAAACTTCTGGAAAAATGATCGCTGCTATTGTATCCGACCATATTCGCAATATCTGTAATCTTATAATCCGTAAAACGAAGCAATTCTTTGGCTTTTTCCAGTCGGCATTCATAAATAATATCTGTATAGGTTGTTCCGGTAAATTGATGAATCAGTTTACTTAAATAGGTTTTCTCATAATGAAATTTTTGAGACAAATTTTCTAAAGATAGATTTTCCATATAATGTGTCTGAATATAATGCAAAATGTGTGGCAAAGTAGTGGGCGCAGGAGCAACGTTTAAATGCGCATAATAATCATAAGAGTCCTTATGACTGCGGATAATCTGCGTAAATAAAACATCCAGATAGGAGAGAAAAACATTGGAAGAATATTCATCCCAGTGTACGGTCTCTTGAAAAAAGTGTTGGAATACCTGGCGTAAGTCATTACATAAAGGTAGCATAAAGAACATATATCCGTGTTCATCTTGAAGTAGCGTATTTCGGAAGAACGAGGACAGACAGTTATTTGCCGGTAGCAGTTTAGAAAAAGCCTGTTTAAAAGTCTCTTTCTCTACCGTGATACTGAGAACAACATCATCAGCAGTAAGCGTGTGAAAGCGTGGAATTCTCGGAGAAATAATGCACAATTCTCCGGTATGCATTGTTCTGGTAAAGTTGTTTAATGTCAACGTACAGTTTCCATGAAAAACATATAGAAGGACAAAGCAGTCGTCTATATGAGGTGTCGTATGGAGTCCGCCAATGTCACGAGCAATGAAAACCGGGCGAAGAGGCGGAACATAAACAAGTGCTTTCTGGTTTCCATGTAATTCAACAACCGGAACAAAGGTTTTATCTGTAACCGGGATTAGATCAATCAAATTAAGAAAAGTCTGGTCATTGGTAAAATCCCAATCCATAAAGTCGGGAAGTGGTGGTTTGGGAATGCCTTTATGGTGAATTTGCAGATAACGATAAATGTCGGGAAATGTGAGAGGCTGTTGGGGAGAAAGAGATAATAATTTTTGAGCCTGTTTCCTTATATCTCCGAATAAAATATAGTCTTCATGCATATACGACCTCCTTACCAAAAATAAAAAAGTAAATCACAAGATATGTCGTAATTATAACATGAAAGGGAATGAAAAGAACAGTAAAAAAGGATAGTATAAGTGTAAGTAAGGAGGAGGCGAAATCATGAAAATCGAAACATTAAAATTATGGGAAGACAGAGACGATGTAGAACTTACAACATTTCTTACAATGCCGGATCCATTTATTCAAAATCCAACACCAAAACCGGCAATCATTGTATGCCCAGGCGGTGCATATCAGATGTGTCCGAGACATGGAAATGAAGGAGATCCGGTAGCAATGACATTTGCGGCGGATGGATATCAGGCATTTGTTCTGGAGTACAGCGTTGCCGGAAAAACATCAAAGGAGAATACCATGTTCCCGGCACAGATTCTGGATTTGGGAAAGGCGATGCTTACGATTCGTGAACATGCAAAGGAGTGGAGCGTTGACGTAGATAAAATTAGCATTATCGGTTTTTCAGCAGGAGCACATTTGTGTGGAATGTATGCATCTACATGGCATGAAGGGTTACTGACAGAAACGTTTGGAGTAGAAAAAGAAGCGTTTAAACCATTGTCTGCACTTTTGATGTATGGTGTGTTGGATTATGTGATTCAGGACGAATTTACAGCTAAGAATCAGAATCCAATGCTTCCGGATGACATGAATGTTCCAGTGATGGGAGAGGTAAGACCATCAAAAGAAGTATTGGAAAAATGGAGTCCAATCTGCCATGTGACAAAGGAAATGCCACCAACATTTTTAGGCGCGGCAGTGGATGATGGTATGGTTCCGTCAATCCAGTCTGTGAAAATGGCGGAAAAACTGCATATGACAGGAGTACCATACGAATTACATATGTTCCAGTACGGGGACCATGGATTTTCGCTTGGAAGAAATTTGTTCGAGCCATTTAGAGATGATAAAGCTCATGCGTGCGCACAGTGGGTAACACTGGCAAAAACATTTTTGATGCATCAGATTGCGGAAGAGACGACAGAAAAAGAGAAGAATGTGTTCGCGCTGTAAAAAGAGTTGAAAAATAGGAAAGTATCAAGTAACAGCTATCACTTATTGGCGCATATTTTGACAGCAAGTGTCAAGTTTGCGAGCGATAAGTGATAGCTGTTATTTTTGATTTAGAAATACCGCATCAGTTAAATCGCCACGATACTTTTCTTCTTCCGATACTCAGAAGGACTTGTATGATACACTTTTTTAAATATCCGAATAAACGACTCCGGGTTGGCATAACCAAGGGAATCGCTGATTTCTGCAATTGTATAATGGCTGTTAATGAGCAGTGATTCAGCCCTTCGTAAACGCAGTGTTTTCTTCCATTCATTGAAACTTGCTCCGGTTGTGGATTTGATCAGGCGCGAACAGTAGGAAACTGAAAAATTAAAATGCTCAGCTACATCTGCAAGGCGAACCGTCTTAAGGTTTTCCTGAATATAATTCATGATCAGGAAATCATCAGGAAGATTATTTTGTCTTGAAAAAGCGGTCTCTAAAGTATCAGCGTAATTACGCATAAGATGCCCGAAAATCACTGTAAGCATTCCAACAAGAATCTGGTCTGTATAAATATCTCTGTGTTCCCACTCATTAAAAATTTTCAAAAACTCATCGCGAAAAAAAGTGTCTTTATCCGTGTGAAGGGCCATGTATTGGTATTCTTGGGATGAGTAAAGACCACTTGAAAAAAATTCACTGAGCAGATCGTTTCCGCGGCTCAAAGGAGAAAACATTTCATAAAAAGTACTGCGACGAAGCAGGATGTTGAGAATCAGACTGTCATCGTCAAAAGCCTCAATAGAGTGAATTGTTCCCGGAGTAATGAAAATAAAATCTCCTTCATGAAAGTGTAAGGTGTCAACACCAATGGTCTGTGTGCAATTTCCATGCAATACATAAATAATTTCAAAGAAAATGTGTTTGTGTAAGAATGCAGGCGTGTATCGATTGTGACGACTGAAATATACACTTATTTTAGAGTTTTCATCAAAATATTCCTGGTCATCCATAATATACGGAATAAGTTCAGGCGTAAGCTCAGGAACGATTAAGCGTCTTTCGTGAATATCCTCAAGATTTAATCCAGAAAGAAATTGCTTTAATGCTTGCGGAGTACGGTGCGCCTGATAGTATGATTTATAAAATAATTCGTCAGAATTCATAGGTGAAATCTGTCTCAATATTTCATCAGATGTTGGTAAAGTTGTAGGTTGATTCATAGGCGTTACCTCTATAAAAAACAGGATAGTTATAGTTGGATGTTTGGTAGGATTGCACAATTAAGTCAAAATTAAAAAGACAAAAAAAGATAGGAAATATGACTTAATATAGCATAAAGTATAAAATAGAATTTTAAGTAAAGTCCATTTTACAGAAAAAACGCTTTTTTAACGTATTTGCTTTCATTTTAATGTAATCGCAAAAAAAGTCAATAAGATAAGGATAATTTGCCAATTTTGTTTGGATTTACAATAACATATAATTTGATAGTAGGAAATGAAACGAAGAAATAACCGGTTAAAAGTTAGGTTTCCAGAAATGAGAATCGAAGAGGATTTAAGAAAAACTTGATGAAAAATGTCTATATGGAGGTATTTTATGAGAGCGGCATTGTATAAACAAAGATTTGGATATGGTCTTGGTGATTTTGCTTGTAATTTGATTTGGCAAGTAATCAGTTTATATTTACTTTATTTTTACACAGATGTAGCAAAATTAAACGCAATAGCAATTGCAGGAATGTTTGTTGTATGTAGAGTAATCGATGGAATTACAGATTTATTAGTTGGATTTGCAATTGATAAAACACGTACACGTTGGGGAAAGAGTCGACCATGGTTTTTATTTGGAGCAATTCCATTTGCGCTGGCAGCATTTCTGGCATTTAGTGTTCCGGATATATCACCAAATGGGAAATTGGTATATGCGTATGTGACATACATTTTCTTATCATTTATGTATACAGTAGTAAATATTCCACTTGCGTCTATTTTACCTGCACTGACAGATGATCCAAATGAAAGAACTGTATTGGCTACATGGAGAAAGTTCCTTGCATTTCTTGGCTCAACAATTGTATCAGCAACAGCATTGACAATGGTAAATCTTGTTGGAAAAGGAAATGAAGCACTTGGTTTCCGTGTTGTAATGGGTGTGTTTGGAGTTATTGGATGTATTTGTTTCTTCTTAACATTTGCGCTTGTCCGTGAGACGAATCTGAAAGAAACAACAAAATCTGCATCGCTGAAAGAAACAATCGTATCGCTTGCACATAATACACCATGGAAATTATTTGCCTTAAATATTTTATTCCAGTGGACAGGATATTTCATTCAGTCAAGTGCACTTGTTTATTATTATAAATATTATGTGGGAAGCACACAGATGTCTTCTCTGGTAGCAACAATTATGACAATGATTCCTATGGTTGCGAATTTGACGGTTCCATTTCTTGCAAAAAGACTTGGAAAGAGAAATTTATATTCTATATCAGCAGGAGTGCAGTTGTTCGGTCTGATCATTATTCTTGTAGCAGGAACAAGTCATCCGGTTATTATAACAGGAGCAGTGATCACTGCTGTTGGATATGGTATAAAAGAAAGTATTTATTTCTCTATGCAGGCAGATCCGGTTGACTATGGTGAGTGGAAAACAGGAGTACAGGCAGCAGGAACATTATCTTCTGTAAATGGTTTCTTAGGAAAAGTTGCACAGGCACTGGCAGGAGGTATCTCAGGACTTCTTCTGGCATGGGGCGCATATGATGCATCAGCGACAGTTCAGACAGCACAGGCCTTGGTTGCAATTAAGGCGATGTATATTTACATTCCAATCGTATTATTGATTTTATCTGTGATCACAATGTCATTCTATAAGTTGGATAAAGAGCTTCCACAGATTCAGGAAGAATTGGAAGAGAGACGAGCAGCTGACAAAAAGTAATAGTAGGAGAATGAAGATGGCAATTTCGAATAGTATTGAGAATTTTCAAATGACAGTGAATGAAGCATTTGTAAAGAAAGCAGATGCGCTGACACCAGAATTAATTCAGACTAAAATAGAACCTAAAAAACTTGTGTCTATTCAAAAATTAGAAAATGAGAAGTTGAGTGTATGTGACGCAGGAAGCATAGATCAGTTAAAAGACATCTCTATGGGACGAAATGACAGTGTAATACTTGATTTTGGAAATCACCATGTTGGATATGTCAGATTCCGTCTTGTACCGGTTGGAAGTCCACCGGATGCACCGGCATACATTCGTATAAAATTTGGAGAAATGCCGATTGAATTGATAGAAGATTCTGCCGATTATAATGGAGAAATAGGAAAAGGCTGGATACAGGAAGAGTATTTACATATCGATATTCTTCCGGCAGAGATAAAAATGCCAAGACGTTATGCATTTCGATATATGGAAATAAAGGTAATTGATACTTCTGCAAAATATAAGGTTATTTTGGAAGATGTATCATGTACTGCAGTTTCATCTGTAGAGCTTTCACAGGCAAAAGCACTTCCGAAGTTGGATGATGATTTAATAAAAATGGATCGTGTTGCATTGAAAACAATGCAGGACTGTATGCAGAAAGGATTTGAAGATGGACCAAAAAGGGATAGACGTCTTTGGATCGGAGATCTGCGGTTACAGGCACAGACCAATTACGTAACATTTCACAATGATAATCTGGTAAAGCATGACCTGTATCTTTATGCGGGACTGACAATGAACGAAGGAAGAGTCGGGGCGTGTCTCTTTACAGAACCAAAGTATCAGGTGGATGATACGACATTATTTGATTATTCATTGTTCTTTGTATCTATATTATATGATTACTATATGGAAACGAAGGACGAAGAGACAAGAAAAGAGCTTACAGAGACTGCTTACAGACAAATCGAATTAGCTGTACGTGAATTGGACGAAAACGGAGTTGTAAAAGATAAAGATACATGGTGGTGCTTTATTGACTGGGCAGATGGTTTAAATAAACAGGCAGGAGCGCAGGGAATCTTGATCTATACACTGCGTCATGCGATTGCTTTGGCAGAATTTGATAAGAATGAAACCAGAGCAAATGAGTTTAAAGGCTATCTTGAACTGGCACTTTCCGGGGCAAAGAAACTTTATGATGAAGAGAAGAAATTGTTTGTAAGTGGAGCAGATAAGCAGATATCATGGGCTTCACAGGTCTGGATGGCATTGGCAGATGTGTTTGGAGATAAGCAGAAAAATGCCGAACTTCTCGAACGTACAATTCAGGAAAATCCAGAAATCAGAATGGTTACACCATATATGTATCACCATTTTATAGAAGCATTGATGCAGAACGACCGAAAGGAACTTGCTGTCCAGTATATGCGTGAATACTGGGGCGGAATGCTGGAAGATGGAGCCGACACATTTTGGGAATTATATGATACGAAAAATAAAGATCTTAAACCATATGGATCTCAGATGGTAAATAGTTATTGTCATGCGTGGAGCTGTGCACCGGCATATATGATTCGAAAATATTTGATTTAGTAATCTGGACTAGTCTGGAAAATTTAAAATAATTACAAAAGTATATAAATAGGGATATCGCTTTCATGATTAAACATAAAGTGACATCCCTATTTGGGGGTATATTCCATTATAGTCAAGTATGGTGGATTCTATTTCTTCTACTTTGTCGCAAATGGCACAAATGCGGGTTCTTTATCTTTATGCTGTTTTCGATACTCCTGCGGTGACATTTTATAAGCAGAGCGGAAAACTCTGGAAAAATGGTCCGCGGAGTTGTATCCGATTCGCTCTGCGATTTCTCCGACTTTCATGGAAGTGTTCACAAGATAATCAATAGCATCGGATAAACGGAGTCGTTTAATTAATTCTGTGAAAGTAAGTCCTGTATTCTGCTTGATCAATGTACACAGATGAGGTTCGCTGTAATGAAACAAATCCGCCAGGGATGACAGTGTCAAAGTTTGGTAGTTATGCTGGATATACTGCAGTACAAGAGAAAAGTCAGCCCCCATCTCATAGTTGTAGAATTGAATTGTCTGACTGTAACTGCGTAGCAGTGCAGAAAACATCAGATTCACATAACTGATACAGCAGGCATTACTGTACATGTCTTTCTTGCTGCTTTCAATCATCATATTACGAATATATTTTTTTATAACAGAATTATTGTTTGTAAAGAACATGAGGTAATTCGCATGGTTATCTCCCTGTAAAATAGTTCGGAAGAAGTAGGATAGTAAATCCTTTCGTGTCATAAGCGAAAAGAATGTCGTATCAAACGTGCTCTTTCGAATACAAATGGTAAATACGGTTGAGTCATCTTCAATAAGAAAATCATGTTTGGAATTTGGAGCGATAATGCAAAGCTCACCTTCTTTCAGAATATGTTCTTCTTGTTCAAAGATGAATTTTCCTTGCCCGTTGGCAACAAAATTAATCTCAAAATAAGTATGTCGATGAAGATTTGGTCGAGTATAACGAGGATGCCGGATAACAAAAACATCCCTTGCATTTGGAATCAAATCCGCTTCTTCAACAGTTGGAGCCAGCGGAGCACCATTATATAATGTGAGTGTTAAAGGCAGTGAATCTACAATTTTGTCAAATTCGGCATCGGTCATATTATCGTAATCCCCAGTTAAATCGGGAGCGGAAATAGAATCATACAGCATACCTTTGTTATATAAATATTCGGTCATTTCTGGAAATTGTAAACGATTTCCAGTTCTATAATAATATGCTTTCATGTGAGATTGAAATTCACCATAGGTCATATAGTAAGCCATCAAAACACCTCCAAGATAATAGTAAGTAATGAGTTGTGATATGGATAAAAATATCCGGATGCGATATTTATATTGTAGCAGAGGGGGAGGTGGCTGACAAGAATAGAATCTGAAAAAAAGTCGGGTGGAGCCGAAAAGGGACGGAGATTAATGGCTTTTTTGCTCGCAAAAAAGCCATTAATCTCCGTCCCTTTCTGGTTATCTGAGCTGTTCTCTATAAGTAATAATACTTCCGTTTTTACCACGCACACGACAAAGTTTTGAGGCTTGAGGGTCCATTTCGATATAGCGGTGATTTAGTTTCTCATCTGGTTCTACTTCTTTGTTATAAATAGCGTGAATCAAATCAATATAATCGTTCAGATAACTTTTGGCAATTGGAGTGCCGTTATGGTTTGGAAGAAGATAATCGAATTCATTAGAAAGAGATAGGATTCGTTCTGTGTTTTCCAAAAAGTTATCAAGTATGGTTTTTAAATCATAATTAATGTATGGGTTGTGAGAGTTATCAAATAAATTGACCTGTGCAGCTTCCATATCATCTCCACAGAAGAACATACGATGACTTCTGTCTAAGAAGAATAAGCTGCTGTTACAGTGAGCCGGTTTAACATCCAGAATCTCGATTGTACGATTACCAAGTTCGATGGTGTCGCCATCACCAACATAGACTTTTTTATAATCTGCATGTGGTAGTTTAGTAATATCAAATGGAACCATGCCAGGATTTTCTACAGATGCCTTGTCGAGTTCAGCTCCTTTACTCATGTAGACCTGTTCAAATTCTCCATTACCTGCGGCATGATCTGGGTGATAGTGTGTATTGGCGACAACAATAGGTTTATCAGTCAGTTTTTCAACATAAGCACGCAGATTACCGACACCATATCCTGTATCGATTAGGAGCGCTTTTTCGTCCCCTTCTAATAAATACATGTTTTCAGTTCCGTTCATAAAATTAATGATCCATGTCTGGTCGTCCAGCTTCCAGGACATATAACTTCCAAAGATTTCTTCTAATGATGGTTCCATAAAAATTTCCTCACTTTCTGATTTAAAATTATAGAGAAAATAGAAAGAAAATGCCATGTAGGATTTTATGGGAAATCCGGCATATTTTTAATTTATATCTGGGGTGCGGGGGAGAATATAAAAAATTATAAACATGTTTGCGGGACTTCTATTCATATGATAAAATAACTGTACGAAACATATGAGAGAAAATTTATGTTATGATAAAAAAGAATAGATTATATTATATAATGCTGTTTTGATTGTAAAAAACAAATTGGGGGATAGTTATATGAATGAAGATAAAGAACAATTGTTTTGGGGGATTTGGAATGAACAAGAAATTGCATCTTCTTACATCGCGGAATATGATTCTATACCGCACTTATATGGAGAATATGTAATGTATCAAGCAGAAGGGCAAATAATTGATTTAATCGCTCAAAATCATAATATTACATGTTCCGAGTTAGCTGAAATAACAAAAAAGACACCAAGTGCATGCTCACAAATTGTTAGAAAATTAAAAGATCGTGGTTTTGTAATACAGACAAGAAATGAAAAAAATAATCGAAAATATAATTTATCATTGAGCGATGTAGGGGAAAAAATTTATGAAGAAAGAAAGCATTTTACCAAGAACTGTCAGCTTATTATGATGAAAATGCTGGATCGATTTACAGAAGAAGAATTAATACATCACATAAAAGTACAACAAGTTATAAATGAAGCTTATGCTGGCGATGTGATTAGAAGTAAAGAACAATTAAAATAAGAAAATAGGATTTCATATTTTTTAGAAGAAAAGAATATGAAATCTTTTTTTGTCTAAAATCACAAATTATATATTAATAATATATAAAAAAGAGCAAGTAAAAATGTATATAATGACAAAATTAAACAAAAAACTTGAAAATAATAATTAACCATGTATAATTGTAAGTAACTTAATACTTTAGCACCTTAACAATTAAAAAGAGGGGGTGTACAATTGTTTAAAAATATAGAAAAGAAAATATTTATTCCGACATTTTTAACACTGATTATTTTTATATTATTAATACGTTTTTTTCCGAAAGAAACTAAAAATATAATTTCGTATCTATTTAATGTGTGTACTGAAAAGTTTGGATGGTTATATTTAGTAGTATGCCTGTTAGCATTTGTTTTTATGTTTTGCTTAACATTTAGTAAATATGGAAATGTAAAGCTTGGTGATCCAGGTGAAGTACCAAGATATAACAATATGTCATGGATTGCAATGCTATTTACATCAGGTGTTGGAAGTAGCCTTGTTATTTTAGGATTTTTAGAACCAATTTATTATGTCAGTAGTCCACCATTTCAAATAGAACCATTTAGTCAAAAAGCTTTTGAATATGCGCATATGTATGGACAATTTCATTGGGGACCAAGTGCTTGGGCACTTTATAATCCTGCAATTATAGCTATTGCATATATGTTATTCGTAAAAAAAGAAAACAAATTACGATTAAGCACAGCATGTAAATGTGTTCTGGGAAAACGAGTAGATGGTTTAATTGGAAATATCATTGATATATTAGTTGTATTTGGTGTTGTTGGTGGCATTTCAACCTCTTTAGGAATAAGTGCTCCTGTTATAGCAGATATTATAAGGCATGTATTTAAGATTCCTAACCAATATGAATTAATTGTACAGATAACTGTTCTTTTGATTTGGGTTGTATTATTTGGATCAGCTGTTTATTTAGGACTTGATAAAGGAATTCAAAAATTAAGTAATATTAATGTTATATTAGCATTTGGTTTTATGGTCATTTTATTATTAGTTGGACCAACCGTTGATATATTCAAAATGGAAGTTTCATCAATAGGACTTTACCTACAGGATTTTTGGAAAATGAGTACTTATGCCGATCCTTTTGGAGATGGTATATTTACAAAAAATTGGACTGTATTTTATTGGGGATGGTGGCTTGCATTTATGCCTATGATGGGAATGTTCGTAGGAAACATTTCTCGTGGTAGAACGATTCGAAATGTTATGTGGGGACAATTGATATGGGGCTCACTTGGTTGTTGTGTTAGTTTTATGATTTTTGGCGGTTACTCTTTATATTTACAATATACAGGAACTGTTGATTTAGCATTCATTTTAGAAACACAAGGACAAAGTGCAGCACTTATGGCAATTTTAGAGACGCTTCCATTGAAAAATGTAATGATGGTTTATTTGTGTATCGTGTGTTTTGTATATTTAGCAACTACTGTTGATTCTTGCGCTTATGTATTAGCTGGAACAACAACCAAAAATTTATCATGTACAGACGAACCAGCAAGATGGAATCGTATTCTTTGGGCTATTCTATTTTGCACATTATCAATTGGCTTAATGATGATAGACGGATTAGAAGCAGTAAAAACTATGTCGATCTTAACCGGATTACCATTAATTGGAGTTTTGATCTTATTAATGGTATCAGTAAGACGCATGTTAATAAATTCAGACAATCATTAAAAAAAGATAAGTGATTTCATTGATTGTTGATAGGAGAGGTGATGTAAAAAAGAAAATAGTTGTTTTCATTCATAAATTTTATGAATGAATAGTGTGACAGTATTATCTAAAAGTGAAGAAAGAGAGGAAAAAAAGTGAAGAAAAAAAACGAGAAAAATGTAAAGAAATATTTAGCGTTAATCCTCATGATGTTTGCTATGAGTACAATTTACACATTACCATATTTGCGATATTCATTCTTTACAGCTTTGCAAGATGCAATGGGATTATCAAATGATGCAACCAAATATGGAAACTTAATGTCTGTCTATGGAATTATGAATCTATTAATGTATTTACCGGGTGGAATTATTGCAGACAAATTTGATTCCAAAAAGTTGCTTGTATTCTCAATGGTTGGAACAGGAGCGCTAGGACTTTGGATGGCAACATGGCCTTCCTACAATGGATTATTAATTATCCATTTGTTATTTGGTATTACCACAGTTTTGACATTCTGGTCCTCATCCGTCAAAGTTGTAAATTTATTAGCATCTTCTGGTGAACAAGGAGAAACATTCGGATTCCTGGAAAGCGGACGAAATGTTATTGGTTTAGCTCTTAGTGCTATTACATTAGCATTATTCGCATATTTATCAAAAAAAGTTAATGAAGTAGCAGGAATTACTTTTGTTATTGTACTTTATTCTATTATTATGATTCTTGTAGGTATTGTACTTTATTTTATGCTCCCTAATTTTGCAAAAGACCCAGAAACAACAAATGCAAGTGTCAAAGATAGTTTGATTGCTATGGGGAAATGTTTCAAAATGCCAATTACATGGTGCTTATCCGCATTCATTTTTACATGTAGTATTATGACAGGATCTGGTTCTTATTATGCACCTTATTTACAGGAATTTTGTGGAATGACTGTTGCGGCAGCATCTACATATGCAGTAGTACGAACAACAGTAGCTCCTATTTTGGCCGGTCCTGTTGCTGGTAAAGCTTCTAAGAAATTTGGAAGATCTACACCAGTTATTATGTTTGGATGTATTGGGTTGATTATTACAAATATTTTGCTTCGCTTAGTACCAGGAAAGACAAGTGTACTATTTTTGATAATGGTAATTATGGTTCTAACTGCATTTTCATATTCATGTAATAGATCTGTGTATTGGGCAACAATTGATGAAGTTGGAGCTCCAAAGAATGTAGTTGGAAGTATTACTGGTATTGCATCTATGATAGGATTTTTACCTGATGCATTTCTCGGAACATTATATGGTAGTTGGATTGATAATTTTGGTATGGAAATAGCATATAATAAAATCTTTACTTTCTGCGTTATTGTATCAGTACTTGGACTTTTTGTAGCACTATGTGGTGATCGTATTATTAAAAAGGCTCAGAAGACTCAAAAGACAATAGAAAAAAAATAATAACTCTGAAACAATATTAATATTTAATTTAAAGGAGTAAGATCGATATGAAATATAATTTTGATGAATACAAACTTAGAAACAATATGGAAGCTGCTAAATGGGATTCTATGGGACCTAATGCAAAAGAAGGTATTGTCCCACTATCTGTAGCGGATATGGAATTGTTAAGCCCACCGGAAATTATTAATGAACTTGTAAAGACAGCAGAATTTGGTATGTATGGATACACATGGTGGGGTGAGCGTTATGCTAATGCTGTACAGCATTGGATGAAGACAAGACACGATTGGGATATTCAGAAAGATTGGATTGTTCAGTTAAATGGTGTTGTTCAAGGATTAGCTTGTGCATGTAGAGCTTTTACAGAACTAGGAGATAATATTCTCTTATTAACACCTATTTACTATCCATTTTATACTGTTATTGCAAGAAACAAAAGAACATTAGTTGAAAGTACTGTTCAATTAAAAGATGGACATTATGAAATTGATTTTGAAGATTTTGAAGAAAAAGCAAAAACTGCAAAAATGTTTATGCTTTGTAATCCACATAATCCATTAGGACGTGTTTGGACAGAAGAAGAATTAAGAAAAATTGGTGATATCTGTCGCAAATATAATGTACTTGTTGTGAGTGATGAAATCCATTTTGACTTAATTATGCCAGGTCATAAACATACGGTATACGCAGCATTGGGTGAAGAATATGCTGATAATTGTGTGATTTTAAATGCGCCAAGTAAGACATTCTCACTTGCAGCATTATGTTTAGCAAATGCATTTATTCCAAATAAAGAATTAAGAGAAAAATTTGATTTTGAAGTAAATAATTCTGGTGCATATACATATAGTATTTTTGGAATCCGTGCTTTAGAAGTAGGATATACAGAATGTGCTGATTGGGTAGATCAGTTAAATGAACATTTATATGGAAACTATCAGTATTTTAAAAACTTCATGAAAGAAAAATATCCTGAGGTATGGGTAGCTGATCTCGAAGGAACATATCTTGTATGGTTCGATTGTAAATGTTTTGGATTGGATGGAAAAACACTTGGAGAATACTTACGAAACGAAGCTTCCTTATATTTGGATGATGGATATATTTTCGGGGATATAGGAGATGGATTTGAGCGTATTAATATTGCATGTACAAGACAAGTGCTAGTTGATGCATTGGATCGTTTTGATAAAGCAATGCAGAAGTTAAAAAACAACGCATAAAAAAGATACAAATAAAAAAGAAGCAAGGTGCTGTCAAATGATGATATGCTCCTTTCTAGGCAGACAAGTGAAATAATAAAAACTTGTCACTTAGGAGGGGGCATGCTTTATGTTCAGGGTGCCATTTGGGGACGGGGTTTAGTGGCTTTTTTTGCTCGCAAAAAAGCCACTAAACCCCGTCCCAAAAAGCTCTCTAAAAATGAAAATAAGTCGGATTAATAAGAAAATTCTACATGGAAGAAATGGTATTATTTAGATAAAATGATAGTGTAAAACAGTACTGTTCATGGATATAGCAGTACACAAAGATTGAAATAAGATGAGAAACAAAAAGCATAAAATAAGTAGAATAAAAACGGAGGTTTGAGAGATGTTTGATTACAAAGCAAAGCCATTTCATTTGACAGATGAAGAAGCAAAATGGGTGGAAGATACATATGAGGGAATGAGTCTGGAAGAAAAAATAGGACAATTATTTTGTCCGATTGTATTTACAAAAGATGAAAATGAGTTAAGAGAATTGGTTCAGACAAAACATATTGGTGGGATGTTATATCGAGAAGGTCCAGGCGAAGAACTTCGTCAGGCTCATAAGGTATTGCAGGATGCAGCGAAGATTCCGCTTCTTACAGCCTCCAATCTTGAATATGGTGGAAATGGTTCTGCTATAGAAGGAACTTATTTTGGAAGAGAAATGCTGGTGGCCGCAACGCAGGATACGGAGAAAGCTTATCAGCTTGGTAAAGTAAGCTGCAGCGAGGGTGCTGCGGTTGGTGTAAACTGGTCTTTCGCACCGGTAGTGGATTTGGACCAGAACTATCATAATCCAATCACAAATGTTCGTACATTTGGAGATGATCTTCAGACAGTTATCGACATGGGAAAAGGATATATAAAGGCAGCACAGGAAGAGGGAGTTGCTACATCAGTAAAACATTTCCCGGGAGATGGAGTGGACGAGCGTGACCAGCACCTTTTAACCAGTGTGAATTACTTAAGCTGTGAAGAGTGGGACAAGACATATGGTAAAATTTATGAAGAAATGATTGAGGCCGGAACTTTGACAGTGATGGCGGCACATATTGCGATGCCAGCATATGAAGAATATTTTGATAAGAAACCATGTAAAAAAATTATTCCTGCGACATTGTCTAAGAATCTGATGAAGCATCTGCTTCGTGAAAAGTTAGGTTTCAATGGACTGATTACAACAGATGCAACACCTATGGTCGGATTTTGTAGTGCAGAAGAACGTGCTAAGGCAGTACCACTTTGTATTGAAAATGGATGCGATGTGATTCTTTTCAACCGCAACATGGACGAAGATATGCAGTACATGTTTGATGGCTATAAAAATGGACTTCTTTCAGAAGCGCGATTGGAAGAAGCAGTAAAACGTATTCTTGCTACGAAAGCGGCAATGAAGCTGCCACAGAAAAAAGCCGAAGGAGCTCTAGTTCCGGGACCGGAAGCTCTGGATATCTTAAAATGTGAGAAGCATGATAAATGGGCAAAAGAATGTGCAGATGAAGGTGTAACACTGGTAAAAGATACACAGAATCTGCTTCCGTTAAATCCTGAAAAACAGAAACGTGTGTTATTGGAAATCATGGGAGATTTTCCATCCAATGAGCGAGTGACAGCATATTTTAAAGGAAAATTAGAAGCAGAAGGATTTGAAGTTACGGTATATGAAAAAGAAGGATTTGAAGTTATGGAAGATACCGTAGAAAGCTTCAAGAGTCGTTATGATCTCGTGCTGTATCTGGCAAATATTGAGACAGCTTCAAACAAAACAGTATCTCGTCTGAACTGGCATACAATGTTCGGTCTTGGAAACAACATGCCTTGGATGGTGCATGAGCTTCCTGTTGCATTTGTCAGCGTTGGAAACCCATATCATCTGTTGGATGCACCGATGGTAAAAACATACATCAATGGATATTGCAATTCAGAATATGTAATGGATGCTGTTGTGGATAAAATGATGGGAAGAAGTGAGTTTAAGGGAACATCACCGATTGATCCGTTCTGTGGTAAGATTGATTTGAAATTCTAAGCATTAAAGCAAAACCAAAATCTAGCGGGAAAAAGCCAGCGGGGATGGGAACAGAGCCACTGTACCCGTCCCCGCTGGTTTTCTTTATCTGAAAAAAAGTCGGATAGATAACAAAAAACTACATAGCAGAAATCCTTTGATTTCGATACAATAAGTATTGTAAGAAGTCTATTATCGAGATCAGTAATAGGAGGAAATAAATTTGAAGATCACAAATGTAAGAATCAATGGAATCGAAAATCCAGTCGGGTTTGCTTATGACTATCTGTTATGTTCATGGAACGTGGAAGAAGCACAAGGCAAGAAACAGACAAATGTAGTCATTGAAGTTAGCGAGTCAGAAGATTTTGAAGAAATTTTATATAAAAAAGAAGCAGCGGATTTAAAGCAGAACGGTGAAAAACTGGATGTCGGATTAAAGCCTCGAACAACATATTATTATCGCGTGACAGTGACAACTGACGCAGGAGAATGTGTAACTAGTGATATCGCAACATTTGAAACAGGTAAAATGGATGAAGTATGGACTGGAAAATGGATTGCTCCGGCAAAAGAAGATACGTTTCATCCAGTATTAGAGAAAACATTTGCGATAGAAAAAGAGGTGAAACGTGCCAGATTATATATGACAGGAATTGGACTGTTTGAGACATATTTGGACGGAACAAAAATTGGAGAAGAGTATCTGGCACCATATATTAATGATTATGAGTCAGAAATCCAGGTGCTCACATTTCCAATGGAAGGTATTTTAAAAGAAGCAAAAGAATATACTTTGTCTGTAATGCTTGGAAAAGGCTGGTACATGGGTACGTTTGGGCTTGGGATGTCAGAGAAAAATTACGGAAGTAGAATGGCGGCAATCGGAGAATTACATCTGGAATATGAGGATGGAACAGAAGAGCTTATTGTGACGGATGAAAGTTGGAATTACTATGGTTCAGATATTGAAGATTCTGGAATCTATTTTGGTGAAATCCTGAATCGTCAGTTGTGGGATGGCAAAGAAAATGAGAAGAAACAGGTTGAAGTTTTAGAGCATCCGGAAGAACAAGAAGAGACAAAGAACCTTTCAGTAGAAAAATTGCAGGATCGTCTGAGCCTTCCGGTAGTTGAGAAAGAAACCATTTCTGTACAGGATATTATCTATACACCTGCCGAGGAAATCGTGCTGGATATGGGGCAGAATTTTGCAGGATTTATAGAGTTTAAAGCAAACTTTCCAAAGGGAACAAAGGTTGTATTAGATTTTGGGGAAATTCTTCAGCAGGGTAATTTCTACAATAAAAATTATCGAGATGCAAAATCACAGTTCGTATATATTTCTGACGGAAGAGAAGAAGTGGTACGTCCGCATTTTACATTTTTCGGATTCCGTTATGTACGTGTAACAGGATGGCCGGGCGAGTTGGATAAAGAAGATTTTGTGGGAAAAGTGATTTATTCAGATCTTCGCAGAACAGGTTCTCTTGAAACATCCGATGCAAAGATTAATCGTCTTTACCAGAATACGGTCTGGGGTCAAAAATCAAATTTTATTGATATGCCGACAGACTGTCCGCAGAGAAGTGAGAGACTTGGTTGGACCGGAGATGCACAGGTATTTGCACCAACGGCAAGCTATCATATGGACACAAGAGCGTTTTTCCATAAGTTCATCAAAGATTTAAGAGATGAGCAGAAAGTTCTGGATGGTGGTATGCCGAACTTTCTTCCAAACATTGGACATACAGAGAAGGCAGGTAGTGTATGGGGAGATATTGCAACATTTTTACCAAATACACTTTATACTTATTTTGGAAATGCAGAAGAAATGGAATACTGTTACCCGCTAATGAAGGATTGGGTAGACTTTATTGATAGAGGCGATGCGGCGAGGGGAGAACGCAAATATCTTTTTGATTTCATGGATACCTTTGGCGATTGGCTTGCATTGGATGGACCGACACCGACCAGTTTTAAAGGAAGTACAAATGATACATTTATTTCTTCAGTATATTATTATCGTTCCGTACAGATTGTGCGCCAGATGGCAGAAGTTTTAAATAAAGCAGAAGATGCGGTACATTATTGTGAGCTGGAAGAGAAAATTAAGAAGGCAGTATTGGATGAATTTTTTACACCGACAGGAAGACTTGCGATTGATACACAGGCAGCGTATGTGATCGCATTGAAATTTAAAGTTTATCTGGATCGTGAGCGAATTGTAGAACAGTTCAAGGCAAGATTGAAGCAGGACATGTATCAGATTAAATGTGGTTTCGTAGGAGCACCGCTTCTGTGTACAGTACTTGCAGAAGCAGGAGAATATGAATTGGCATATGATTTTCTGTTAAAAGAAGGATTTCCAAGTTGGCTTTACAGTGTAAATCTTGGAGCAACAACCATTTGGGAGCGATGGAATTCTGTTATGCCGGATGGAACAATCAGTGATACAGGAATGAATTCATTGAATCATTACGCATATGGTTCAGTCATGGAATTTGTTTATGCATACGCAGCAGGAATCCGTCCGTTAGAGGCAGGATTTGGAAAAGTTGCAATCGCACCGCATCCGGATGTGCGTATTCCGGAAATCGCATGCAGTTATGATTCTGTCAGCGGTCGTTATGTATGTAACTGGAAAATTGAAAAAGATGGAACATTTACAGTTCATGTTGAAGTTCCGTTTAATTGTGAAGCAGTAGTGGAACTTCCGGGCTATGAGAAGGAGCAGATGACATTGTCAGCAGGAAGTTATGACTTTTCATATGAACCAAAAGAAGATTTGAGAAAACCATACGGAAGAAATACCACCTTGTCGAGAATCGCAAAAGACGGACAGGCAATGGGAATTCTTGGAAAATATACACCTGCATTAGCAGGAATTGCAGCATCGGGAGATCCGGAAATGGGGGCTAATTCATTGGAAGATTTGTCACATATCGGATTCTTGCCATTTGATCCGGCTGCGCTTGAGACAGCGATTGGAGAAATTTCCAATATTGTCGTGGAATAAATTTTGTGTAACTCCCACTGTTATGTGGGTAACGGAAAGAAAACAGGAGTGATATTCGGTTTTCTTTCTTGCATATAGAAGAAACAAGGAGTAACAAAATGGAAAGAAATTTGAAAGAACTGATTAGTCAGATGACACTGGAAGAAAAGGCGGGGATGTGTTCCGGACTTGACTTCTGGCATCTGAAAGGTGTGGAGAGACTCGGAATCCCGAGTACCACGGTAAGTGATGGTCCTCACGGACTGCGTAAGCAGGATGACAAGGCAGATCATCTTGGAATCAATGACAGTATCAAGGCAGTCTGCTTTCCACCAGCTGTTTTGAGTGCATGTTCTTTCGATAGAGACTTGCTGGAAACTTTAGGAGAGACAGTTGGAGATGAAGCGCAGGCAACAGATTTGTCAGTTGTATTAGGACCAGCGGTAAATATCAAGCGCTCGCCACTTTGCGGAAGAAACTTTGAATATTATTCCGAAGATCCATATCTTGCAGGAGAATCCGCGGCAGCATTTATCAAAGGTGTACAGTCCAGACATGTTGGAACATCTATCAAACATTTTGCGGCAAATAATCAGGAATTTAATCGTATGAGTGCGTCATCGGAAGTAGACGAAAGAACAATGCGTGAGATTTATTTGCCAGCTTTTGAGACTGCTGTAAAGAAATCACAGCCATATACCGTGATGTGTTCCTATAACAAAATCAACGGAACTTATGCATCCGAAAATCCATGGCTTTTAACGAAAGTACTTCGCGATGAGTGGGGATTTAAAGGATATGTAATGTCTGACTGGGGTGCTGTAAATGATCGTGTAGAAGGCTTGAAGGCAGGACTGGAGCTGGAGATGCCTTCTTCAAATGGAATCAATGATGCGGAGATCGTGAAGGCTGTTCTGGAAGGAACATTGGATGAAGCTATTTTGGATCGTGCGGTAGAGCGTATCTTAAATATTGTATTTGAGTATGTGGATAACCGAAAAGAACAACCATTGACTTTAGAAGAAGATCATGAATTTGCACAGCATGTAGCAGAAGAATCCATTGTACTTCTTAAAAATGAAGAAAAAGTATTACCGCTTG
>OHAC01000132.1_pt1 | contig 77674 bp, 54 predicted proteins | sample 1577051 | NCBI WGS metagenome assembly OHAC01 (sample SAMEA3541499, study PRJEB24748) | human gut metagenome | biome: human gut; feature: human-associated habitat; material: faeces | place: China | collected 2012 | reverse complement strand
TAGTGCAAGGCTCGCAAGAGGGCTGGATAGAGATGAAGAAGTGCGAATACACCGAGAACGGCGCCACCATCACCTGCTGGGAGGCGAACGTGGTGCCCGGCTACACAATAACCAAGCTGCGGGCAAACGGCACCGAGGAACGCGAACTCTCCTCCGGCATCACCCCCGTGGCAGGCAAGTTCTACAACATCACGCTGGATAAGGACAAGGGATATACCGACGACGGACAGGGCAACTACACCGTGACCTCCGCCGAGGGATTGAAGGCTGTGGCAGACATAGCCAACAACGGTAATCTCGGTATCAACATTACTTTGACTGAAAACATCAATCTCACAGATATGGACTGGGCGCCGATAGGCATAGACTATAACCACCAATACACCGGCACCTTCAACGGTGGCGGCCATACCATTACGGGGCTGACCGTTACGGGAAGTAACGAATATGCGGGTCTGTTCGGACGTATCGGCTCCGGCGGCAAGGTGATGAACGTGAAGTTGGAGGGCGTACAGATAGAAAGCGATAACGAAATGAGCGCTGTCGGCGGCGTGGTGGGATATAGCTATGGCAACATTGAAAACTGCTCGGTGTCGGGCAGCGTCAGCAGCAACTCCACCGCAGGTGGCGTGGTGGGCGCTCAACTGGGCGGTTCCATCACCGGGTGCAACACCTCGGCCACAGTGAAGGGCGTGACCTATGCCGGCGGCATAGCGGGATATACGAATGGTGGTGGCTCCCTGACCGGCTGCTATGCTACGGGCAGCATAAGCGTTGAAAATAACACAACAAATGCTGCCTGGGCCGGCGGCGTGGTGGGATCTAACGGAAGCAGCACCCTAACCGCCTGCTATGCCACGGGCAGCGTGACCAGTAGCGGAAGCGGCACCATCTATGCAGGCGGCGTAACGGGAACCAACGATTTTGGCACCCTGACTGCCTGCTACCATGCCAATGGGACTATCAGCTGCCCAGGAGGAACCACAGGCGGCGTGGCGGGACGGAACTACAAGGGCCTCATGTCGTATGGCGGTATCATCACCGCCTGCTACTGGGGAAGCAACGGCCAGATACAAGGCATCGGTGAAGACCAGGTAGGCACCGGCGGAACCACACAGGTGACGGACGGTAACTGGTCAGGAGCCAAGGATGCCATGAACGACGCCCTGACCGCTGAAAATGAAAGTTGGCGATACCAAATTAATCTCGTCAATTCATTACTTGAATTGGTGCAAAATCAATAAAAAGGCAGCCCAAAAGTTTGGCTGATTGGATATAAAATAGTAAATTTTAGGCATTTATGATACGCAAGATACTGACAACTTACGCTGCACGGCTGGATGAATATCTGGCCCGCTCACACCGGCAGCCCGAAGGGGTGGCCGAGGTCGGGCTGATAGGCTCTGCCGGCGAGCAATGCCCCAACAAGCTGGTGGTCTCTCTCGTTAATCTGGAACGGGAAGCCAGCGGCGATGGCGGCTATATGCAGCGTGCCGCAACCGGCTATGCCCGCAGACGTCAGCCGCTGCTGCTGAACATGCACATCATGATGGCGGCAGTATATGAAGACAAACGGTATGCCGAAGCGTTGTCAGTATTGTCCGATGCACTCACTTTCATTCAGTCGCTGCCTCGGTTCGAGGTCGGCAATGAAAGTTATACTTTGGAACTGGTCCCCATGTCCACTACGGATCTGCACAACATCTGGACGACCATGGGAGGGCAGTATTACCCTTCGTTCATCTGCAAGGTTCGCGGACTGACAGTGGATTCCGCCGAAATCATGTCCGGCAGCAGCATGGCAGGAACTACGGATGTGAAAACATAAATATAATCAAAAGTTAGATATATGGGCACTTATCGACCGTTATACAGCCTTCGTGTGGAGCACGACTACTATGACAATCTTGCCTGTCGTGCCCTCGCTTTCCGGCTCAAAGCCGGTGGGGTCGATTTGTGCCGGCGAAGAGGACTGCTGTTCAGACAGACAGCGGTCAACGAGTGGACACTGTTGTATGACTGCGACAGTGCGGGGGTGGACACCTCTTCCGACAAGGTCGAAGCGGAACTCTGCATTACGGATCCGGCTTTCGTCCTGTTCACGGATTGGGCGGCACTGCGCCCCGAAAATGCCTATACCCTGGAGTTGCCTGCATCACGCGATACGGTTGAGGCGGCAGAAGCCATCCGCGAATCCGCTGACAGAAGGCGTATCGGCAGCGGCTTCTGTTCGGTAAGCATCCTGATGACGGAGAAAATCCTTGCAGCCGCACAGAAAGAAAAACACAAGACCTGCACGCTTCGTTTCCATGCCCCGCAATGCAAATGGGAATACCTGCTGGTGCCCCGCGATGGAGGCAGCCCTGATCCCAGGCAATGCCGGATGGAAGAACAGGGCGGCACGCTGGCGTTCACGCCGTTCAAGACATTCAAAGCATACGGGCTGGAAGTGCTTCGCACCGTTTCACAGGAGGCTGTCCCCATGAAGGAACACTATGCCTACAGGCTCAAGGTGTTCTCGTCTGCAACAGGGAGCGGACGCAGGCAGGTATTGCTCAAGTACGTCCCGCCACCGGAACCGGGCAAGTTCCTGGATGCGGAACCGGGCCTGCTCAGGCAGGTCTGCTATCTCTAATAAACTGAATATACCAGATAACTGATTGTCTAACTATTTAAAACAAAAGCGTATGGCACAAATGAAGACACCAGGCGTTTACATCGTAGAGAAGAGCGCCTTTCCGAACTCGGTAGTCGAAGCCGCTACCGCTATCCCTGCTTTCATCGGCATCACGGAGAAGGCACAGAACGGTCCTGATTCATTAAGCGGAAAGCCGTGGAAAATCACTTCCATGACGGAGTTCCAGCAGTATTTTGGAGGGGCACCGTCACCGGTATTCACACTTTCCGTAGGCGAAGCCCCGGCGGAGGATGAGAAGGTTCTCTTTTCCATCCCTTCATCGGACGGCACGAAAGCCCTCAAAGTGGCGGATACGGAAAACCCGTTCTCACTCTATTACAACATGGTGATGTTCTTCGCCAACGGTGGCGGCACCTGCTACATCGTGTCTGTAGGCACATACGCTGAAGGTGCGCCGGTGGACAAGGAGAAGGTGGTGGCGGCGCTCGCCGCACTGGAGAAGGAACAGGAAATCACGATGGTTGTCGTTCCTGAAGCCGCATCCACACCGGACTGCAAGGACATTCAGGGACAGATGCTGGCACACTGCGGAAAGATGATGAACCGCTTCGCCATCCTCGACGTACAGCCCAAGGCCAAGGCCAACGAGGTGATGTCGGAACAGATAGACAAGTTCCGCACGAACGTGGGAGCGAACTTCCTTTCCTATGGAGCAGCGTATTATCCGTGGCTGAATACCTCCGTACTTTCCGACAAGGACATAGACGGTTCCGTACTGGTATGGGCGGACACTTCCGCACCGGACCTGACACCGTTCTTTGCCCCGGGCTCGAAGTTCCCGAAGTATTTTGAAGAGACCTACTCCGATATCGCCGCCGGCAAGAAGGTCGTAAAACCTGCCGTGACAGACGAAACCGGAGCGGAAACGGAACCTGCCGAGACTGCGGACTGCACGCCGGACGAAATTGCGGCCATGAAGAACAACCTGCACAATGCCCTGCTGCAGAACCTTCCGGGCTATCAGTACATTGTCAACCGTGTGAAAGACAGGCTGAACCTCCTTCCTCCGTCAGCAGCGATGGCAGGACTATATACCATGGTGGACAATACGCGCGGCGTATGGAAGGCTCCTGCAAACGTGTCCGTCAACTATGTGAACAGCCCGACGGAAAACATCGACAACGCACAGCAGGAAGACCTGAACATGCCGATGAACGGTAAGGCGGTGAACGCCATCCGCACATTCCCGGGCGAAGGCATCAAGGTATGGGGAGCCCGTACACTCGACGGCAACTCGCAGGACTGGCGGTATGTGAACGTGCGCCGTACGATGATTTTCCTCGAAGAGTCGGTCAAGAACGCAGCCAAGGCGTATGTGTTCGAGCCTAATGTGGCGGCTACCTGGATGAATGTGAAATCCATGATTGACAATTTCCTGCGCAGCGTATGGAAACGTGGCGGACTTGCCGGTTCCACTCCGGAAGATGCCTACGAAATCCATGTAGGGCTGGGCGATACGATGACAGCGAATGACATCCTTGACGGAATCATGCGCGTTACCGTACTGGTGGCCATCACCCGTCCGGCCGAGTTCATCGAAATCACCTTCCAGCAGCAGATGCAGAAGAGCTGATATGACAGGTAAATTTAGTTATATATAAACATTAAAAAATAAGATATTATGGCAGAAGACGGATCAGCACAGAGCGCTACCACGTGGCCCGTGCCGGAATTTCATTTTAGCGTAGAGATCTCCGAGGTAGGAAAAATCTCCTGCAAGGAGGTGTCCGGACTCGATATGGAGTTCGATGTAATAGAGTACCGATCAGGTGACATGCCAGGATTCACCAAAATCAAAATGCCTGGACTGAAGAAGAGCGGTGATGTAACTCTTAAAAAGGCAATGTTCAAGGACGACAAGAAGTTATGGGACTGGATCAACACCGTGAAGATGAACACCATCAAGCGTGCCAGCGTCACAGTGGCCCTGCTGGACGAGAGCGGAAGTCCTGTACAGAGCTGGAAACTCACCAATGCCTGGCCGAAGAAATATACCGTAGAGGGCTTCAAGGCCGACGGCAACGGCGTGTCAATGGAAACCATCGTACTCGCCCATGAAGGTGTGACACCGGCATAATGTAAACCTTAAAAAACGAACAAGCATGGCTTCTGACTCAAATACATGGAAACCTCCTGTACTCTTCCACTTCCGGGTGGACTTCCAATGGAAAGGAGGAGACAAGGCATCCGCCTCCTTTGCGGAAGTGGACGGCTTGAGTCAGGAGCTTGTGCTTGCAAAAGGTGAAGATAATATTGAACTGCCTGAAGATGTGAAATATACGAATATAATTCTGAAACGTGCGCTTGAACCCGTCAATGAGGATATTTCTTTATGGATCAATAACGCCTTCAGATTCAAGGAAGGAATTAAAATTACACCATGTACACTACTTATCTCTCTTCTTGATGAACAAGATAATATAGTTGCAAAGTGGACTTGCGAATGGACTTTCCCTATTAAATGGTCAATCAATCCGTTGAATGCATCCGAAAGCAAGGTAGCCGTTGAAACCATCACCTTGCGGTATAAATCATTAAGGAGGAGTGAATAATGCCGATAATCATTAAGGAAATACAGGTAAGTACGGTTGTGGAAAAGAAAATCATTCTTCCGGAGGAGATTTCGCCGAAGACATTGGAACTTGTCAAACGGGCTGTACTGGAGGAACTGTCCGAAATGGAGGAGCCTGGACATACAACGGACATCAGAAAAAGAGAACGTTGAATCGTAAAAAACTGTAGCAATGAATAATCTGACATTCACGGCATATACGGATGGGAATTACAGCAGTGAGATTGGCAGCTATGACGCACTGCTGGAACCCAATACGTTCAAATTCGATAAAGTGATAGAGTATGCCGAAGACCGACAGCTCGGAACCATCGGCGGGAATGTGAAGTTCGTCCGTTACCGTGCGGAGAATCTCTCGTTCAAGTTCACTATCGATTGCACGGGCATTGTGGAAGGGACCAAGGAGGCCGATCAGGTATATAATGAAATACAGAAAGTAGAAAACCTGCTATATATATACAAGACGGAAAGTCATCGTCCTTCCTATGTAAAGGTGCTGTATGGCGCAGTATTATTCAAAGGGCAGGTGAAGAAGATGGATGTGGATTATACCCTCTTCGACAATAAGGGGATTCCTCTACGGGCATCGGTAACTCTGGCGTTCACGGGCTATCGCAGCAGTGAGGAAGAACGCAAGAAATTCTCCAAAAAGTCGCCGGATATGTCACGGCTCATTACCGTGAAAGAAGGTGAAACGCTGCCCTATCTCTGTCACAAGATATACGGTGATTCGCTGCTTGTGCGTGAAGTGGCAAGGTTCAACAACCTTGACGGATTCAGGAATATACCGGCAGGAACGGAACTGCTGTTCCCGCCGCTCAAAAAAGAATGAACAAGCTATTGTAAACCAGTAGAAAATAATATTACAATATGGCCGACTCTCCATCGAAATATGCAGACCGTATCCTTGCCTGGACAGTTTACGCAGGCGGTACCAGGCTCGACGGTTCCTACGAACTCGTTTCAGTCAAAATACGTCTTGAACTGAACCGTATCGGCAAGGCCACCCTCTGCTTCAACGCCGGGGACATGGATGCCCAGACTTTCGATGAGAGTGATTCGGACAGTTTCAAGCCCGGAAATGCCATCCGCATTGACGCGGGCGACCTGAACGACCAGAAGACCTTGTTCGAGGGCATCATCATGCAGACAGCCATCCGCATCGGGAAGGGACATCGTTCCATGATGGTGGTGGAGTGCCGCGACAACGCATGGCCCGCCACGCAGGGACGGCACAACCGTATCTTCGAGAAAAAGAAGGATGCGGACATGATCAGGGAAGTGCTGAAGGATTATGGAAACGTATCGGTGGACAGTACGGACTACCAGCATCCTGAAATGGTGCAATACTATTGTACGGACTGGGACTTCGCCCTCTCCCGTGCCGATGCCTGCGGAATGTTCATCCTGACCGTGGGAAAGGACATCAAGGTATTCAAACCGAAAGTAAGCGCATCACCCGTCCTGACTGTCACCTACGGCAGCGACCTGATAGATTTCGATGCCGGACTTTCGGCAGGCGACCAGTATTCCGGCTATGATGCCGTGTCATGGAATCCGGAAGAACAGAAGCAGGTCAAGGCATCAGCATCCGCACCGTCACTGAACAGCCAGGGAGACCTGAAGGCGGGTGACCTTTCTGCCGACGGCAACATGCTGCTCCAGACGGATGCCCCGACCGACAGTTCTGTGCTGAAGGCATGGGCGGACAGCATGGCATTGAAGGCCGGACTCGCCCGTTATCACGGCACGTTCAGCTTCTATGGTGCCGCCGAAGCCATACCGGGCTGTATCATCGAGCTGAAGGGTCTCGGCAAACGGTTCAACGGGAAGGCTTTCATCGGCTCCGTAACCCATATCATCGAGAAGAACGAGTGGATTACCAAAGCCGGAATAGGTATCAGTCCCGGCAACATCACCGACGAACCGGATGTGGTAAGTCCGCCGGCAGCAGGGCTGCTTCCGGGTATGGAAGGACTGCACACGGCTGTGGTGAAAAAACTGGACGGCGACCCGCTGAAGCAATGCCGCATACAGGTGGAACTGCCATGGATGGACGGCAAGGAAAAACTGCTTTGGGCACGCCTGTCAACCATTTACGCCACAGGAGGTTCAGGTTCCTTCTGGCTTCCCGAGCCGGATGATGAGGTGCTGGTGGGATTCGTGAACAACGACCCGACGCACCCGGTAATTCTCGGAAGCCTGTACGGGAACAAGCATAAGCCTCCCTACGAATACGAAGCGAAGAACAACAGGAAAGCCCTCGTCACACGCGAGAAAATGCGCATTGAGTTCGACGAGGAGAAGAAAATAATAACGGTCTCCACACCCGGTAATAACAAAGTGGAAATCAACGACGACGGGAAATCCATCACCTTGTCCGATCAGAACGGCAACAGCGTCAAGATGGACAAGAATGGTATCTCGCTCTCGTCTGCCAAAGACATCAAGCTGACGGCAAAAGGCAACATTTCAATGGATGCCACGATGAAACTCAGCGGCACAGCCAAGCAGGATGCCAGTCTCGAGGGCTTGAATGTCAAAGTGCAGGCTAAAATAGGCGCTACCGTCAAAGGCAACGCCACGGCAGAAGTTTCTGCCAGCGGCCAGACCACCATTAAAGGTGCGATGGTAATGATCAACTAAAAAAGAAAGGAGGACAATATGCCACCGGCAGCAAGACTTACAGACATGCACACCTGTCCCATGCAGACTCCGGCATTCCCATCGCCGATACCGCATGTGGGCGGCCCTATCACAGGACCCGGAGTACCCAACGTATTGATCGGTAAACTGCCTGCGGCAGTCGTAGGCGATTTATGCGTCTGCACCGGTCCTCCGGACACGATTGTCAAAGGCTCCGCAACGGTCTTTATAGGTGGGAAGCCTGCCGCCCGCATGGGTGACACGACGGCACACGGCGGCGTCATCGTAGCCGGATGCCCCACGGTACAGATAGGAGGATAGCATTTTTATATAGTGATGTTTTACTTTTCAAGAAAATTTAATAGGTATGTACGAAGCAAAACAGAATAAGGAGAAGGTTTGTAGGATAATACAACAATATAGAAATACGCAAAAATTTAATTCTCATTTTTTAGAGAATGTAGAAACAAAAAGGAATTGCAATTTTTTTACTTTAACTAATACGGTTCAAAGAAAAGTCTTGCTAACAACTTTGCTGAATTGTTTAAAATTAACTAAGGAATCGACCCGTTTATCTGAATTTTATCATGGGGGGCACTGTTATTTCCCTAAAAAAACATATAATACACTTCATGATAAATTTCAAAACGATTGTGTTATTAGACTATCTTCTCATTATAGTTATGTGGATAAAAATAAGTATCCAGACATGCAAATAATGGTAACTTCTAATATAAAAGGTATTGATAGCATGCAAGAAGGGAAAGAATATCCATTCCTATTTGGCTTTTTACCCGCAAAGAAACAAACTTGGGGACAAATGGAAGGAGCATCTTTTGCTTCAATAACGGATTTTATTCCTCATGCTTTGACAACTCTTAGACATTATAGATTTGGTTTGGCTCCTTTATTGGGATATGTAAATATTGGACCTGAAGGTTATACCTCTAAATATTCAGAAAAAAATGGATTAGTTTTATCCAGTTTATCAGCTAACAAAAAGAGAAAAGGTCGCTTAAAAGAGTTAAGAGTATGAGTATAAAGATTTATAAACTGAAAAACAACTTATAATCGGTTTACTATTGGAACACTAACTTTCGGTTCCAATTGCCCAAGACCATAAAACAATAACGCTTTTTAACAGACTGGTAAATGAAGAATGGAAATCTTCAAGATATTCTAGGCTTATCACGAATTAGAGGAAAATAGTATTCTTTTTCTGATTTGTCAGAACAATGACCGAAGTAATATATAAATTAATGAACGAAAACAGGACATTCCTCGGTAACGGCTGGAGTTTTCCTCCGGCATTAGATAAGGACGGCACCCCCACCCGGATGGCCGCCTACGAGAAGAACATACGCCAGAGTCTGTGGACGCTGCTGAGCACCTCGCCCGGTGAACGCGTCCACCGCTACAGCTACGGCTGTCCGATACGGCGATACGCATTCGAGATTATGGATGTCTCCACACAGACCCTGCTGCGTGATGAGATAGAGCGTTCCGTGGTGATGTTCGAGCCGCGCGTGGATCTGAACCGGGTGGATTTCGAGGTGGATCAGAAAGCAGGCATCCTGAAGATTTGCCTCGACTATACCATCCATCAGACAAACCGCCGTACCAACATGGTCTATCCCTTCTACCTGAATGAAGGAACGGACCTTGTCGGACTGTGAGCAAGCATTGAAAGTACGAATCCGATAAAGTTGACCCTATGGCAGAAAAGACGACATACGAACTGAAAGGCACGTTGCGGGAAGAATGTATGAAGGATACCGCAACCTTGGATGGTTTCCGTGCCTTGGAATGTGACTGGCATGAGCTGTTCCGCTGGCTCATGTCCGTAAGCGGCGACCTGCCGTTACGGGACGCCGACGGCAAAGAGACGGACCGCCTTTCCTGCCTGTGGAAAGACCATGTGCTGGTCGTGCTGGTGGAGATTGTCCGCAAGCACCTCGGCAGCTACATCACTTCTTTCGTGGAAGGACAGGGCACCTCTGCCCAAAAGTGGTTCACACGGAAGCTGATGAACAATTGTACGGACTGGATATTGCGTCTGGACCGTTTCATCCGTATGTCACACGGCTACAGCTCTGACAGTCCTGCGATGTTGGTGGCCTTGGAAATCAAGGAAAGACTCGAATCCGCACTCCCTTCGAGAAAAGAGGAAAAGCGGATGCGCAGCATGCCTTCGTTCATGGACAACAGAAGCCAGCCGTATTACCAGATGCTGGGTGTCCTGGAGGATATACAGGCAAAGGCGGACACTTACATGGCCCGCATAGAATCAGGAGGCGACATGGATGCTTCGCTCGCCTTGTTGCTGACCATGGTACGGAACTATTGCGGAATTGTCTCGAATTTCAACGGCAGATTTTCGGACTGGACGGAATTCTACCGCAGGGAGATTCTGCATGACAAGCCGAAAGGAGCCGTACAGGACGGTACTTACGTCACTGTAATTCCGGACAGGAACCGGACAACGGAAACTTTCTCGCTACCCAAAGGAACCGTTTTTCCGGCAGGTAAGACATCCGGAGGCGATGACCTGCTCTACAGGCTCGATGAAAAGGCGTACGTTGTCCCCGGCAACCTGGCGTCTGTACAGTCTGTATTCCGCAAGGACGGAAAGTATCACACGATGTCCCTGCTCACGGCAGAGAATCCTGTCTTCTCTCTTTTCCCCGACAGCAATGCCGCATCCGAGGAACTCGAATACGGGTGGCTGGTCGTTTCACGAAGCCTCGTTCTATCGGAGGGCAGGCGCGACGTGGAACTCGGATTTTATTTACGGAACGACGACGGAGCATCGCTTTCCGGCCTCTGGACCGGGGAGGAGGAAGATGTCCCCTCATTCAGGCTCTTTGTCAGCAGCGAGGAAGGCTGGATGCCGCTGACAAGCAAGCCGGCATACAGGGCCGGTGGAGATGTGCTTGAATTTACCTTTTCATTCGAAGAAGATGACCCGTGTCCGGCACCGTGCGTCGGGGATATCCACGGGCTCGATACGGAATATCCGGCTGTCAAGGTCCTTTTTGCGGACCGGAGCAAGACAGACACCCTGCCGGAAGGATTACGCATCCGGAACATACGTATCCGGACCAGAGTGGAAGGCATGAAGGGATTCATTCTGCGTGGCGACCTGGGAGATATGGATCCGGGACAACCGTTCTATCCCTTCGGCCCGTTGGGAGAACGTGGCAGCAGGCTCGTGTTCGGCCATCCGGAAACGGCATTGAAGAATATTGTCAGGGTGTCTCTGAAAGGAATATGGAACCGACTGCCGGAAAAAGGCTATCGGGAGATATACCTCCACTACGATACACGGACCGCCATCAGCAACAGCAGTTTCAAGATAGGATGTGAATGGCTGGCAGGCAACCGGTGGCGTCCGTGTACGGGTTCTCCCGTCCAACTGTTCAGAACGGCAGACAACGGTGCATTGTCCGACCGCGCCGTAATGGAACTCAACCTGGACGGATCTGCCGGTTATGCGGACGCACACGACAGAAAAGGGCTTTACCGTCTCACGCTGGAATCTCCCGAAATCGGCTTCGGCGTGAATGATTATTATACGCTCTATGCGGCAGCCATGATGCACAATGGCAAGGAAAAGGAAAAACATCACATTCCCGTACCGGAAATGCCGCAGGTCCCTCTGCTGGCGGAAGCCTCTTTCGGATATGAATCGGACGAGACGTTCATACCGGGTGACACAGGTACGTCACATCTGCTTCAGGTGTCCGAAACGGCCGGATGCGATGAATACACCAGTGCGGACGGTGACTCGCTGCCTCTTTTTGTCCCTGCCATGGCAGTGCCTTCACTGGTTCTCGGGTTTACCCGGCTGGGTGACACGGAACATCTCAGACTTTACTTCAGCCTGAGATATGTCATGACCGGCGACAAGGTCGCTAACTGTACAGGCAGGAACGGAAGCGGACGTATGGCCGTTTCCTGTTACCGGCACGGTGAGGGATGGAAGGAACTCCCGCAGGAATATATCCTGTGCGAAGAAACGGAAGGTCTGACACGGAGCGGATTCATCGAGGTGCAATGCCCTGAACACGGAGAAGACGACAGGGCATGGCTGATGTTCCATTTCCCCGAAGGAAGTGCCCCAACGGATACGGCAGTAGAAGGCGTCTGGATGAACTGCTTCCATGTGACAGCGGAAAACGGCGACGGGAACCCATTGCCGGCAGGCACCATTAGCTCCACGCTTGCGGAAGACAGCCGTATTGCCGGTGTGGAACAGCCGCTTCCAGGCTACGGGGGCATACCTGCCGAAACAGCTGCAGTCTCCCATATCCGTGAACGTATCCGTATCTCCACCCGTGGCAGGGCCGTATGCCCAGGCGACTACGAGGCGTTAGTCATTGAAAAGTTCTCCGATATTGAAAAGGCCTGCTGTATTCCCTCCTCCGGACAGGAAGGCAACGTGACAGTGGTGGTATTCCCTAAACCTGCCAGACGTACCTATCCGCTCCTTCCGCTGTGGAAACTCGCCGAGATGGAAGATTACCTCCGCTCGAAATCCTCCCCGTTCGCCCGGATAAGGGTCATCAATCCGGTTTACGAGCCGATAGATGTCACCTTCAAGGCAGTAGTCCGTCAAGGAGTGCAGGACATAGGCGAAGTGCGGCGCAGGCTGAAACGCCGCATCAGGAGATTTTTCTGTACCTGGCTGGAGGACGGCACCCTTCCTGACCTGGCACTGAAATTCTCTTACGAAGCTCTGCTGGCCCGTGTGGGCAACGACGAGGCCGTCACGGAGACCATCTTGCTGAGAGTCGATGGAGCCCGGAATGAAACAGCCGAAAATGACCTCTGGTACATCGCTTCGACCATTGGCGGAGTGCTGTATGTCAAGGATATCCATATCGACCTGACAGAAAACCGATCCGGGGTGGAAGAGGCACGTATCGGCGATGATTTTGTGATAAGATAATTGATAACAAATAATAGGACACACCATGGATAACAGGCATAAAAACAGGGAGACGCTCAAGTCGTACTTTCAAAAAGGTCGGGTTCCAACTGAAGAACAGTTTGCCGCCCTGATCGATTCGTTGCACAACATCAACGATGACGGATGTCTGACCGCTACCGAGGACGACGGACTGATATTATACCCTGCCGGCAACGGACGGGTTCTTGCTTCGCTGTTCAGCAGACAGCCCGTATTGCCGGATGCAAAACCCTTGTGGCGAATCTCGCTGGCAGATGACGGTTCGCTGGTCATCAGTAACGGACAGGGGGTGAAGTTCCTGGTTATCGGAAAGGACGGAAGTGTGGCTATGCCGGAACGAAAGGACAACGGCAGTGGGGAAGACCGGGAAGAACCGAAGGAAGAGAGCGTGCCGGACAGCGACGGTATCGTGAAGGTGAAGGCCGACGGCTACTGGCACGACCTGCCCGTAGAGGCCGCCGTGAAAAGGAAGAGTGACGGATGCAGGGTGTACCGCATTTCCGCCTGCTGGCATCATCCGCGTTCCGGGAAATATGCCTTTTGCGAAGCTACCGCTTCCCATTCGGACGGTACGCGCCGCAAGATGTCGTCCCGCAGGAGACACTGGTGGGGATGGTCCGGTAAAATCAAGATACGCTGGCAGATACAGGACCGCAAGCTGTATCTGCAGATGAAAAGCTGTCGGAACAGGTACGGCGAGGAGTACATTTCCTGCCGGATAGAGACTTTGTGGGATATGTAAAACCTAATTTCAGACAGGATGGCTGACAAATCATTATATATAACCCGCCCGGAAGGGGACGATCTTTATACCTTCCTCCAACGGAAAACGCTTGAAGAGCTTCAGCGCATTTCAGGAGAAGTGTGGACCGACTACAATCCCCATGATCCCGGAGTGACCGTGGCCGACACGGTGAACTATGCCTTGACGGAAATTGACTATAAACTGGATTTCGACCTGGAGGATTACCTGACTGATACGGACGGGACATGGCAGGTGGGCAGATACGGTCTGTTCCCGGCTTCCGAGGTTTATCCTACGACTCCCGTCACGGCCGATGATTACCGCAGGCTTGTCCTTGCCCGTTTCCCGATGGTGCAGAATGTGACCGTGAAGACAGACCGTGAAGCCCGTGCCTACGATTTCACGCTCCGCCTTTCCCCTTTCTTTGAGGATGAGAACGGTATTGTCAACCGCGTGAGGAGTTTCCTGAACAGACACCGCAACTTGTGCGAGAACATCGGCAAAGTGGAAGTGGAACACCCGAAGGAATTGACTTTTGAAACCGAATTCGAGATATTGCCCGGATATAACGCTACCGAGATACTGGTACAGATTTATTGGAATGCCATGCAGTATCTTTCCGGTTCGGTACAACTGGAAATGGACGGTTCCGGACATTCCGGGGAAACATGCAGCCCCGATGTCTGGTATGACGGTCCGGTAAAGGATGTACGGGTAGTGATTCCCGACCAGGTGAATACGGAGCGGGAACTCTATTGGATACTTTACGGTATCGAAGGTCTCAGGGACTTCAAGACCTGCTGGTTCAAGGACAGGGACGGACACCCTGTAACGGACTTCAGCGACGGATATATGCTTCTGATTCCGGACGATTTCCGGAACGTGAAGGTGAAAGTGCGAGATGAACAGGTCTATGCCGATGTGGACGAGTTCAAGGAGAGGCTGAAAGCCATGTATTTCATGCGCTCCACCTTGCGTATGCGGCACTTCATGCAGGAAAAGGGCCGTGGCATGAATGACATGCACGGAGATACGTCCGTGCAGGAGTTGGTGCGAAAAGCCCACTATAGGAATGTATATGGCCATTATCCGGTAAGCCGGGAACTTCCCAAGTGTTACCATACCGCCGATGCGGATTTCATGAGCGGTACGGACGGGAAGGAAAGGGCGGAAGCGGTGAACTTCGGTAGCTATCTCAGGCTGTTCGACCTGCTGATGAAACGCGGTCTGGAAGAACTGGACGGGCTGAAAAGCGTGCTTTCCCTGAGAGACACCGATACCCTCGGACGCATCCCCACGCTTCCGGATGAGGAACTTGACATGCGTAAGGTCAGGGACAAGTTCCGGAAAGTGGCAGACCTGAAAAACGAATACATGGATTTCCTCGACGGATTATACGGTGTGGACAGTGCCCCCGTATGGCTCAGGGAATTCGATTATTACAGCCGTACGGAAAGCGGCAGGCTGCGCCGACGGATGGCCTTCCTGAGGGAACTGCCGAGGCTGACACGTTACCGTTCACGGGGAATGGACATCACGGGAGCATACGGTGGAGAAAACATACCGGCGATAAAACGCTATCTTTCCCTCCTGCTGGACTTCAACTGCGACGAGGAGATTTCCGTAGGCAACGTACTTCCCGGGCATAACCTGATCCTGATGGGTGACGGTGAGAAAGGACAGCGCGTCCGTGAACTGATGAACTCGGCCATGATTGACGATTCCCTTTTCGTTACCGACACAGTGGAAGCAATCGAACCGGACGATCCGCCCAAGACGGAAGCGGAAAAACTGGAACGCGATGAAGAATTGAGGCGTCACCTGCCGATATTCAATTCCAACTGGATCAGCGGCTCGCTCTTCCGCGAAGGAATCCGCCTGAGTGCCTACAATCTGGTGAAAGTGGGCAACGGAGAATGGCTTCTTGTATTCCAGGGACGGGAAGAACGTCTGCGTATGAACCTCGGTCGTTCGGACGACAAGCAGAGACTCCGGGGATGGGCCAATACCCTGTGCCGTTACCTGCGTGACCTGAACCGGCAATGCGAGGCCGTATATGTGGTGGAAAAGAGCCTGTTCGACCCCACCGAACCGCTGACGGTACTGTTGGTGTTCACCGGATGGACGGCCAGAACACGCTCCATGCGCTTCAGGGATGCCTGTACGCAACTGGCACGGTCGGTACTGCCGGCCCATCTGAAGATGGAAACCTGCTGGCTACGCTCCTCGCAGATGCAACGGTTTGAGGAATGTTACAGGAAATGGCACGACTGCTTGGCTGGCAGGTTGCCCGAAGACCTGAAACCGCTCCTGCAGAAAACGATGATGGATATAATAGAAAAACAGGGACAGGGATAGGATATAACACAGAGACGTATGACAGTGATTGACAAAATATCGTTCAGGTTCAGGATGGCGGACGAAATGTTTGCCAGAAACCTTTATGCGGACTGGGACGGGTTCTGCCGACACTGTGTGACGGACATTCTGGAAGAATTCTTCGCCGCATACGATGACATGGAGACCTGCCTGGAAATTCCCACCCTGGAATTGGATCTGGGAAGCATACCTCAGGAACGGTTCCTTGAAGTTTTTCCTGTCAGGTTCCGCGAAGAGCTGGAAAAGAAATTCTTGTCATATAAGGAAATTTTACGGACGGATATTCCGGAGTCTGTCTCGGCCGGAAATGCCCGTACAAGACGTTTTGAAAACCTGCTGCATTATCTGGAGCACGGTTTCTGCCTGCCGGAATGGGAAAGGCCGGACTTCGACCTGTATGAAGAACTCCGCAAATACATGGATATGGGGTACGGAAACCGGCTGTTCCCCCTGATGGAACATCCCCATGTACTGGCGAGGCTGTTTACCCGACTGGACAGCGCCCAGCTTGAAAAGTTGTTTTTCAGTGCGGCTGACGGGGCAGGAACCGATTCATTCCTTTCCATGCTGTTCTCCCACGAATTTTCACTTGGTCGCTACGAACGTCAGAGACTTCTGTCCATGATTCTGGAAACGGTACCCCAGAGTGTGGTATGGTTCATCCATGTTTCGCACGACTCCGGCAGACTGGACTTCATGGCGGAGTTGCTGGAAAATCCGCATGTCAGGTCCATCATGGCCACCGAAACGGAAGACCATGCGGAAATCGGCGTGCCGGAATACTGGTACAGACTGTACGGATGGCTTCTGGAGTATTACCCATTCAACGGGGTGCCCATGTTCGGGGACAAGCCACATTTCCGGATTCACCTGAACCGCAGCCTGCTGACTTTCATACATAAGAGAAATTCACCCGTCTATCTTTCAAAAGTGGATATGACCATGCAGTTCCTGCTGGAAGTGTTCGGAGCGGACTATTACCTGACCGTGCTTGACATCATCTACCATAACCAGCGGCTGGACAAGGACGGCTCTCCCGAAAGCGGCGACAGCTATGTATGGGAACTGTATTACATAATGCTCCAACTGTCCCTGATTCGGACAGAACAGGATACAGCCGGGCATACCGGCAGACCAACGTCTGATGAAAAGGCAGATGAAGTATCCTTGTCTGTCCAGGTTCCCGAGGCCCTTGCCCGCAATGACGGCGCATTCGACAGATGGCTGGAAAATACGGAACTGCCGGACGGGATGAAGCGCAGAACGCTCTCACAGCTGATACAGGACAAGCCTGAACTGTTAATACGGTGGCTGACAGGGCGACCGGACAGGAAGTATCTGTCCTTACTGGCGGCTCTGACCGGACAGACAGCCTTGATGAGACTTGCGGGACATGTTTCCCTGCAACTGGCAGAGACACTTGCCGTCCTGTCTGATACGGTTGAAAAGGCATCCGCATCCGTCATGTGGTTGCGGAATGCCGGAAAAGACCGGGTGACAAATGCTTTGAAGATGGCTGTATGGCAAGGGATTTCCATGGGAGCATACCCAGATTCGGATTCCGCTTCGGCCCGGATGCGGAAGCTGTCCGGATTGTTTTATAAAGAAATAACCGGACGGGAACTTCCGTCCGATGACGATATATATGCCGGAATCCTGGAAACTATCGGCATGTCCGAATCAGGGTTTACGGACATTAGGAAAGACCGTTCCCGCATGGATAATCAGGCTGGGAAGATAATCACTTCCCTAAAGACCGTCCTTTCGGACAACAGCATACCGGAACAGGCAAAGAAGATATTTGTACTGCAATGGTTCGACATTTATCGGGGCAAGGAAAACGAACTGGTTTCTGTCTTGCTGTCGGAGAAACTGTCGGATACCGTCTTCGACCTGCTTGACAGGACAGCATTACGCAACCTCATCATGAGGCTCGCCGGACAGGTTTACAGTCCAGAAGCCGGGACAGATGCCGTACGCTTTATCGGATGGCTTGTACAGCATATCGAGACCGTCGCAGTACTTGTGTCACGTCCTGTAAAAGACGTATGGCATTCGCTATTCCTGTCACTCGCTTCATGGGATATCAGGACAGTTTCCACATCGGCGAACGATGCGGTTGTACGGTTGCTTTCTGCCGTGACCGGCAATGACAGCAACAACATAAAGACGGCTCTCGAATCACTGATCAGCCGATTGTTACGTATTCCCGATACGGCAGTAGCGGATAATGAAAGGACATATCACGACTCCAATACGATAAGAACCCTTCCGGACTTGGAAGACAACTTTCTATTGTCCTTATTGGTCCGGACATGGAGATACATCCGTTCGGAGGACCGGACTTCTGAATGGCCTGCATCGGATGTTCTCTACGGCAATCCGACTAATACAGATACCGCTTTACACCGGATTCTGGAGGATGACAATCCTGACAGGATTGCCTTGAATGAGACACGAACCGCATTTGAACAATATGTAAACGACATGACCGGACTGACCGGCTGGTTGCGAGACGGTACATACACATCCGCATTGAAAAGTGAGGTGTTCCGTCATTATATGAATGATTCGCCCAAAGAAGCAATACGTCTGCTTCGGGAAACCGTCACCTTGGATGAAGGCACTGTTGAACTGTGGGCTGAAATCATCGGCAAGGATGCCTTGCTTTATCTTCTCGGACAGTCAGATTCCATGTTGTCAGAAAGGTTGTTCCAAACCATCGGAGCGATAAATACAGTATTGCCTGGTAACGTATTGTTTACAGGCGGTAGCGAAGAATGGGAACAGTCCGTTGCGAAAGCCACGCTCCGCATGATGACGGCAAGAGTAGACATGGGAATAATGAATGTGGAAGCGACCGTTTCCCTTTTCCTGCGCCACCTTCATCATATCCTGACCGGGAACAGAGAATATACGGATGCAGACCGCGGTCAATGGAAAACAATAGAACGACAGGCTGTTCGTATAATCACGCCGGAAACGCCCTTGGAGGATACTGAAAACAAGAGTACATCCGAACAGAAAGCGGCTTCACTCTCTTTCGAAGTTTCCGGAACCGGACAGGACGAAACACTCTTCGATGAATGGGCGACATGGTTGTTGTCCCCGTCTGTCAGTGATACGGAAAAATCACAGATATTACGCCATTATGCCCGCTGGCAACCGGAACTGCTCTGGAAACTGGTACGGTATTCGACCGTCAGTACTCCCGGCAGGAGGCATGTCGCTTCCGCTCAATGGAGTGAATGGCTTGGTGTTGAAGATTGGCTGGAAATGATTTCCGGCATGTCTCTCTCTCTGGGAGACACCTTGGGGCGGACAGTCGGAACGGTTTCGGAAAAATACGGAATAGAAAATAAAGTACTTGCTGAAGGACTGGTACGGTTTGTGGCTTCTTATCCTATAGAACGCATCCGTTACGGCAACGCTTCGGACATCGTCAAGAAGTATCTGGAGAATGTCATTGCCCTCTCATGGGAAAACGGAATGCCGGAGTACATCCGTGAACGGTCCACCGGCTCAGGAGTTGAAAACAGGTCGGAACAGAAAGAACCGGAAGAAGAAAAACAGACGGAATCACCACTACCTGCCGAAAGGAAAACCGCACTGGAAGCGGTTGTTAAGATTGTGGAAGAGGAACTGCACCTGACCGATACGGAACAGGCGTTGGAAGAATCCGTACTGCCGGAATACATCGAAGTGCCGAATGCCGGACTGTGCCTGCTGGCTGTTTGGTTCACGCGCCTGTTTGGAATGCTTGGCTTGCTGGAAGAAAAAGAAGACGGCAAGAAAGACCTGAAGGATGCCGAAGCCCGGATCCGCGCCATCTTTATCCTGCAGCGGATTGTTACGGGAGAGCCTCGTGAATACAAGGAACAGGAACTGGCATTCAACCGCATTCTTACCGGATGCCCGTTCTATGTGCCTTTACCGAAAACATTGACCCTGACCAGTCAGGAAATACAGACCGTAGAATCCATGCTTTCAGGAGTGAAGTCGAACTGGGACAAGCTGAAGAATACCTCGGTAAAAGGTTTCCAACATAGTTTCATCGAACGTCCGGGCAAACTGGAACAGCGTGAAGACAAATGGGTGCTGTATGTGGAAAACCGTTCCTACGACATCCTGCTGGATACCCTGCCGTGGTCATATCGACAGATACGGTTGCCGTGGCTCAAGAAGAAAATCAATGTCATCTGGCGTGACAAGGAAGAATTTGACTTTGAGAATTATAACAATTAAATATATACCTATATGGAAGCGGAAAAGACCTATCAAAACAAAGTGGCGCGTACCATCCAGCAGAAGCGTAATGGTGAAGGCGCATTGGAGTTTGCGGATAACCGTCCTGCCGGAATATTGCAGGCCGTGGCAGAACCCGTACAACGTCTTGAAGACGAGGATGAGACTTTACAGGGCAAGTTCGAACAGCCTGTACAACGGCTTGATGACGAAGAAGACGAACCTCTGCAGGGAAAATTCGTGCAACCCATACAGCGTGAAGAAGACGATGATGTAGCCCTGCAGGGGAAATTCGAGCAGCCTGTACAGAAGAAGAACGAGACAGGTATGCCCGATAATCTGAAAGCGGGCATCGAAGACCTGTCCGGCTTCTCTATGGACGATGTGCGTGTGCATTACAATTCGGACAAACCGGCAACCGTACAGGCATTGGCCTATACACAAGGGACGGACATCCATGTCGCTCCCGGCCAGGAGCAGCATCTGCCCCACGAGGCATGGCATGTAGCTCAGCAGATGGCAGGCCGTGTCGAACCGACCACCGAAGTGGGCGGACTGCCCGTAAATGATAATGTGGACCTCGAACATGAGGCCGATGTGATGGGTGCAAAAGCAAACAGTTATTAAATGCAGAAATGATGTAGCCTATGATGACAGCGCATATCGAATGGTTTGAAAGGATGCTGACCACAGCCATACAGCTGTATTTTCAGCAAGGGTGTGAATATGCCTCAATAGAAGAAGTCACACCCCCTGCTGACGGATGGCTGGAAGGCATGACCGGCAGACAGGAAATCACGTTCAACGAACGGGTTATTATCATGTTGGCTCTGATGCCACATACTTGTCCGCAGGCATTGGATATCTTCTTCGTGCAGAACAAGAACTTCGACCGCCAGTACACCGAGTTCGGCGGCTGGAAAGGGCTGTCTCATGGTGGCTTCCTGCCCACCGGCGAGACCGCTTCGTTCATTATCGCCGGAGAGGACATGGAGAAAAAAAAGGCTGTCATCCACATGTTCCAGCGGGACCACTGGTTCTATACGCAGAATATTTTGCGGCTGGAAGGAGCCGGCGAAGGCGAACCGTTCCTGAGCGGCCAGCTCCGTCCCTCCGAAGAGTTTCTGAGCCATGTCCTGCTGGATCGGGAATATAAACCAGACTATACAATCGGTTTTCCGGCCAAGCTCATTACAACTCCATTGGAATGGGAGGACATGATATTGGATTACAACACATATGAGGCCCTTGAAGAAATCAATACATGGATTGCGCACCAACACACCATCATGGAGGACTGGGGGTTGAAACGCATCTTGAAGCCTGGATACCGTGCCTTGTTCTATGGCCCACCTGGAACAGGAAAGACCCTTGCAGCTACTCTGCTCGGCAAGAAAAACCAGATGGACGTGTATCGTGTGGATTTGTCCATGATTGTATCGAAATACATCGGTGAGACGGAAAAGAACCTCGCCAAAGTTTTCGACCTGGCGGAGAACCGAAACTGGATTCTGTTCTTCGACGAAGCGGATGCTTTATTCGGCAAACGTACATCGACCAACACCTCCAACGATCGTCATGCTAATCAGGAAGTAGCCTACCTGCTTCAACGCATCGAGGATTTTCCCGGCACGGTCATACTTGCCACCAATCTGAAATCCAACATCGACGAAGCCTTCTCCCGCCGCTTCCAGTCTATCATCTATTTCCCGATGCCTGATGAGGAACTCCGTGCTGCCCTCTGGCGCAGTATGCTCCCGAAAGAATGGCTCGGGGATGATGCTGAAGAACTCATCGCAAAAGCCGCCGAAACGGAACTTTCAGGGGGCTCCATTACGAATGTGGTAAGACGGTGTGCATTACAACTTACCATATCCGGAATGAAACATTTGAATATAAAAATATTACACGATACATTGAATAAAGAAAGCTGAGACTTATTTCAGTCCCCGTAAGTGGACTATGACAAGAACAAAACAAAATATTGAAGAATTTGACATTACAACATAAAATATTGGTGGGCTATGCTCTTTTGTTGGCGGTCATTGGTAGCATGGCCGCCATTTTGGTATATGAACGGCAGCGGATGCGCGAAATTGAGGCTGAAACGGCAAACATAAGCCATATACGTCGTGGTATCAACACGGCTCATCGCCGTATTACGGGGCTCGCCACATTAGGTGAGGGCGTGGCGAGTTGGAACAAAGCGGACTATCTGCACTATCGTAACCGTCGACTGCAAGTTGACAGTTTACTGAACTCGCTGAAACGGCACTGCCGTGAATATGTACGCCCGGAACAGATAGACACTCTTCGTGCCCTGCTTGCCGCAAAGGAGACACATCTGCTGCACATAATGGAAATGTTTGAACGACGGACTGAAGCGGACAGCCTGCTGGTAAACCAGTTGCCGGAAGTGGCGAGGCGTGCGACACGTATCCGTACCATAGAACAAAAGAAAAAAGGGATTGCAGGATTCTTTGGGAAAAAAGAAGAAATGCAAGTAATGCCATCCGCCAAAGAACTGTACGTTTTCAGCGACAGCCTGATAGCCATACAGCAAAGGCAAGCGAGCGAAATGGATATTTATGCCGACAGCCTCCGTATGCGCAATAGGGAATTGAACAGGACATTGAACAAACTTATAAATGACCTCGACGAACAGGCACAGACTGCCTTCTCACAAAGAGAGTTAAAAATGGCAGAAGCAGAGAAAATGTCGTTCTTTTTAATGGCAGGAGTAATCGGCATGGCCATCATCCTGCTCATCATTTCGCACCTTATCATCATGCGTGACCTTAACCGCAGGGAAAGGGACAAGGCAGAACTGGAAGATACGGCAGCACAAAACCGTACACTCTCCGACATGCGCAAGAAAATAATCATCACACTTTCCCATGACATACGAGGACCTCTCAATGCCATCAGTGGCAGTGCTGAACTGGCCATGGATACTCGGGACCGGAAACGCCGCAATGCCTATCTCGGAAACATCCTTGAATCATCCCGTCATATCACCCGGCTTGCCAACAGCCTGCTTGACCTCTCCCGTCTGGACGATGCAAAGGAGACCCTGAACGAAATTCCTTTCCATCTTGAATCCTTTCTGGAAAGTATCGCTGAAGAATACACACGCAAGGCGAACGACAAAGGATTGATGTTTGACAAGGCTTTTATGGGTTGCGGCATCACCGCCCTTGGCGATGCAGACCGCATAAGACAGATTGTGGTCAATATTCTGGAGAATGCTGTAAAATTCACCCGTACAGGATATATCAAGTTTATGGCAAGTCATGAAGACGGTACTCTTTCAGTACAGGTCAAAGATACGGGGATAGGAATGGACGAGAATACCGCACAACGCATTTTTCAGCCCTTTGAACGGGCTGCTCCTGATTTGGATTCAGAAGGCTTCGGACTGGGACTTTCCATTACCAAGGGGCTGGTGACCCTGTTCGGAGGAAGTATATCGGTTTCGAGCCAGATTGGTAAAGGCAGCGAATTCAAGGTAGAAATCCCGCTTAGACAAACCGATGAGCCTGCAAAAGACAATTCCCAACCGGATGCAGGAAGTCTCAGACTTCCGCGACGGGTTCTTGTAGTCGATGACGATCCGATACAATTGCGCAACACCGTTGAAATGATGGAACGGAGCGGTATCTCATGCCGAGCCTGTACCAATGCACAGGAAGTGGTCAAAGCATTGAGAACCGGAGAATACGACCTGCTGCTGACCGATATACAGATGCGTGGTACAGGAGGTTTTGCCCTGTTGCATCTGCTACGCCTTTCCAACATAGGAAATTCACGGACAATTCCCATAGCTGCAATGACCGCCCGTAACGATGGTGATACAGACCGATATATTCAGGCAGGATTTGCCGGCTGTATCCACAAACCGTTCTATACAAGAGACCTGCTCGAATTTCTCTCGTCACTCATTGGACAGGACAGAACTATGGACAATCATTCTCCAGATTTCGAGGCTCTGTATGTCACTACGGGAGATGAACGCTGGACTTTGGAGACTTTTATAGAGGAATCCAATAGGAACAGTTCTGACTTGCTGGATTCTTTGAGTCAGGAAAAGCCCGACCGGAAGCGGATATGGGAAACTCTGCACAGGATGTACCCGATGTGGGAGCAATTGGGAATAGCCCATGAGCTGGAACCGTACAGCTATGAACATTATGCGGAAGATACGGATGAGCCAACATTCCGCAATGATGTGGAAAGAATTGTCAGAAGAATAGACCGGCTGATATCTGAGACAAAAAGCCGATTATCGGAAATGGACGGACATAATTAAATGAAAACATGAATGAAATACAGAATACTGATAGTTGAAGACAACATCATGCTTGCCGGGCAACAGAAAAAATGGTTGGAAAAATCCGGTTATGAAGCAGAGATAACAATAGATGAACCAGGGGCACGAAAACTGCTCAAGAAAGAAAGTTTCGACCTTGTGCTGTCCGACGTACGCCTGCCGGAGGGGGATGGTATATCTTTGCTTGAATGGATGCGGAAAGAAAGGCTGGACATTCCTTTCATTATCATGACAGGATATGCCTCTGTACCGGGTGCTGTGCAAGCCATAAAACTGGGAGCCAAAGACTATCTGGCAAAACCGGTACAAATGGACGAACTACAGAGACAACTGAAAGACATTTTCCACCCTCGTTCCGTAATATGTGACAAGGACAAGGGCTTGCTACCCAGAAACAGCCTTCAGATGAAAGAAATCGAACATCTGGTCAAGACAGTTGCGCCGTTTGATATTTCGGTACTCATACTCGGTCCGAACGGCGCAGGAAAAGAATCGGTGGCACAGCGTATCCACTATATAGGAGAACGGAGGGATATGCCGTTTGTCGCCGTGAATTGTGGGGTTATACCCAAGGAACTCGCACCTTCACTCTTCTTCGGACACATAAAAGGTACATTTACCGGCGCCGACACCAATAAGGACGGGTATTTTGAAATGGCGAAAGGCGGCACCCTTTTCCTTGACGAGATAGGTACACTGTCTGTTGAAGTCCAGGCTATGCTCTTGCGAGTGCTTCAGGAGGGTACATACATCCCAATAGGTGGCAACAGGGAAAGGCGGGCTGACGTCAGGATTGTAGCCGCCACAAACGAGGATCTTCAACTTGCCATACAGGAAAAACGGTTCAGGGAAGACCTATACCACCGGCTATGCGAATTCGAGATTGTCATGCCTTCCCTGCACGAATGTCCTGAAGATATCCTGCCGTTGGCAAACCATTTCAGGAAGAAATTTTCCGGAGAACTAAAAAGACCAACCGAGGGATTCAGCCCTGAAGCGGAACAACTGCTTCTCTCTTACCATTGGCCGGGAAATGTGCGGGAACTGCATAACAGAATAAGAAGGGCGGTACTCATGGCAAAACAGCCGCTCATTAAAACAACCGATCTGAACATTAAAATGGAAGCGGCAACTGAGGAGATCAATCTTTTCCCCGAAAACGATGCGGAAGAGAAACGCTCGATAGTCCAGGCATTGAAAATCACCCACGGGAATCGCAAACATGCCGCAGCCATGCTGCATATCGACCCGTCCACGCTATACCGTAAGATGAAAAAATACGGGTTGAACAGGAAATAACGGGTATTCTATATGCTTGTTCGGAATAAAATGCCTACATTTGCAAATGACTGGAAATCCTGCCATGCAGGACAGACGGTCAAAACATAAGAAAAGAATATCGGCATTGCTTGGAGCCTTGCCGAATGTTACAACATAAGTCGCAAGACGTCTCAGGTAGAAATCTGGTAAATTTCAAATTGTAGAGACTATTGCGTGTAGCTTATGCTATGTCTTATAGCGTGAGCTCATGCATGATTCTACAATGGGCTTACCAGAGCCTCTACCTGATAGTGCGTGAGTTTCACGCTTCTTATTTGAAGGAAAAGGTATGGCAAGGTTACGGGTTCTGATAGCAATGACATTAGACGGCTCCATTCCGGCGGAGGACGATCCGTTGCGACAATGGCTGAGAGACGATAAGGACGGATTTTCATATGGACGCGGTAAAAGTACCCGCCGGCTATATCCGGGTTATCCGCTTGTGGATTTCATGTGCGAGAAAGATATGTCAGCCCCATCAGTCCTTTATCAAGCCGAAATACATGACGAGGAAAGCATAGAACTCCTGCGTGGCCTCTCACTTTATCATCTTATTGACGAGATAATCATCTTCCTGTTTCCCTCCACCCGTCCAGACTACAAATCCGTCTCAAAGCATATACCACAGGGTGAATGGAAAATCGTAAATACCAAAACATTCAAAAATGGAATTTGCCGCCTGATTTATTGCAAAACATTGCAATAAGGTATTGCGACATATTGCATTTGCAATACTTCCATCAGTCTCGTTTTTATGGGGCTGATTTTTTATTTCTCTATTATTCAGCTACTTGCCATGTTTTTATGTGGCAATATGCTCCATTGGTCCATGTTTTGGCCTATATCATAATGAAACCTGTTGCGCAACACGGTGTAAAAAATGGAATTATTACACTAAAACAGAATTCATTATGATACAGATAGACAGGGAGACATTCCAGATGATGCTCCATCAGATAATGGAACGGTTTGACAGGATAGATGACAGACTGAACCGCATGAACAGGCAGACGGCCGCCCTTGAGGGTGACAAACTGCTCGACAACCAGGATATGTGCGAACTCCTTGGCGTTACGAAACGCACCCTTGCACGCTACCGCCAGAAGAAGCTCGTCACATACTACATGATTGACGGGCGTACCTACTACAAGGCTTCGGAAGTCCAGGACTTCCTGAACAGGAAGGGGAAGGTGCTGCCGGCGAGAATAAAAAAAGAACTCGGTCTTCAACCCTAATAAAATGACGGTATGGAAATTATATGTATGGAAAAACAGACCTTTGATGAATTGGTTGTCCGTCTCAGCATGATCGAGAAAAAAGTCACCGGTATATGTAGTCAGACCAAAGACGCGGCACTGAAAAAATGGATGGACAATCAGGAGGTATGCGGGATTCTCCGAATATCCAAGAGAACACTTCAGGTATATCGCGAGAAAGGACTGTTGCCTTTCACCCGGATCAAGAACAAGTTCTTCTACAAACCGGAAGATGTACAAAGCCTGTTGGAATCAAGTTATCACCCACAAAAAAGAAAGCCATGAGTTACGATCTTATAAACAGAAAAGACCAGCGGATTGATATTATTTTCAAAGGGCTGGAAAACATGGAGCGCATGATAGACGCAATACGGACGGCTCCGAGACCCGCATTCCACGGTGATTATTTCCTCACGGACGAGGAACTTTCAAAACTGTTGAAAGTTAGCCGACGTACCTTACAGGAATACCGGACCCTCGGCGTGATACCTTACTACCTTATACAAGGGAAAGCCCTTTACAAAGAATCGGACATAAAGAAAGTTCTTGACGACGCATATAAAAGATGCAGGGAAGAACAGCGATGGGTATAAAACGAAGCTAAAGAAACGGCCTCTTTACAAGGTCGTTTCTTTGTTGTCGGACAATTGGTATCCGAATCTCCTTCTTCGTTTCTTGACAATAACATCTTCTTCATACAGACCAGGAATCCGATCCATTCCGGCTGCTTTCAGCCGTTTCATGTCCTCGTCCACTTTCCTGTCAGTCACTTTGGCATAAAGCTGCGTGGTCTCAATACGCATGTGCCCCATCATTTTGCCGACTGTCTCGATTGGAACACCCAATGAAAGGGTTATATGGGTTCCGAAATTGTGTCGTGCCTTATGAAATGTAAGTTCAAATCCGTAAACTTCACCCAACTGGTGGGCGAGCATAATGAAATACGTACGACTATACAGATTGAAGACCTTGTCATCCTTTCTCTGTTCCCGATATTTCTCTATTATCTTCAACGGAATATCCAGCAATCGGACAGAAGACAGTGTTCCTGTTTTCTGGCGGTGGATATGAATCCACCATGAACCGTCTTCAGATTGGGTAATATCATTTACCCTCAGTTTTTTCAAATCCGTATAGGCAAGTCCGGTAAAAGTGGAGAAGATGAACATATCCCTTACAAACTGAAGCTGTGGCTTCTCGACAGGTGTTGTAAGCAGTGTCTTCAGGTCTTCCAGCTTCAGATGACGACTTTTCCGTTTGGGCAGTTCAGGATGAAGGCGGCAGTACGGATCACGGCGGATTGTTCCCTGGCTGACAGCCCGCATGGTCATCTTCTTAAGTCTGTAAAGATGTTCATGCACGCTCTTCGGGCTTAAATTCCTGTCCGTCCTGAGAAAAAGTTCAAAGTCATCGTAGAACACACGGTCAAGACTACGTAGCAGTACATCCTCTACGCCGCGTTTTTCCTGCACGAAAGCCGAAAGGTGCTTATATGAACGTAAGTAAGAATCATAACTCTCCTTTATACGATCCACACCGATACGTTTCTTAAACTCCTCGTTATGCTCTCTGAAAAGAGCCAGCAGAGTTAGCGGTTTTTGACCGACTCCCATCACGGCATTCTTTACCTGCTCTGCCGTAATAAATCCCAGACTGTTCTTAATCCGCCTGTAATGCTCCTTGATTTCTTTGGTCAGATCATCAATAGCCCGGTTGACGGTAATGGCATTCTCACTGCGGCCGTCAGCCCGTCCTTTTTCAGGATTCCAGATGGCCGGATTGACGGATACTTTCGTTCCTATCTGTTCCCATTTGGCATCTATGCTTATCTTGCATAGCAACTGGCACGTTCCATCCTTACGGACTTTGGTGCGGTTTATATAAAACAGTATCGCAAATGTACTGCGACGTTTGATTTCCATATTGTCAGTATTTCTTTTCATAATCCTATTTTTTGCCATTATCAAATAACTACAGAAAACCGCTCAGCAATTATTTTATCCAATGCTTTCGTATCTGTATCTATCTTATTGTCTGTCACCTTTGCGTAATGCTGTGTGGTCTCAATACGACTGTGCCCCAACATCTTGCTGACCGTTTCAAGCGGTACGCCATGGGAAAGTGTAATTTCTGTCGCATAGGTATGACGGGCTGCATGGAAGACCAGCTTACGTCCTATACCGCAAATTTCAGCGATGCGTTTCAGATAACGATTCAATGAACTGTTGGAATACATGGGGAGAAGCTTTCCTTCAGGAGCCATATCGCGGTATTTTTCAATGATATGGAACGGCAGTTCCATAAGCGGTATTTCAAAATCCACACCGGTTTTCTTGCGAGAACTCCTGATCCACCAGGTACCATCTTCCGCGAGAGAAAGGTTTTCATTTGTCAGCAGACACATGTCGCTATAGGGAATACCCGTATAACAGGAAAACAGGAACATATCTCTCACATGATAAAGAATCTGATCATGGAGAGGTGTTGTCATAATCCTATTCAATTCTTCGGAGGTGAGATATTTCTGTTCCGGTTTCGGATGTACCGGTTCATATCCGACAAACGGGAATACTGTTATTATACCGTCAGCAATAGCTTCTCCGACAATTGTTTTCAGTTGGACGGTAAGATTGACTATTGTGCCTGAAGCCAGACAACATTCCGTACGTAGATACAAGTCATATTTTTCAATGAAGGAACGGTCCAATGCGGCAAAAGGGATATCTGACAGCTTATATTGCATCTGTAAAAAACGTACCAGATGATTGTAGGAATTGCGGTAAGCCCTCAATGTCTTTTCCGTACGATTGATCCCAACGCGTTTCTCGAAATTTCTAATGAAAAGTCTGAAATAGCTTAATAGGGTTTCCTGTTCCGAAGCCATACCCAAAAGTTGATGCTTTACATCCTCTGCTGTTACATCCTCACGGATTGCAGATTGTTCCGCATAGATGCCGAGCGCGGCAGCACGTATTTCATCCAGTCTGTTGTTTATGTCTCTTGCCGCAACACTTTTTCCACACGCCCGTCCGGATGACCACAATGACTGTGGCACACGAAACTTGACACTGAATGCTGTTTCAGAGTGCTTGCCGACAATAAGCCGTGCCATCACGGGACAGTTTCCCCTGGCATCCGCCTCGCTCTTTTTAAGGTAGAACGAAACCTTTACATCTGTCTGATTCATAATCTGTTCCATTGTTTGCAAAATTAACAGAGACAGAGTTAATCATCGGCATGTAAAATATCGTCAGACATCGACAAAGCTATCACCATTGACTTCCGGAACCTATATTTTTCATATCTCAAAAAAAATAAGTACCTTCGCTAAGTCAAAATGATGAAACTGCGTTCTTTACGGTCGGAGCAGAAAGGATTTTCAAACAAATCCATACAACTGGAATGGGCAACGGATAGGTAGCAATTTTTTCGCTTAACTATTCAAAAAACGGCTTCAAAGCACACATTTACAAATGCGGAATAATGCTGCGTATCTCCCTGAAAGCCCAATAGTTTACATTATTCTTCCTAAATCCATCCAAAATCGGGCGAGTTTTCCTATTTTTGTCTGAGACAAAAGGCATCGGTCCCCCATCGTGATGAACACGAAAAATCTTTAACCGGATGTGTGATGGGAATTTTGCAAAATGATGCAGTCTGAAAGCGTAATCATTTAATGGGGTTTATTATACTATGAAAAATTTTTTATTGGCATGCATCTGCATCTTATTGCTTTTGCCTGCCACTTTATGGGGAAAACGGATTGTAAAAGTGGCCTGCGTGGGCAACAGCATTACGTATGGGGCCGGGATTTCCAACAGGGATAAAAACTCTTATCCGGCTCAGTTGCAGTATTATTTAGGCGACGGGTATGAAGTCCGTAACTTCGGTTCCAATGGAGCGACGGCCCAGGCGGACGGTGATTATACATATATCCGTACGGCTGTATATAACGAGTCGAAAGCTTTTTTTCCTTCGGGAAAAGAGCCGGCGAGCGTCATTCGCAGGCAGTGTGACCGGATTCATGAATTGCTGGGAAGCCATGCTTTTGACAAGCGGGTGACTTATACGAACCCTACCGGATGGTTCCTGGATGAGCGGGGCGTGATCCGGGACGGACTTTATGGAGGCGACTACATTCACTTGACGGAAAACGGGTATGCATGCGTGGCCTCACATTTGATTGAGCTGATGAAATAACACTATAAAATAACGATTATGAATACTACCTTAAAAATTGCAGGCGTAGCTGCCTGGTTCTTCGGGCAGTCGCTGGTACTGCCTGCACAAACGGCCTGGTACAATCCGGTTGCCGATTCTTTGTTGCCTGTTCAGGGACGTGCCTGGAATGCTGAAACCGGTAAGGTCTACCAGCGCTTGCCGCAGCGGGCACAGCAACTGGTCCGCAAGCCGGTATGGGACCTGTCGCTGCAGACGGCAGGACTCTATGTGAAGTTTTATACCAATGCACCGCAGATTCAGGTAAAGTACCAGGTGACGGGCGGATTTTCGATGCCTCACATGCCGGCTACCAGCGTCAGTGGAGTCGACCTTTATACGATGGATTGCAACGGACAGCAGTACTGGTGTGCCGGCAATTATCAGTTTGGGGATACTGTCCGCTATACGTATCACGACCTGACTTATCGCAATACTCACGATAAGGGGAATGAATTTACCCTGTATCTGCCTTTATACAATGGAGTGAAGTCGCTGCAGATCGGGGTACCGGAAGGCAGTTGCTTTGATTTTGTGCGTCCGTCGGCTGAGAAGCCTGTGGTGATATACGGTACTTCCATTGCGCAGGGGGCGTGTGCTTCCCGTCCCGGCATGGCATGGACCAATATCCTGCAGCGTCAACTGGATATGCCGGTGGTCAACCTGGGTTTTTCGGGTAACGGGCAGTTGGATGAGGACTTTTTCAAGCTTTTGTCTGAGATCGATGCGGCCATGTATGTGATCGACTGTATGCCCAATATGACCAACGACCGTGCAGCACTCATCCGTCCGCGCCTGGAGAAAGGTATCCGCTTGTTGCGCAGCAAGAGTGAGGCCCCCATTTTACTGGTGGAGCACGACGGTTATATGGGCTTTTATGCTTCGGATAAAAAAGGAGAAGACTTCCGGAAAACCAACGAAGAATTGCGTGCTGTGTATGAATCAATGAAGGATGAGGCCGGTGGACTGTACTATCTGACCTTCGACGAACTGGGTCTGTCCATGGACAGTCAGGTAGACGGTGTGCATGCTACCGACCTGGGCATGCAGCAGTATGCCCATGCGTATTACCGGAAAATTACGGATATCCTTTTCCCAGAGCGGAAGACTTTATCCTTTACTCCCGTCCGCCAGCATCGTGATTCTTTTACGTACCAGTGGGTAAAACGGCATGAGGAAATCCTGGAATACAATGCGGCTGTGCAGCCGGAGATTGTGATGCTGGGCAATTCCATTACTCATTTCTGGGGAGGGCTGCCTTATGAGCCCCGCAGAGTGGCCGATGAGGTATGGCAGAAGCTGTTTAAAGGAAAGTCTGTGGTCAACTTGGGATACGGATGGGACCGGATTGAGAACGTACAGTGGCGCATATTGCACGGTGAACTGGATGGCTTTTCTGCACAGAAAATTTTTATGATGCTGGGTACCAATAATCTGGACATCAATTCTGATGAGGAAATCATCCGGGGCATCAAGGAAACGGTGGCACTGATTGCCGGGAAGCAGCCGCAGGCAGAGTTGTATGTGGTGAAGATTCTCCCTCGTCGCGACCGTGAAGAGCGGTTGGCCGTCTTGAACGCCCAACTGGAAAAGGCTTTTGCCGGGAATGCTTCCGTGCGGGTACTGGATGTATCGGATGTGCTTGTGGGCAAGGATGGAAAGATAGACGAGCGACTGTTCTCGGACGGTCTTCATCCGACTCGTGACGGTTATAAGCGGATAGCCGGCCGGTTGAAGCCCTATGTGAAATAAAGATACTTCCAAAAAGTAATATTGCGGTCCGGCGATGCTCATTCCGCATGAAAAGACGAAGGCCACCTCAGACATCATTGCCTGAGGCGGCCTCCTTTGTTCTTGTACTCCCGGTGCAGGTGCCCGCCGTCAAAACTCCAGTATGAAACTCTGCATGGTGCGCAGGTCAATCTGCAGCAACCGTCCGTCCAGCACCTCTCCGTAGCCGCAGATTATCTTGATGACTTCGTTGGCTTCGGCACAGCCTACCAGTCCCGGAGTGACTCCCAGTACTCCTTTCGGAGGAGCCGGCATATCGTACATCCCGGCTTCATCCGGAAACAGGTCGCGGTAGTTCTTTCCTTTCTTGTAATTGAAAACCGATACCTGTCCGTCGAAAGCACGGATGGCTCCGTAAACATATACTTTATTCAGCCGCAGGCAAGTATCATTGATCAGATACCGCGTCTGGAAGTTGTCACATCCGTCCACCACAATGTCATATTCCGAAAGGATGTCAGCCGCATTTTCGGAAGTCAGCCGTACCGGATACGCCTGCACACAGATATCCCGGTTCAACGCCTCAAGGCGCTGCTTGGCCTGAATCGCCTTGGGCAATCCTACCTCTGCTTCCGTGTAAAGTACTTGCCGTTGGAGATTGCTCTCACTCACCACATCCTCATCAATCACTCCAAGGGTTCCTACCCCCGCTCCGGCCAGATACAGGGCAATGGGCGAACCCAGTCCGCCTACACCCACGATCAATACCTTTGCGTTTCTCAGCTTTTCCTGACCGGCTTCACCGATCTCCGGCAGCATCATCTGTCTGCTATATCTCTCCATAAAACTGTTTAAAATCGTTTTTCTGATTGATTCAACTCTTTTCCGCTTTTCCGGTACTTACTCTCCGTTTCCGCTCATCCGACCTTCTCCGTATGGCAACAGTCGAACGAAGCGTCCCAGTCCTTCCATACCGGTTCGCGACCCAAGGCCTTCAGGGCTTTTTCTACTTCTACGGCCGTACGGTCATCGCTGATATGGAACTGTTCCAGTGCCTGAGGATAGGTATAGTATCCTCCCGGTTCTGTCTTGCTCTCCGCACTCATAGTGGTGACGCCCAGTGTAGCCATGTTGTCACGGATGTGTGCCGGTTCGCGGGTAGAGTAAGAAATGTCCACATCATGGTCGAAAATACGCATGGCAAAAGTCACCTGTGCCAGTTCTTTGTCGCTCATGATGACATTCGGCTGGAAACCTTCGTTTTCTGCCGGGCGCATGCGCGGGAAGTTCACACTGTATTTTGTCTTCCAGTATTTCTTCTGCAGGTAACGCAAGTGGTAGGCCATCATCGTAACGTCCGTACGCCAGTCTTCCAGACCGATCAGTACGCCCATGCCGATGGAGTGAACACCCGCCTGTCCCATACGGTCAAATCCGTTGACACGCCATTCGAACTTCGACTTCATGCCCCGGGGATGATACACATTGTACCGTGCCTTGTTGTATGTCTCCTGGAAACAGATGACCCCGTTCAGGCCGTGCTGTACCAGTTCGGCATATTCTTCCGCCTTCAGGGGCATTACCTCAATCTTCAGGTTGGAGAAATACGGCTTTGCCAGGTCGAGTGCCTTAGCGATATACGGAACTCCCGCCTTTGCCGGATTCTCACCGGTGACAATCAGCAGGTTCTCGAACGGGCCCAGCTTCTTGATGGCCTTGTATTCATTTTCGATTTCTTCCGGTGTCAGAATGGTACGGGCCATCGGGTTGCTGATGTGGAAGCCACAATATACACACGAGTTGGTACACGAATTGGTAATGTACAGCGGGATAAACATCGACATGGTTTTCCCGAAACGCTCTTCCGTATATTTGCGGCTCAACCGTGCCATCGGTTCCAGAAATTTCTCTGCGGCCGGTGAGATGAGTGCCATGAAATCCTCCACGTCACAACGGCTCTTGCTCAGGGCACGGAGCACATCGGCTTCGGTCTTGGCATAAATCTTTCGGGTGGTTTCCTCCCAACTGATTTTCTCAAGTTCTTCACTAAACATTTCGTTTGTCCAATTTAATAGATTATTTAATTTCCTTCAAGTCGCGGCTCAGTTTCATTGCACAGAAATTAGGTCCGCACATCGTACAATATTCCCCGTCGGTATGACGTCCCTCGTTGAAATACTCCAGTGCCCGGTCCGGATCGAGCGACAGGTGGAACTGGTCGCGCCAGCGGAACTCATAACGGGCCTTGCTCAGTGCGTTGTCACGGATCTGTGCACCCGGATGTCCCTTGGCCAGGTCGGCAGCGTGTGCGGCAATCTTATACGTGATGACCCCTGTGCGTACGTCTTCGCGGTTGGGCAGACCCAGGTGTTCTTTCGGAGTCACGTAACACAGCATCGCAGTTCCCAGCCATCCGATCTGTGCGGCTCCGATAGCCGAAGTAATGTGGTCATATCCCGGAGCAATGTCGGTTACCAGCGGGCCCAGCGTATAGAACGGTGCGTTGTGACAGTGCTTGATCTGACGCTCCATATTCTCCTGAATCTTATGCAAGGGCACGTGTCCCGGTCCTTCGATGAAAGCCTGCACGTTCTTGTCCCATGCACGCAGTACGAGTTCTCCCAGGGTATCCAGTTCCGCAAACTGCGCTTCGTCGTTCGCATCTGCGATACAGCCCGGACGGAGACCGTCTCCCAGGGATACCGCTACGTCATACTGGGCCAGGATATCGCAGATTTCATCAAAATGCTCGTACAGGAACGACTCGCGGTTGTGTACCATGCACCATTTGCTCATGATACTTCCTCCCCGTGATACGATACCGCACAGACGCTTGTCGGCCAGGTGTACGTTGTGAAGGCGGATACCTGCGTGGATGGTGAAATAATCCACTCCCTGCTCGCACTGTTCAATCAGGGTGTCTTTGTAAATCTCCCAACTGAGGTCTTCTACTTTTCCGTTGACCTTTTCCAGGGCCTGATAAATAGGCACCGTACCCACCGGTACCGGACAGTTGCGCACAATCCATTCACGCGTTTCATGGATGTTGTCGCCCGTAGACAGGTCCATCAGCGTATCGCCTCCCCACTTGCAGCTCCATACGGCCTTGTCCACCTCTTCGTCAATGCTGGAAGTGGTAGCTGAATTACCGATGTTGGTATTGATTTTCACCAGGAAATTACGTCCGATGATCATCGGTTCTGATTCCGGGTGATTGATGTTGGCCGGCAGTACGGCACGTCCGGCAGCAATCTCGTCGCGCACAAACTCCGGAGTGATATACGTCTCGATGCCGAGTTCCTTGCAGTTCATGTTCTCGCGGATGGCTACATATTCCATTTCCGGTGTCACGATGCCCTGCTTGGCATAATACATCTGCGTACAGCATTTTCCTGCCTTGGCACGGTAGGGCAGTGCGATGTGCTCAAAGCGCAGGTGATCGAGCGAGTGGTCGTCGCGGCGCATCTTTCCGTATTCCGAGGTGATGGAAGGCAACTGTTCCACATCGCCACGTTCCAGGATCCAGCTTTCACGCATGCGCGGCAATCCCTTCTTGAGGTCGATGGTCACCGAAGGGTCACTGAACGGACCGCTGGTGTCATATACATAAACAGGCTCGTTCGGGGTTATTGTTTTCTGACCGTCCACTACGGTAACTGTCGGAGTAAGGTTGACCTTCTGCATACCTACTTTGATGAACGGGAAGAGGGTTCCCTGCATATAAGCCTTCTCGGCGTGTGCATACGCCTTTTTATCTTGGTTCTTGTCCATAAATTCGTAATGTGAATGGGTTAATTAAATTTTTTATTCATTCAAGAAAGCAGTCAGCGGAGAAGAAGCCGAAGCCGTCATGTCCACACTCTGCATTCCCAGACCTGCCTCGTAGGCACGGCGTCCGGCGACTACCGCTTCGCTGAAGGCACGGGCCATTTCCACCGGGTTTCCGGCTACGGCAATCGCGGTATTGACCAGACAGGCAGCAGCTCCCATTTCCATGGCTTCCGCAGCGTGGCTGGGGGCTCCGATTCCCGCGTCAACGACTACCGGTACATTGCTTTGTTCGATGATGATGCGCAGGAAGTCGCGTGTCTGCAATCCCTTGTTGGTACCGATGGGGGCAGCCAATGGCATGACTGTAGCCGCACCAGCCTCTTCCAGCCGCTTGCAAAGCGTCGGGTCGGCCTGGCAGTAAGGCAACACAACGAATCCCAGTTTTACCAACTCTTCAGTAGCCTTCAGGGTTTCGGTAGAATCCGGCAGCAGGTATCGCGGATCCGGGTGGATCTCCAGTTTCAGCCAGTTGGTTCCGAAAGCCTCACGTGCCATTTGGGCCGCAAATACCGCTTCCTCAGCTGTACGTACCCCCGAGGTGTTCGGCAACAATTGGATATGCGGATGCTGTATGTGGTGCAGCATGTCGTCGTTCTTGTCTTCCAGTTCGATACGCTTCATGGCTACCGTAACCATTTCCGTACCCGAAGCCAGGATGGCTTCTTCCATTACGGCATTTGAATTAAATTTTCCGGTTCCCAGAAACAGGCGGGAGTTGAATTCCCGTCCGGCAATGACTAATTTTTCCATATTCGGTGATAATGAATTTGATAATACAATACTGATTCAATAAAATCCGGCTTCACTCGTGACGTCCCTGCAGGTGATGAGTCTGCCAGTGGAATCTTCACTATGTCAGGTTGAGTTTCCACCATACGATGTCCCAACGCAGTATCAGCCGCATGAAGCCTTCGATGGGGATGCATGCGGATACACAGCCCCCTGGTGGTTCCGCCTTATCCGAGGCTCAGTATCCGGCGGACTTCCTCCACCGGATTTTCCGCGCGCAGGATACTTCCGCTCAGTGCGATACCGCTTACTCCCGTCTGCAGGATGTCCGGAATGTCCTCATAGGTAATTCCGCCGATGGCTACTACCGGAAGGGTAATGCCTGCTGCCTTCATCTGCTGCAGGATCTGACGATATCCCTCCAGACCCAGAATCGGACTGAGGTTTTTCTTGGTCGTCGTAAAGCGGAAGGGACCGCAACCGATGTAGTTTGCCCCTGCCTGCCAGTGGCGTTTCACATCCTCGAACGTATTGGCTGTACCCCCGATGATGAACGCATCTCCCAGTATCCGTCGTGCCTCCTCGATGGGCATGTCGTTCTTTCCCAGATGCACTCCGTCGGCCTGTACCTTTTTTGCCAGTGCCACATGGTCATCGATGATGAAAGTCGCTCCGTACTTCCGGCACAGGTCGCGTACACGTATGGCTTCTGCCTCTACTTCAGCTTCCGGTGCCTCTTTCATGCGCAACTGAATCCAGCGGCAGCCTCCTTCGAGTGCCAGATGCGCAGCGTCGAAATAAGAATATTTTTCAGTGAAATGAGTAATGAATTGCAGTTCCATGCCTTATCCTCCACAAGCCGCTTTAATGATTACCAGTGAATCTCCTTCCTGCAGCGGCTGCTGCTCCCACTGCGTGCGGGGCACAATGCGGTTCTGCAGTGCGATGGCTACTCCTTTTTCCGGCAACGCCAGTTCCCTGACCAAGTCGGCCACGGTGCTGCCGTTCAGTTCCGTCTCCTTGTTGTTTACCAATACTTTCATAACGTACGATTATTTGTTGGGCTTGTTCCATACAGGTGCAGGGCACAAGCGCATTATACAATGAATTTGTCCTGTTGAAAGTAATCCAAAGAGTTTTCCGGCAGAGCGGGAGGGAAAATAACATATGATGCAAAATAACAATCCCTTCGTCGGTACTAACCGCATCAGGTTCATAGGGTATGATCTCAGCCCGTCGGGTAGGGCACCCCTTTGTTTTACTTTTACCGGAAGCAAAGGTAAGAAAAAAAATGTTTCCGCGGCATTATTTGAAAGAGTTTCTGCGGAATGACAGTAAAAAAAGCGCATCGTGTAATTTTCATGGAAGTTTTAGCAGCTATCCTGATTTTGCTGTCTTTCTTTGAAATTAGCCGCTGTTGAATTTCTCTCTTAAAAATTATTTCATACATTAGTACTTACATTTTCTCTTTAAAAGGTACATATTGTGTGATGCGTGACGATAGATATCTTTTTTCCAGTCGTCGGGCTGCTTGTCTCTTTCATCGGGAGAAGCGGATAGTCCTGGCTTTTTCAGGGATGAAAAGAGAGGAAAGCATGAGGAGGTACAGAGAGTCCGGTTCCGAGGGATCGGGGCTGCCGGAAAGAATGGAACTTCTTCACGCTATTGAAATGGAATGATCTTAAATTTGTTGACTTATGAAAAACTTTCGAATTTATTTGCTTATTTTGTTGTCTTTATTTACTGTGGTATCGCATGCGGTATCCGCCGGTCGTCCGAAAGCCAAAAGGGTGGTATTGATTGCCCTCGACGGGATTTCTGTCAATGGCTTTAAAACGGCCAGGACTCCGTGTCTGGATGAGTTGCTGTCTCAGGGGGCATTGTCGCTGGAAACACGGGTCGTCATGCCTTCGGTGACTTTACCCAACTGGACCAGTCACCTGACCGGGAGCGGTCCGGAACAGCACGGAGTGGCCGATAATGACTGGCAGATCAATAAAAGGCAGTTGCCTCCGGTAGCTGTCGATGCCGATGGATCTTATCCTTCCGTATTTCAGGTGCTGAAAGAAGCCTTGCCTGGATGCCGTACTGCGTTTTACTACAACTGGGCCAATCTGATTTATCCGTACAACCAGAAATACTTCGATGAAGCCGGCTTCTTGGAGAACGATGGGTATGTACCTAATTATCAGAAGGCTTATGATTTTATTGTCCGTCATCAGGAAGAGCCGGTACTGGTGTTCCTGTATTCGGTACATACCGACCACGCCGGTCACAACCATAAGTGGATGTCTCCCGAGTATATCCGTTCGATAGAAGAAGCCGACCGGCAAATCGGGGATTTCATCGGGCGGTTGAAAAAGGCCGGTCTGTACGAAGACACTCATTTCCTGTTCCTGTCCGACCACGGAGGCATTGAATACGGACACGGAGGCCTGTCGGAAGATGAAATGATTGTACCCTGGGGTATTACCGGTCCGGGTATCAAATCCGGCATGAAATTGGAAGAACCGAACAACACGGTCAACACTGCCGCTACCGTACTTTATCTCTTTCAGGTTGCCGCTCCTTCTTCCTGGACGGGAGAAGTTCCTTACTCTGTTTTTGAATGATTGTCATATGGAATTTTGTTAAATTTATTGAGTGTGATGTGTGGGCTGTTTCCTGTCGTTGATGATGCCGGAGACGCCTGCACCTTCGTACTGGATTTGAAATAAACAGAATTATCGCATCCGGCCGTACTTTGTCTGAGGCAGGTACGGCCGGATGCCTGTCTGTGGAATATCCTCAGGGAAAAGGATTCAGATTTCATCCTTTTCCGCAGGATTCTTCCGGGGTGAGATGGGGGAGTTTTGGCGAAAAATCATTATCTTCACGCCCGATTTTGAATAGCGTTATGATGTCTGAAGAAAATCTGTTGTCTGATATACTGAATAATTCTCCGAGTGTGGAGCTGCTGAGGCTGCGTAACCGGGAGATTATCATTCTTTTTTTATATAAAACTTTTTACCGTCACCGTGAACCGGTCGCTTACGAGGCATTGCGCATGAGGCTGACCGATTACCTGAGTTCGATTCACCTGGAGAATGATGAGGAAAACGATATCACCAGCTTCGATTCGTACGATGAGAAGGCCTATAAATACATCCAGCGGTGGACCGACAAGGGGTTTCTGCGCAACTACCAGGAGGAGAGCGGAGAGGTGTTCTACGAACTGTCTTCGTATGCCAGTAAGGCCATCGACTGGCTCATTAGTCTGAAGCGCGAGGAGTTTGTGGGTACGGAATCGAAATTCATGAATCTTTTCGGCCAGATCAAGGAACTGGTGGAGTTTACCAACGAAGATGCTTCGGAGCGTATCCGGATGCTGGAACAGAAGAAGATGGAGATTGAACACCAGATCCAGAGCCTGCAGGCAGGTGAGAGTGCGGTGGTGTACGAGGAGTACCAGGTGCTTCCGCGTTTCCGTGACATCACCCGTACGGCGAAGGAACTGCTGTCCGACTTCAAGGAAGTGGAAGACAATTTCAAGTCGATTACCAAGTCGATTTACCAGAAGCATGCCGAAGGGGAGATTTCCAAGGGAGACATTCTGGGATTTACCTTCGATGCCCTTGAAAAACTGCAGACCAGTTCGCAGGGAAAGAGTTTCTATGCTTTCTGGGACTTCCTGATGACGCCGTCCATGCAGGATACCTGGGACAAGATGGTAAGCGATCTGTACAGTTCACTGGATGCCAAGCAGATGAAGCAGGACGATATGTTCCTGCGCAACATGAAGGGTTACCTGTACAACAGCGGGAAGAAGGTGTATCAGGCCAACGACAAGATGGCGGACAAACTGAGCCGGATTATCTGTGAGAACGGTTCTTCGCAGACCTTGGCTTCGCAGCGGCTGATACAGGACATTCAGGCCCTGCTGCTGCAACTGGCCGGACAGAATATCAAGCCGGAGATTTCACTGGAAGTGGAGACACAGCCGGAGATTTTCATGCCGCTGGAGCGGAAACTGACGCTGGAACGCAGTGCCGACATTACCTACGACCAGGTGCTGGAGATGGCCGATGCGGATATCTCTGACGCGACCGGGGTGGACCGTCTGTTTGTGAGTCATGGGGTTGACCGTGAGGTACTGAAGCGGAGGATTTCCCTGGCACTGACAAGGCGCAAGCAGGTGTCTCTGCCCGAGGTGATAGAGGAAAACGGAGGACTGGAGAAGGGACTTTCCGAACTGTTCGGATACATCAGTGTCATCCGTAATTTCCGTCATACGGTGAATCCGGAGCGCATGCAGCTGGTGGAGTTCAACAGCGAGTTGCGCAAATCAATCAACATACCTGAAATTATTGTACTGAAATGAATTTAGAGAATGTAATAGCGCCATATGGCTATGCGGTGGTCCGACTGCTGAAGGGGCCTGTGGAACATACGGATACCAAGATTTGGGAGGCGATCCTGAATTATCAGTCGGATATTCAAAAATATTTGTCACACATCGGTCTGGAACTGATCGTGAAGCGGGATGAGGGCTTTGCCTACGTGAAGCAGCTGGTCGACGACGAGGGGAAGACCATCGGTCTGGTACCCCGCCAGCAGCTGGGCTTTGAGATTTCGGTGATACTGATCATCCTTCGCCAGATGCTGGAGGAGTTCGACAGCAACCTCGACGAACTCTATGCTACGGAGCGTTTCGTGAGTGCGGATGAGCTGAAGGAGCGGATCGAGCTGTTTCTGCCGGAGCGTTTCAACCGGGTGAAGCTGCTGAACGAGATTGATGCGTATCTCAACCGTATCGTCAACTTGGGTTTTCTGAAGGTAGTGAAGCGTGATAACGTCAACCTCTATCAGATTCATCGGGTAATCAAGGAGAAGGTGACATTGGACCAATTACAGGATTTTAAGAATAAACTGCAGGAATATGTGGAGTCTGTTTAGTACGGGAGCCGATACGTCGGGATTCCGTTTGCAATATATGGAGATATACAACTGGGGTACGTTTCATGAAAAGATTTTCAGAATGGAACCGCAGGGAAACAATGCGTTGCTCACCGGAGCGAATGCGTCGGGAAAGAGTACCATCATCGATGCGCTGCTGACACTGATGGTGCCTGCCAAGAAGGACCGGTTCTATAACCAGTCGTCGGGAGTGGAGAAGAAGGGTAACCGTACGGAGGAAACCTATGTGCTGGGACATTACGGCAACATCCAGCGTGACGGGGAGAAGGGTACGGTAACCCAGGCCTTGCGCGACCAGTCGGCGTATTCGGTGCTGCTGGCTACGTTTACGAATACCGACCAGCGTACCGTGACGGTCTTTCAGGTGCGGTGGTTCTCGGGCGGGGAACTGAGGCGTACCTTCGGACTGGCGCACTGTGCGCTGGAGATCCAGCGTGATTTCCAGCCGTTCGACGGCAAGGGAATGTGGCGGCGCAGGCTCGAGAGTACGTATAAGGGCTCGCGCAACATGGTGGAGTTTTTCGAGGGACCGGTAGGTTATGCCGACCGTATGACACAGCTCTTCGGCATGCGCTCGGTGAAGGCGCTGGGGCTCTTCAACCAGATTGTGGGAGTGAAGGTGCTCGATGACCTCGACGACTTTATCCGTACGAACATGCTCGAGGAGCAGGATGCCGAGTCGCAGTTCATTATGCTGAAAGACAGTTTCAAGACACTGATGGATGCGAAGGTGAACATCGAGAAGGCCGGCGAGCAGATCCGGATGCTGACTCCGATAGCCGACCTTGCCCGTCAGATCGAGGAATCGGCCGACCGCCTGAAGCAGCTGAAGGTCGACAGTGAGACGATTGAATACTGGTTTGCCCGCAAGACCATCGAACTGGGTAAGGAGCGGGTGGACAATGCGGAACAGGAACTGAAGCGTCTGCGCCGCGAAGAGGACAAGTTGCGCGAGGACGAGGAGAAGATGAAGGAGGACGAACGTTCCATCGCACTGGCCATCGAAAACGACGAGGCGGGACGGAAGATCCGGGAAATCGAACAGGAAATGAAGCGGCTGGCGGAACAGCGTGACGAGCGTCTGGCCAGGATGAACGAATATAATGAAGTCGCTTCGCAGTTGTCGCTCACCGTCGATCCCGAGCGGGATACCTTCCTCAAGCAGCGGGAAACGGTGAAGGCCTCGCTGGAGCAGTTGAATGCCGAAATCGAACAGCGCATCCGTGAGACCGTGGCCACGGAGAACGAACAGAAGGAAATTGCCGGAACCATCCAGGAGTATCTGTCGACCATCGACTCGTTGAAGAAGAACAAGAACAACATGCCGGTGCGCGAGTCGGAAATCAGGGACATGATTCTGGAGCATACTGGAGCCACCAAGGAAGAGATTCCTTTCGTGGGTGAGCTGATCCGCGTGAATCCGGCCGAGCAGGAGTGGGAGGGTGCCGTAGAGAAGATTCTCCATAACTTTGCCTTGCACCTGCTGGTTCCCGACGAGTATTACCACGAGGTGAATCAGTTCATCAACGGTACCGACCTGAAGGGACGAATTACTTACTACCGCTACCGGAAGTATAATTCCCTGGCGGGACTGGAGCAGTTTACCGATACGGAGAACCGCATTCTCGACAAGATTGAGATCCGTCCGGATTCCGTGTATGAGGAATGGATCAGAGATACCATCTTCGAACGCTATAATTATGCCTGTGTGGATTCGCTCGAAGAATTCGAACGCTACCAGGAAAAGGCCGTAACCTGTGAGGGACTGGTGAAGTTCTCGAACGAGCGGCATGAGAAAGACGACCGTCCGCACATTGTCAGAAAAGAAAATTACATCCTGGGCTGGGACAACCAGGAGAAAATCAGTTACCTGCAGCGGGAAATCAAGACCCTGCAGCAGAAAGACCTGGACCTGATGGGACGCCTGAACGAGATGGGAGCGCAGCGTCAGAAGATTCAGCACCGCCGCGACCTGAGCAAGGCCCTGGTCGATACCTTTACCGATTATGAGGTGCTCGACTGGAAGGAGTATGCGTTGCGTCTGCAGGAGAAGCAGGCCAACAAGGCCGAGCTGGAGCAGAACAGCAATACGATCCAGACCCTGCAGAAGCAGTTGGAGAAGGTGCGTCATGAACTGCAGAAGATTTCAAAGGAATCCATCGCCGGAAAATTGAAGGAGATTTATGCGGTAGAGCACAAAATCGGTGAGACACAGGCGGAGATGGAGGAATGCCAGCATAAGATTACTTCCCTGCGTTCCGTGCTGCTGACGGATTTTGAGCAGGCGTATGAGGACCTGAAGGATTGTACCTACGAAGACCTGAAGAAGAAGTACAGTTCGTTCAAGGACCGCAACAACAGCGAGTGCGGCAAGACCCTGAACAAGCGCCGTACGCTGGAAGACAAGGCCAAGAAACTGATCAGTGAGTTCAAGCGTCCTTCGGAATACATCACCGAGAAGTTCAAGGACTGGCGCTCGGACGTGGATGCCCTGCCTGATTCGGACCATATCGAACTCATCGGGGAATATACGCACCTGCTGGCCCGCCTGGAGAAGGAAAATCTGCCCAAATACGAAAAGCAGTTCGACAATTACCTGCAGAAGACCCTGACCGACAAGGTGGGTGAGTTCCGTATGTTCTTCATGCACTGGAAGGATGCCATCCACGAGAACGTGAAGATGCTGAACGAGTCGCTGTACGGCATCGATTACCGCCGTCGTCCGGTGACCTACATTCAGCTGGTTGCCCAGCCGCGTGCCAACGAAGAGGTGAAGGAATTCCGCCGCCTCATGGATGAGGCCATGCCGAACGTACAGGTGGTCAATGCTTCGGTAGACGGCAGAAAGATCCACTTCCGCGACCATATCGAACCTTTCATGCGGCGCCTGGAAGACGAGGAATGGAGAAAGCGGGTGACCGATGTGCGTGCCTGGTTCTCTTACAAGGCCGAGGAATTCAACCGCGAGACAGAGGCGAAGGAAACGACGTATGAGAACATGGGACACCTGTCGGGTGGAGAGAAGGCCCAGTTGACATACACCATCCTGGGCTCGGCCATTGCCTACCAGTTCGGGCTGACCAAGAGCGGCATGCAGGAGAATTCTTTCCGTTTCATTGCCATCGACGAGGCCTTCAAGGCGCAAGATGAGGACAAGGCGCGTTACCTGATCGACCTTTGCAAACAGTTGCACCTGCAGTTGCTGGTGGTGACTCCGAACGACAACATCCACATTGTGGAGAACGATATCTCTTACGTGTACTTTGTAGAGCGTAAGGAAGAAAAGACTTCCTGGTTGTACAGCATGTCCATCGAACAGTGGCAGGCAGAGAAGAATCCGGGAAAACTGTTTTAGTAACCCTTATGAATTGTGACAGTTATGGATAAGAAAAAGAAAATAATCACCGGAATCGTGGCCGGAATCTGCCTGCTGGCTGTGGGAGGGGGCACCTATTGCCTCCGGATGCAGCAGCAACAGGAGGCGGAACTGCAGCAGGCTGTTGCAGCGGATACCGTAAAGGCGGCCCCGAAGGTCTACAAGTACAATATCCCCGACGAGGCGTACCGGATTTCGTACGGGGAGGTGAAGTCCGGAGAGAATCTCTCTTTGATTCTTTCGGAACAGGGACTTCAGCCGAATGAGATTCATGAACTGAACCTGAAGACGGAAGGGGTCTTCGACGTCCGTAAGGTGAGAAGCGGGCAGAAGTATGCGGTGTATGCCACCGGCGATACGCTGCAGACACCTCATTATTTCGTTTACGAGGAGGATGCGAAGAATTACATCGTGTTCGACCTGCGGCCTCCTTACCGGGTGTACCGCGGCGAGAAGCCTGCCGAATGGAAAAGAAAGCAGGTGAAGGGACAGGTGGCTTCTTCCTTGTGGGTGGCCATGGAAGAACAGGATACCTCGCCGTTGCTGGCCATGGTACTTTCCCAGATTTTCGGCTGGACAATCGACTTTTTCGGCCTGCAGGAGCAGGATGAGTTCCGGGTCATTTACGACCAGGAATATGTGGAGGGTGAGGCACTGGCCAACTTCCATGTGCTGGCTGCTTCCTTCCGTGCGTCCGACAGCCTGTATTATGCCATCCCCTTTGTGCAGGATGGAGAGGAGCTCTATTATAATGAGAAGGGCAACAGTCTGGAAGGAGCCTTCCTGAAGGCGCCGCTGGATTTTTACCGGATTTCTTCCCGCTTTACCAACAGCCGTTTCCATCCGGTACTGAAGCGCTACCGTGCCCATCACGGAGTGGACTATGCGGCTCCTACGGGTACTCCGGTTTATGCCATCGGAAATGGAAAGGTCATCGCGAAGGGCTATCAGGCAGGCGGTGGCGGCAATTACCTGAAGATCAAGCATAGCGGTTCGTACGTGACCTCCTATATGCATCTTTCCCGCTTTGCCAAGGGCATTCAGGTTGGCAGTTCGGTCAAGCAGAAAGAGGTGGTCGGTTACGTAGGCTCTACGGGACTCTCTACCGGTCCGCACCTGGATTTCCGGGTTTATGAGAACGGCAGGCCGATCAATCCGCTGACCATCAAGTCGCAGCCCAAGAAGCCGATCAGTGAGCAGCACATGGCTGAGTACGTGGTGGTGCGCGACTCCTTGATGCAGCTGCTGGTGAACATGAAGTAAGTGTTGCGCCTGCATCATTATGTGCAGGAAAACGCAACGAAGTGTGTATACAAAAAGGTCGCCATCTTTCCCGAAAAGATGGCGACCTTTTCTGCAAAAGACCGCGAGGTTTTTCTTCCTCTTTCTTTATGTTTTTTCACACCGATAAAGGGAGATTTCCTTTTCTCCTTCGGCGCGGGATTTTCTTTCCTTTACGCACGTGATATTCCGCTTATCGTTCGGCCTCGATGGTATAGGTAAAACTGTCGGCACGGTAATAGCCGATGTTGTACTCAATGGGTACCTGCTGGGTGTCGTACACAAAGCGTTCGCGGATCAGAATCGGGTCGCCGGCCTTGATGTCCAGTTTCTCGGCAATCAGTTCACCCGCCAGTCGTGCGGAAATCTTCTCTTTACTGGTCTTGACGGTAATCTGATAGTCGTTTTCCAGCAGCTCATACAGCGGTCGGGTAAAGTCTTCCTCGCCGGTGAGCGGGATGTTCGGATTAAAATAAGAAATAAAGTATACGAACGGATACTCTTTCTTTCCGCGCACCCTTTCCAGTACGATGCACTTGGTAGGGTTCTCCTTGTCGAGATTGAAGAAATTGCAGATTTCGTCATTGGGTCTCTTCCAGCTGATGTGGAGTTCGAAGTTGCGGATTTCGATACCCAGCATTTTCATTTCCTGAGAAAAACTCAGCCAGTTCTTGACACCGCTGACAATGCCTTTCTGTACCACCTTTGTACCTACTCCTTTCTTACGGATGAGCAGTCCTTCGAACACCAGTTTGTTGATGGCCTGGCGGAGGGTATTGCGTGAAATGTTCAACCTTTGTGAGAGTTCCACCTCATTGGGCAGGTATTTTCCGGATTTATATTCTTCTGAGTCAATCAGGTTTCGGAGCAACTCTTCGGCCTGAACGTGCAAGGGTTTGCTGCTATTGTGGTCTAATTCCATATCTTTTGCGTATTAGTCATTCTTTTGCAAATATAATAGAATTTTTTTTGAGACAAAGATTTGTGTAAGGTAAAATATTATTCATATATTTGCACAAGAAGATAATATGTATAAACAAATATCTTTTAGTTATATGAGAAAATCAAATTACGATAAGTTTCCGGCTACGGCTATTTCAGGAACTTTGTTTTTGGGTTGGGACGAAGTGCGTCAGGCATTGAAAGAAGTATTGTTGCACAATCGGGTACTGGCAGTCGACTGCTATACCGGGGTATACGAAGAGGAACTGCTCCGCGAGCTGTCTGCCCTGGGCGCACGGGTATTGTCCGTAAATGCTTGTTACAAGAGTGAGGAATGTGTACGTCAGATGACAGAGCGTTTCATGACGGATGATGTGCTCTTCGGTTATGTGACCAACCTTACGCTGGATGATTATTTTGAGGAAGAGAAACTGGCGGCAATGCGTCGCGAGATCAGTGAAAGTACGGATCCGGTGATTGTACTGGGTACGGGTGCGCAAAAGGTGGCTCCTGAGGCTGCACTGGTTTATGTAGACATGGCCCGCTGGGAAATCCAGCAGCGTTTCCGTCGTCATGAGGTACGTGCCCTGGGTATCGACAACCGTGAGGATGCGGTGTCTGTCCAGTACAAGCGGGGATACTTCAATGACTGGCGGGTATGCGACCGTTACAAGGATACCTTGTTTGAGAAGGTGGATTTCTGGCTGGATACGCACATTGCCGGACAACCGAAGATGATTGACCGTGAGACCTTCTTTAAGGGAATTGAGAAAACGGCTTCCAAGCCTTTCCGTGTGGTTCCTTTCTTCGACCCGGCTCCCTGGGGAGGACAGTGGATGAAGCAGGTATGCGACCTGGACCGCGAGAAGCAGAATTACGGATGGTGCTTCGACTGTGTGCCCGAAGAGAACAGTCTTTATTTCGAGGTAAACGGCGTACGTTTTGAACTGCCTTCTGTCGACCTGGTGTTGCTGAAGAGCCGTCAGTTGCTGGGTGAACCGGTGGAAGCCCGTTTCGGTAAGGATTTCCCGATCCGCTTCGACTTCCTGGATACGATCGGTGGCGGCAACTTGAGTCTGCAGGTGCATCCTACCACTCAGTTCATCCGCGAACAGTTTGGCATGTACTACACCCAGGATGAAAGTTATTACCTGCTGGATGCCGAAGAGGATGCAGTGGTTTACCTGGGTGTGAAGAACGGAGTAGACCGTGAGGCAATGATTGAGGATCTGCGCAGGGCACAGAAAGGGGAGATTGTGTTTGATGCGGAAAAATATGTCAACAAGATTCCGGCGAAGAAGCACGACCATTTCCTGATTCCGGGAGGAACCGTTCACTGTTCGAGTTCGAACAGCATGGTACTTGAAATCAGTTCGACTCCGAATCTGTTTACTTTCAAGTTGTGGGACTGGCAGCGTCTGGGTCTGGACGGAAAACCGCGCCCGATCAATGTGGAACGTGGAAAATGTGTCATCGACTGGGGACGGAATACGGATTATGTATACGAGAAGTTGCGTAACCACGTTACTCTGATGGGAGAAGGAGAAGGCTGGACAGAGGAACGCACGGGCTTGCACGACAATGAATTCATCGAGACCCGCCGTCACCGCTTCTCGGTACCGGTATTGCACCATACGAACAACAGCGTGAACGTGTTCAACCTGCTGGAAGGAGACGAAGCCATCGTGGAAAGTCCGACCCATGCTTTCGAACCGTTTGTGGTACATTATGCAGAGACCTTCATCATTCCGGCCTGTGTGGGCGACTATACCATTCGTCCTTATGGACTTTCCGAAGGCAAGGAATGTGTGACTGTGAAAGCGTATGTCCGTTTCTGATGCCGGACGGTGAGTGTTTTCGGAATGTTAAACTTAAAAGATACTATCTATGAACATGAAATCGGATAACCGGATTGTGATGACCCTGGATGCGGGAGGCACGAACCTGGTGTTTTCTGCCATTCAGGACGGCAAGGAGGTGGTGACTCCTGTTACCCTGCCTTCGGAGGTGAACGATCTGGACCGCTGTCTCCGGGTGCTGGTCAGCGGCTTTGAGGAAGTCATGCGCCGGTTGCCGGCTGCACCTTCGGCCATCAGTTTTGCGTTTCCGGGACCGGCCGACTATGTACACGGGGTAATCGGAGACCTGCCCAACTTCCCGGCTTTCCGGGGTGGGGTGGCTTTGGGTGATTTCCTGAAAGGGCATTTTCATCTTCCGGTCTTCATCAATAACGACGGCAACCTGTTTGCCTATGGCGAGGCTCTGGCAGGAACTTTGCCGGAGATAAACGGCATGCTGGAGGCTTGCGGCAATCCGAAGCGTTACCGTAACCTGCTTGGGGTGACTTTCGGAACCGGATTTGGCGGTGGTGTAGTAATCGACGGCAAGGTGCTGCTGGGTGACAACCAGACGGGAGGATATCTGTGGTGCCTGCCGAACAAGCGGTATCCTGACCTGATTGCAGAGGAGAACGTGGGGGTACGTGCCGTGAAGCGGGTGTATGCCGACTTGTCGGGAGATAGGGAAGAGCGGACTCCCAAAGCGATTTTCGACATTGCCGAAGGTAATCTGCCCGGTGATGCGCAGGCAGCGCGTCAGGCATTTGCCGAACTGGGAGAGGTGGCCGGACATGCCATTTCGACGGCCGTTACGCTGATAGACGGACTGGTGGTCATCGGCGGGGGACTGGCCGGTGCATCGAAATACATCATGCCGGCATTGATGAAGGAGTTGCGGGCTACGACGGGCAAATGGGACAGTACGGTATTCCCCCGTCTGCAGATGACACCGTATTACCTGGAGGATCCGAAGGAGAGGGAGGCTTTCCTGGAAGACAAGGCCGTACGGGTGACGGTACCTTTCTCTGACCGGAGTACGATTTATGAGACGGACCGCAAGATAGGCATTGCCTTGTCGCGCCTGGGAGCCAACCGCTCCATCGCATTGGGGGCCTATTGGTTTGCAATCAGTCAGTTGGATTTAATAAAATGAATGACACATGAATGTAGTTTTTAGAAATATTTTATGGACGGGACTGCTGGCAGCGTCTTTGTCTGCCTGTCAGGAAGGCAAGGAGGTGGTTGCCTTGGAAAACCTGTCACAGTATGTGGAACCTCGTATCGGTACGGCACACTGCCGCTGGTTCCATTTTGCTCCGGGAGCCATGCCCTTCGGTATGGCCAAGCCGGCCCCTTCTACCAACGGTAGCCTGGGCAACAAGTCGGGATGGGAGGCTACGGGATACGATTACCGTGAGCTGACGATAGAGGGCTTCCCCTGCCTGCACGAGTTTCAGGTGGGAGGTATTGCACTGATGCCTACCTGCGGTCCGCTGGTGACGGTGCCCGGACTGCCTACCGACAGCGTGAAGACGGGTTACCGCTCGGCCTACAGTCACGAGAAGGAAGTGGTGAAGCCGGGATATTACTCCGTGCTGCTCGAAGATTATCAGATACAGGCCGAACTGACGGCGACTCCGCGTGTGGCCTTCCAGCGTTATTCTTTCCCGAAGGGACAGGAAAAGCATATCCTGTTCAATATCGGCAACCGCCAGGGAGAGAGTGGTGCCGTGAAGGACGCCTATGTGACGTACACTTCTGATGGCCGGATCGAGGGATGGGTCATTACCGAACCGGAATATGTAAAGAAATATCAGCCCGGGGCAGTGGTGCCGCTGTATTTCTCGGCCGTACTGGACAAGGAACCCGTGGGTTATGGTGCCTATCACGACGACCGGCAGCAGGCGGGTGTACGTGAGTCGAAGGGAGTAGGAGCCGGAATGTATTTCTCGTTTGCTCCCGAAAATCAGGAGGTGGTGACGACCAAGATCGGTCTGTCGTACACCTCAGTGGAGAATGCCCGGCTGAACCTGTATCAGGAGGCTGCCGACCTGGAATTTGATGAGGCCAGGGAAGAGGCACAGGCTACCTGGGAGGATTACCTGGGACGTATCCGGGTGGAAACCGACCGCAAGGAAGATAAGGTGAAATTCTATACCGGACTGTATCATGCGCTGCTGGGCCGCGGACTGGCGAGTGATGCCAACGGAGCGTATCCGAAAAATGACGGTACAGTGGGACAGTTGCCGATGAAGGACGGTGCCCCTGTATACAATGTGTACAATACGGATGCTGCCTGGGGAGCCCAGTGGAACCTGTCGCAGCTGTGGACACTGGCTTATCCGGAATACATGTCCGAATACATCAGCAGTCACCTGCAGGCGTATAAGGATGCAGGCTGGCTGGCCGACGGACTGGCCAACAACCGGTATGTGTCGGGTGTCGGTACGAACCTGCTGAGTACCATCATTGCCGGAGCCTATGAATGCGGTATCCGCGATTTTGATACGAAGACGGCTTATGAGGCCTGCCTGAAGAACGAACTGGACGGAAAGGACAGACCTTTCGGGGCCGGCAAGGTGAATACGGCGGAATTTGTAAAATACGGTTATGTGCCGCATCAGGATGAAGGAGAGGGATATCATGAGACCTTCATGTTCTCGGCTTCGCATACGTTGGAATATTCTTACAGTGCCTGGGCGGTAGCTCAGTGGGCCGAACAGTTGGGTGATACGGCGCACTACAATCAGCTGATGGACCTGTCGAAGGGCTGGGAGAGACTGTACGACACGTCGTGCAATTTCATCCGTCCGAAGAAAGCAGACGGCAGTTTTATAGCCGACTTCGATCCGATGCAGGTATGGAGAGGATTCCAGGAAGGAAATGCCTGGCAGTATACCTTCTATGTGCCTCACGATGTAAAGGGACTGGTGGAAAAGATGGGTGCCGATGAATTTAATGCCCGTCTGGACAGTATTTTCTCTATCTCGCAGAAGAAGATTTTCAGCGGAGGTACGGAAGTGGGAGCCTTTGCCGGATTGCAGACATTGTACAATCAGGGAAACCAGCCTTGTCTGCATACTTCATGGTTGTTTAACGAGGCGGGACGTCCGTCGTTGACTCAGAAGTGGGTGCGTGCCATCCTGAATGAATTCTACGGCACCGACGGCATCCACGGATATGGTTACGGGCAGGACGAAGACCAGGGACAGTTGGGCGCCTGGTACGTGATTTCTTCCCTGGGTCTGTTTGACGTAAAGGGACTGACCGATCCGCAGCCTTCGTTCGGACTGGGTGCTCCTTTGTTTGATAAAATTATCATCAAACTGAATGAAGAGTATTATCCGGGCAAGGAATTCGTCATTACGGTGTCCGACAATACCGGATCGGATGCGTATGTACAGCAGTATCTGCTGAACGGACAACCGTTGCATGCGACGCGTATCCCGTTCGCCGATATTGTGAAGGGCGGCAGTCTGGACATTCAGATGGGTAAACAGCCGAAAGATCAATATTAATCCGGAGAATTGCTATGAAAAATAAAGAACTGAACAACAGTCAAACAGCCACCGGCGGAAAGTCGGCAGTCATTCTGCCGGTGCTGTTCGGATTTTTTGTCATGGGCTTCGTAGACGTTGTGGGCATTGCCACCAACTACGTAAAGAAGGATTTCGCCTTGTCGGATACCTTGGCCAACCTGCTGCCCATGATGGTGTTTTTGTGGTTTGCGGTCTGCGCCATACCGGCCGGCATGCTGATGGGACGCATCGGACGACGGAATACGGTGCTGGTTTCCATGGGTATCACGGCAGTAGCCATGCTGATACCCATGTGCGGCTATGAGTTTGTTCCCCTGCTGATTGCCTTTGCCTTGCTGGGAATCGGAAATACCCTGCTGCAGGTTTCGTTGAACCCGATGGTGGCAGGCATTGTGCGGGGCGATCGTCTGGCCAGTGTGCTGACGATGGGGCAGTTTATCAAGGCGGTATCCTCCTTCCTCGGACCGATCATCGCCGGTGCGGCAGCTGCTTATCTGGGGTCGTGGAAAATGATTTTCATCGTTTTCATGGTGGTGACGCTGCTGTCGATGGCGTGGCTCTTGCTGACTGTTCCGGCAGACCGCTCGGAAGAGGAAGTCACGACTTTCCGCTCTGCATTTCATCTGTTTTCCGACCGTACGATATGGATGCTCTTCGTGGGTATCCTGGCGGTGGTCGGTATTGATGTGGGCTTGAATACAGCCATTCCCAAGCTGCTGATGGAGCAGACTGGCATATCCCTGGCCGAGGCCGGACTGGGAACCAGTCTGTATTTCGCTGCCCGTACGATAGGTGCGTTCATCGGGGCATTCCTGCTGGTGAAAATCTCGGGCAAGACTTTTATGAAGGTCTGTATGACAGTAGCGGCAGTAGCCTTTGTGGCACTGCTCTCCGTGACACAGCTCTGGTTGCTTTCCGTCCTGATAGTGGTGGTCAGCCTGGCTTGTTCGAATGTCTTTTCGATTTTGTTCTCCTACGCTTTGCAGCATTCTCCCAGGCAGGCCAATGAAATTTCGGCCTTGATGATCATGGGTGTTTCGGGCGGCGCACTGGTGATGCCGGTAATGGGGGCATGCTCCGATGCGTTCGGACAGGTAGCGGGACTGCTTCCTCTGTTCGTCTGCATCGTATACCTGGGATATGTATCCTGGAAAATGAAATAAATATGTTTATTAGTTTTTTGAATCCACAGACAGGTTGTGCTGGATTAGATCTCTGACTTTTGCTCCTCAGATTTAAATCTATCAGGCAATCTGTCTGTTTTTTTTGACTTGATTTTTATGATTTGTATTTGAGGAGGTCAAGGGGTATTTCTCATACGTAGGCGTAAATAGTAATTCCCCACACTGTCTTCCGGAAGACAGCTTGTGGGGAATTTTAGTATTCTGATGGGAGGACGGTGCCGTGAGATCCTCCGTGATATCGCAGGGTTACTGAATCTTCAGCAGGAAACCTCCTCCGGGTGCCAGGTGAATCTGCAGCGGCTGTTGTTTGCCGACCGTCAGACTCTCCCGTTTGTAATCCCGGGCAATCCGGTCTGCATTCACTCCGTCCTTGAACAGCACTGCCTGCCGGCTGCCTTCCGGAAGGAAAGGCAGGTCCACATTCACCGTCCGTGCTTCCCAGTTGGTAATTCCTCCGACGTACCAGCAATCTCCTTTGCGTCTTGCCATTACCACATATTCTCCCATCTTTCCGTCGAGCACAATCGTCTCGTCCCAGACGGTAGGAATCTGCGAAATTGCTTCCGTACATTCCGGTTCCCGCTGGTAATTGCTCGGTGTGTCGCACATCATGTTGAGCGGCGATTCCAGAATAACATACAGTGCCAGCTGCCGGCTGCGGGTTCCCTGGCTCATCGGTTCGCTGTTGCAAGGGTAATAAGTGCTTCGGGTAGCATTGCGCATGGCTCCCTGTGTATAGTCCATCGGGCCCGATGTCTGTCGGATAAACGGAAGCATGGTCTCGTAAGTAACCTGGTCGAAACCGGCCGGTCTCCACTTCATCTGTTCCATGCCGTGTACCCCTTCAAAGTTCAGTACGTTCGGATATGTACGGTTCAGTCCCGCCGGCTTGTGCGTACCGTGCAGGTCGAGAACCAGTTTGTATTTCGTACACATCGCAGCCGCACGGTGGTTGAAGTCAGTCATCATCTGGTCGTCCCTGTCCATGAAGTCCACCTTGAAACCTTTCACTCCCAGTTCTGAATGGTGACGGCATACATTCTCCATGTCGCGTTCAAAGGCATAATATCCGGCCCAGAGGATGATTCCCACGTTCCGCGCCTTCGCATAGTCGGTCAGTTCCTTCAGGTCGATGTCTTTTACCACCTGCATCAGGTCGGCCTTTAAGTTGACGGCCCATCCTTCGTCCAGAATCACATATTCAATACCGTGCTGGGCGGCAAAGTCGATATACGCCTTGTAAGTCGCATTGTTGACACCGGTCTTGAAGTCCACACCGTCCAGGTTCCAGTCGTTCCACCATTCCCATGCCACCTTGCCCGGCTTGATCCATGAAGTGTCAGTCAGCTTCGAGGGTTCTCCCAGCAGGTAACTCAGGTTGGACGCAGCCAGTTGGGTATCCTTGTCGGTAACGATGGCAATGCGCCAGGGGAAGGTTCTTTTTCCGTCCACCTTCGCAATAAAGTCTTCCCGGTCTTCCACCAGCATCTGCAGCTCGTTGTGTCCGCCCTGTTTCAGTGTCTTCGGATAAGGGGCCATGACCGCCGAAAGCATGTTCTTACCCTCGGCATTGCTCAGATACATACCCGGATAATTGTTCAGGTCCGATTCGGTGATGCAGACCTTCACCTTGGGAGTTGCCTGTACCACCAGCGGCAGGAACATCAGCCGCTGCTTGTTCAGCTGTGAGATGGGAGCTGTGGCATAGATGTTTTCAAAGGAACTGAAGAACTGGTCGTTAAAATCGCCGTCTTTACCCCGGAACACGTAAGGTACGGTCGCAGTCGCATCCGTCGGAAACTGATAGCTGGCCTCTTCGTGGAGGATACAGAATGTCTTGGGAGAATGGTTCTCGAAGCGATAGGCAATGCCGTCATTGTAGGCACGGAATACTACGCTGTAATCTCCTTTGAAACGCAGGGTAATTTCGTTGTAATAGTCTCTGACCTGCGACGAACGGTAGAACGGACTGTTTACCTGAGTGTCGTTGCTCCGGCGGGACACTTTCGACAGCCGGGCCTTTTCTCCCCATGTCTTTCCCTGGTCGGTCTTGATGGAGATAGGAGAAGGAGACAATACCTGTTCCCCGCTGTGAGAGATGTCATACGTCAGTCTGTCTCCGACCTCAATCCGGGAGGTCAGTTTGCCGTCGGGCGAAGACAGCAGAAATTTCTTTTGTGCCTGTAACGATAAGGAAAGAAAGGCACACGTACACGTGAGTAATAGATTCAGTTTTTTCATTGTAAAAGAATGATTATAATATAAGGTTTATGTGAAAAAGCATTTTTCTTCGGGTAAAGATAACGATTCTTGTCTGAAATTACGCTTGTTCATACATAATTTTATCATGCCTTTGTCAGTAGAAGTAAGCCTTTGCATTAAAAAATGCGGGAATACGTATTTCAGTTTATTTCCGTATCCCCGCGTATGGGTCTTTCGGTTTTTACGATTTCCCAACCCCTGTCCGGTAAGTTCCGGTACATCCGTCCTCCGTCAGGCTATGAATCCGATCGGACGGGAAACACTGATTTTCAGTTGCCTGCAACCCAGGAAATTCTTCTCTGCCTCGATGATGTCTTCTTCTTCTATCCGGCTGAACAACTGGCGGGAGCCTTTGCTCTTTCCGGACTGCGACATCACCCGTTTGGCCATACTCTTAATGATGCCTTGCTCAATCAGGTTGTGGACCCATCTTCCGTTTCCGAAATGAGGGTCGTGTGCCGAGACCGCTTTTTCAATGGTCTTTCGCAGCCGCTCTTCCGCCTCGGGAGTGAGGGTGAAATTGCGTTTGGTCAGAATGCGCCTTGCCATTTCAGCCAGTTCTTCCGGAGTATAGTCCTCGAAGTGAAAATGGAGCGGAAAACGGTCTTTCAGTCCCGGATTGCTGTTCAGCAGGGTCTGCATTTTGTCCTTGTAGCCTGCCAGGATGACAATCATGTCCGGATTGGGTTCTGACAATACGGGCAACAGGGCGTTGATGACCTCTTTCCCGAAATCTTTCGAGTCTTCTTCCTGCGTAATCAGGGTGTAGGCTTCGTCTACGAACAATACCCCGCCCCGTGCGTTGGCAATGGTCTCCCTCATGTTCTTCTCGGTGTGTCCGATGTATTCTCCTACCAGGCTGGTGCGGTTGGTCTCGATGAGGTGTCCGTTGGAAAGGATACCCATTTCGTGATACATCTGTCCGATGATTCTGGCCACGGTCGTTTTTCCGGTTCCGGGATTGCCGAGAAACAGCATGTGGTGGCGGTTGTCGTCCGAGGTCTCCAGTTGCATCATCTTGCGTTCCTTAATGAATAAGGTGAGCAGGCGCGCCTCACGGATGTCCTTCTTCAGCCGTTGCAGTCCCACCAGTTCGTCCAGCTGTTCCTCGGCGGAAGCGCTTTCTTCCTCGGAGGGGGACGGTTGGGTATGAACCGTATCTTCACCATCTGATAGGTGCATCGGTGTGACTTCGTACGGAAATTCCGTTTCCGGATGGGAAGACTCGTCTGCGGGCTTGTGTACGGTAAAGGTATTTTCCGGACCGAAAAACTGCACCAGTCGGGGACATCGCGAATGCGTACGCTCAATGTCTTCCTCTGTGCCGTGGAGAATGAAGGTGGCATTCGGAAAGGTATTCTGTACGATCAGGTTGTACAGGATATTCAGCTGTGATTCCGCCGCAGGACTGTCCGGAAACGACTGGAGGTTGACGGTAACCGCCTTGCTCTGTTTCAGCTGGGGGGAGAGTTCTTCCCAGTCCAGTTCCCCGCTGAAGAATTCCTTTACCGGAAAGGCATAGCGGGTCTCGGTGTTTTCCTCCGTGAAATGAGCGGAGAGAATCAGTGAGGAGAAGACCCGGGTGTAGAAGCGGTCGCCTTTTACCAGCATGTGGAAATGGGGAGCCGGATGCGTATGGGCAGCAGACTGGTGCTGGAGATAGAGGGTGTCCAGCAACTGATGGATGACCGAAGAACTGAATTTGCAGATATGGAGTCTGTTCCACCATTCCCGATGACAGAGTCCGGTGATGAAAAACAGTTCCTTGGGATGGTCGCAGAGCATTTCCACCGGATATTTTTTCCAGGTGGCATAAGCTACCGGGGCTTCAAACGGAACGAACCACTGGGGATGTCCGTTGCTGAAAATGTAAAGGTAACCTTGTCTGTCGTTCCATTCCTTTGAGTCACAGAGGCGGAAGCATACTTTCCGGATACTTTTCCGGTTAGCGACAGAAACGGTGTCGGAAGCAATCAGTTGCAGGTCGGAAGAATAGGCACGGACAGTGAGTTCCGAAACTCCTATCAGTGGGGTATGACAGGTAAACTCAACGAGCAGCAGATTATCTGCATATTCGGGTGTCTGTACCGATGAGTCGATTTCACATTTAGCACGTAATACATAAGCTTTCATCATAAACAACAAATTTTTAAAGGTTGGTAGTAACATTTGAATAAAGTGGCGGCTGTGAGTATACAGCCAGTCAGAGAGATCCTCTTCTTCCCCGTCGAAGGAGAGGAGTGAACTACTATGTCAAAGAACACAACGAACCCTTGCTGCCTCCTTTTTGCTGCGGCAACACCGACACATGTAATGAAATGCTTGAAAAATTAACTTACATGAATAACGATCCGTTAAGCATCTTTGAATTGAATTTGTTGTTTATATTTTTTGAAAATGCAGCACCTGCATGGCAGGATGCCTCATGCGACAAAAATAGGTATTTGGCAGCGAATTTGCAAGAGAAAACGCAGTAATGTTTAAAAAAATCTTTTATCGGTTGCTGAAAAAGAATTATCTTTGTTTGTAAATTGAGGTCCGGACCAGACGGCTGTCTTTCCGGACGGAATAGGATGAAACAAAAGTTAGACGATATGATCAGAACCAGAATATTTGATGTGGCCGGACATCTTTTCTCGGTAGAGATGGAGGAGAACTGGCAGTTGTGGCAGCACCTGACCAATTATGAGCCTTTTGAACTTGCTCTGAAGGGGGAGGATGAGGCAGAGAGGCTGCAGACGGTCTTCCGCCTGCAGATTGTCTGCATGCCGGACGAAAACTGGCCCAGTGCCCAGAAACAGGTAGCTGAGTTCGACGACGACGGCTCATACATCTGTCTGTATGAGTCGGGAGCGGAGGAACTGCGGTTTGGGATGTCGGATACCCGTGTGAACCGTGACCGTCAGAGCGGACTGGAATTGAACCTGACCACCGGGGAAGCGGTGCTGTTCCTGCATCCGGCAGTAGGAAGGCGGGAAGCTGTTTTCGCAGTGAATAATGCACTGATGCTGCTGTATGCGGTTTGTACGGCACGTAAAAATACTTTACTGATGCATGCTTCTGTAACCGTGTGCGAAGGGAAGGGATATGTGTTCCTGGGACGCAGCGGGACCGGAAAGAGTACGCACAGCCGTCTGTGGCTGTCTGCCATCGAGGGAACGGAACTGCTGAACGATGACAACCCGGTCATCCGGACCTTGCCGGAAGGGGTGTATGTCTATGGTACCCCGTGGAGCGGGAAGACACCTTGCTACCGCAACCGTAAGGCTGCTTTGGGGGCGATTGTACGGCTCAGCCAGGCTCCGTTCAACCGCATCGAGCGGCTGAAGGGGGTGGCGGCTTATGCGGCAGTGTCTCCTTCGGCCTCGGCCATGAAGTGGAGGCGGGAGTATGCCGACGGTCTGCACCGCACGCTGGTCGACCTGGTAGGACGCTGCGGGGTCTATCATCTGCAGTGTCTTCCGGACAAGGAGGCGGCGTTGCTTTGTCATGATACGGTGGGGAGGAACGCCGAATGATTGTCAGACGGAGGGTGCCCAACGAGGTGCTGTTGCCTGAGGTGGAGCGGATGCTGTCCGAAGGACTGACGGTGACGCTGCGTACAAAGGGGAGCAGCATGCTTCCTTTCATTGTGGGCGACCGCGACAGTGTGGTGCTGCAGTATCCCCGCGACCTGAAGGTGGGTGACATTGTCCTGGCCCGGGTGGGCGAGGGACGGTATTACCTGCACCGCATCATTGCCCTGAAGGACGACAAGGTGCGTCTGATGGGGGATGGGAACGTGAAGGGCACGGAGGTGTGCCGGCTGTCGGAGGTCTGTGGTAAGGTGAAGGTGATTGTCCGCAACGGGAAGGAAGTGAACCCCGAAGGACATGGCGAGCGCTGCAGGGCCTGGTGGTGGCGGAAACTGCTGCCGTTCCGACGGATCCTGCTGGGAGTGTACCGCCGCATCCGGTGAGGGAAGGCCGTGCTGCGGACGGAAGAAGGATGAGGCTGCAGGGCCTGACAGGTTTGAATGAAATTGGATGTTAACTGAGAGAAATAAGAGACATGAAGTTAAAGAAAGGATTTGTACTGCGCGATGTAGCAGGAGAGAAAATAGTGTCTGCCGAAGGACTGGAACAGATGGATTTCAATAAGTTGATTACGCTGAATCCTACTGCGGCTTACTTGTGGGAGGAGGTTTACGGCAGTGAGTTTGATGAAGACCGACTGACGGACCTGCTGACCGACAGATACGATATCGACCGGGAAGCGGCTCTGGCCGACGTGCGTCAGTTGCTGAAGGACTGGACGGAAATTGGAGTGACGGAGGAATAGGAATGGAGGTTACTGCCTTGCAACTTTTTGCCTTGCTGCGCGCTGCCTTGTGGAAGGAAGAGGTGGATGTGTCGCTGTTCAAGGGGGCGGTCGACTGGAAGGCCGTATCGGCACTGGCTTTCCGGCAGACTGTCCTGGGACTGCTGTACGAGGGTATCATGCGGCTTCCGCAGGAGTACCGGCCGGAGCGGGCGCTGATATTGAAACTGCATTCGTGGTGTGTACAGACGGTGCAGCGTCATCATTTGCTGAATGAGGTGTGGAAGGAGATTGCCGGACGCCTGGAGGGTGAGCAGATTCACTGTGTCCTGCTGAAGGGACAGGGGCTGGCTGCCAATTATCCGGAGCCGCTTCGCCGTGCGTGCGGTGACATTGACCTGTATGTGGGGAGTGAGAACTATCCCCGGGTTTGCCGGTTGCTGGCCGACTGGGGGATGCTGACGGAGGAGGCTTCGGAAACGACGCAGCACCTGCATCTGACGTACCGTTCGGTGACGCTGGAGATTCACCGCATTACGGGGGTGATGTATCACTGGCGGATGAACCGGGCTTTTCGGGCGTGGAGCGATGCGCTGCTGCAGGGACCCGACTGCCGGACAATGGAGGTCGGCGGAAAGACGGTGTACCTGCCTCCGGTGCGTTTTGATGCCTTGTTTATTTTTTATCATCTGCACCGTCACTTGCTTACGGGGGGAGTGGGACTGAGGCAGTTCTGCGACTGTATGATGTTCCTGCATGCCTATGCCGGTGAGGTCGACCGCTCCCTGCTGGAGAAGGACCTGAATGAGATGGGACTGATGCGGGGATGGCAGATCATGGGTTACCTGGTGGTGAATTACCTGGAAATGCCGAAAGAGGAATTTCCTTTTTATGCGGACGACAAGGATGTCCGTGAGAGTGCGGGAGTAATGTTGGAACTGGTGCTTCGCAACGGCAACTTCGGCTTCTTCAATCCCGTGCGTGAGGGGCGGCCGGAGGGGTATCTTTCCGGTAAACTGCATTCGCTGAAGGTAACGGTCCATCACCTGAGACAGATGAGCCGGCTGTTCCCGAAGGAGGTGTGGGCATACTGGACGTTTTATTTGTGGAGAGGAGTCACGCATGCGGCTACCGACTGGCTGAAGAAGAAGTCGGCCGGATAAGGATGCGTTTTTGTTTCTGTAAAGAAGAGAACGCTGTGCGAACTTGTTCTTTTCTCCGGTTTTCCTGCGGAGGTTGCACGACCCTGATACGAAGGTCCTGTAACCTCCGCAGGAACGTTTTATGACCTCCGTATGGGGGTTGAAAATTCCCTGGAAAAGAAAAGCAGAACATTATTAATCATGTGAGGATTAATATAAGGTATAAGGTTGATGACAAAAAAAGATGGCATATGAGACTGACGGACAATCGTCATTTCATATGCCATCTTTTTGGGGGTACCGCATGGATCTCCTGACGGAGGTTGCGGTATTTGCGGTACAAGGTCCGGCGGGTGTTCTGTCGTTCATAGGGTCATGAGCGACATGTGCCGGAATAACTGTGCAGGTCTTTCGCAGTGGGCTGCCTAGATTTCATCGGGCCAGGGACAAGGCTTTCCTGTCGACTTGAAAGAAGGCCGTTGTGCACCCGAGCTCCGCAGGAACTGTCCGAGGTTTTCCGACAACTGTTTCACCACCTTCGGGTATTTGCCTGCCAGGTTGCGTGTCTCTCCGATATCGGAAGGAATGTCGTAGAGTTCCTTTTTCCCGGTCTCATAAAAATAGATGAGTTTCCATTTGCCCTGGCGGACCGTACAGGTGGCTCCGATACCCGGCCCCTGCTCTCCCCACAGGTTGGGGCAGTTCCAGTACAGACTTCTGCCTTCCGAAGGATCTCCGGTCTGTTTCAGCAGTGGAACAAAGCTGACCCCGTCGACGGTTTGCGGCACTTGCCAGCCGGTGATTCCTGCCATTTCCAGGATGCTGGGAAAATAATCTTCAATGATGACATAGCTGTCGCAGCGGCTGTTGGGGGCCGTGACGCCGGGCCAGCTTACAATCATCGGTTCGCGGATGCCGCCTTCGTACGCCGATCCTTTTCCGCAATTCAGCGGTGCGTTTTGCGTATAGAGCGGTTCATCTCTCCATCCCGCACCGGTGGCATATCCTCCGTTGTCGCCGCAGAACAGGATGATGGTGTTGTCGGCCTCTCCGTTTCTTTCCAGCCAGTCCATGATGTCACCCAGACTTTTGTCCATTCCTTCAATCAGCGAAGCGTAGGCTGCTTCCTTGTCCGACATTCCTTTTTGTTTGTATTTTTCAAAGAAACGTACGTCCTTGTCTATCGGAATATGGATGGCATAATGCGACATGTAGAGATAGAACGGCTGATTGTAGGCCTTGGCCTTGTCGAGGGCATGCAGGGCTTCCTGTGTCAAGGCTTCCGTAATGAAAGTGCCCGTCTGCCAGTATTTTTCAAGTCCCGGTACCGACATGAGGGATGTCGGATTCCCCTTCTCGTCGTGTCCGTAATTCAGTTCACTCAGGTAAGTGGCCAGTCCCCCGGCCGCGTGTCCCGAGATGTTTGTCTCGAATCCGAAATGACAAGGATTTTCTCCCGGAGTGTCGATGGCACCCCAATGCGCCTTGCCGCAGTGGATGGTATGGTATCCGCTGTTTTTCAGCAACTGTACGAAGGAAGTCGCCACGTAAGTATGATCGGTTCCGGGCACCTGCGAGATACCGTTGTAATTCCAGTCGGGCAGTTGCAGCACCTCGCTCGGCATGTCCGTGGTCTTGCCCTTCTGCAGCGTCCAGTTGGTTACCCGGTGGCGCGCCGCATTGGCTCCCGTCATCAGACTGCAGCGGGTAGGGGAACTGATGCTGGAGGCATAGGCCTGCGTAAAGAGCATTCCCTGACGTGCAAGCCGCTCCATGTTGGGAGTCTCGTAACGTTCGTTGTACATTGTTTTTTGTGTCCAGAACGGAACAGAAGTGTCCTGCCATCCCATGTCATCGACCAGGAAGAAAATAATGTTCGGCCGTTGAGGCGTGCTGTTGTCCGCCACGGTCTGTCCGGTGATGCCGGCAAAAGGAAGCACTCCCAATGTAGTGAATAGAAGTTTGTTCATGGTTAAGGTTTTATATGGTAAATACTGAAGTTCGTGATTATCGGATCCGCCGTCTGCTGTTCGATGACCAGACGGAAGGCCTTGGCCTCGGTAGCCGGAAAACTTTCAATGCGCTTGTGTCCCACAGCCGTTCCCCTGGCTACGGTTTTCCACTTTCCTCCGCTCAGTGCCTCGATGCGGTAAGCACGGATTCTTTCTCCGTGTGCAATGTCTTCCTGGATGAGGTAATAGTTGGCCGTCACCTCTTTCCCAGCCGGCAGGGTCAGTTTCTTCTTTCCCTCTCCCGAGGTCTGCAACAGGGGCGTACCGAAACGGCGCTCAATCTCCTTGCCCAGTTCCTGCAGCCGGCTGACATCTCCCTGCGGAATCAGTCCCTCCGGATTAGGGGTCAGTCCGAGCATCAGGGTAGCATTTCTTCCCACCGATTTCTCGTACATGTCTACCAGTTCCTTCAGAGGATAGACCGCCTTGTCGTCGTCTCCCGGTTCCCAGAACCATTCGTGCCGTCCGTTGTATCCTCTCAGCGGGGCATCCGCCATGGCAGGTACCCAGAATTTGCCGTTGGGGTCGCCGTGTGCCAGCAGCCGGTTGTGGTCAGTCACTCCGTCCGTAGCGTTGCTGTGGCTGTACGGATAAGGGAAACTGGACCAGCAGGGATAGCCTACGGTACCGCTTTCCGAACCTCCCCAGCGCAGGTCGGCACGGTTGACATTGTGGTAAAACAGACAGTTGGGCTGGTATTTGTTGACGATCGGTTCTACATCGGGACCCATACCCTTGGGGTCATCGGCTCCGCCGTCGAACCAGATCATGAACAACTCGCCATAACGGGTACAGAGTTCCGTGACCATTTTCTCGCACAGGCGTTTGTACCAGTCCTGGCGGTTGCGGGCAAACTCTCCTTCTCCTTCGGCCTTGAAATTGTGGATACCCAGCAGGGAGTTCCAGCGGATACCGATGTAGATACCCGGCTGTATGCCGTATTTGCGGCAGGAGTTGACGAAGTCACGCACGATGTCGCCTTTTCCGTCCCTCCATTTCACTGCCTTCAGGCAGTACGGATTGACATCACTCTGCCAGAGTCCGAATCCGGTCTCATGGGTAGCCGTGAGAATGGCAAACTTGGCGCCTGCCGCCTTGGCTGCCTGGACCCACTGGTCGGTATCGAGGTGCTCCGGGTTGAATATGTTGTAATCCTCTATCGGATTGATCCGGTTGTTCCCCTGTCCGTATACCTCACCGTCGAACACGTGGAGGTCGTAATGGAAAACCACTCCCATTTCCGCCTGGTGCCATTTCATCTGGTGCGGAGCCGGAACCGGACCTTGTATCTCACCGGTCTTTGCGTACAGGTCGCCTTGGAACAATTGTAACATCAATAAGCATGCAATAGCTATTTTCTTCATGGTATTAAATATTTGATAAATGAATCATTTGTCTGAGTCAGCAGGTCCTTAAGCACTGTCTGCAGGGAGTCGCAGCGGACTGCCTCTTTCTTTGCGAGGTTGTGCATCTGAGCCGGGTCTGCCAGTCTGTCGAAAAGCCATTCCTGTTTCCTTGTTCCCTTTTCGACTTCTACGACATACGTGTAGCGGGAGGTGCGTACTCCTCTTTTCCCGGAACTGGGGTCGGAGGGAACACAGTAGTAATAAGGCTGTGGAACTTCCTTCTCGGGAACACGGTCTTCCGAAAGATACCCGCTCCAGTTGTACGTCTGTACGCTTCCGGGAATCCGGCTGCCCATTCCCATCATGGAAAGCAGGGTGGGATAAAGGTCGCCGAGGGCGACGGGCAACTGGCTTTTCCGGGGAGAGAGCTGGCCTTTCCAACTGACAATCATCGGAATGTGCATGGCTTCTTCGTAGAAGGTGTTCTTGCCTTCTATCTCGTGGCCTCCCATGCACACTCCATGGTCGGAGGTGAAAACGACAATCGTGTTTTCATACAGGCCGCAGTCTTTCAGAGCCTGAACGATCCTTCCCACTTGCTCGTCTACTCCCGTGATGCATGCGTAGTAGTCGGCAATGTGACGGCGGAAATAATCTCCGTTGTCCGTTCCGCCGGAAGGAATGTAGGGCATGGAGGCGGCAACCTTCTCTACGTCGAGCGGAGCATATAACTGCTTGTAGTTATCGGGAACCAGCTCATATCCCGTATGTGGGGGATTCATCGACACGACCAGGGCAAAAGGGGTATCCGGTGTGCGGCTGTGCGTGCGGATGAACTCGATGGCCTGTCCGGCCTCATACTCCGGTCCCCACTGATCTACATAATAAAAGCTGTCCCTCGGGGCAGCCGTGTTCCAGTACATGGGATGCAGGTGGTTGTCGTAGGTGCCGTAGGCAATCCAGGTCTCGAAACCGTGCCGCCGTTCAGGGGGACACCACTCGTTCCAGGCTACCTTTCCCTGATTGTTGCAGGTATTTACATAAGGAGGATAAGGGGCATCCAGGTGCCATTTCCCGATGTATCCGGTAGCATATCCTGCCTGTTGCAACACGTCACTCCAGCAGACAGCATCGGAAGGCAATTCCACTCCGTAAGGACTGTTCTCCGAATTGCAGTTGCCCGTAACCCGGTTGGAAGCGGGATACATCCCCGTCATCCACATGGCCCGGGCCGGAGAAGAAACCGGATAGTTGCTGACAGCATTGGTAAAGAGGATTCCTTCCGAAGCCAGGCGGTCCAGGTGAGGGGTTTGGACAGGTTCCTTCTGCATACACCCCAGGGCATCTCCCCGGAACTGGTCGGCCATGATAAAGACCAGATTGGGCCGGCAGGCAGATGACGGTTGAGGCGACTGTGCACAAGTTACCGCCGGAACCGCCAGGCAGGGCAGGGAAGCAAACAGAGATAGATGTATAAATTTCATTTATGATATTTTTATTTAAAAAGATATACAATGATGTAAAGGTAAAGAATTAAATAAAAGCAGAAGATTTTAAGATTATTAAGAAATTGAAATAATCTTAAAATCTTCTATCTCAGTCAGTGGAAACTCAAGAAAATCAGTCGCCTTCCGGGAGACTGTTGGTCTCTATTTTCCATCCCGGATTCTGATAGATCGGAGACGAACTGTAGTCGCTTGAGCCTTCCGTTTCCGTAGTAAGACGGAAATGATCAAAAGCAATAGGATACAGATATCGGTTCGGATTCCAGTTGTATCCGTTGTATGCAATGTTGGAAGCAATCACGCGATACGGCTTCAGGTATTCCCCGTCGGAACGGGCCGATACATTCGCTCCTTCTGTACCCGCCTCCTTCAAGTCGATTACTCCCAGAGGCTTGTCAAAATTCTTGTCGAGTCCGGCAGCCGGTGTGGTATACCGCTTATAGTTCTCTGCCCACAGGTTAAAGCCTTCTACCTGATAATCCTGCATCTTGTCGAGGGCGCACCAGCGTCTCAGGTCGCGCATGCGGAAGCCTTCTGCTGCCAGTTCGATGCGGCGTTCACGGCGGATATTGTAGAGAGTAGCGTCTACCAGCGTACTTCCCGAATAGCGTGCAAAGTCAACCTCCTTCTCCAGATTCGTGTGCGTGATGGTTTTCTGATAATCAGTATCCATTCCGGCACGTTCACGCAGTGCCTTCCAGTATTTCTGGCTGTTGGCATCCAGCGCATGCGTCAGCTCATAGTCGGCCTCCATGTAGTTGAGGTAAGCCTCGGCGGCACGGAAGATGACACATCCGGTAACCGACGGAAGCGTAGGGCCCTGCGACGGGTCGGTAGTCAGTCCTTTCTTGATGGAATATCCAGTAGTACAACGATTCTCGGCCATTTCCGTAATCGGCGCACGGTAATAGAAACCGGCTCCGTCAATGATGGCTTCCGTCATTGCAGCCTGCTTGGTCAGCATATCTCCCGGCAGCATGGTATTGAATGCCAGGCGAGGGTCTCTGCCGTCTGCCACATCCTGATAGGTACGGTCGCCTTTGTATTCCGAACCGGAGGCATAGATAGGAAGTCCGTTCTTCATCAGGTACGTGTCTATCATGCTGCGGGTGTATCCGCTGTTTCCGCCTCCGTTGCGCTGCAGGTAACCCACTACGAAGTGGTTCACTGCAGGAGTGATGCCGGCATTATAGGCTCTCCAGAGAAGAACCTCGGGGATTCCGTCGAGGGAGTTGCTGTTGAACAGTGCCGGGTAGTCATTATGCAACGTGTAATTGTCGGCTACCAGTTGCGCAGCCTTCTTGGCCTCTTCCAGGAAATAACGGATTTCATTGTCGATATTGATGCTGAAATTCTTCAGGTAATCTTTTTGTGCTCCCGGCCATCCCGGTCCGCCCGGCACACGGGCCGTTCCTTTATGGTATTTCTCCCACGTTCCTTCGAACAGGGCTACGCGACTTTTGAGCAGGGCGGCACAGTCCCGGGTCAGGCGGTTGCTGACCGGTGGAGTGGGCGACATGAAATAATAGGCCGAATCAAGGTCTTGTATGATAAACCGGGCAACCTCGTTGCGCGGACGGCGCTTGCTGTTGAGCTTTACCGCCTCATAATTGTCGGGAATGATCTGTTTGATGATGGGAAAATCACCCAAAGAATCCAGCTTGTTGGCATAGAAATAGGCCCGGAAGAAATAAGCCTCTCCCAGATAATGCTTGTTGTTGGCCTCACTGCCTCCCAGTTCCCCGCTTTCAAGCAAGCCGCGGACACGGTTGATGAAATAGTTGGTGGAACGTATTTCATTGAAGTTCCAGCTGCCTCCCGATTGAGGGACACGGCTTTCACCCTTGACAAAGATTTTCTCCGGATTCGAGCCGGCCTGGTTGTCGCTGTTGCTGTCGAAGCCGAAGACACCGATGTCGTAGCTGCCCGGCTGGTGAGACGGGAGACTCTCGTACAGTTTTGCGGTATATGCGGCCAGGTCGTTTTCATGGAGCAGGTACAGGTTGGTGGGGATTTCATCCATCGGTTCCCTGTCAAGAAAATCGTTGCATGAGCTGGCCAGCACTGCCAGCCCCAGATAGAATAAAATATGTTTTTTCATGTCTTTTCAGTTTTAAAGTTAAAGTGTTACGTTTATACCAAAGGAGAAAGTCTGAGACAGCGGATAGGTCTTTCCGTCGGAGAAACCGTTGGATGCAATGGCTTCCGGATCAAACATGTCGGCGATTCCACTGATGGTAAACAAGTTCTCAGCACTGAAATACAAACGTATTTTTTCCATATGCGCTTTTTGTGTCCATGCTTTCGGCAAGGTATATCCCACCTGCAGATTCTTCATCCGGACATAGGCACCGTTCTGCAGGTATCCGGTCTGGACAAGCTTGTTCTTGTTGCCTTTGTCGCCCAGGTAAGCCTTGGGATAATATGCATTCGGATTTGCCCCGAAGATGGAGGTGGTGTTCTCCGGTCTCCAGTAATCCAGGTGCTCTTCAAAACCGACCGACTGCCATTCGCCTCCGTCGGCTCCCCAGAACATCGGACCGCTCAGCCAGAGGTCGCGCTTCAATACTCCCTGGAAAAACATCTGAACATCGATGCCCTTCCAATCTGCACCCAGGTGCAAGCCGAAATTGAAACGGGGCTCACTGTTACCGATTACTTTCAGGTCTCCGTGATCGTCTACGGTCTTGGCACCGTCGTCTACCACTCCGTCGTGATTCAGGTCGCGGTACATGATGTCACCGGCTCCCCACTGTGAACCGAGCTTGCTCTGGTCATTGGCTGCCAGCCAGCCTTGCATCTGCTGCTCGCTCTGTGCGATGCCTTCGGTCTCGTATCCCCAGATTTCTCCAAGTATCTTACCGTCGTAATAAGCATAGGTCGTTCCGTCGGACTGGAAGATGGCTTTAGAGGCATTCGGATATTTTTTCACCCTTACGTGGTTGTCAGAGAGGTTGAATGCCAGGTCGTAATTGACTTCCCCGATCCGGTCTCTCCATGAAATATTCAGGTCCCATCCTTTATTTTCGAGCTCCGCATTGTTGGTGTTGGGAAGAGACGTTCCCAGAGCGGCACCGATTTCTGCAGGAGGTCCCACCATTCCTTTGGTGCGGCGGATAAAGTATTCAAACGAACCGGTCAGGCGGTTGTCGAACAGTCCGAAGTCGAAACCGACATTGGTGTTATAAATCTTCTCCCAGGTCAGACTGCTGCTTACCAGTCCCGGTACGGCAGCCGTTGTAGGACGGATATTGCCCATCAGCCAGCTTCCTCCATTGGCAATTACGGTCTGTGTGAGGTAGAACGGATAGAACGCATCGGTATTCTGGTTGCCGAGCATACCCCATGAAAGGCGGGGCTTGAAAGTATTCACCACAGAACTGAGCGGAGCGAAGAATTCTTCGTATGCCATGTTCCATCCCAAGGAGAAGGAAGGGAACAGGTTCCAGCGCTGGTCGCGCAGAAAGCGTGAAGAACCGTCGTAACGGAGGTTGGCCTCCAGCAGGTAACGGTCTTTGAACGTATAGTTGATACGGCCGAAGAAACCTGCGGTTGCCCAGTTCTTGTACTGTGTGGGGTTGTTGCCGTCATTGTTGATCTTGTCAGCTCCTACCGAAGCACTGATTTCCGGAATGCTGCTGGTAATGACGTCGCTGCGCTGTGCCGAGAGGGAGCGGACAATGTATTCTTCCGTATTCATACCCAGCATGACTTTCAGGTAGTGGTTTTCTTTCTCCATCGTATAGTCTGTATATACCGATGAAGTATAGAAATTACTGTTCAGGTAATTCATCCGGGCAAACGTGGCTCCTGGAGCATAGTTGGCGCTGAAAGCCAGTTCTACGGGACGGTTGTTGATGTCGTATTCGTATACCTTGTTCAGATTGGTCTGCTTGTTCTGGTTGATGACACGCATGCCGGCTTCTGCATAAATATTCCAGTTTTTCAGTGGATGAAGGACAAGCTGTCCCTGCAGGTAGATGTCATCGTTATGTGTCTTCGCACGGCCGCCGTCGGTGAGCTGTGCCAGTTTTCCGTTGCGCATATAATGTCCGTTGGGGTCCTGGAAAGGCATCATCGGCCACATGCGGGCAATGTCGTGATACAACAGACCTCCTTCTTCCAGATAGACCGGGTTGTCGAGGTCGGAGCGGATGAATTTGGTACTCAGGTTAAACTCTACGATGCGGTTGATTTTGGTATTGATCTTCGCACTCAGGTTATAGCGCTTCAGGTTATCGTTTCCGTAGCGCAGGTTTCCGTTCTGGTTGAGGTAGCTTCCCGACACATAATATTGCAGTTTTTCAGTACCTCCACTCATGCTGAGGTTGTGTTCGTTGCTCCACGCCCATGCGAAATGCGTCTTGTACCAGTTTACGTTGTCATTGGCCTTTTCGTGAAAATGCCAGTTGTTGCCGTTGGGTACGGTAGTCGTGGTCAGCGTACCGGCCATATAGTCCTGGATACGCTGCAAGGTCTCGTCGCTGAAAATGATTTTGTCGCCCTGGTTGACCGCTGCTTCATTGAAATAATTGGCAAAGCGGTACGAGTCCAGCTGTCTGGGAAGATTCGTCGGACCTGAGTAACGGAAACTGTTGTTGTAGTTGACCGTCATCTTTCCGGCTTTTCCTTTTTTGGTAGTAATCAGGATTACTCCGAAGGCAGCCCGTGAACCGTAAATGGAAGAAGAGGCCGCATCTTTCAGTACGGAGATACTCTCGATGTCATCCGGATTCAGGTTGTTCATGTTTCCTTCCATTCCGTCGATGAGGATAAGGGGCTCACCTTTTGATCCGGTACCGATGGTACCTGTTCCGCGGATGTTGACCTTCATGGACTGTCCGAGCTGTCCTCCCAGGTCGGAAGCCGAAAGGTTCAGTCCCGGTACGGTTCCCTGCAATGCCTGTCCCACCTGTGATACCGGCCGCGACTCCAGTGCTTTGGTATCGACTGTGGCAACGGCTCCGGTCAGGTTGACTTTCTTCTGGGTTCCGAAACCGACAACGACTACTTCATCCAGCGTGCGGTTGTCTTCCGAGAGGCCGACCTGATAGTTGGTCTTTCCTTCCTGTACCAGGATCTCTTCGGTCTGGAAACCGATGTATGAAATGACAAGTGTACTTCCGGGACTCACATTGTCGAGCTGGAAGTTTCCGCCCAGATCCGTAATGCTGCCGTTGGTGGTTCCCTTGATGACGATGGAAGCACCGATGACCGGATCATTCAGTTTTTTGTCCTTTACCGTTCCGGTAATGCTCATTTGTTGCGCGTGTACCGGCAGAAAGCCTAGCAGTACCGCAACGAGCAAGGAAATGAATTGTGTTTTCATTGGGTCTAGTTTTTAAAGGTTAATTAAAGTTGAATAATTAAGTGTTTTTAATAGCGTGTGCTGCAAATATCTGAAAATAAATCGGTTCGCACCGGTGGTGAATCATTCATAAATGGTGGGTATTCTTCTTATTCCCCCGGTTTTTGTGAAATTGCAGGTGTTTTTCGCAGGGCTCATTTCGGTTTTAATTCAGAATTTTATTATTTTGCAGCATATTTAGTGAATATCCTTAAATCTGCACGATGAAAAAATACACGCTGGTGATACTATGCATGTGCTGGGCTTTGTGGGCTGTGGGGGCACAATATCCATGGGAAAGTGAACTGTCGGTCTTGAACATGAACGACGGGCTTTCGGACAACAACATTCATTTTATTTCAAAAGATGAGACGGGTTTCATGTGGTTCGGAACCAGTGATGGACTCAACCGTTATGACGGGCATATGTTCAAATCGTTCAGGTGTTCGGAGCCGTCCCGCCAGCACATACAGAAAATACATCCTTTAGATAAAGACTTCCTGCTTCTTCAGTCGGCCGAGGGACTGAAGTTGTTTGATAAGCGGAACGAACGTTTCGTGGTGGTGTGCGCAAAAAACGAAAAACGGTCTCTGCATTTGACAGACTGGGCGTTTGCTTCCCCTGCTCAAGGATGGGGAATTCGGGAAGACGGACTGTACAGGATTGATTTTTCGGATGCGGACGTAAAAGGTGATACGGTCTTTGTGGCTGTATCGATGAAGAAGCATTTTCCGGGGAGCATCCTGGCAATGACGTGCTTGAGCGAGAACGGTGAAGGGGCTTATGTGGTGAGTGAGGATGGAGACATCTGGCACGCCGATGGGAAGAGCGGGGCCGTGACGCCGGTAGTGACCGGAGGATTCGACCGGCCGGCAAAGGTGAGGTCGGTGCTGAATGACAAGGGGTATCTGTGGATTACTACCATCAAGGAGGGACTGTATGCGTATGATCTGGTAAACCGGAAGATGTTTCACTGGAAGTATGAGGACGGGAAAGGTGAGAATCAGTTGTCGCACAACGATGTCTTCCATGTATTTGCGGTGGGGGATTCTCATTATCTGGCAACCACCTGGGACGGATGTACGCTGATTTCCCTGAACAAGGACAGGTTGGTAGACTTGCAGGCGTTTCACGTATTCCGTGGAAAAGGAAGCCGTTATATCGAAACGAGGATGATAGCGGGTTTTTACGATCCGGAAGGTCGGCTGTGGATCGGTACGGAAGGGGGCGGACTGTTGTATGCCGATCTGAGGGAGTCGTTTTATTATCGTTATGTGCAGAAGAACTCCAATGAAATCGGAGGCATATTCATGGATGATGAGCGGGTTGTCTGGCTGGCGACTTACCATAAGGGACTGATGCGAAGTGCAGCGTCTTTTGATCCGGGGCATCCTCTGTCTTTCGGACAGGTGGCCGTGGAAAAGGGGGAGATGAATGCTGCGTTGTGCATTTCTCCTGATGGACAAGGGGGATTCTGGTGCGGAGGCTTGGACGGACAGGTGCTTCATCGTTCGAAAGAGAAGGAATGGAGGTCTTTCCGTTTGAACATGCAGAAAAGGGAGTTCCCGGTGTGGAGTATTTGCGGGGTTCCGGGAGAGGGATGTTGGATGGGAACCGAAAAAGGACTTTTTTGGGGAAGTTTGCGGACTGGAAAATGTCTCAGAATGCACTGGAATGGTTGTGAAGTTCCTGACAATGTTTCGATAAGGGCGGTGACTGCTGACCGTACGGGACGTTATTTGTTCCTGGGTACGGAAGCGGGGTTGGTGGTGCTTGCTGTCAACGGCACCGATATTCTTTCGGCCGAGGCAGGATATGAGGAGCATATCGGTCTGCTGAAGGAAGAAAGAGGAATACGTGCGCTTTTGTGGGGCGATGACCGGAAACTGTGGATAGGATATGGCGGAAGTGGACTGGCCGTATGGTCTCCGATGGAGAAAGGTATTGTGAAGCGATATACTACCGAACAAGGATTGTGCAGCAATTTCGTGACTACGATTACTCAGGATGGGGAGGGATCGGTATGGGTAGGCTCCAATTCGGGAATTTCCCGCTTGAGCAGGCACCTTCAGTCGTTCTACAATTTTTATGTGTCGGGCAGTAACCGGTCTTCGTTGTTTGCGGCAGATTTTCTTTGGTGGGGGAATCATAGTATGCTGACTTATTTTGCTCCGTCGGCTTTGCGCTTCAATTATCCGAAGGAGCGGGGAAGGGTGGTGCTCACGGAACTGGAGGTGAACCATTCGCCTGTGAATATCGGGGAGGAAGTCAATGGGCAGGTCATTTTGCAGGAGGCTTTGTCGTATACTGGCCGGGTGCGGTTGAACAATGCGAACCGCAATCTGGCGCTTTCTTTTACTAATTTATTGTATCTTTCTGACTTACAGAAATATCTGTACCGGTTGTATCCTTATCAGACGGACTGGATGATGGCGGATGAGGGAGAGAAGATTCTGTATGACCGTTTGCCTCCTGGAGAGTATGAATTCCAGGTGAAGACGATTTTCCAGGATCAGAGTGAGGGTGAGGTTACGAGTCTGTATGTGACGGTGGATCCTCACTGGAGTGAGACTCTTTGGTTCCGGCTGATTGTCCTGGCTGTGCTGGTGGGCAGTGTGGGGATATATGTGCATCGTCTGAAATTGAAAGGAAAACGCATTCAGCATGAACTGCGGCTGGAGCATGAATTGTTTACGATGCAGATGGAGCATAACAAGGAGGTGGAGCTGAGAAAGGAGAGGGAAACGTTTTTTGCAATGGCAGCTCATGAATTGAGGACTCCTCTGACGTTGATTCTTGCACCTTTGAAGGAGTTGATTTCGCGGTCTGCTGTTTCGGATTCATCTCACAGCAAGTTGGTGATGATGTATAAATATGCGGAGGAACTGCATGCGCTTACCGACCGCTTGCTGTATATGCAAAAGGTGGAGGCCGGGATGGTACGGCTTCGCCTTTCTTATGTCAATGTAGTGGATTTGCTGAATGACGTGGCTTCTGGTTTTGTGGCGTTGGCAGAGGAACGTCGGATTGACTATGTGCTTCCTTCCGGGGAAATGGAGTGGTATGTGTGGGCCGACCGGGAGAAGTTGGCTTCGGCTTTGCAGAATCTGATATCCAATGCATTTAAGTATACTTCTGCGGGAGGATGTATCTCCTTGGCTGTATCAAGGAAAGAGGTGGATGGCAGGATGTTCTGCTGTCTGTCGGTGGCGGATACCGGAAAGGGAATTGAGGAGAATTTGCGGAAACATTTGTTTGAGCCGTTTATGGAGGGGATGGAAAAGCCTGCTTATTCTTCGAGCATGGGACTGGGACTGAAGATTGTGAAGCATACGGTAGAGATGCATCATGGAAGGATTACGGTGGAAAGTAAAGTGGGCAAGGGAAGTTTGTTCAGTATTTTTCTTCCTGAGGGAAAGGAGCATTTTGAGGAGGATAACTGTTTGTGGGAGAATGAACCGGAAGTCCGGAGAACTGTGGATTGGGGACCTGGCTTATTAGGGAAAAAGGAGAATCTGACGCCTGAAAATACAGAGGTTAAGGGGGCGGATGAAATTAAGGATAAAAAGGAGGGCACAAAGGAAAGGCAACTTGTGCTGGTAATTGAGGACAACCGGGATATGAGGGGATATCTGCTGGAACTGATGCGGGAAGATTATCGGGTTATCGAAGCTGAGAATGGAGAGGAGGGCATACGTATGGCAGTCATGCATACCCCCGATCTGATTATTTCGGATGTGATGATGCCGGTAATGGACGGTTTCGCCTGTTGTGCGGAGTTGAGGAAAAGGAAAGAGACGGCTCATATTCCTATTCTGATTCTGACTGCAAAGGCGGAGGATAAGGATAGTGTGGAGGCTGCTTATCTGGGGGCGGATGAGTATATCAGAAAGCCTTTTAATCCGGAGGTGTTGTTGGCTAAAGTGGCACAGTTGCTTGATATGCGGAGGAGGCTGAAGCAGATTTACACGAAAACTATGCTGAATGTAACCGGTCAGGAAAAGGATGGAAAAGAACAGCGGCAGAGTGAGTTTATGCAAAAGGTGCTGGAGTGTATCGAAGGAAATGCGGGCAATCCGGATTTCAATGTGAAGGGGCTTGCCGGGTTGTTGAACATGAGTCAGGCTACGTTGTATCGGAAACTGAAGCAGTATACGGACTTGTCTGCAGTGGAACTGATCCGTAATGTGCGTATGACACAGGCTGCTTTGCTTTTGATGGAAACGGATTTGTCTGTGACGGAGGTGGCGGAGAGAGTTGGTTTTAATGATTTGCCTACGTTCCGGAAACATTTTACAGGTATGTTTGGTGTTTCTCCTTCGAAATATGCGGATAAAAGGGAAGATGAAGCTGAGGAAACTGAATGTTGACAGGTAGGCAGCAGGGTGAGAACTACGGGATTGTCTTTGGGTGGGGAGATTGGTAACTGGTGTGGAATAATGGGGAAATGGGGCGGTCGAAAGGATAATTGCCGAATGGGTAAAATGAACTTATGTGAACTTGACTGCTTTTTCTGTTTTTTATAGTTTTGTCGATGAAAGAATAGTTTTAAAGGTAGAGAGAGGCAAACTTCTTACAAACCGTGGGTGGCTTGTAAGAAGTTTCTTTGTTTTATCTGTCGTTGTGAAAATGATATGATCTGAGAATATATTATAATAATGTGTACGGAAATGACCTGTTTGGGACGACTAAAATTTATTTTCTGTGGTAAATCGTTGTTTATTAGTAATCTATGATTTTATCTGAATTTTTTATTGAATTTTTTCATCGCATTATTTGGAAGTTATCAGTGAATGGCATAATTTTGCACCCGCTTTCGAGAAATAAACCTCTCGGATGAAAATAGACAAGTTCTTTGAAAGATTTTAAATAAACAACAAGATGTAGTACAAGTTCTGAATTTTTTCAGAAAAACAAAAACCGTCAATACTTTAATCAAGTAAAGAAATAATCGGTTTCCTGAACAGAGATTA
>OHAC01000128.1_pt1 | contig 78674 bp, 84 predicted proteins | sample 1577051 | NCBI WGS metagenome assembly OHAC01 (sample SAMEA3541499, study PRJEB24748) | human gut metagenome | biome: human gut; feature: human-associated habitat; material: faeces | place: China | collected 2012 | reverse complement strand
GAGAAATATGGAGATTACGAAGTAACTTCTATTAAAGTGGACGGACAGGAAGTACTGGCACAGTTTGATGCAGATACAAAGACCCTAAATCTGGATGCCAGATCAGGTGTGATCACAGCACAGGCAACAAACAATGCATCCGTAACGGTTCTGGATGCCGTAAACGGAACTGCAAAAGTGCTCTTCCGGCCGGAGAACGGCGATGAAAACAAAGCACAGGAATACACCGTAAACTTTAAACAGAGTGAAACACCGGAAGAGGATCACAGCAAAGATGGATTAAAAGCAGTGATTGATCTGGCAGAAAAACTGAATGCAGAAAATTATACGGCAGAAAGCTATGCAAAACTGACCGCAGCACTGGCAGCAGCAAAAGAAGTCTGCGATGCAGAAAATGCAACCGTGGAAGAAATAAGTGCACAGATCAGTGCAATCTCGGATGCAATCAAAGGACTGGAAAGTGCAGACAAGGCGGCAAATGAAGATCTGAAAAAACAGCTGGAAGAAAAGACAAAGCAGCTGGAAGATAAAGAGAGAGAACTGGCAGCAGCAACAGAAAATGTGACAACACTTCAAGATAAAATCAAAGATGCACAGGATCAGCTGGCTGCACTGGAAGGTACGTCAGCCGAAGAAAAAACAGCTCTTGAAAAACAGATCGAAGCACTTCAGGGGAAATTGAATACAGCAAGGGCAGAAGTCCTGACACTGAGCGGCGAAAAAGCTTCTCTGGAAGAAGAAAAAGCAGCTCTGCAGGCAGAACTGAAGAAAGTTCAGGATCAGGCAGCAAAAGACAGTGCAGAAGCTGAGGCAGCAATCAAAAAGGCTCAGGAAGAAGCCCGGAAAGCAAGAGAAGAGATTGAAAAACTGAAAGATTCTCTGACACTGAAAAACGGTGATACCGTTACCGCAGGTGGCGTACAGTACCGTGTAACCGATGCGGCAGCCAAGACAGCAGAAGCATATGGCACTGCAAAGAAGAACATCAAGACCATCAACGTGACAGCAACGGTAACCATCAAAGATGTGACATGCAAAGTGACTGCAATTGCAGATCAGGCATTTGCCGGCCAGAAGAAAGCCACCAAAGCCGTGATCGGTGCAAACGTAACGAAGATCGGCAAGAAAGCATTCTATGGTGACAGCAGACTTAAGAGCATCACTGTGAAGGGCAAAAAGCTGAAAATGGTCGGTAAGCAGGCACTGAAAGGCATCAACAAACATGCAGTGGTTCGCGTACCGAAAGCAAAGAAAAAGGCATACAAAGCACTGTTCAAAGGAAAAGGACAGAAAAAAAGCGTAAAAGTAAAGTAGTAAAGTAATAAAAATGAAATCAGCCATTTGATGTATGCGACAGAAAATGCAGGGTTATCAAAGAAATAAAAGGTGTTGCCGATGATGACCGCCAGATTCTGTCTGGTTAAAATGACCGCCGGACTTTTTAAGAGTCCCGGCGGTCATTTTTTTCGATTTTATTGCTGTCAGAGCCAATCGAACAGCCAGAAGCAAATGCACTCCGGCAGGGACAGAATAAAAAATAAAATAAAAAAACAAAAAAATAAAAAAAACACTTGCATTTTGAAAAAAAAGGTGTTATATTAATGTGGCTGGTGAAAAACAGCAGAAAATAAAAGCGATGCGTGGCTCAGCTTGGTAGAGCGCTACGTTCGGGACGTAGAGGTCGCAGGTTCAAATCCTGTCGCATCGATTCCTTGGCAGGGGCGGACTGAAAATCTTGAAAAAGATTTTCAGTTTTTTTTACGTGCCGAAACATGTTAGCAAAACCGGAATGGAAAGAAAGATAAATAAATAAGGCATCTTTCAAACTTGATATAACTGCACAAAGAAATCAGAAAAATGCCGTAAAATTTTTAAGAAGAAAAGTCTGTTAAGGGTTGAAAAAATTCAGACTTGATGATATATTCTCAGAGAAAATAATTTGCAGGGCATCTTTTGCGCCAAATATCATTTACATAAAGAGGATAAGAACATGAACAGAAGAAGATGGATGGCATTTCTGGTTTCTTTTTGTATGCTCATCAGTATGATTAATCCATATGTAGCGGTGGCAACGGATACATCAAAACCGGGAAAACAGGAATTTACACAGACGGAGAAAAAAGTCGAATCCCGGAAAGAAACACAAAAAGAGACTGAAAAGGAAACGCAGAAAGAAACACAAAAAGAAACACAGAAAGAGACACAAAAAGAAACACAAAAGGAAACGCAAAAAGAAACACAAAAAGAAACACAGAAAGAGACACAAAAAGAAACGCAGAAAGAAACGCAGAAAGAGACGCAAAAAGAAACGCAAAAAGAAACGCAAAAAGAGACGCAAAAAGAAACACAGAAGGAAACGCAGGAAGAAACGCAAAAAGAAACAGAAGTACAAAAAGAGACACAGAAAGAGAGCGAAACAGAAACACAAAAAGAAACAAAGGCAAAGAGTACAGTCACAGCAGGCAAAAAACAGCAACGAGAGTCTGTGGCAGATTCTCTTTTGGTTGATGATTACATTATTCATGCACAGATCTCCTATCAGAAAGGGGAAGACTGGGTTACTGTCGATGAGAATACGAAAGATATTCCAGCGGATGCGCATCTGAAAATTTTGATCCGTTATAAAGATGTGGATGCAGCAAATCTGATGACACATAACAGGACACTGACTTATCGGATACCGGAGCTTTTTACGAAGGTTTCGGTGGTGGTCAATACCATCCAGGATGCGGAAAATAATAAAATTGGTGATATTACCGTAGAACAGGAAACAAAAAAGATCAATCTGACTTTTTGGGAAGCTTTCCTGAAAGCAGATGAAGAAGAAAACAAGAAAGTCAGCGGAAGTTTTACTTTCTATGCCTACGCGGATCGTGATAAGACAGCGGAGAATCCAAAGCAGGATCTGACCATTGGCAAGACAGGTATTACACTGAATTTTGAACCGGACAGTGCGGCAAGGCTTGGCACGGTAGAACTGACAAAGTCGGAAGCGGTTTACAGTGAAGAAGCAGGCAATGACTATCTTACTTATACGCTGACGGCAACGGCAGGCGACCATGCCATGCCGGATGTAAAAATCGTGGATAACTTTACAAAGAATAGAAATTATGTGGATTCTTATGTCGGAATAAGCGGTACGGAAACACAGACGGTACATGGTGAGAATGCGGACAGACCATATGAAAAGGCAGATGAAACAAAAAGCAGTACGGTTTACCTGGGAAAAGAAGTAACCGCACAGGCACCTGTCCCGCAGCCGGCAGGAGAGGAAAAGGTAACACCGGGCGTGCTGGTGTGGAAGATCGGTGCGATGGAAGCACATGAAGTACGTACGCTGACTTACAAAGTAAAGCTCAAAGAGGGCTATACCGGCGGGCATTCGAAAGGCTCTGTGGTAAATACAGCGAAAGCTTATTCGAAAACATATCCACATCAGGAAGTAAAATCGACTTTTACACCGAAGGCAGGCATGACATTAAAGAAAACAGCAGGTGAGTTCCAGAAAGAGGCAGACGGAACAGCCTGTATAGAGTATAAGGTATGGGTGCAGGCATATAAAGATAACACCTATACGCTGGACAATGTAAAAATATATGATTCCCTGAAAGGAGACCCGAACCTGAAAACGGATGAAAAACTGTACCCGTATCTGACCTATATTGAGGACAGTTTTCAGCTCTATAAAGGAAACAGTACAAATGCGGCGGATAAAATTTCAGTTCCGGAAAGAGAAGGGGGAGCAGCGAATCCGGTCATTGACAATGAAAAGGATTCTGGTGAACGGAAATTTGAATGTTACATCGGGGATATGAAGCCGGGCGAAGAAAGAACGCTGGTATACCGTATGAAAGTAGATGAGGGGATTTACTGTACAGGAAACGGAGATATCAATATCATAAATTATGCGATCCTTTATCCGGATGACCGGGTTTCGGGCGGACCGCGTTTCGAACGGTGGCGTAGTGAAAAGAACTTTTCTAAAAAAACCTGGGATCGAAAAATCCAGAATGAAAAGACAACCTCTGAACAAACGGTTACGATTCCGCAGAATGATAAAGTTTACGGGTACGATCTGGCAGAAGAGAGTGCGTCCTTACGCAGTTTTACACTTCCGGCGAGAAGCCTGAAATATCAGGTCATCGTAAATGAAGACGGACAATGGAACATAAGCTCTTCGAACTTTACAGATGAGATCAGCAAATATCTGCGTTATACAGGATATCTGCGGATGGACTATTATGAAGGCGGTCTGAAAAAGGATGCAGCGGACGATGCGGCTGCACTGAAGCAGCTTCGGGAAAAGACACCGACGGAGACAAGCTGGATCAATATTCAGGATCAGCAGACTTTCAGCCTTCAGCCCGGACAGGTTTTGGGAAAGAAAGGAAGCGGTGCATACCTGCTTACCTACTACGCAGTACCGTATAATACGGAGAACATCAGCCAGATCGTGGCAGGAAACAGCTTTGATCTGAACGGGGAAGCAATCGGACCTGGCGGTCAGACTCACAACATAGCAGGCGTCAGGGTGGAAGCATCCGCAGTGATAGAAGGCGGGGCAAAACTTTCGGCAAAGAAAGACGGCTGGTATTATGATTCTGCAAAAGACACAAGTGGAGACTGGCAGCGCGGTCATCTGTACTGGGTCATTGATGTCACAGGGAATGAAGTGTCCAAAGGAACGGTATTCCGCGATACGCCGGTGAGGGAAAATAACATACATCTTATGCGAAGATCTACCATGATCGGAGTTTATACAGGAAAGCTTCCGGAAGGACAGAACTTTACCGGGTATTATAAATCGACAAAAGATCTGTCGGAAGACAGCATCCTGAAAAAACTGTCCGGAAACAGGCTGAACGGAGAAGCGGCTCCAAAAGATGCAGATTATTTCTGGTCGGCGACAAACGAAATGTGCACAATTGAAATGAAGAAAACGGTAGCTCTGGAAAAAGGAGAGCATCTGTATATCGTTTTGCGCACGGCACCGCAGAACGACATCGGTATCCGTGATGTAAAGGAATTCCGCAATAAACTGGAAATGAAAGGAAGCGAGAGCAGGGATTTTATAGAAGAAAATACGGCAACACTGACAGCAAACGGAGCGGGAACGAATTTCAAAGAAGCAATCGCATCTTATACTTATGATGGAACAGACTGGGTGAAGCTGAAAAAGAATTTGAATTATGCAGATTCTGATATTACAAAACTTCTGAAAGACAGGATCACAGAACCCGGAATTTATATTGAGTGGCGGCTGCATATCAATTATCATGGAGATCTCAAAGGAAAGGTACAGGCAGAAGATCTTCTTCCGGAAGGTCTGCAGCTGGCGTATGTGCGTTACTTTGACCGTGCAGATGCCCTGGCAGGAGATCCGCCGGTGATTACGGAAATCGCAGAATACGAAGGGAATCCTTCCTGGGAAAAGCAGACCGTAACGGCACCGGGGGACAGAACCTCAGCGGAAGCAACCTGTATTTCTTATTACAATAAGGCAGAACGCAGGATCCGCTTTGATGTAGACAATCTGAAAGATACCGGACAGGCCAAAAATGCAGCTCTGGAGATCCAGGTTGTCACGAAAGTGACGGATCCGGAGGTTCTGCTTGGCGGTCAGGAAAAGACTTTCCGCAATGGTCTGCGTGTAAAAGGGGAAGACGGAGAGGTCATAACCGATTCGACGGCAGATATTTCGGTTACGGCCACGACACTGACGAAAAAAAGAAGCACGATTGAAAGCGGAAAAGTACCGTTTACGATCGAGGTTAATCCACTGGGAACGGATCTGGTAAAAGGCTCGGATAAGATCACACTGGTCGATGAACTGAAAAGTCCGCTTCATTTTGACCCGGACAGTCTGGTGATCGAGGATGCAAAAGGAAATCAACTGGCGGGGATTTCTCCAAAGATTGAGACAACAGACGAGGGCGAAAAGATGCTTTTGACCATTCCGGATGATCAGAAGCTTACGATCCGTTATCAGACTGCGATCGCTGCACCGCCGGAAAGTGAATTTACCATAAATAACTGCGCTTACTGGTTTGGCTACAGTAAAGATGTGGCAAAAGTCGAAGAATCCGGTGTGAAATACAGCATAGAATCGCTGGCAGAAACGACTACGAAACCGGCTTTGCGCGTCAGAAAATTAGACCAGGAAGATACATCGAAAGTACTTCGCGGGGCAGAATTTACGCTGCGGGAAGTAACTTATGATGCAGATGCTGATAACTGGAAAGAAGCAGATGGAAGTTCTGATATTAAGAAGACAACAGGAAGTGACGGTATTGCCGTTTTCGGCAAGGATGAGACTTTAAAATATAATACAGTCTATCGTCTGCAGGAAACAAAGGCACCGGATGGATACATACAGGATACATCTGTAAAATATATTGCGATCGGCAAGAAAACAGGAGAAGCGGGAAGTGAGACATTTCCGGCAGAACTGAAAAAATGGCAGCAAAAAGGAGTCAGTGTTTATTATCTGGGTGCAACCTATACCTGTACGGTGTACAACCGCAAAGGCAGTCTGCGTATCGAGAAAACATTCCAGAATGTCAATGGAGAAGAGGTTACCGGAGTGCAGATCGCAGATGGAACCTATGCGTTTGGGCTGTATGCAGAAGAAGGGGATACCTTTGATTATTCCACAGAGAGACCGCTTCAGATACTGAAGATCACAGTACAAAATGGAAACATCCGTTATCAGAACGGAGATACTTCCACAGAAAAACCGGAATTTACCGGACTGGCGACAGGAACCTCCTATCGGGTATACGAACTGGATGCTTCCGGCAGGGCTATTACGGAAAGCGGCAGTAAATACACGGCAGAAAACGGGCAGAAGTTCCAGGTGACTTATGGAAAGATAAAAGCGACCATTTCACCGGATGGAACAGCGGAAGCGATCCGGATCACCAACAAACAGAAAAATGATATTCCGCTGACCGGTGTGACAGCAGAAAACAGGAAACTTTATTTTCTGATGCTGGCCGGTGTGGCAGCCATCCTTTGTTTCAGGCTGAACAAACGGATACGAAGGAGTGCATATGCCGAAAATGAAGAATAAAAAACTGATCAAAGGTTATGGAAAACTGGCGCTGAGGGTGATCCTGTTTCTGCTGCTCGTATTTGTGTTTTTTACAAAAGTTCTGTTTTTTGCCAGAGTGGAAGGGATGCAGATGTTTCCATCCTTAAAAGACGGGGATCTCGCTCTTGGTTATGCACTGGCGAAAGACTATCGACCGGGTGATGTGGTCGTGTATGAAGCAGACGGAAAACAATGTTTTGGACGAATCCTGACACTGGCAGGAAATGAAGTGGACATTGACGGAAGCGGTGATGTGAAAGTCAATGGAATATCAGAAAGTGGTGAGATCCTTTATCCGGCATATGACAAAGGAACGCTCACCTATCCCTGCCAGGTCGGGCAGGGAAGCGTTTTTATACTGGGAGATTACCGGACAGAGAGCAGGGACAGCAGAACTTACGGGCCGGTTTTAGTAACCAGGATCAAAGGTAAGGTTCTGACAATCTTACGGCGACGTGGATTGTAGAAATAGAAAGAACAGGGAAACCATCAAAAATAAAAAGAACAGGAAATACAAAAGTTACAGGAGGAAAAGCAACATGAAAAAAAGAATCTTAGCATTTATGATGGCAGCAGCCATGGTATTTGGAAGCAGCACAGCAGTTATGGCAGCTGATCCGACAGAGACAGCTAAGGTAACGATGACCAAAAAATATCAGGTAAACGGTGCAGATGGTGCACAAAGTCCGGCAGAGACATTCCAGTTTGCGGATGCGACTCTGGCATTTGTTGCCGGTACAAAATACAATGATGCAAATGCGGTTGACACAGAGAAAGCGGTAGAAAACAGCATGGGCATCCCGGCAGATGTCAGGACGATTACTATTACAGGACCTTCTTACAGCGAGGGAGATACAACAAGAGACAAAAATATTACAACAGCAGTAATTACAGCAGCAAAGTATGACAGCGTAGGAAGCTATATTTATACCTTCCAGGAGACAGCAGGAAATACAGCAGGTGTTACCTATGACAATAATCAATACAAACTGTATGTCAATGTGGTAAATGGCGATACCGCAGGAACTTATAAGATAGGCGGAGCTTATGTGAAGAATCCGGCAGGAGATAAGGTACAGGAAATCGTCAACACTTACCAGTCCGGTAACCTGAAGATCACAAAAACAGTAACGGGTAACATGGGGGACAAAAACAAAGTCTTTGAGGTAAAGGTTACACTGACGGTTGCAGATGGAAAAACGGTAAATGCACCGGTTACGATCACAACTACGGATGCAGCTTTAACTAATCCAGCCACAATCGCTGCAGGAGAGTGGAGCGGAAACAAGGCAGAAGTAACACTGCATGTAAAAGATGGCACAACGGTTGAGCTGAAAAACCTGCCAGTTGGAGTGTCTTATGCAGTAAAGGAGGAGGCTTATAGCGACTACACAACTTCTTATACACAGAACGGAAATGGAATAACAGGAGCACCGGCAAGTACTGCTGTTCGTGAAAATGCAATCGATACCGTTACGATCACCAACCACAAGGATACTGCCATAGATACTGGTGTGATCGTTTCCAATCTGCCATACATCCTGATCCTTGCAGCAGTGGCAGGCGGTCTTGTACTTTTTGCAGCAGGCAAGAAACACCGCGCAGATGAGGACTGATCCGGAAAATGGCAGAAAAAGTGCTACGGCTTCTGAACCGGACTCTGGATGCGGTCATTCTGATCGTGCTTCTGCTGGCAGGTCTGTACAGTGCGTATTCTATCTGGGATAACAGTCAGATCTACCAGCAGTCCATGGATCTGCAGGTGAAATTAAGAGATCTGAAGCCGCAGGAGGACAAGCCGTCTTTTGCGGAACTTTTACAGATCAATCCGGATGTTGTGGCCTGGGTGACGCTGGAAGGCACACAGATCGATCATCCGATCGTTCAGGGAGAGGTAGATTTTATTCATCCATTTTTAAGTCTGGAAAGCGAAGAAACTGTTGCATATCGAATGGTTGAAGAGCTTGGAGAAAAATTTTCAATTGACGAAAAAGAAATACGTGCAGCGGTTCATGATGCATGGGAGGAACTTGCAGCCTGTCGCAATGATATGCGAAAAAAAGGAGAAGAAACGATACAGTTCTTAAAGGAAACAGGAAACAGAGGAATTGTACTTGCAGGTCGTCCATACCACATTGACCCGGAGGTTAATCATGGTATTCCGGAACTGATCAATTCTTATAATATGGCTGTTTTAACAGAGGACTCTATTTCACATTTGAATCCAGTAGAACGACCATTAAATGTAATGGATCAGTGGATGTATCATTCTCGTTTATATGCAGCTGCAAACTATGTAAAAACGGTAGATAATCTGGATTTGATCCAGCTTAATTCATTCGGTTGTGGATTGGATGCAGTAACAACAGATCAAGTTGCAGAAATTTTAACAAATTCAGATAAAATTTATACTTCATTAAAAATTGATGAAGTAAACAACTTAGGTGCTGCAAGAATCCGTATTCGTTCTCTACTTGCTGCAATTCGTGTTCGCGAACAGAGAAATACAAAACGCGACATTAAGCCGGCATCGATCGATAAAGTTTCATTTACAAAAGAAATGCGGGCAACATATACAATCCTTTGTCCTCAGATGTCTCCGATTCATTTTGAGATTGTTGAGCCTGCATTTAAAGCAGCAGGTTATAAATTGGAAGTGCTTCCAAATGATAATAAACAGGCTGTAGATGTTGGATTGAAATATGTAAATAATGATGCATGTTATCCATCACTTATGGTAGTAGGACAAATTATGGATGCTATTTTATCTGGAAAATATGATACCGATCATCTTGCAGTGATCATAAGTCAGACAGGTGGTGGATGTCGAGCTTCCAACTATATTGGATTTATCCGTCGTGCCTTAAAAAAAGCCGGATATGCACATATTCCAGTTATTTCTATCAACTTAAGCGGACTGGAGGCAAATCCTGGATTTAAGATTACTCCTTCTCTTGCTCTTCGTGGAATTTATGGAGCTGTATTTGGTGATATTTTCATGAAATGTGTATATCGCATGCGTCCTTATGAAGCTGTGCCAGGCACAACAGAGGCAATACATAAAAAATGGGCAGAAGTTTGTAAGAAATTTGTCTCAGAAGGATATCCTTCAAGAAGAAAATTCAAACAACTTTGCCGCAGTATTATAGAAGATTTTGATAACATTGAAACTTTAGATGTGAAAAAACCTCGCGTAGGAGTTGTTGGCGAGATTCTTGTTAAATTCCTTCCTGCTGCAAATAATCATCTTGTTGAATTACTTGAGGCAGAAGGTGCTGAGGCAGTTGTCCCGGACTTGCTGGATTTCTTACAGTATTGTTTTTATAATCAGAATTTTAAAGCATCACACCTTGGATTTAAGAAATCCAAAGCACGAATTGCAAATATAGGAATTAAAGTATTAGAATGGTTTAGGCTTCCGGCAACCGAAGCGTTTAAAGCAAGTAAGCATTTTAATCCACCGGCTCGTATTGAAGAGTTGGCAAATATGGCATCCGACATCGTATCTATTGGAAATCAAACTGGTGAGGGGTGGTTCTTAACAGGAGAAATGTTAGAACTGATACACAGTGGAGCTGGAAATATCGTTTGTACGCAGCCATTTGCATGTCTTCCAAATCATGTAGTTGGAAAAGGTGTAATTAAAGAACTTCGTAGATTATATCCGCAGTCCAACATTGTTGCGATTGATTATGACCCAGGTGCAAGTGAGGTAAATCAGTTGAACAGAATTAAATTGATGTTATCGACAGCAAATAAAAACTTAGAAAAAGAACAGGCATAAAAGATAGGAAGTTTCCCGAAATATAGTGGAAACTTCCTATTTTTTATTTCAATATTTAGAATTTGCGAAGCTCATCATTTTCATCATTTTGAGTGTTTATAATTTTTTTAATAATTGCATAATAGCCGAAATTATCGTTTACCTGAATATATACTCTGTCGTTTAGTTTATGTCCTAAAATTGCTTTTCCAAGAGGAGAATCAATACTGATCAATCCTTGAATTGAACTGCCTCGTACAGAAGTGACAAGTCTGTAGGTCTCTATTTCGTCATCATCTTCCATGTATAATTCTACAGTATTATTAATTCCGACTTCATCATCTTTTGAACTGTCATCGACAATAATGGCCGTTTTCAGCATCCTTTCCAGATAACGAATTCTGCTTTCGTTTTTATTTTTATCTTTTTTAGCAGCATGATACTCAAAATTTTCACTCAAATCGCCATGGGCACGAGCCTCTTTTACTGCTTCAATGGCTTCTTTTCTGACAACTAATTTTCTGTATTCAATTTCTTCCTCTATTTTTTTAACATCGCTTTTAGTTAATTTATCACGCATTTTAGATTCTCTCCTTATTTTTATCCTGCCAAAAGGCGGCTACAGTGTCAGTCACATGATTCAACTGACATAATTGGTACTGTTTCCATTCACGCGGAAATATAGCTTGATATCGATAGTCTAAAAATCTTACATCAAGTAATACAATAACTCCTTTGTCTGATTCTGTACGGATTACACGTCCTGCAGATTGCAATACTTTATTCATTCCCGGATATAAGTAAGCAAAATCAAATCCCGACATTTTTTTTGCATCAAAATATTGTTTCAATAATTCTCTTTCATTACATACCTGGGGCAGTCCGGTTCCAACAATAATTGCTCCGATTAAGCGATCTTCAGCTAGATCAATTCCCTCCGAAAAAATTCCTCCCATCACACAAAAACCAATTAAGGTTCTATCGTTCTGGCTTTCAAAACAATTCAAAAACTCTTCACGTTCAATTTCATTCATATACTGTGATTGAAGAATGCATTCTACAGAATTATTTATCGAAGATGCAGGAAGATTAACAAACTGTTCGTAAACCTCTTCTAACATGCGATAAGAAGGGAAAAATACCATGTAATTTCCTTGTTGGACAGATACAATATTTTGAATATATCGTGCGATTTTCTGATACATTTCAGGTCCACGCAATGTATATTTAGTACTCACATCCTCTGCCAATAAGAGAAGTTTATTTTTTTCTGGAAATGTAGATTTTGCATAAATTGCGTAATCATCGGGATTGACACTAAGTAAGTTTTTGTAATAAAAAACAGGTAAAAATGTTGCCGAAAAATAAATTGTACTGTTCCCATATTCTAAAAAGCGTTGTAGATTCGCTGCCGGATTTACACAAAATAATTTTAATTTAAAACGACCGTCTGGTTCCATTTCCGTATAGATTAAATAATTTTCATCCAAAATATCATGGATATTAATGAATGAACGAATCTGAAAATAAAAATCAAGAAGTGCATCTTTTTTTTCAGGAGAAGGCTGTTCATCAAAATAGTTTTCTATTTCTCCTAGAATATTTAAGCACTTTAAGGCAATGTGTGAAACATTATCTATCACTTGATATGTTTCACATTCACGTTTTAATGCCAAGAGTTGTTTATTACATTCATCCAGACGTTTTGCAAGTTTCGGGGCGTCACTTCGGAATAATTTTTTCATAGATAAAAAATCTTCTTTGTAAAGTGTAGCACTATACATCTCCCGACCGCGCTCAACAAGGTTATGTGCTTCGTCAATTAAGAACAAATACTCTCCTGTTCCACCTTCTGAGAAAAAACGTTTTAAATGAGCGTCTGGATCAAACACATAATTATAGTCACAAATAATTGCATCCATCCATTCACTGACATCAAGTGACATCTCAAATGGACATACATGGTATTTTCTTGCCTGTTCTTCTATAACTTCTCTCGTACATTCATCTCTTGTACTGATTAATTCAAATACAGCATCATTTACACGGTCAAAATGTCCTTTTGCATAAGGACATTCGTCAGGATTACAAATTGTTTCTTCGCATAAACAAATTTTTTCTTTTGCAGTAATTGTGACAGATTTCCATCTTAATCCGTTCTTGCGAAGTATATAAAAAGCTTGCTCCGCTACGGTTTTTGTGATTGTTTTTGCTGTCAGATAAAATATTTTTTCTCCCAGTCCTTCGCCTATTGCACGAATAGCTGGGAAAATTGTAGCCATAGTTTTTCCGATTCCGGTTGGGGCCTGGATAAACAAATTTTTTTTGCGAAGTATCGTACGATATACAGAAGATACCACTTCACGTTGTCCTTCTCTATATGAAAATGGAAATTCTGTTTTTTGAATTGTACGATTACGTTCTTTTTTCCATTGAATTTGAAATTTTGCCCATTTTTCATATGCGTGAATTAATTCGTTAAACCATTTTTCAAGATCATCAAACAAAAAATTTTGCTTAAAACGTTTTATTTCTTCTGTTTCCAAGTGACAATATGTCATTTGCACATCAATATTCGTCAAATGTTGTTGTGTGGCATAGATATAGGCGTAACACTTTGCCTGAGCAAGGTGGACGCCTATCGGTTCTGTTATATGAGATAAATCGCGTATAGTTCCTTTTATTTCGTCTATGCAGATTCCAGAATCATTTTCAATAATACCATCTGCCCTTCCTTCAATCAAAAGTAAAAAGTCTGTACAAACAACTTCTGTTTTTAATGCTACTTCGGCATGATAATCTGCTCCCATTCTGCGTTGAATTTTCCGATGCAATCTGCTCCCTTGCAACATTGCATCCCTCTCCAGACTGCCAGATGTCCGATTGTCTATATCACCCGTCCGCAATATGAATTCTACTAGATTGCGGACGGAAATCTTTATGATAGGTTCTTCCATTATAATTATCTACTCTTCTGCTTTTTCTGTTCTTGCAATCTCTGAAATTGTTTTTGTGAGTCCTGCAATTCCTTGTAAATCTGATGGAATAATAATTTTTGTGGATTTACCGTCTGCTGCTTTTGCAAATGCCTCCAGACTCTTTAATGTTAAAACGGTATCATCAGCTCCGGCTGCCTTGATAAATTCAATACCTTCTGCTGTAGCTTTTTGTACAGAGCGAATTGCTTCGGCCTGACCTTCTGCCTCTTTGATCCGTTTCTGCTTTTCTGCCTCAGCTTTTAAGATTGCAGCTTGTTTTGCAGCTTCTGCCTCCAGAATAACAGATTCTTTTTCACCTTCTGCAACAAGAATTGTAGATTTCTTTTCACCTTCAGCACGCAGGATGGCTTCTCTTCGTTCACGCTCCGCTTTCATTTGTTTTTCCATAGCATCCTGAATAGCTTTAGGAGGCATGATATTCTTTAATTCTACTCTGTTTACTTTAATTCCCCATTCATCCGTAGCAATATCAAGTATTGTACGCATTTTTGTATTGATTGTCTCACGGGATGTTAAGGTTTCATCTAATTCTAAATCTCCAATAATGTTACGCAAGGTTGTAGCAGTCAAGTTCTCGATTGCCGCGATTGGATTCTCTACTCCGTATGCGTATTTTTTAGGATCTGTAATTTGGAAAAAGACAACCGTATCAATCTGCATTGTTACATTATCTTTCGTAATAACCGCTTGCGGTTCAAAATCAACAACTTGCTCTTTTAAAGAAACTCTCCTTGCTACTCGATCTAAAATTGGCATTTTGAAATGAATACCCACACTCCATGTTTCTTTATATCCACCAAGACGCTCAAGAACGTAGGCATGAGCCTGGGGAACAATCTTGACACATGAAATAAGTACGAAAAGTACAATAATTAAAATGATGATAAGTACTAAAAATCCAAACATTTTTATCCCTCCTGATATTTTTCAACAATTAATTTTACACCTGAAATTTCAACCACTTTTGCAAAATCTCCCGGATTTAAAATTTCTCCGGTATTTTTTGTGCGTGCGGTCCATTCTAAACCATTAACGACAGCTGCACCCGTTTCTTCTAAATTATCTACTTTTTTTGTGATTTTAACCACTTTTCCAATTATTTGTTCATAATTGGTTTTTTCATGATGACAATTTATGTATTTCATAGCAAATGGTCTTGTAAATAATAATAAGATAAAGGATACAATTAAAAAGGATATAATCTGACACCATAAATTTAAACCTGCCAGACATATAATTAACGCTACTAAAGTTCCTCCTGCCATCCAGATCGTTGTAAGTCCGACAGTAATAATCTCAATGATTAAAAATACAATCAACAATCCAAGCCATATAAAAATCTCTTCTTTCATTTTACTCCCTTCTCTCTTATTCTGGTATATTGATCATAAGTATCATATTAATGATATCTTATTCTGTTAGTTCTAATTATACAATACTTTTATTATAAATACATCGATTTTTCTTTTTCTCTACATTGTAGGGAAATTTTTTTGAATGGATTTGTACATTTTTACGAATAGTAAAATAATTCAATTGACTTTTATTGTTAAATATGCTAAAATAAACAAGTGTTGTTCAAAGATAAGAACAAACATACTACTATTTTTTAAATTTTTATGGAGGGTCAGGCAATGACAGGTACAGTAAAATGGTTTAATAACCAAAAAGGGTACGGATTCATCTCAGATGCTGAAGGAAATGACGTATTCGTTCACTATTCAGGATTAGTTATGGATGGGTTCAAATCTTTAGAAGAAGGTCAGGCTGTTGAATTTGATGTAACAGAAGGCGCTAAAGGACCACAGGCTACAAACGTAGTAAAACTTTAATCAGATTTTTTTATGTACCTTTTAATTATATAAATTTATGACGAGATTTAATATTTATAATTTTTAAAAGCAAATAACAAAATGAGATTAATAAAAGAGCATCTTTCACGATGCTCTTTTTTGGTTCGACTTGATTAACATAACGGATATTTATCGGTCAGTTTGGCAACCATTGCTTTTGCTTTTTCTACATTATCTTCGCTTTCTACTACAAGTGCAATAATTTCAGCAATCTTATCCATATCTTCTTCCAACATACCACGAGTTGTAACAGCCGGTGTTCCCAGTCTCACGCCACTTGTAACAAATGGTGAGCGAGGATCGTTAGGAATTGTATTTTTATTTGCTGTAATATGTGCATCATCCAAACGTTTTTCAAGTTCTTTTCCACTGATTTCTGTTTCAGATAAATCAATCAGCATTAAATGATTATCGGTACCGCCGGAAACAATCTTTATACCACGTTTCATTAAGCCTTCACTTAAAGCCTGTGCATTTTTAACAACCTGCTCCATATATTCTTTATATTCCGGTTTAAGTGCTTCTTCAAAACAAACTGCTTTTGCAGCAATAACATGCATTAACGGACCACCTTGAATACCAGGGAAGACAGCTTTATTGAAATTAAATTTTTTATTCATTTCTTCGCTGCACATAATCATACCTCCGCGAGGTCCACGAAGAGTCTTATGTGTTGTTGTGGTGGTAACATGTGCATAAGGAATCGGACTTGGATGTAATCCGGCTGCTACAAGTCCTGCAATATGTGCAATGTCAACCATTAAATAAGCCCCTACTTCATCGGCAATTTCACGAAAACGCTTAAAATCAATAGTTCTTGCATAAGCACTTGCTCCTGCTACGATTAATTTTGGCTTATGTTCTTTGGCGATTCGTAACACTTCATCATAATCAATAAATCCATCTTCATCTACGCCATAGTGAGCAACATCGAAGTATTTGCCGGACAGATTTACAGGTGAGCCATGTGTTAAATGTCCGCCATGATCAAGGTTCATGCCCATAATCTTATCTCCAGGTTCAAGCATAGCAAACATAACTGCCATGTTAGCCTGTGCACCAGAATGTGGTTGTACATTTACATACTCACAACCAAATAACTTTTTAGCACGTTCTCTGGCAAGATCTTCTACAACATCTACGCACTGACATCCGCCATAATATCTTTTTCCAGGATATCCTTCAGCATATTTGTTTGTGAGGGGGCTTCCCATTGCAGCCATCACTGCTTTGCTTACCCAGTTTTCAGATGCAATTAATTCGATATGTGAGTTTTGACGATTCATCTCGTCTTTGATTGCATTTGCAATCTCAGGATCTGTTTTTACTATTTCTTCAAAATCATACATAGTAGTTTCCCTCCATCTCTTCTTTTGTTCCCCATTGGAAACAAGTATAGCATATATTATCTAAAAGTCAAATAATGACAACTGATTACTTTGCGGTAAATCTCCAAATAATCCAAGGTCTGACATAAGATCAATAACAGTTTTACTAACCTTTGTTCTTTGTCTGAAATCATCTAACGACAGATATTTTCCATCTTTTGCAGCAAGTTCTACCGCTTCTGCTGCTTTATCACCCATTCCGTCAATACTTGCAAAAGATGGCATCAGCTTTCCGTCGATAATCTGAAAATCTTTTGCTTTTGCACGATATAGATCAATAGGCATAAATTCCAGTCCGCGGGCATACATTTCCTGAACCAGCTTCATATCTTTTAAAGTATCCTGTTCTTTATTTGTGAGACTATCGGCTCTTTTTCTGTAATCATTCATATAATAATTTAACTTTTCTTTGCCCTGGCACATAAGTTCATAAGAAAATGCATCGGCACGAATACTAAAATAAGCACCATAATAAGCGAGCGGATAATTAATTTTACAATATGCGATTCGATAAGCCATCATAACATAGGCAGCAGCATGTGCTTTTGGGAACATATAGCTAATCTTCTTGCAAGAATCAATATACCAGTCCGGTACATCTTTTTCCTTCATTGCAGTTTCCCATTCAGGCTTTAACCCCTTACCTTTTCGTACGCTCTCCATAATTGTAAAAGAAAGCGCACTATCTACTCCCTGATTGATCAAGTAAATCATAATATCATCACGAGTACAGATTGCAGTAGAAATCGTTGCCTTTCCTTGCTTGATTAATTCCTGCGCATTTCCAAGCCATACATTGGTTCCGTGAGACAGACCGGAAATTCGGATTAAATCAGATAATGACTGTGGGTTTGCATCTTGTACCATCTGAATAACGAAATCTGTTCCAAACTCCGGGATTCCAAGACTTCCAAGCGGACAGCCACTGATATCTTCAGGTTTAATACCAAGTGCACTTGTATTATGGAACAACGAAATAACATCTTTATCATCCAGAGGGATTTTTGTTGCTACAAAAGGATTTTCTTCATTGTATTCATTTTCCAGAGCATCGGATGTAATATAATCCTCCAGCATACGGATCATGGTCGGATCATCATGACCGAGAATATCTAGTTTTAACAAGTTATGATCAATCGAATGATAATCAAAATGTGTTGTTATGATGTCTACAGTCATATCGTTTGCCGGATGCTGAACAGGTGTAAATTCATTAATGTTGTGTCCATGAGGAAGTACAACAATTCCTCCCGGATGCTGTCCGGTGCTTCGTCGGATACCTGTACATCCCTGACTGATCCGCTCTATTTCGCAACGTCGTTTACGCATACCACGTTCTTCGTAATAGTTTTTTACATAACCGTAAGCTGTTTTATCTGCCAGCGTACCGATTGTTCCGGCTTTAAAGGTATGCCCCTCTCCAAAAATAACTTCGGTATATTTATGAGCTTTAGACTGATACTCACCGGAAAAGTTCAAGTCAATATCTGGTTCTTTGTCACCTTTAAAACCAAGAAAGGTTTCAAAAGGAATGTCAAAGCCTTGTTTTATTAGTTTCTCACCGCATACCGGACAGTTCTTATCCGGCATGTCGAATCCACATCCTCCAGCATATGATTTTACTTCTTCAGAATCAAAATCACTATAATGACAATGTGCACAATAATAATGCGGAGATAATGGATTAACTTCTGTGATTCCGGCCATAGTAGCTACAAATGAAGAACCTACGGATCCTCGTGATCCAACAAGGTATCCATCCGCATTTGATTTCCATACTAACTTTTGCGCAATGATGTACATAACGGAATATCCATTAGAAATGATAGAATTTAATTCTTTCTCTAATCGTTTGGATACTGCTTCTGGTAAATCCTTACCATAGATTTCGTGTGCACGGTTATAACAAATATCACGCAGATTCTGTTCGGAATTTTCGATGACCGGTGGACATTTGTTAGGATTTACCGGGGATATTTTTTCTATCATATTTGCTATTTTACAAGGATTTTCAATTACAACCTCATGAGCCTTTGCAGAACCTAAATATTCAAATTCTGCCAGCATTTCTTCGGTTGTACGAAGAAATAAAGGTGGTTGGTCATCTGCATCACTGAAGCCTTTTCCCGCCATGATGATACGGCGGTACACTTCATCTTCCGGGTCAAGAAAATGCACATCACAAGTCGCAACAACAGGTTTTTTAAATTTTTCTCCAAGTTGTACAATCTGTCGGTTTATTTCCATCAAATCTTCCAGGGTGTTGATATTTGAGTACTTATCACTTGCAAGCATGAATTTATCATTTCCAAGTGGCTGGATTTCATAATAGTCATAAAATTCTGCCAGTCTGGCAACTACTTGTGGTGATTTTCCATTTAATATTGCCTGATATAATTCACCTGCCTCACAGGCACTTCCTATAACGAGTCCCTCACGATATTGGTTCAACAAACTTTTTGGAATGCGTGGACGTCGTGCATAATAAGTTAGATGAGATTCTGATATCAATTGATATAGATTGTATCTCCCAATATCATTTTTTGCCAGAATGATGATATGATGTGTTGGAAGCTTTCGAATCGAATTTGGATTCATATCACCGAATTGGTTAATTCCTTTTAATGTCGTTATATTGCGCTCCTTCAACATTTCAACAAACTTTACAAAGATTTCTGCAGTTGCGCCTGCATCATCTACTGCTCGATGATGATTTTCTAAAGAAATTCCAAGTGCCTTTGCCACAATATTCAATTTATATTTTGATAAAGTTGGAAGGAGCACTCTGGCAAGAGCCACAGTATCTACAGATATAAACCTTGGTTCAATATCCTGATAACGGCAGTTTTGTTCAATGAATCCAACATCAAAGCTTGCATTGTGGGCAACAAGTACTGCGTCTTTTGCAAATTCCAGAAATTGTGGGAGAATCACTTCAATATTTGGATACTCCATAACCATATCATCTGTAATACTTGTTAGTTTAGTGATTTCAAAAGGAATTGGTCTTTCAGGGTTTACAAAAGTACTGAATTTATCAACAATTTTGCCATTGACAACCTTTACAGCTCCAATCTCGATGATCTTATCTTTTATGGCACTAAATCCTGTGGTTTCAATATCAAACACAACATAAATATCATCCAGTGTTTCATCTCCTGCTCCAACAGCAATTTCTGTCAGATCATCTACAACATAGCCTTCTACACCATACAGTATTTTAAATGGATCATCTTTATCCAATCGTTCTATAAAGTGATTTGCATCAGGGAAAGCTTGTGCAATACCGTGATCTGTAATGGCAATTGCAGCATGTCCCCAATCGTGGGCACGACGGACAATATCCTGTGTTTCGGATACCCCATCCATATCACTCATTTTTGTATGGCAATGCAATTCTACACGCTTCACGGGACTTAGATCTTCTCTTTTCGTTGTAAAATCACCGATTTTTTTAATGCCGGTAACCGAACCGATAGATAATTCGCCATCATAACGATCAATTGTTGTTACACCTTTGATTTTTATATATGACCCCTTTTTTAAATCTCCAAGCAAATCAGGAAGTTGATCGTTACGAATAAACATTTTTACCATAATAGTATCAGTAAAATCTGTTACAGCAAACATCAAAATAGATTTTTCATTTCGGATTTCACGAGTTTCAAAAGTAATAATCTTTCCATGAAATGTAATTTCACCCATTTCTGTCTCGACGACATCCAATCGGATTGGTTCATCCTCAAAATCTTTACCATAGATAAGATTAGGATCATTCCCTTGTTTTAATGGGCGTATATAACCTTTCTTAAAATCAGATTTAAAACTTTTACGTTCACTACTATCATTCCCATTGTCCTTTGGTTTCTTATCAACAACAGCCTTTTGAGAAACCGGTGTGATTTTCTTTTCAGGACTGGATTCACCAGGTCCTTTTTCCTTCTCATCTCCATGAAGTTTACGGTTTCTTGCAAAAATAGCATCTATTTCCCTCTGAATACGCTGTTCATCATATTCCAGGTTTTTATCTTCTTTTTCTTTTTCCCGATATTCTATACGAATATCGGTCGGGATATGAAAACGTTGATTAAAAATCTCATCTAGTAACGATACGATTTCCTCTTTTCGCCCTTCTGAAACAATTGTATTTAATAATTCAAGACGCATGATTGAATTTGCTTCAAAGCTAATTTCTGCCTGTTCAAACATGCTTGCGGCAAGCACACTGATTTCTTTTAATTCTAATAAAATACTGTCATGATATTCAACCATTAGTGCTTCTGGCGTATATTGTTCGGAAAGCTGATAATCCTCTTCAATTTTGATCGCTACAGAGGTCTTACCAAACAGCTGCTTTTTAATGTGTTCTTCCATTCGTTTAATATAACGTTTTTGAATTAGATGCAGACTGAATAGATGGATATTTAAAAATTCCCTTGAAGAATTTGTTGTGATTTTTTTAATCTGCACATCTGCAAATAATTCTTGTATATCTTTTTCGACTTTTAATGTTGGAAATACCTCAAAAAATCTTTTGGCATTACTTACTTGTTCCAATTGTCTAACTCCCATCGAAGTGTATTCAAAAGTTCTGTTTCAGGAACTTTCTTTATAATTTCGCCTTTTTTGATCAACAAACCTTCTCCAATACCACCGGCAATGCCAAGATCAGCTTCTTTTGCTTCTCCTGGTCCGTTTACAACACATCCCATAACTGCAACTTTAATATCAAGTGGATATTCAGAGACCATTGTTTCAACTTGATTTGCCAATTCAATCAAGTTGATTTTTGTACGTCCGCAGGTTGGACAAGATACAACTTCAATTCCGCCTTTACGAAGTCCTAGGGTACGAAGAACTAATTTTGCAGTTTTAATTTCTTCTACAGGATCTCCAGTCAATGAAACACGAATTGTATTTCCGATGCCTTCGTGTAATATAATGCCAAGTCCTACAGAAGATTTGATATTTCCTGAATAAAGTGTTCCTGCTTCAGTAATTCCAACATGTAAAGGGTATGGGCATTGACTGGCAATTAATTCATGTGCTTTAACACACATCAACACGTCTGAAGATTTAATACTGACAACAAGATTATCATAGCCCATATCTTCTATCATTTTCACTTTATCCAAAGCACTTTCAACAATTCCTTCTGCTGTAACACCGCCATATTTCTCTATTAATTGCTTTTCAAGTGAGCCACTGTTTACACCCACACGAATTGGCACATTATATTCTTTTGCTTTATCGACAACAGCTTGTACACGGTCTTTTGATCCAATATTTCCAGGATTGATTCGTATTTTATCTGCACCATTTTCAATGGCTGCAATTGCCATACGATAATCAAAATGGATATCCGCTACAAGTGGAATATGAATTTGTTTTTTTATTTCCTTGATAGCCGCTGCCGCTTCTAATGTTGGAACCGTACATCGAATAATCTCACATCCTGCTTTTTCCAGACGTAAAATCTGTGCTACGGTTGCTTCTACATCTTCAGTAGGTGTATTAGTCATAGACTGAATTGCGATTGGGTGATTTCCACCGATTATTACATCTCCAATTTTAATTTCCTTTGTCTTTTCTCTTAACATAGTTCCTCCTTTTTGAAATATCACTCGTTTTATTTCCTGATAGAAAAAACAGGGACGTTTCATATTCATCCCTGTTTATCTTTACTCTTTTTCAAATATTAACTGGCTGCCATATTCCCGGTCTGTCAGTGTCAGTTGATTCTGTTCCATATTGTAATCATATGTTCCATCTAACCGATCCAACGCCTGAGTAATCACATCCTCTGATATGCCTTCTGAATCTGCTGCCTTTTTTACAGCATCTGTATTGAGATGTAAACTAAAAGTTTTAGTTTTAGAATCAATATCATAATCCATAGAAACTGCAATTTGATTGCCATCAAATTCATCCGGCCATTTTATAATTGCTGTGTTATTCCCTTTGATTGTCATAATTAGATCACTGTCTTCGTAATCCCATGTTCCTTCCAATGGATTCATTGTGAACATGCGAATCAGGAAAAACACTGCAATCAAAATAATCACAACAGATGTGACAGACATTACACTTCGCCAAATAATACTTCTTGTATGATCATCATTTCTTGCGAGCATGTTCTCTTCTCCTCTAATTTGTTCTTCTTTAATTATACGGATTCTCGTATTTTATGTCAATCTAATTTCATTAAGCAAATATTGTTCCTAGAACGGTATAGGACAATACAGTCATAATAACTGTTGCAATTACAAGACCAAGAACAATGGCAGGAAAAGCCTTTCTAAAACGAATTCCCAATAATGCAGCAATCAAAGATCCTGTCCACGCTCCTGTTCCCGGAAGTGGAATGCCTACAAATGCTACTAGTCCCCAAAATTCATATTTTTCAATATTGGCACTCTGGCTCATCGCTTTATGTTCCAGTTTTTCAACTAAAGGTTTTAGTTTCTTTGTTCCTTTCATCCAATCAAAAATCTTTGTGATCAATAACAAAATGAATGGTATTGGAACCAGATTCCCAATAAAACAAATAGGAATAGCCTGCCACATAGGTACATCTAAAAGTGCCGGTCCTGCTGCAAGGAGTCCGCCTCTAAGTTCAAGAATTGGCACCATTGAAATCAAAAAAATGATGAATTCTTTCCCAACTTTTCCGCTAAGCCCTGCAATTAATCCATTTATTAATGCTTCTTTCATCTACTATCTTCCTCCATGTTCGGCAATATATTGTCTTAAGAAAGAAAAGAAAGTTTCCATCTCTTCTTTTGTACCAATTGTCACACGCAAATACTGTTCAATTCTCTCGCTTCCCCAGTATCTGACGTAAATGTTGGCTTTTTTCAAAGCTGTAAAGAGTTGCTCTGCATCCAGCTTTGGATGAGTTACAAAAATAAAATTGGCTTGAGATTCTGGATATTCAAATCCTAACTCTTTAAACTGCTCTTTGGCCCATTCTCTTGTTTCAACAATTTTATTTACAGTTTCTTTGAAATAAGTTTCATCTTTTACTGCTTCTGCTCCGCAAACAAGAGAAGTCTGGTTCATTGTATAAGAATTAAACGAATATTTCACATCATTTAAATATTTAATCAAAGTTGGGTTACTGATGGCATACCCGATTCTCATACCAGCCATCGAGCGAGATTTTGAAAATGTCTGAACAACGATCAAATTATCATATTTTGAGATTAATTCCAATGCAGACTTTCCGGCAAAATCAATGTATGCTTCGTCTACAATTACGATAACATCCTGATTATGTCTGATGATATCTTCTACAAAATCCAGATTTTCATAAATTGCTGTAGGTGCATTTGGATTTGGGAAAATAACACCCCCGTTTTCTTTATAATAATCTTCTTTGCAAATATGAAAATCAGCATCTAATTTCTGACATTCATATGGAATACGATATAAATCAGCCCATACTTTATAAAAAGAATAGGTAATATCCGGAAAAAGAATTGGCTTATCTGAATTGAAAAAAGTCAGAAAACACATGGATAATACATCATCTGAGCCAACTCCTACAAATACCTGATCTTTATCCACTTTGTATCGATCGGCCAGACATTGTGTAAGTAATTTGGCTGTCGGATCCGGATATAAGCGAAGTCGATCTAAATCCATTGACTGAAGTGCCTGTTCAACTCCTGGTGCCGGTGCATAAGGATTTTCATTTGTATTTAATTTAATTACTTTATTTTGTGGCTGTTCGCCTGGAATATAAGGCTCTACCTGGCGAATATTATTTCGTATATTTTCATTTAATCCCATGATTCCTTCCCTTTCCTATAGATTATATTGTTTAGCGAGTTTGGCAAATTCAGGCAATGAATTTACGATTGTCTCGTAGGATACACAATAAGCCATTCTTACATATCCAGGACATGCGAAAGAAGACCCCGGTACAATCAGTATATTATATTTTTTGGCTTCATTACAAAATTCTTTTTCATCAGCAATCGGAGATTTTACAAATAAATAAAAGGCTCCTTCCGGTTTGATACAATCAAACCCTAGATTTTTTAATCCGTTATATAATGTCTCACGATTACGGTCATAGTAAGAAATATCTGTTTTTTCATTTAAACATGCTTTTACAACTTTTTGTTGTAAAGTTGGAGCATTTACAAAACCAAGAATACGTGTTGCCACATTGACTGCCCCGATTAGCTTTTCGCTGTCAGATGCTTCATCCGGAATTACAAGATAGCCGATGCGTTCTCCTGGAAGAGAAAGAGATTTACTGTATGAATAACCTACAATTGTATTTGCATAGTACTTTGTAAGGTAAGGTACTTCAACTCCGTCATATGCTAATTCACGATATGGCTCATCTGAGATTAAATAAATGTCTGTTCCATATTCTTTCTGTTTTTTCTCTAAAATAGCGGCCATTTTCTGAATTGTTTCCTCTGAATAAACAACACCCGTTGGATTGTTTGGAGTATTTACAATTATGGCCTTTGTTTTTGGAGATATTTTCTGTTCGAATTCATCTAGCTTAGGCTGAAAATTAGTAGTATTAGGAGAAACTTCTACAAGGACACCATCATAATTATCTGTATAACTGCGATATTCACCAAAATATGGAGCAAATGTGATGACCTCATCGCCTGGATTGATCAAGGATTTCAAAATGACATTTAGTCCACCTGCTGCTCCTACGGTCATGGTAATATTCTTGCTACAAAAATGTGTGCCAAAGCGGTCATTTAAAGAATCTGCGATAGCTATTCTAACATCTTCATATCCGGCATTACTGTTTGTATAACCATGTAAAACCACAGGATCTTCCTCGTCTAAAAGTTCTTTGATCGCATATTTAACTGCATCCGGAGCCGGAACATTTGGATTGCCAAGACTAAAATCAAATACATTTTCAGATCCGTATATCTTTGCCAATCGGTTACCTTCTTCAAACATTGCCCGGATTGCAGAACTATTTGCAACCATATTTTCCATTTTTTTTGAAATCATCTTTGTATCCTCCTATTTCTTTGTGACGAATCCTTTTTGTACCATAAATGCAGGCTGATACGATAATTTAGCTTTTCGAAGTCCGGCAGAACCGGCATCGTCTTCTCTATTTATATATGCATAATCTGTACATTCATGCTGAACAAACTGCTGATTGATCATTGGATAAGCACCGTCTACATCTGCAAAAGCCTTTTCGATATGAACAACAAATGTATCTTCACACATCGGCTCCCCAATTGTAAATGCTACAATATTTCCTTCTGCACGAAGAACACCACCTATAAGACCGAGTTCTTTATACAGGCGTAAGGAATTTAATGTTACACACATTTCTGCATTTTTCTCCATATCCTCATCGCATCCATTTTGCGTACGCCATTTTAAAGCCATTTGAAAACATTCTTCCACATTATCATCGTTTAATTGTTCATAGCTCCAGTCTTCATACAGGGATTTGAATTTATTAATATGATTTCTTTTCCCATGTAGTTTCTTCCCTGCAAGAGTCATAAGTTTTTCTGAATCATATACATAATCAGCCTGATCCGGGTCGTATTGTATTTTATATACACCCGGATACCAACATTCCAATTGTGCAAAGTTTTCTTCTGTTACATTATAAAACATAAGTGGAGTATTTTGGGTATCACTATATTGATTTAACCATTCAATTGCTTTATGAACAGAGTCATCATCTCCTGCAGGATAGGCAAAAAGCGCTTTTTCGGAATTGTCCTTGAAAACTAATGCGCCTTCAATAATGGCATACTCTACTTTATAGTGTCTGGACCAAAGATAAACATTTGCAAAAGTACGTTCACAGCTTCGGCTTGGTGATTTTTTTAAATAAGAGTAAATAATTTCTTGGTCTTCTAATTCAGGTCGTTTAAATTGGATTTTATCCATTCAAAAAATCCTTTCTTTTTGTGATAGCCACAAAGTTGTGGCCGGTAGTTGTTTAGTATATTGTCAAGTGCAAAAAGCAGCGGAAATCCCGCTGCTTAAAATGAGCTTATCGGATAAAGTTTGTTTTGATTTTCTCTTCACCCACCGGCATTTCAATACCTGCTTTTTTTCCTGCCTCGAGGCATTTCAAAAGCCATGCCATATTATTACCTAAAGTTCTCATAATCTGAATTCCCTCGGCATCCTGCTGCACTTCATCCGGTGTATTACCATGTACCATTGTCCAATAATTAGATGATACGACCGGCATCTGATGGTATGTAAAATATTTCATGATCACATCCAGTGTAGCAGTTGTTCCGGCTCTACGTGCAGATGTGACAGCCGCAGCTGGTTTGTGCAACATATCTTTTCCGGCACACGAACATAATTTATCCATAAATTCAATAATCTGGCCAGACGGAGATGCCCAATAAACTGGAGAACCAACAACTAATGCATCCGATTTGGCCATCTTCGCTGCTGCTGCTTTTACATTTTCCATGTCAGGATTGCCTGCCTGAAAAATTTCTGTCTCAATGTCCTGTTTCTCAAGCACTTCTGCAACAACTGTCAGCGCTGTATATGTACAGCCTGCTTTTCTTGGACTTCCATTTAATAATAATACTTTCATTCCAGTTCCTTCTTTCTGGTCTTATTTGTTTATTTAAAATAATATTTAATCTTCATTCATTTTTGCAAGTTTTGCAGTCTGGTCTGCTGCAATCAGACTGTCGATGATTTCATCAAGATCTCCATTTAAAATGGAATCTAATTTATGCAAAGTTAATTTGATTCTGTGGTCTGTTACACGTCCTTGTGGGAAGTTATAAGTACGGATCTTCTCAGAACGATCTCCTGTACCCACCTGACTTTTACGCGCTTCTGCCTCAGCATCGTGCTGTTTTGCAAGTTCAAGTTCATAGAGACGGGCACGAAGTACTTTCAATGCTTTATCTTTATTTTTTAACTGTGATTTTTCATCCTGGCATGAAATTACAATTCCTGTCGGGATATGTGTCAGACGTACAGCAGAGTCAGTTGTATTAACGCACTGTCCACCATTACCTGAAGCACGGAACACATCGAATTTACAATCGTTCATATCTAATTCTACATCCACTTCTTCTGCTTCCGGCATGATTGCAACTGTAATAGTAGATGTATGGATACGTCCGCCACTTTCTGTCTCTGGAACACGTTGTACACGGTGAACACCACTTTCGTATTTTAATCTTGAATATGCACCCTGTCCTGAAATCATAAATACACATTCTTTAAATCCACCGATTCCATTCTCGTTAAGTGAGATCATCTCTACTTTCCAACGGCGTCCTTCTGCATAATGTACATACATACGATAAACTTCAGCTGCGAATAAAGCCGCTTCATCTCCACCGGCACCGGCACGGATTTCCACGATAACGTTCTTTTCGTCGTTTGGATCCTTTGGAAGAAGTAAAATCTTCAGCTCTTTTTCCAGTTCTTCAATTCGGTTCTTTGATTCATTCAATTCTTCTTTTGCAAGTTCACGCATCTCTTCATCTGATTCTTCTTCTAACATCATCAGACTGTCTTCTACATTCTGCTTGCACTGTTTATATTCTTTAAATGCTTCAACAATAGGAGCCAGATCGCTTTGCTCTTTCATTAAATTGCGGAAACGAGTTGCATCGTTTGCCACATCCGGTTCCTGAAGTTCTCCCATTACTTCTTCATATCGGATTACAAGATCCTCTAATCTATCAAACATAATTTCCTATATCCTTTCTAACTTCTATCATATCTATAAAGATAATTCACCTCTTCGTATCATACACGCCTAATACAACCCGGTCAAGACCTGCAAGGTCTTTTTTTATCAGGACATCTCTAAATCCGGCATCTTTCATCATATTTGACACGTCTAATCCTTGATCATGTCCAATTTCAAATATCAAATACCCATCCGCTTGTAAATATTTTTCACTTTCAGAAATGATTTTTCGATAGAAATATAATCCGTCTTCCATTCCGTCTAACGCAAGCATCGGATCATGTTCTCTTACTTCTTCTTGAAGTGTTTTAATTACATCACTTCGAATATATGGTGGGTTCGATACGATCATCGAATATTTGTCTGTTATTTTGTCAAACAGATCGCTTTGAAGAAAGTCGACAGACAAATCCAGCGATTTTGCATTTTCTCTTGCCACTTCCAGTGCTTTATCAGAAACATCAACACCGGTTCCTGTAATTTGTTTCTTATTTTTCATGTAATACAAAATACTAAGTAAAATACAGCCTGAACCGGTACACATATCCAATAGATTTACGGGGGACGAGATTTCTTTTAGTTTTTCTAAGGCAGTTTCCACGAGTATTTCAGTATCTTGTCTTGGAATTAATACATGTTCATTTACATGAAATTCCAACCCCATAAACTCTTGAACACCTGTTAAATGTTGAAGTGGAATATGCTCTGCACGTTTTTGAATCAGTTGCAGATATTGTTCTTGTTGCTTTTTGGGTACTGACTGCTGTGAATCAACAAAATAGCGTGCACGGGTAATACCTGTAACATATTCTAATAAATACCATGCATCCAGAGAACTTTCTTGAATGGATGCATTTTTTAGTATGTCAGTTCCTATATTATACAGCTCTTTTAATGTCATCTTTTTTCTCCAATTGTATCTTTCACTGTTATTTTCATCAATTTTACTTTAAATCTATTTTAAAGTTATCTTTCAAATATGCTTTCCAGTCAAAGACAGCTTCTACAGCCTGAATCGCAACCTCGATCATACTGTCATCCGGCTCCTTTGTTGTCAGATTCTGTACCCACATGCCAGGACGACTGAGGAGATTTATAATCGGATTCTCACTATTGCCTGCCAGACGGATGATTTCAAATGAAACACCGGCAATTACCGGCATCAATGCGATTCGAATTACAACACGAAGGACCTGGGATTTTGCAGTAATAAAAAAGCAAAAAATGATACTGACAATCATAACAAAAAACAAAAAGCTTGTTCCACAACGTTTATGTTGCTTGGAACTCTTTCTAACATTATCAACATTTAGTTCCATACCGTGTTCTATACAGTTGATACACTTATGCTCTGCTCCATGATACATAAATGTGCGTTGGATATCTTTCATGTGTGATACGAGTGATATGTACGCAAGGAATATAGCCAGGCGGATAATTCCTTCAATTACTGTCATCATGAAATGTGAGGTAATATAATTTTTCAAAAAATTGCTAAGAAAATATGGGAGAACCATAAAAATTGTAATCGCAAGTACAACTGAAATAACGATTGTCAGATTCATAAAAATCTGGTCCTTTTTTTCTTGTTTGCGAATTTCTTCTGCTGTCATTACTTTTTCATCTGTCTCTTCATCTTCATAAAAAGATGCTGAATAAGTAAGGGTTTTCATTCCTAAGACCAGTGAATCAACAAAACTAAAAACTCCTCGTATAAATGGAATTTTCTTACCTGTTTCCCAGGGAATCACGCTTTTATATTTTTCTACGCTTACTTCAATTTCCTGATTCGGCTTTCGGACAGCAACCGCATATTTATCTCCGTTTCGCATCATAATCCCTTCAAGAACGGCCTGCCCGCCGATATTGGATGATTTCATATCATTTCTCCTGTCTGTTCTGTTGCTGTTACTTATATCTATTAAAATAAACAACACGACTGATAAATTTTGAAAAAGTCAGTCGCTTCTATGGAAGCCGCTGACCATAAGGGCTGTTGTTTACAAAATACTTGCAAACAAATTATTTATAAAATGATAAGAGGCTGAGATATATCTACCTCAGCCTGCATAACAAATTCTTATTTCATACCATATTTCTTGTTGAACTTGTCTACACGTCCGCGAGCCTGTGTAGCTTTCTGCTGACCTGTGTAGAATGGATGACATTTAGAACAAATTTCTACGTGAATGCTTTCGTTTGTAGATCCTGTTACAAATGTATTACCACAGTTGCAAGTTACTGTTGCCTGATGGTATTCTGGATGGATTCCTTCTCTCATGATTTTCACCTCTCTATTTAAAATATAGTTATTTACTCTCTAAACAGCTATCTCAGTATAGCATAACCTTTTTGCTGTTGCAAGTTTTTTTTGTAAGTTTTTAAATAAGTTTTTAAATAAATTTCTGACGGATTACTTTTTGTACTAATTCGGCGTTATTTGCTGTTCTGTCAAATGTATTTAACAGATTGTCCACTGCCTCATCTGCTTTTAATCCATTTAAGGCCTTTCTTATAATATATACGGCATCCTGCTCGTCTTTTGTAAGTAAAAGATCTTCTCGTCTTGTTCCTGATTTTGGAATGTCAATTGCAGGGAATACACGTTTTTCCTGAAGCTTACGATCCAAAACCAATTCCATATTACCAGTTCCTTTAAATTCTTCGTATACAACATCATCCATTTTACTTCCTGTTTCAACCAATGCTGTTGCAAGAATTGTAAGACTACCGCCCTCTCTCATATTTCTGGCAGCACCAAAGAAGCGTTTTGGCATATGCAGGGCAGCAGGGTCAAGACCTCCTGACAGTGTTCTTCCTGATGGCGGTACTGTAAGGTTGTATGCTCTTGCAAGTCGCGTAATACTATCGAGAAGGATCATAACATCTTTTCCGTGTTCTACTAATCGTTTTGCACGTTCAATGACCATTTCAGATACACGTTTATGGTGTTCCGGCAACTCATCAAATGTAGAGTAGATTACTTCAACATTTGGTCCGGCGATTGCTTCACGTATATCTGTTACTTCCTCAGGACGTTCATCAATCAATAAAATTAACAGATGCATATCTGGTTCTGATTTCTGAACAGACAGAGCAACTTCTTTTAATAATGTCGTTTTTCCGGCTTTTGGCGGAGATACAATCATTCCTCTTTGCCCTTTTCCTATTGGAGAAAGGAGGTCAACAATTCGCATTGCAGTACTGCTTGTTGCTTCCTCTAACTGGATTCGTTTATTTGGGAAAATCGGTGTTAAATCTTCAAAATTTGGACGCTTTGCAGCTTCGGCAGGTCGAATTCCATTAATTGTGGAAACGTAAAGCAGGGCACTGAATTTTTCTCCCTGTGTTTTAATTCGTGTGTTTCCGGTTAAAATATCTCCGGTTTTTAAATTGAATCTACGTATTTGGGATGGAGAAACATAGACATCATTTTCACCTGGAAGATAATTTTCGCAGCGAATAAATCCGTAGCCATCCGGAAGTACCTCTAAAATTCCATTGGCGGCTTTTCCACTATCCAGCTGTTCAATGTCGGTTGTTTCTTTTTTCTCCTTTAGTTCTTCTTTGATTTCCTCTTTTGCCTCTGTGTTTGCAGCCTCTTGTTTATCCGCAACATCCTGTGAAAGCATAGCGTCGATCAAATCACTTTTCTTCATTGTAGAAATACCTTTCATATTTCTGGCTTTTGCAAGTTCTTTTAACGTTGCCAACGGCAATGATTCGTATTTTTCTCTTGTCATAAATACAATCCTTTCTTTTCATATGAAGTATAAAAATATGTTTCAAAAATACGTCTTTTGTATTAAATATTTGCTTTTGTAAATTTTCGGGAACTTTGGTCTGAATCGACTCAAATGAATTAAAGCTATTGTTAGTATACATCAACTGTTACAAAAATAAAAGAGTTTTTTCAAAATTTAGAAATGATTCCTCTCTTGCGTCTATTCTATAAGAGTGATATGATAATTTTCAGATACTATTATAATAAAGAAGAGGTACAAAAATATGACAAACAGCGAAAAAGCATTACAGATGCATGAACAGTGGAATGGTAAGATTGAAACAATAGCAAAATCGCATGTGAATTCAAGAGAAGATCTTGCCATCGCTTATACTCCGGGTGTTGCAGAACCTTGTAAAGTAATCGCACAAGATCCGGAAGCTGCATATAAATACACAATCAAATCCAATACGATTGCCGTTGTTTCTGACGGAAGCGCAGTACTTGGACTTGGTAATATCGGTGCTAAAGCTGCCATGCCGGTTATGGAGGGAAAAGCAGTTTTATTCAAAGAATTCGGTGGAGTGAATGCAGTTCCTATCTGTCTTGATACACAGGATACAGAGGAAATCATTCGTACAGTAGTAAATATTGCACCTGCTTTTGGAGGAATCAACTTGGAAGATATTTCTGCTCCTCGTTGTTTTGAGATTGAGGAGCGTTTAAAGGAACTTCTTGATATTCCTGTTTTCCATGATGATCAGCACGGAACAGCTATCGTTGTACTTGCCGGTATTATAAATGCGTTGAAAGTAACCGGTAAAGAAAAAGAGAATTGCCGTGTTGTTGTAAATGGAGCAGGTTCTGCAGGAGTTGCGATCACAAAACTTCTTTTAACATATGGTTTTCCTAATATCACAATGTGTGATATCAATGGAATTATCGGAAAAGACTCACCGAATTTAAATTGGATGCAGAAAAAAATGGTTGAAATTACAAATTTGGAGAATAAAAAAGGAACTCTTGCTGATGCTTTAGAAGGTGCTGATATCTTTGTCGGAGTATCTGCGCCTAATATTGTTACAAAAGATATGGTAGCTTCTATGAATAAGGATGCAATTCTTTTTGCAATGGCAAACCCTGTACCTGAAATTATGCCTGATATTGCAAAAGAGGCTGGTGCAAAAGTTGTTGGAACCGGACGTTCTGATTTTCCAAATCAAGTAAATAATGTTGTTGCTTTCCCTGGAATTTTTAAGGGGGCTTTAGAAGGCCGTGCAACACAAATTACGGAAGAAATGAAACTCGCAACTGCTAATGCAATTGCAGGACTTGTTGCGGATGATGAATTAAATGAAAATAATATTTTGCCAGAAGCCTTCGATCCACGCGTGGCAGATGTTGTAAGTAAAGCTGTAAAGGACTTGATTTAATGAATCGCTGGGGTGAAAAACGTTATCATTCTATGGATTATGATCTAAAAGAGCTTTATGGAGAAAAAGTATATAAGATTACACTTAATGGTGGGATGACTTGTCCAAACAGAGATGGAAAAGTTGGCCATGGTGGCTGTATTTTCTGCAGTGCTGCAGGCTCAGGTGACTTTGCCGGGTCTGCTACCTGCTCTATCACAGAACAACTTGTCATGGGAAAAGAAAACTTAATAAAAAAACGACCCGTGCATTCATATATTGCCTATTTTCAGGCATTTACAAATACGTATGCCTCTGTAGAATATTTAAGGCGGATTTATATGGAGGCAATTCAAGATCCGGATGTTCAAATTCTTTCTATTGCAACGAGACCGGATTGTCTGCCAGAGGATATACTTCAATTATTAGAAGAAATCAATCAGATCAAACCGGTCTGGGTTGAACTTGGGCTTCAGACAATCCATCCACAAACGGCAACCTATATTCGTCGTGGATATCCGTTAGAAGTATTTGAAGAGGCAGTAAATAATTTGAGAAGACGAAATATTTCTGTGATCACACATACAATTTTAGGACTTCCGGGAGAAAATGAAGATATGATGCTTGAGACAATAGATTATCTTAACAAAATGGATATACAGGGGATTAAGCTTCAACTGCTTCACATATTAAAAGGAACAGATCTTGCCCTCGATTATGAAAAACAACCGTTTTGGAGTCCTACTATGGAGGAATATATTTCTCTGCTTGGAAAGTGTATTGCACGCCTTCGTCCGGATATAACCATCCACAGGTTAACCGGTGACGGACCAAAAGAATTACTTATAGCACCATTATGGACAAGTCAGAAAAGGACCGTATTAAATACGCTGCATCGTTATCTGAAAGAACAAGATATCTGGCAGGGAAAGGAGTATCATGTCTGAATCATTTACATTATACAAATTAATCATTCTTTATATGTTGGAAAAGGTAGATTTTCCATTAACCACATCCCAAATATCTGAATTTATTTTGGATAAGGGGTATACGAATTATTTCAAACTTCAAAGTACGATTTCTGAAATGCTGGATTCACAATTGATTTTGGCAGAGAATACCCACAATCGTACCTTATATCATTTAACAGAAGAAGGAAGTAAAACAATCGAATTTTTCCGCAATAAAATTTCACCGGAGATTCAACATGATATTGATGATTTTCTGGAAGAAAAAAGTTATGATTTGAAAGAGGAAGCTGCGGTAAAAACAGAGTATTATCTGACACCGAACCACGAATACGAGGTGCGATGTCAGATTGTAGAAAATGATTCCAGCCTCATTGATCTGAAATTGACTGTTCCCACAAAAAAAGAGGCTGAAACCATTGCAAATAACTGGAATATGCAAAGTCAGAGTGTTTATGCATCATTGCTCGCGAAGCTTTTGTAACCATTCTTTTGTTTGCTTTTCATGACCAAGATCGCCGGGTTCATAGAACCTGGCATTTTTTATCTCATCTGGTAGATATTGTTGATGTACATAATGATTTTTATAGTCATGTGCATATTGATAGCCTATACCATGTCCCAATTTTTGAGAACCTTTATAATGAGCATCTTGAAGGTGTGTCGGTACTGTTGTTTTTATATTTCGCACAGATTCATTTGCCAGCATAATAGCATTTACTGCGGAATTACTCTTTGGTGCAGATGCCACATATAAAACAGCTTGTGAAAGTATAATCTGGGATTCCGGCATTCCGATCCTTTCTACCGCCTGTGCGGCAGACACTGCAACTGTCAAAGCCATTGGATCAGCATTTCCCACATCTTCTGCTGCGCAGATCATAATTCGTCTGGCAATGAATTTAACATCTTCACCTGCGTAAAGCATTTTTGCAAGATAGTAAACGGCGGCATCAGGATCCGATCCACGCATACTTTTAATAAATGCTGAAATTGTGTCATAATGATTATCCCCAGTTTTATCATAGCGCACTACTCTCTTCTGGATGCATTCTGATGCAACATCTAGTGTAATATGGATCAATCCATCTTCACCTCGCGGGGTTGTCAAGATACCAAGTTCTACTGCATTCAAGGCACTTCTCGCATCACCACCAGCAATGTCAGCTAAAAACTCAATTGCGTCTTTGTCAATCTCCGCTTTATAGCTTCCCATTCCTTTTGTTTTATCATACACGGCGCGATGAAGTAGTAATTTGATATCTTCTTTTTTTAAAGCATGTAATTCAAATACACTTGATCTGGATAAAAGAGCTCCGTTTACTTCAAAATAAGGATTTTCTGTCGTTGCCCCTATCAAAGTAATGGTTCCATCTTCTACAAAAGGAAGCAAATAATCTTGTTGCCCTTTGTTAAAACGATGAATCTCATCGATAAATAATATTGTTTTCTTTCCATACATGCCGAGTAAATCTTTGGCTTCTTTTATGACCTCTTCCATGTCTTTTTTACCAGCTACTGTTGCATTGATCTGTTTAAATTCAGCACTGGTGGTATTAGCAATTACTTTGGCAAGTGTTGTCTTACCTGTTCCGGGTGGTCCGTAAAAAATAATTGAACCCAATTTATCAGCCTTGATCGCTCGGTATAATAATTTGTCTTTGCCGATGATATGCTGTTGTCCGACTACCTCATCTAATGTTGTCGGACGCATTCTGGATGCAAGAGGAGATTCTTTTTCTTGCTTGTTTTCTCTCATATAATCAAATAAATCCATATATATCTTCCTTTCACTTCTATACAGATAATTTTCTAAATGTAGAAATGTTTTAGTTTAGAAGTAATTTATCTACGGTAACAAACTGATACCCTTCTGCCTGAAGCAAATCTACAATTCGAAGTGCTGCAATTACAGAACTATTATAACAGTCATGTAACAAGATAATATCATTTTCTTTTGTATCCGTCACTACTTTGTTTACAATTTCATCCACATTTTCTGTAGTCCAATCTAACGGATCTACAGTCCACAACACCGGAATAATGTTCATTTTTTTCTCTAAATTTCTTTGCCAGCTGCCAAAAGGAGGCCTCATATATTCCGGCGCTTTTCCTATAATACTTTCTATAAGATCATTTGTGTTTTTCATTTCTTCATAAGCTTCTTCATCACTTAGCTTTGTAATCTCTAAATGATGATATGTATGATTTCCTATTAAATGTCCTTGCTCATACATTTGTTTTACAAGGTTTCGATTACTGTTTTGTTCAATATTTTCACCAATTAAAAAGAAAGTGGCATGCACATTTCTCTGCTTTAACCCTTCTAATAATTTAGGTGTAAACTGAGCATTTGGTCCATCATCAAAAGTTAATGCGATCATGGGTTTCTCAGTCTGTTCTTGTATGACTGCTTTGGTTTCCTCAAATTGTTTTGGAAATTGTCCTTTAGTTCCACTTGACTTTAAATTGAATTGTATAATGCCAAAATATTGCGAGATAAAAAGTACGGCAATAAAGTAGCTGACACTGATTATTTTCGAAAAAATTTTTTCGTATCTATTTATATGCATACGTCGTCCTTCTCGAATACATCTATTGTAATTATATGCAAGATATTTGGCAACTCATGAATCATATTGGTGTAAAGCAGTTCTTATATTTGATTTTTTCTATACTCAGATGGAGTCATTTTCATTTTACTTTTAAATGCCTTGGAAAAATAGAGATTATTTTCAAAGCCTACGGAATAGGCAATACTCGCAATAGACAAGGATGTTTCACGTAGTAAATGTCTGGCCCGCTTAAGCCGGTATTCAATCAAATACTCTTTCGGGGATTGATTTTGTATAGCTTGAAATGAACGGAAAAGATAACTTCTGCTAATTCCAACATAAGATGCAACATCTTCTACGGTAATTGGATAAGAATAGTTTGTCGAAATATAATCTTTTGCCTGTTCTACATAAACCACTTGGCTGTTTTGTATGTCTTCTTCATGTTGTGCATAATGCATAAATGTAGACAATAATGTGTAAAGTGCTCCGGTCATTGCAACTGCTGATTCGTAATCGCTTCCTTTTACATCATAGATAATACCAAGTTGTTCCTGGATCAGATTATTGGGAAGCGTACCTTTTTTTATCCATGGATGCTTTCGCCTGAAATCAGTTGCTCTGATAATGGTGTCTGCATCTTCTCCCATAAATCCAACCCATGCATATTCCCAAGGATTTTGGCTGTCAGCATAATAACGTACTTCTGTGTCGGGATATAGTATAAAGGTATCTCCTGCCGATAATTGGATAACTGTTCCATTTACTTCATACCAACCGGTTCCCGAAATGATATGATGGATACAATAATGGTTTCTTACGCCGGGACCCCACTGGTATTCCGGTTCGCACAACTGATGGCCTACATTGTACACGGATAACGATCCAAGTAACTTTTCTCTTGCTTTAAAAGAATATTTATATGTGTTTAACATTTTAACACCTCTTTCTACTACTTCTTATTATAAACGCTCTCCTCTTTCCAAAGCAACATTTTTACATATTTTTGCACGGATTTTTTATATACTTTTTATCGATAGACCCGTATAATAAAATTAATACGAAAACAGAATATATATGTTTTGTAAAACGATTCTATCTGTTATAACGAAAGTGAGGATACTATATTATGCAGGAAAAACTTTTTGAAAAATTCAAAGAACTTTTTGGGGATACTTCGGATGCACGTCTTTATTTTTCTCCGGGACGTGTTAATCTTATCGGAGAACATACAGACTATAATGGGGGACATGTATTCCCGTGTGCATTAACAATTGGAACTTATGGTGTTGCCAAAAAGAGAAACGACAACAAAATTCATTTTTATTCTATGAACCTAGATAATTTTGGTGTGATTGAAGTAACTCTTGATGATCTTTCATATCATGCAGAATACAATTGGGCAAACTATCCTTTGGGTGTTGTGTGGGCATTTGCAGAGAAAGGATATACTCTGGATTATGGGTTTGATATGGTGATCTGGGGAAATATTCCAAATGGTTCAGGCTTATCCTCTTCTGCTTCTTTGGAAGTCCTTACGGGCGTTGTTTTAAAAGATTTGTATAATATCGATGCATTAACAATGACAGATCTTGCACTGATCGGACAATACTCAGAAAATAATTTTAATGGATGTAATTGTGGTATTATGGATCAGTTTGCTGTTGCAATGGGTAAAGCTGATAACGCAATATTCCTTGACACAAGTACATTGAATTTTGAATATGCTCCAGTTAAATTAAAAGATGCTAAAATCATTATTACAAACAGTAAGGTGAAACATAGTCTGGTTGATTCAGCATATAATACACGTCGTCAGGAGTGTGCAGATGCACTTGCTGCATTACAGACAGAGGTTTCTATCGAGTCTCTTGGGGATTTAGATATGGAAACATTCGAAAAATATAAATCGGTGATTGGTGATCCAATTAAAGAACAGCGTGCGAAACATGCGGTTGCTGAAAATCAGCGTACAATTGATGCAGTTGCTGCATTAAAAGCAGATAATATAGAATTATTTGGTCAATTAATGAATCAGTCTCACATTTCTCTGCGTGATGATTATGAGGTTTCATGTGAAGAAATTGATATTCTTGTAGATCTCGCATGGAATACTCCGGGAGTGATTGGTTCGCGTATCACAGGAGGCGGATTCGGAGGATGTACTGTCAGCATTGTTAAAAATGATGCTATCGACACATTTATCGAAACAATTGGTACAGCATACAAAGAAAAAGTAGGACACGAAGCCGAATTCTATACTGTAGAAATCGGTGATGGGGCAAGGAGGCTTGTATAATGGCTTTATATGAAAACATAAAAAAATTGGTACAATATGGTATTAATACTGGAATCACACCAGAGTGCGAACGAATTTATACAACGAATTTAATATTAGATTTATTTCATGAGAATAATTATGAAGATATGGATTGCGATTTAAGCAATCTAAATCTCGAAACAATTTTAAAAGAGCTATTAGATGAAGCATGTTCTCGAGAAATAATCGAAGACAGTGTTACATATCGAGATTTATTTGACACAAAACTTATGAATTGTCTTCTTCCGCGTCCGGCACAGGTTCAACAGACATTTTGGCAGAAATATCAGATTTCTCCTGAAACTGCAACTGATTATTATTATAAATTCAGCCAGGATAGTGACTATATTAGAAGATATCGTGTATCAAAAGATATGAAATGGACTGTAGATACAGAATATGGTACTTTAGATATTACAATTAATTTATCTAAACCGGAAAAGGATCCAAAGGCTATTGCCGCTGCTCGCAATGCTGCTACTGTTTCTTATCCGAAATGTCAGCTTTGTATGGAAAATGAAGGATATGCCGGACGTACAAACCATCCTGCACGTGAAAATCATCGAATTATTCCAATAACAATAAATGATGCAAACTGGGGATTCCAATATTCGCCATATGTATATTACAATGAGCATTGTATCGTATTTAACGGGGAACATACACCAATGAAGATTGATAAAAATGCGTTTATCAAATTATTTGATTTTATTAAGCAATTCCCTCATTATTTCCTTGGTTCAAACGCGGATCTCCCAATCGTTGGCGGTTCTATCTTAAGTCATGATCATTTTCAGGGAGGTCATTATACTTTTGCAATGGCAAAAGCTCCAATCATTAAGCATTTTACAGTTGCCGGATATGAGGATGTGACGGCGGGAATTGTTAAATGGCCATTGTCTGTCATTCGTTTACAGTGTGCTGATGAAAAACGCATTATTGAACTTGCTGATCATATTTTGAACGTATGGAGAGGTTATACAGATGAAGATGCATTTATCTATGCCGAAACAGAAGGACAACCACACAATACGATTACTCCGATAGCTCGTAAACGCGGTGATTTGTATGAACTTGATCTTACTTTGAGAAATAATATTACAACAGAAGAGCATCCTCTGGGTGTATACCATCCACACGCAAATCTTCATCATATTAAAAAAGAAAATATTGGATTAATTGAAGTAATGGGACTGGCTGTCCTTCCTGCAAGATTGAAGGGGGAACTTGAAACTTTAAAACAATATATTTTAGAGGGAAAAGATATTCGTTCGAATGAATCAATTGAAAAACATGCAGACTGGGTAGAAGAATTCCTTCCTAAATACGCAGATGTTAATAAAGATTCAATTGATGAAATTTTACAGCAGGAAGTTGGAAAAGTCTTCTGTCAGGTTCTTGAAGATGCCGGTGTTTACAAGTGTAATGAAGATGGATTAATGGCATTCCATCGTTTCATTGAAGCGTTATAAACATTAAATAGTACTGTGATATCATAAAAATATCCGGATAATTTGTGAACAACAGATTATCCGGATATTGATTTTATTTCTTTTTATTTTTTTTTGCTTTTTTTCTTATGCTATATCCAAATGTTCCGAGTTTTTTACCTAACCCGAGATATTCTCCATGTGAATATGCCAACAGACCGGTATTATTCAGTTCAAACTTATTTTGTTCATTTAGATATGCCTCGTCTGCATGAACTGCTGTAACATTTGCTAAGAACATATGATGGCTTCCCAATTCTTTGATTTCAACTACTTTACATTCAATATTTACAGGTGATTCTAAAATCAAAGGACTATATTCCAGTGTTTCGGCCTTTACTTGATGTAGATTCATTTCCTTCCATTTGTCTACATCGCGTCCAGATTTTACTCCACAATAATCCGTAGCTTTTACCAATTTTTCTGTTGTCAGGTTGATGACAAACTCTCCGCTTTCTTTAATCATCTGATACGAATAACGTTCCGGTCGTACCGAAATATATACCATTGCCGGATTCGTGCAAATTGTGCCCGTCCATGCAACAGTAATAATATTTGTTTCGCCTTGTTTATTTCCAACACTAACCATAACAGCTGGAAGTGGGTAGAGCATATTCCCAGGTTTCCAAAGTTGTTTACTCATTATTATGTCTCCTTTTATTTACTGTTGCAATGCCTCAACAATTGCAGGTACGAGTTGTTTCTTTCTTGACACAACCCCTTTTAAATATAATGTATCTGATTTTCCGTTTAAGTCAAAAGCACTGATTGCCTTCTCTCTCGCTTCTGGACCCACACACAGCAATTCTGATGATTCTGTCATAATATTGGTAAGCATGAAGAAAATCATATCCAGGCGATGATTTTGCCTGATTTTATCTAATTCGGATTCAATTTGTGTTTTAATCTCCGTCAGCTCTTTAGCACTCATAGAGTTCACCTGACCAACGCCAAATACAGTGTCATTTACTGTAAACTGTTTGAAATCAAGGAAACAAATTTCTTCTGCACTTTTGCCCTGAAGATTGCTTCCCGCCTTAAACATTGCCTGAGCAAGCTCTTCCATGTTAATGTCGGCAATTTCTGCAAGTTCTTTTGCCGCATCTTCATCTAATAAAGTACAAGTTGGAGAACGGAATAATAAAGTATCAGAAATAATTGCAGAACAAAGTAATCCGGCAATTACAGGATTCACAGGTTTATTATATTCCTGGTACATCTGATAAATTATGGTTGCAGTACATCCTACCGGCTGATTACGGAAAACAACAGGACCGATTGTCTGAATACTGTTTAATCTGTGATGATCGATAATCTCCAATACATCAGCCTGCTCAATTCCATCGACAGCCTGGCTTTCCTCATTGTGATCGACGAGGATCACCTGTTTTTTACGGCAATTTAACAATCGTCTACGAGAAATAAATCCTTGAAAATCTCCATTTATATCTACGACAGGGAAATCACGATATTTTTTACGTGCCATAACTTCTTTTACATCATCCACATAATCTTTTGGATAAAAAGTAATCAATTCATCTTTTGTCATAAAATGGCGAACAGGAATACTTTGATTGATTAAACGTGCAACAGTAAATGTATCATGAGGGGATGCGATTACAACAATTTCTTTTTCTTTAGCCTGTTTGAGAATTTCATTTGGAATTCTGGCATCACCACAGACCACCATACAGCTTACATTGATATCAATAGCAAGCTGCTGTGCTTCGATACGATCTCCAAGGATTACCAAATCATCTTCATCAACAAAATCTGACATCAACTGGCGACTTGATGCTGCGATAGCGACTTTTCCCTTTGATACATAACTGTGTTCATTTCCGGAAATAATCTTGCCATCTATCGTTGATGCAATATTCCGATATTGTGTCTTTGATCTTGCAAGAATATTACTATCATATACATCCATATAAGATCTGGCAATATCTCCTACTGTGATCAAGCCTTCGAGTTTATTATTACGGCCAATAGGAAGGGTTTTGATATTCAGTTCTTTCATTTGTGCCCAGGCTGTTTTTATAGATACTGAACCATTTAAATTCTCAGCTCGTCTTAAATCTACATCTCTTACCTGTACACGCAGATCAGAAAGCAACTTAGGAACTTCAACTCCAAAATATTCTAATACATATTGTGTTTCTTCGTTTAAACGTCCTGCTCTTCTTGCAACATAATGCTTTCCTGTCAATTCTTTTTTTAATGCTGCATATGCAATTGCAGAACAAATAGAATCTGTATCCGGGTTTTTATGCCCTACGACATAGATTTTGTTTTCATTCACTTCTCGTGACATAAAATTCCTCCAGTTTTTACGTTCTTTTATTCATATTCTATCACGATTTTTTTACTACAACAACCGGAAGACATAAATCTGAGAGATGTTTTTCATTAGGTACAATCCGTTACAAAGAAGTTGTAATAATTGAAATAGCTTATTCACAGAGATTGTATTTTCTTTTATAAATATGATATACTTAAGATAATCTAATCGTATTTATTGCGAATTTAAAGAAAAAAGAGGTGCTACAATGAGTGAAGAAATGAAAGTAAATGAAGTGCAAACAGAAGAAACAATGGCTGATTACGAAGAGCATTTTGATGATGCCAATCCATGGAATCGTGTTTATAATTATTTGGAAAATAAAACCGTACTTCATGTAAAAGTAGAAGGAATTGTTAATGGTGGCGTTATTGTGATGATAGAGGGACTTCGTGGATTTGTTCCTGCATCAAGACTTTCTTTATCTTATATTGAAGATTTGGAAACATTTTTATTAAAAGACATTGATGTTCAGGTGATTGATGTTGATCAGGCAAATAATCGTCTTGTTCTTTCTGCCCGTGAACTGCTTAAAGCAAAAGAGAAAGAAGAGCGTGAAGCACAACTGGCTTCTGTGCAAATAGGATCTGTTATGAAAGGTGTTGTAGAGACACTTCAGAATTATGGAGCTTTTGTTAAATTAGAAAATGGTTTGTCCGGATTAGTTCACATTTCTCAGATATCACAAAAGAGAATCAAGCAACCCTCAGATGTTCTCAGTGTTGGTGATGAAATCGAAGTGAAAGTAATCGGAATCAAAGATGGAAAAATCAGCTTAAGCAAGAAGGCTTTAGAAGAAATTGAAGAAGAAATAGTGGAGGAAAATGTAGAAATTCCAGAAGCAGAAGAAATCGGAACCAGTCTCGGTGATTTATTTAAAAACATTCAGTTATAGGCATAGTCCTAAAAAGAGATATCCATATTTGTACAGTGTGCACTAATATGGATATCTCTTCTTTATTCATCTTTATGATTGCAGTGCCCGCCGCAATATTTACAATCTCCTCCACATTGAATCGATTTTCCATTCTTTTTATCTTTTATCATACTCTTAATAATTGCAATAACAACACATAATAAAATAAGACCTACAATTGCTGTTCCCATAGTTATACCCTCCTAAAAATCTTATATTCTGAAAAATGTATATTTTATTTCTTACATGGTTAGCATACTCTAACTGTTGTAATATGTCAAGTACTGTTTACAATTCTCGCTAATTCATGTTATAATTATTGCATACTATAAAAATCAGAGGTGAGTTATTATGATACATTCAAATGAATCTGCTGAAAATTATTTAGAGACAATTCTCGTCCTTAGCAAAACACTTCCTGTGGTACGTTCTGTAGATATAGCAAATGAGTTAAACTTCAAGAAATCAAGTGTCAGTGTCGCAATGAAAAAATTACGTGAAAGCGAACATATTACAGTAACTCCACAAGGTTATATTTATCTTACAGAAACAGGAAAAGAGGTTGCAAACAAAATTTACGAACGACATTTATTGCTCTCTTCATGGTTGGAACGACTGGGCGTTTCTCCAGAAGTTGCTGCTGAAGACGCATGCCGTATGGAACATGTTATCAGCACCGAAAGCTTTGAGGCTTTAAAACGCCATATCGCTCGATAGGCAAATTTTTATAATGGGAGCTTTCCTGTTATATAAAAGATACTCAAATCAATTTCCGAATAGAACAGGAATTTGATTTGAGTATCTTTTTTACAATCTACGCAACAGAAAGTACTTTATAATCTTTATCTTCTACTGCTTTTGTTAAAACTTCATCGGAAATATCTGCAGATAACGTAACAATTGCAGTTCCCGATTCATGACTTACCTCAGCCATCTCAACCCCATCCAGTGCCTCTAATGCTTTCTTTACAGCTGCTTCGCAGTGTCCGCACATCATTCCTTCGATTTTCATTGTTTTCTTCATTTCTTTTTTCTCCTTTATTATTTTATTTTTTTGTTTCTTTTTTTTATCTTTTCTTGCATCGTAAATATTTACAAAATTTAGTCGCAACGCATTTGTTACCACACAAAAGCTTGATAAGCTCATAGCGGCTGCACCAAACATCGGATTTAATTTCCACCCAAAAACAGGATACCATAAACCTGCCGCTAATGGAATTCCAATTATATTATAAATGAATGCCCAAAATAGATTTTCATGAATATTGTGAAGTGTTGCCTTGCTCATTCGAATTGCTGCAGGCACATCTGTTAGCTTACTCTTCATCAACACCACGTCTGCTGCATCAATTGCAATATCTGTTCCTGCACCAATTGCAATACCAACATCTGCTCGTGTCAATGCCGGTGCGTCATTAATTCCATCTCCTACCATAGCGACTTTTCCGTGTTGTTTTAATTTGCGGATGACTGCTTCTTTTTCATTTGGAAATACATCTGCTATAACACGGTTGACTCCTGCCTGTTTTCCGATTGCCTTTGCTGTTCGCTCATTATCACCGGTCAACATAACAACTTCAATCCCCATATTCTGTAATTCTTTTACTGCTTGAGGACTGTCTTCTTTTATAACATCTGCAACAGCTATCATGCCAATAAATTGATTGTCAGTACAGAAAAATAAAGGTGTTTTTCCTTCTTCTGCAAATGTCTGTGCCTGTCGTTTTATGTCTGTAGAAATAATTGCATGAGAATTAATAAATTTTTCATTTCCGCCTGATACGAGTTTGCCGTTTAATCTTGCTGTTAATCCATTACCTGGAACAGCTTCGAAATCTTCTACATTTTGAATCGGAATATTATATTCTTTGCTTGCTGATAATATTGCATTTGCAAGGGGGTGTTCGCTCTTAGCTTCCAGTGCAGCTGCCTTTTCTAATAATTCGGTTTCTGATATGCCATCAGCAGTGATGATATCAGTTACGTGTGGTTCTCCACATGTAATGGTTCCCGTTTTATCCAACGCAATTATGTTAATTTTCCCAGTTTCTTCCAAAGAAACCGCCGTTTTAAACATGATTCCATTTTTTGCTCCGATTCCATTTCCTACCATAATAGCAACCGGAGTCGCAAGGCCAAGAGCACAAGGACAACTAATTACAAGAACAGATATTCCTCTTGCCAAAGCAAAGCCGATATCTTGTCCGGCAAATAGCCAGATTATTGTGGTTATAATAGCAATGCTAATTACCATTGGAACAAAAATCCCAGATACTTTGTCGGCAATCTTAGCAATTGGAGCTTTTGTGGCTGCCGCATCACTAACCATCTGAATAATCTGAGAGAGTGTGGTATCTTCACCGACTCTTGTTGCTTCACAGGTAATAAAACCTGATTGATTTAATGTTGCTGCGGATATTGCATCTCCTTTTTCTTTGTCTACAGGGATGCTTTCTCCTGTTAAAGTTGATTCATTCACAGCACTGCTTCCACTGATTATTATACCATCCACAGGGATGTTTTCTCCTGGACGAACAACAAATATATCGCCTTTTTTTACCTGATCAATGGATACTTTCTGTTCTGCACCATCAACTAAAATAACTGCCTTTTGAGGAGCAAGTTTCATAAGGCTTTTTAATGCATCTGTTGTTTTTCCTTTAGAATGTGCTTCTAGCATCTTTCCTACAGTAATTAATGTTAAAATCATGGCTGCAGACTCAAAATAAAATTCATGCATCCATGACATTACTTCATCCATATCCATACGTATTTGTGCATTTGTCATTGCAAATAATGCAAATGTACTATACACAAAAGATGCACCGGATCCCAATGCGACAAGCGTATCCATATTTGGTGCTCTGTGAAGTAATCCTTTAAAACCACTGATAAAGAATTTTTGATTGATTACCATAATTGCAATAGTAAGTAATAATTGAATCAGTCCCATTGCAATGTGATTTTTACTAAGCCATCTAGGAATTGGCCAGTTCCACATCATGTGCCCCATAGAAAGGTACATGAGCGGAATTAAAAAACAAAGGGATATAATAAGACGTTGCCGTAGCTTTGGTGTATCTCTGTCTTTTAAAATGTCGTCTGCATCATCAACAGTATGTTTCCCTTTTTCACTACCTTTTTTTGATGCTCCATATCCCGCGTTTTCTACTGCTGAAACTATCATTTCAGCGGAAGCTGTACCTTCTACACCCATTGAATTTGTAAGTAAACTTACTGAACAATTGGTAACACCCGGAACCGCAGACACTGCTTTCTCTACTCTGGAACTGCAGGCAGCACAACTCATTCCTGTAATATTATATTGTTCCATATTTTCTCACCTCGTTTGTTGCAAATCCATTGTTCAATTATTTCATTAATTTCTGGAATGTATTTACCAGTTCGTCTATCGTTTCATCTTTACCTGCACGTATATCATCTGCTACACAAGTACGAATATGATTCGAGAGTAGAACTTTGTTGAAACTATTAAGTGCTGCATTTGCCGCTGATACCTGGATTAATATATCTGGACAATATGCATCTTCTTCTACCATTCTTTTAATTCCACGAATTTGCCCCTCTATTCGACTTAGTCGATTAATTAAATCTTTATACTCTTTTTCTGTACGTTTTTTTTTCTTATGACAACAACATTCATTTTTTTCATCCATATATATCATCTCCTTTACATCTCTACCAAGATTATATACCCCCATATGGTATATTGCAAGTCCTAAAAATATTTTTGATTGAAATATAAAAAAACATAGATTATAACTTTATCGAAATAATCCATGCTTTTTATAATAATTGGTAAATAAAATTAAAGTTCAATATCTTTTATATATGGATTTGTTATGTCAAAGAAACGTTCTTCTTCAACAGCTTCAGCCATTTTTGTGTCAATTGGCATCTTTCCTAACACTGGTACACCATATGATTCTGCAATCTCATCTATATGACTTTCTCCAAATATTTTGATTTTCTTACCACAATCCGGACATTTAACATAACTATAATTTTCCACAATACCTAATACTGGTATGTTCATTTGTTTTGCCATACCATAAGCTTTCTTTACGATCATCTGAACTAAGTCCTGTGGAGATGTTACGATTACGATTCCGTCAACTGGGAATGACTGAAATACAGTCAATGGAACATCACCTGTTCCAGGTGGCATGTCTACAAATAAATAATCAATATCATCCCATATTACATCAGTCCAAAATTGTTTTACAACGCCTGCAATAATTGGTCCCCTCCAAATAACAGGAGCTTCTTCATCATCTAACAAAAGATTAACAGACATAATCCGGGTTCCGTCTTTTGCAAGTGCCGGGAAGATTCCCTCTTCGCTTCCTTTAGCCTGTCCATGAATACCATACATTTTTGGAATGGATGGTCCTGTAATATCTGCATCTAAGATACCGACATTATAGCCTTTTTCTCTCATCATACGTGCAAGCGAAGCTGTTACAAAAGATTTTCCAACCCCACCTTTTCCACTAACAACACCGATTACACGCTTCACACTTGAATATGGATTTGCCGGTTCTCTCATATCGGTTTTTTTACTGCTGCACCCGTCTGCATGTGCACAAGTAGCACATGACTCTTCTGAACATCCCTGAGTCTTTGTCTCTTCTGACATATCATATACCTACACTTTCTTAAAAATATATATGGCATAAAGCCATTGTATCTTAATCTTCAAATATTTGACGTATACTGTCATAATGAAGAAAGATTCCTTGTTTTGCATATTGTTTTACTTCATCAATTGTTGCAATTGAAAATTCTGACACTTCTTTATCTTGAACTTTTACATCTTTATCGTCAAAATCTAAAATAAATTTATAAATGTCTACGAAATAATTATTTTTCTCTTCTGGGTTGATGCGCTTATAAGAAAAAGCGTAACCACCATCTGCGCTGGAAACATCAATTCCGGTTTCTTCCTTAATTTCTCTTATTATAGCATCCTTGGAATCCTCTCCTGCGTTCACCCCACCGCCTGGAACCTCCCACCATCCTGCGGCCCATTCTTTATCCATACGACGACGAGTGATCAGATATCTTCCATCCGGTCTTTGCAATACTCCAAGTACGGTTAAATGAAATTCATCCGGCTTCATGTTCCAGTCATTTCTTTTCATTGTCCGACCTGTTTTTTCTTTCTTTTCATTATAAATATCCCAAAATTCCATGCTTGATCTCCTCTCGTCTGTTGGTTTATAATCTGTTTTATTATATCACAATGAGCATAAAAAAACCACTGATAGCACTAAATCTAACAATGGTTTTATCATTGAAATCATTTTATAATGACTGAATCGCCAAAATTGTTACCCGATAGTCTTCATCTAATTTTTTTAACATCTCGGCCGTAACATTCTGTTTTCCGTCACGAAGAGATTCTGTCACAGCAATACTTGATTCGCTTAAATATCCGAGACCTAAATTCTGACATACGCCCTTTAAGGTATGTGCAGCACGGAAAGCTTCCGAATAATTCTGGTTATTCAAATTTTCATGCAACTGCTCGTAACTTTTATCATCTAAAAATTTGACTAAAAATCTTCGTATTAGGTTTTCACTCTGCAATCTTCTTAACACATCCTGATAATCACCGCCACATGATGTGTAACATTCTTCCAATGTCATTATATGTCTCCTCTATCCTTCTAATCCCTCTTTAATTTTGTCCATGAATTTTTTCTTACCTTTGCCTTTATTCTTTTCTGTGGCATCAGTATCTGATGACTCCTGTTTTAAAGTATTACCGGCAAGCATATCGAATCTTCGCAAAGCTTCTTTTGCTTCAGCACTAAGTTTTTCAGGAGTCTGAATCACTAATGTTACATAATGATCGCCTCGTACCTGAGCATTTCGTAAAGAAGGAACTCCTTTTCCTTTTAAACGAACCTTAGTATCTGTTTTAGTTCCAGGTTTTACTGTATAAATAACATCACCATCTACAGTAGGAACGCGAATATCTGCCCCTAAAGCAGCCTGAGCAAATGAAATAGGTACTGTTGAGAAAATATGCATATCCTGTCTCTGGAATATAGGGTGACGAGATACATTTACTTCTACAAGTAAATCTCCTCTAGGACCGCCATTTACACCTGGCTCTCCTTTTTCACGAATCCGGACACTCTGACCATTGTCGATACCAGCAGGAATCGTAACTCGGATTTTCTTCTTGCTTGATGTATATCCTGTTCCGAAACATGAAGTACATTTTTCTTTAATAATTTTACCTGTTCCATTACAATTTGGACATGTCTGCACATTCTGTACAGTTCCGAAAAATGATTGTGACGAATAGACAACCTGCCCTTTACCGCCACATTTTGGACATGTTTCCGGGGATGTACCAGGTTTTGCACCGGTTCCATTACATGTAGTACAAGGGTCTTTTAAAACTAATTCTAATTCTTTTTCACAGCCGGAAATTGCTTCCTCAAAAGTAATTCGAATGCTCTTGCGGATATTTGCGCCTTTCATTGGACTGTTTGAGGCACGGCCACCTCTTCTGCTACCACCGAAAATATCACCAAAAATATCTCCAAAAATATCTCCAAAATCAGCTCCATTAAAATCAAAGCCACCGAATCCACCGCCGGCTCCACCTGCACCACCGTCAAATGCCGCATGACCAAATTGATCATATTGACGACGTTTATCTGCATCACTGAGGACGGCATACGCCTCAGAAGCTTCTTTAAATTTCTTTTCAGCTTCAGCATCTCCAGGATTCATATCTGGATGATATTTTTTTGCCAGAACACGATATGCTTTTTTGATTGCTGCATCATCTGCATCTTTGCTTACACCAAGCACTTCGTAGTAATCTCTTTTTGATTCTGCCATAATCTATACTACCTTTCATTTCTCTTACTAAGTTACATAAACGTTTACAATCTACCACAAACTACAAAAAATTGCAACGTGAAAATCTACGAAACCATTTGACCGGTTTCGTAGATAAAGTGTTACTGTTTACAAAATCTGTAAACAGTAACACATGTGTTTGGTTAAATGTATCAAACATTTTATTAAACTTCTTTATAATCTCCATCTACGACATCGTCACCCTGGAATCCTTCAGGAGTCGGACCTGCTTCAGGTGTAGGACCTGCCTGTGGACCTGCCTGACCAGCTGTCTGTTCATACATCTTTGTAAAGAGCTTCTGAGCACTTTCCATTAATTTGTCTTTTGCTGCTTTAATTTCTGCTACCTGCTCATCTGTAGTTTCTTCTGGAGTAGATTTAGCAAGCAAATCTTTCAATGCCTGACAATCAGCTTCTACAGCAGCTTTATCAGTTGCATCTAATTTATCACCGACTTCTTTAATTGCTTTTTCTGTCTGGAATACCATAGAATCAGCTTCATTTCTTGTGTCGATAGCTTCTTTACGTTTCTTATCCTGCGCTTCAAACTCAGCAGCTTCTTTTACAGCTTTATCAATATCAGCATCTGACATGTTAGATCCTGCTGTAATTGTAATATGCTGTTCTTTACCAGTTCCAAGATCTTTTGCAGATACATTAACGATACCATTTGCATCAATATCGAATGTAACTTCGATCTGTGGGATTCCACGTGGAGCCGGAGGAATTCCATCCAGTCTGAACTGTCCGAGTGATTTATTATCTCTTGCAAACTGTCTCTCACCCTGTACAACATTGATATCTACGGCTGTCTGATTATCTGCTGCTGTAGAGAAAATCTGGCTCTTCTTTGTTGGGATTGTTGTATTACGTTCAATTAATCTTGTAGCAACACCACCCATTGTTTCAATTGACAATGACAATGGAGTTACATCAAGAAGAAGGATATCTCCTGCACCTGCATCTCCTGCAAGCTTACCTCCCTGAACAGAAGCACCAAGTGCTACACATTCATCTGGGTTCAGAGACTTACTTGGCTCTTTGCCTGTCAGACGTTTTACTTCTTCTTGTACTGCCGGAATACGAGTAGATCCACCTACAAGAAGAACCTGACCTAATTCAGAAGCTGAAATTCCTGCATCTGAAAGTGCACGGCGTACTGGCTCAGCTGTTTTTTCAACTAAATCACGAGTTAATTCATCAAATTTAGCTCTTGTAAGGTTCATATCAAAATGTTTTGGACCTTCTGCTGTTGCTGTGATGAAAGGAAGGTTAATATTTGTTGTTGTGGCTGAAGAAAGCTCTTTTTTTGCCTTCTCTGCCGCTTCTCTTAATCTCTGAAGTGCCATCTTGTCTGTAGATAAGTCTACGCCTTCTTTTGCTTTAAAATCAGCAAGCATATAGTCTGAGATCTTCTGGTCGAAGTCATCTCCACCAAGTCTGTTATTTCCAGCTGTAGATAATACTTCGATAACTCCATCACCAATCTCGATGACAGATACATCAAATGTTCCACCACCTAAATCGTATACCATAATTTTCTGCTCTTTTTCGTTATCAAGACCATAAGCAAGTGCTGCAGCTGTAGGCTCGTTGATAATACGTTTAACATCAAGTCCTGCAATTTTACCGGCATCTTTTGTAGCCTGACGCTGAGCATCGTTAAAGTAAGCTGGTACTGTAATAACAGCCTCTGTTACTTTCTCACCAAGATATCCTTCTGCATCTGCTTTCAGTTTCTGAAGAATCATTGCAGAAATCTCCTGTGGAGAATACTTTTTGTCATCAATTGTTACTTTGTAATCTGTACCCATCTCTCGTTTGATTGAAGAGATTGTTTTGTCTGCATTTGTTACAGCCTGACGTTTTGCCGGTTCACCAACAAGACGTTCTCCTGTTTTTGTGAATGCAACAACAGAAGGTGTTGTTCTTGCTCCCTCTGTATTTGCGATAACAGTTGGCTGACCACCTTCCATTACGGCAACACAACTGTTTGTTGTACCTAAGTCAATACCAATAATTTTTCCCATGATATTTGTCCTCCTAATTTATCATTCTAAATTTACTGATTTACTACTTCTAATTTGCTACTTTTACCATACTGTGTCTTACAACACTATCACGGTATGTGTAACCCTTCTGGAATTCTTCTACGACAATATTCTCGCCGACCTCCTCATCTTCTACGTGCATAACTGCATTGTGAAAATCAGGATTGAATTCCTGACCAACAGCCTCGATTGGTTTCACGCCTGCTTCACCGAGAGTTGTCATTAACTGTTTGTAAATTTTATCCATCCCTTCCATGAAAGGATGTGATTTTTCTTCCTCTGACACAGCTGCCAGTCCGCGTTCAAAATTGTCCACGACTGGAAGAATTTTATCTATGATATCTTTCGCTCCTATTTCGTACATCTGTTTTTTCTCTTTATCTGTACGTTTGCGGAAGTTATCAAACTCAGCCATTTGACGAGTGAGACGATCTGTTAATTCTTCAATCTTTTCGTCTTTCTTGTCTTTCTTGTTCTTTTTACCAAATAATTTTTTCTCAGATTTTTCTGTCTCTTCTAATGCTTCATCTTCTGAAATTTCTTCTTCGGATCCATCAGCTTCAACAGCTTCTTCTGTTACCTCTTCAGATTCTTCTTCAACAGTTTGTGCGGCTTTTGCTTTTGCCTCTTCTACTGCTTCTTTTACCATATCTTCCTGACTCATTTTTCCCTCCACCAATTTTATTCTATATCCTGTTCGCTTAAATCTCTACGATTTAAAGTATCCAGTTCACTCTTTAATGTCTGCAATGTTTTCATTACATGTTCATAATCCATACGTTTCGGGCCAATAATACCGATTGTTCCACGCATTCCTTCGCCCAGCTCATAAGTAGCTGTTACAACACTGCAATCTTTCATTGTCTTGACTGGAGTTTCATCGCCAATATAAACTTGTATTCCTGTATTCTTTTCATTTGAAAGAGTTTCTGTAACCAGTTCTGCAAGTTGTTGCTTTTCCTCAAAGGCACTTATTATTTCCTGTGCACTCTGCTTATCACTTAATTCCGGATACTTAAAAATATTTGTCGCACCACATGTATAAATTTCCATATCATCTTCTACATGAATAATATCTGCAACAGCATCAAGCACATCACTGATTACTTTACTATGAATACCGGCCTGCTCTTTTAATCTGGCAATCAATCCAAGATTAATTTCCTCAATAGACATGCCATTGAGTGATGTGTTCAGAAGCATATTCAGCTTTAGCATCGTTTCATTGCCTAACTCTTCATCAACTTCGATAATCTTGTTTTTAATTACATTCCCCGTCATTACAATAACTGCAACAATCTGTTCTGGATCCACCTGTGATAATTGAATAAATTTCAATGTGTTCTTATGGTTGATCGGAGCAGAAATCATGGTTGCATAATTTGTATTATTCGCAAGCACTCTCGCTGCTTGTTTTAATACTTTATCAACCTTATCAGATTTTTCTAAAACAACATTTTTCAAATCTGATAATTCTTGTTCCTTATCGGCCATCAACATATCTACATATAACCGATATCCTTTATCCGAAGGAATTCTTCCGGCAGAAGTATGTGGCTGGAAAATATATCCCATATCCTCTAAATCCGCCATCTCATTTCGAATTGTTGCTGAACTTAAATTCAAGTCGGTTGATTTCGAAAGAGTTCTTGAACCTACCGGTTCTCCGGTCTCAAGATAATTCTGGATAATTGCTTTAAGTATAATATGTTGTCTATCTGTTAATTCTATATCCATCTTCTTAAAACCTCCTCTTTCTTTGCTGTTAGCACTCCACTTATTTGAGTGCTAACACCTTACAAGTAATAAGATATCACCTTGATTTCCGTTTGTCAACACTGTTTATCATTTTTTTATAGAAATAAAAATTTATTGTATATTTCTATAAAAAAGAAAAAACTCTGATATAAACAATCAAAGTTTTCCTGTTTTTATTAGTATTGATTTTAAAGTAAAAATTCAGATAGTACATAATTGCTGATATCCATTCCTCTGTGAGTAAGGAGCAGATTATCTTCTTTACTTATTATTAATTTATCTTCTTCCAATCTTTTTATTATACTTCCATAAACCTCTTCAATTTCCTTACCAAAAAACTTGTGAAACTTATTTTTTGAAATGCCAGCTGTTTTTCTTAATCCCAAATACATAAATTCTTCCATTTGATTTTCTAAGGTTAAGTATTCGCGTTCTATTTCAATCGCTTGTTTTTGATTAATGTTTTGAATATATTTATCTCGATTCATAACATGATTGAAACGGATTTGTTCTTGTATTTCGGAAGTATTTTTATTTTGAACGGAAATTAGAGATGCTGCACCGGCACCAAGTCCAAGATAATCCACTCTGTCCCAGTATCCAAGATTATGCCTACATTCTTTTCCGGGATATGCATAATTGGATATCTCGTAGCGGTGCATTCCACAACTTTCTAACATTTGAATGGTCATCTCACCCATTGTATATTCATCATCTTCGGAAGGAAGTTTCCAGTCACCCGCATCAAAAAGACCTTTATAATACCACTCATAGAACTTGGTTTCTTCTTCTAATATCAAGCTATATGCAGAAATGTGTTCAGGGTTAAGTGCAGAAATTTTTTTCAGTGTATTTTCCCAGCTTTTTAAAGTTTGTCCAGGAAGTGCTGACATAAGATCAATATTTCTATTCTTAAATCCTACTTGATCAACAGCTTCCCATGTATTTAGAAAATCTTCGTAAGTATGAATTCTTCCCAACATTTTCAATTCTTTATTTTCTGTTGATTGCAATCCGATACTTACACGGTTGATACCTGCCAGTTTATAGCTTCTTAATTTTTCAATGTTTATAGTTCCTGGATTCATCTCCATTGTAATTTCTGCAATAGGATCGATTGTAAAAACCTGATTTAGATTTTCAAAAATCAGGTTCATCTGTTCAGCTGTCAAAAGAGACGGTGTTCCTCCCCCGAGGAAAACCGTCTTTACTATATATTCTTTTGCAAAGTCTTTATAACGATTAATCTCTTTACATAAAGCCTGTACATAAGTATTTAATTCTTCTTTTGTTCCACTTGCGGAAAAGAAGTCGCAATAATTACACTTTCTTACACAAAATGGTATATGGATGTATAATTCTAATTCTCTCTTCATATTAATCTTCATCTAATTTCAATACACTCATAAATGCTTTTTGCGGGATGTCTACATTTCCAACTTGACGCATTCTCTTCTTACCTTCTTTTTGTTTTTCAAGAAGTTTTTTCTTACGTGAAATATCACCACCATAACATTTAGCAAGAACATCTTTTCGCATTGCTTTAACTGTTTCTCTGGCAATTACTTTTCCACCGATTGCTGCCTGAATCGGAATCTCAAACATTTGTCTTGGAATTTCCTGCTTTAATTTCTCACACATTTTGCGTCCACGTTCATATGCATTAGAACTGTGGATAATAAATGAAAGTGCATCCACTTCTTCTTTATTAATAAGAATATCCAATTTGACAAGTTCTGAACGCTCATATCCTAACATCTCATAATCAAAAGATGCATAGCCTCTGGAACGAGATTTTAATGCATCAAAGAAATCATAAATAATCTCATTAAGTGGAAGGTGATAAGTTAATACAGCTCTTTTTTCTTCTATATATTCCATTCCCTGATATACACCGCGGCGTTCCTGACATAAATCCATGATTGCACCTATAAATTCAGAAGTTACCATTATTTCAGCTTTTACAATTGGTTCTTCCATATAGTCGATTTCAGACGGATCCGGCAGGTTCGTCGGATTTGTGAGTTCTATTAAATCACCATTTGTCTTATGTACTTTATAGATTACACTCGGTGCTGTTGTTACCAAATCCAGATTGTACTCTCTTTCTAAACGCTCCTGGATAATTTCCAGATGAAGTAATCCCAAGAAACCACAACGGAATCCAAAACCTAACGCAATAGATGTTTCTGGTTCAAATTGTAGTGCTGCATCATTTAACTGTAGTTTCTCCAATGCATCTCTCAAATCAGGATATTTCGCTCCATCAGAAGGATAAAGCCCACAATATACCATCGGATTTACTTTCTTATATCCCGGCAAAGGTTCTGCACATGGATTTTGTGCATTTGTAATAGTATCTCCAACACGAGTATCTTTAACATTTTTCAAGCTGGCTGTAATATATCCAACCATTCCTGCTTCCAGTTCATCACAAGGGATGAACTGCCCTGCACCAAAATACCCAACTTCAACTACATCGGCCACAGCTCCTGTAGCCATCATCTTAATCGGAGTACCTTTTCGCACAGTACCTTCTTTGATTCGACAAAATACAATAACTCCACGATAAGAATCATATACAGAATCAAAGATCAAGGCCTGTAAAGGTGCCTTGGCATCGCCTACCGGAGCTGGTATTTTCTCAACAATTGCTTCTAAAACATCCTCTATATTAAGGCCTGTCTTTGCTGAGATCAAAGGTGCATCTTCAGCTTCAATTCCAATTACATCTTCTATTTCTTCTTTTACTCTCTCCGGCTCTGCACTCGGAAGATCAATTTTATTAATAACCGGCACAACATCAAGATCATGATCCAGTGCGAGATATACATTTGCCAATGTCTGTGCTTCTACTCCCTGTGCTGCATCTACAACCAAAATGGCACCATCGCAAGCTGCCAGACTTCGGGACACTTCATAGTTAAAATCTACATGCCCCGGTGTATCAATCAAATTGAAGATATATTCTTCACCATCCTTTGCCTTGTATACTGTTCGGACGGTCTGTGCCTTGATTGTAATACCGCGTTCACGCTCTAAATCCATATTATCCAAAACCTGTGCCTGCATCTCGCGATCTGTTAAAAGACCTGTTTTTTCAATAATACGATCTGCCAACGTAGATTTCCCATGATCTATATGTGCAATAATGCAAAAATTTCGAATTTTACTTTGTTCTATTCCTGACACTTTTCTTCCTCCAAATTTTATTTATTTTGTAAAATATGATGTCGCAGTTATATTCTTTTATTAATACAATTATTTTGATGAATATTTTATTATGAACAACTCCACCGCCAGATTATCCGTTAACAATCCTGTTTTTACACGTTGTTCGATATCTGCACTGTATTCCATAACCATTCTCAGTTCAGAGGTCTTAAAATATTTTGCCTGCTCCATGTATTTCCCAACTGCAAATGGATGTAATCCTGTTTTTGCTGCAATTTCCTTTTTGCTATATCCTTTATTTGCCAAATGTTTTACCTGAAACAACATGCGATATTGTCTGGTCATCAGAAAAAGGATTCGCATAGGCGGTTCTTTTAATGCAAGCAATTCATAGTATAAATCTAAGGCTTTTTTTTGTTGTTTTTCAGCGACCGCATTAACCATATCAAAAATGTGATTAGCAATTTGTGTAACACAGATTGCATCGACATCTTCTTTTGTAATGTCTGTTTTCTCCATAGTATAACTGAATAATTTTTCCAGTTCCTTTGTGATATTTTCCATATCTGTTCCGACTTTATTTAAAAAATAAATTATCGTCTGTTCCGTAACCTGTTTGTTTTCGTTTCGAATCTTTCCTGCAACCCAACGTTTCAACGTACTTTCATCTTGAAATGGGAGTTCGACAACGCGTCCTTTTGATTTTACCGCCTTAAACAGTTTACTTCTTTTATCTATCTCATCTTCGACAAAGATATAGTATGTGGTGTCTGGCATTTCTTTTATATAATCTGCCAGATCTGCACCTGCACTTTTAAAAAAGCCGGTATTGTCAAATACGATTAATCTTCTTTCGGCAAAAAAAGGTAGTGTTTCAGATAAATCAATCACGGATTTAACATCCACTCCTTTTCCTTCAAAATGTGCAAAATTCATCGTATCGCCTTCTGGAAGCAATGCTTTTGTAAGACGATCCCGGTATTGTTTTTTTAAATACGCTTCTTCCCCGTATAAGAGATAAATTTGTTTAAATTGTCCTGTTTTTAAATCTTCATTTAAGCTTTTCATAACTTCTATATTATATCGGAAATACCTGTCATTGTGTAGTCTACTTTTGCATTTTTTGTGCAAATAATTTTTACATTTTATAAAATGGTACTAAACTAGCAATTTGCCAAATCTAGTACCATTTATTTTTTGATTTTTAATGTGGATTTTGAGTTCGAATGAAATCGGTATTTCATTGGGGTTTTGACTCCTTAAAAAGCCCCATTTTAAGCCATTTTCCGAACCCGACATAGAGTAAAAATTGGGTACTGACATTCATTGTCTGAGATTTTCCCAAAAACACCACCTTCTATGTCTGTTTTGTAAACTATTTTGTTTATTTGACGCTTGTCAAAAATGCAAAAATATTTTGCACAATTTTGATGAAAAAATGCAAATTTTATTTACATTGGGACATAGAGAAATGCATTTGTTAGTATCATTTTACCACATCATGCATTTCTGTCAATAATTATTCTCTGTGAGGTCTATTCAGATTTTGTTGTTGACCCAAAACCTCCATTACGAATTTCATCGCAGTTATCATTCTCTGTAATACCATACTGAACGAAAACTCCTTGAACAAATCCTTCTCCAGCTTTGACTGTCATAGGTTTATCACCGCAGTTAGTAAGTTTAAAAAACATATGTCCCTCGTTATCTGAAAAAGCATAATCACTATCAACTATTCCAACCGTGTTATCTAGTCTCATGCGATATTTAGATCCTAATCCGCTGCGTGGAAAGCACATAAGAACCCAATCTTCGTTCATTTCGCAACGAACTCCTGTAGGAATTTTAATCGTTTCACCAGGCTCTAATGTGAATCCAATTGGTGAAAAGAAGTCATAACCTGCGCTACCTTTCGTTGCTCTTTTCGGTACATCAATTCCGCAATAAATCTTTCTTGTTACTTCATCATCTGTACCAAATTCTTCTTTCCAATCTTTAATAAACTGTTCCCAACTTACTTTACTAAATTTAGCAATTCTCTTCATTTATATTTCCTCCTTACATAACGTAGACATTGCAATATTGTCTACCAAAATTAATACATTCTTCGTATGTATTCATATACACATCTATTACTCCACTTGTCGGACAAACATCATTTACAATAAAATTCCCGACATTTTCTATATATAATGTAGTACCTAATGGAAAGTCACAACTTGCAACACTTCCATAATAAGGGTACTCACCATTTGCCATTGTATTTCCAGTCCATGTATAAGCAGTTATTGAAAATGTTCCAACATATTGATTGTTTGTTTCTTCTACTTCAACAACTTCCTCAATAATAGGCTCTTGAATTTCTTCAATTATTTGTTCTTCTTCGTTGCTTGAAATCCCTGTTTCATCTTCAATATCATTAGCAATATTGTCATCTATTTGCTCATAATTAGACTTAATTACAATTGGTGCATTGTTTTTCATATCTTCTTTATTATTCGTTTTTATCGGTTTTATCTCTTCTTTATCCCTTTTATATTCATTGCTATTACGCTTTATTTCATCACCAATTCCACTATAATAAACACTGGATAAAACCAAAGAGATAGTTCCGATAAAAACAATTAGTGTCTTAAATTTATGCATTATTTACTCTCTCAAAAATTCCTTGTGCTGTTAAATGTGTAAATATTTTATACAGTTTTTTATCAAATTTATCGACCAATTCATTTTTGCCTGTAAGACGATTGTAGTATGGAATATATAGTGTGTTGTGCTTATCATTATTTAAAACCTGATAAGTCCACCACTCATTATCCTCAATTGTAATCTTCAAAAAAATCAAATCTTTATGTAGACTTGTTCTGTATATACCTTTAACAAAACCAGCTTCTTTTAACTGAGAATCTGTTACATTTTTATTTAACGTGAATTGCTCTTTGATTTTGTCCATAATATTTTATTCTCCTATAATTTTGAGTCTAAATAAGAAATATATTCTTTCCACATTCCAATAGAATGAATAAATTCTTTTGATTTTAATTTTTGTTTTCGCATTTCTTTTCCTAAATCTACTCGTCTATATATGGGCTTATTTTTAACTTTATCGTTTAAAAATTGAGTTGTAACATGTACTACTTTCAATCTTTCATCATCATTTAATTTATTTAAAATAGCCTTATATTTAAGCAAATCTTCCGTTGATATTTCATACTCACACTTAGGTAAGTTCTTTGTACTAAATGGAGAAATTGATGAACCATATTCACTTGGTTTTAGAAATGGAAATATTTTATCAGAATTTTTATCATGAAATTTGAATAAAGTTTCTGAATCTGTTTGCTCAATATCAAATATAAATTTTGATTTTTTAATGTCAGATTCATAAACATCTTGATCTAAAATTTCATGCGTAATTGTTTTTGTAACTTTGTCACCAATTGTTCTTTCTACAATATTTTCTTTTGTATTGTCTGGATTTATATATGCACTATACAATTCTCTTATAATAGAATTTCCACGTTTTATTGAAGGAATATAGTATTGTAAAACTCCATGTCCATAGTAAAATATCTGTCCGTTATTTTTACATACAATGTAAACATCTACATCTTCTAATGTGCCATTTAATTTTCTGGGAAAGTCATTTGTAGACAAATCAATTGGAGCTTTTAATCTATACTTTCCTTTGTATTTCAACAAATAATTAGACGTGTTTTTCACCACCTTTAATACTCTTCGTAATATGTTTCTGTGCTTACTTTGTGTTTATTCTCTGATTCTTTTTCTTGTGCTAGTTCTAACGCTTCTAGTCTGTTTTTGAATATTATTTTGTTTAAATCTGTATAATAAAATAAGAATCTTCTCTTATCTCTTTTTTCTTGTGCTGCAAAATATGTGTCATATAATGCAACAACTTTCATATCGTAAATATCAAATACGCCTAATGTTGGCATTATGCGAGCATAATAAAGTTTTGTTCCTATTTTTAATTCTTCATCATTCACAATATATAATTACCTTTCCTTGTTTGATGGACTCTTTTACATCAATTACACGTTGATTCTTACTGCCTTTAAATTTTAAATTCATATCTTTTTGCTCATGGATATAACGCCCATCAACAAGAATATCTGTCATTTTGACAATCTCTTGTCTAAGTTTAATAAGTTTGTCTCTTTCTAAATCAAGATTGTCGGTCACAATTGAATTAAAAATAGATTCCCAAGTATAACCTGTCCATAACCATATTTTTTTATCAGGAAATATTTTTTTTACATCTTTAATAACATTATAAACGCCTTCAAGATTTTCATTTGCTAAACATTCTCCACCGAGAAATGAAACTCTTTTCATGTATGGTTTGTCTGCCAATTTAAGAAATGTTTCTTTAGTTTCTTCTGTCCATTCTTTTCCACCATTAAAATCCCAAGTGTCTTGGTTAAAGCACGATGGACAATGAAAATTACATCCTTGTACGAAGAGGGCAACTCCAACGCCCTCTCCATTACTGATGTCCATAGATCTAATCTGTGCGTAATGCATTTAACTATTCTCCTTAATTATTCTCTGCATTAAAATTATCTAAGTGTTCAATACGATCGTGAATGTCACCCAACCTTCCTTGATTCCATCCATTCCCTGCTTTACCTTTATAACCACAAGTTCTTCTAGTAATATTCATTGTTTTTACATCTCTGTTTCCACAATTAGGACATTCCCAAATTAACTGACCATCTTCATCAATCAAATTAATTTCTTTGTCCCAACCACATTTCTGACAGTAATCACTCTTTGTATTTAACTCTGCATACATATTGTTATTATAGATAAATTTAATAACTTCAATTACTGCGTCTATATTATACTCCATGTTAGGGCATTCAATATAAGAAATTGACCCCCCAGGACTTAATCTCTGGAATTTTGCTTCAATTCTTAGTTTCTCAAACGCATCAATCTGCTCGAATACTGGAACATGATATGAGTTTGTTACATAATTTCTATCTGTAATTCCTTCAATAATTCCAAATCTTTCTTTTAATTTTTTTGCAAATTTCTCTGTTGTAGCCTCCAAAGGTGTTCCGTACAAACTATAATCAATATTTTCTTCTTCTTTCCACTGACTGCATTTATCGTTTAATGCTTGCATTACTTCTAATCCAAACTTTTCTCCAATTCCTTCATCAGAATGCGAATGACCTGTCATGTATTTTACACATTCATAAAGTCCTGCATATCCAAGAGATAAAGTAGAATAACCACCGAATAATAATTCATCAATTGGTTCTCCTTTTCCTAATCTTGCATATGCTCCATTCTGCCACAAGATCGGAGCTACATCAGAAGATACACCTCTTAATCTTTGATGTCTGATTTTTAAAGCCTTATGACACAACTCTGTTCTTTCATCAAAAATTTTCCAAAACTCTTCAATGTCACCACCGGAAGACAATGCAATATCTGGAAGTGAAACAGTTACGACACCACAATTAAAACGTCCATAGAATTTAGGATTATCATTCTCATCATGCCATACTGTTAAAGCTGATCTACAACCCATAACAGGATAACAATTACCATCTTTCATTTCTTTCATAATTTTTTCAGAAATGTAATCCGGTGTAAGTCTCTTAATTGAGCATTTTGCTGCTAATTCAGTTAAGTAATAATATTTAGAACCAGGCTCAATGTTGTCTTCTTGTAATACATAAATTACTTTAGGGAATGCAGGTGTAATATAAACACCCTTCTCATTCTTTACTCCAAGTAAGCTCTGTTTTAATTCTTCTTCGATCAACATTGCTAAGTCATCTTTCTCAGTCTGATTCTTAGCTTCATTTAAGTACATAAACAATGTAATAAATGGTGCTTGCCCGTTGGTAGTCATAAGCGTTGTGATTTGATATTGAATTGTTTGGATTCCTTTTTCAATTTCCTTCTTCAAACGCTTTTCTACAATATCTTCAATGTCAGTTACATCAATAAATTTGAGCAATCTATCTTTATTTTTATAGAACTTTTCCTGATCTTTTTTTAACTTCTTACCAAGAACTTTTCTAGGTTTAACCCATTCTTTTTCATCAATATCTCTATAGAGATATTCTTGTTCTTCAATTACTTCTTTTCTAATTTTTTGTCTGGAAATATCTACGAATGGTGCAAGATGTGCCAAAGATACACTTTGTCCACCATATTGACTAGACGCAACTTGTGCAATAATCTGAGTTGCTACAGTACATGCAGTAGAAAAACTATGCGGTTTTTCGATTAATGTTTCTGAAATAACTGTGCCATTCTGAAGCATATCTTCAAGGTTGATTAGGCAACAGTTCGTCATAGATTGAATCAAATAATCTTTATCATGCACATGAATAATACCATCTGCATCACCTTGTACAATTTCAGGTGGAAGAATATATCTTCTAGCTGCATCTGTACTAACAATTCCTGCAAGATAATCTCTCTGAGTTGTATTAAGTCTTGGATTTTTATTTGAATTTTCATTTTTCCAATAATCACTTGTTCCGCTCAAAAGCTCTGAAATCTCTGTATCAACAGTATTCTCATTCTCCCTCTGGAACTCTCTTGTGCTTCTATATCCCTCATAAGCTCTTGCTGTAAGTCTTTGTTTCTTAGTAATCAGCTTGTCGAATACCATTGCTTCAATTTCAGAAATATCAATTTCTTCTCTATCTTTACATTCTTCTTCAATTTCATTTGCAATAGATTCTGCAATTTTAGGTTTAACAATTCCACTTCCATTTTTCATCGCTTTTAAAATAGCTGTAGAAATTTTTTCTTTTTTAAATGTATCTTCAGTACAATCTCTTTTTATTACTTTTATCAATATACATACCTCCTACAGTGCTTTAATTATTGCAAAACCAAGTACACATACTGCAATGGCTGCAACAGTTTTCCAATCACATTCAAATTTAAAAAAACCTTCACAAAAGTTGAATTTCATAAGTATTTATCCTTGCCTGCTTTCTTCTTTTTCTTTGTTTCGTCTTACAATTTCTTCATACTCATAATCATGTGATTCGTTTCTCCAATTTGTACTGCTTTTACACATACACAAAACAATCACAACACAGAAAATTGAAAAAATTGCCAGCCATGTAACCAAAGTTCCCATCGTAATCACCTCACAATCTATATTTGCAATGCCCATTTTTATCTAGTTCATGTCTTATCACACGAACAATTTCGTCAAATGGAGCATGTTTAATCCATCTTTCGCAAGAAAAATCTGCACACTCTCTGTTGTCACAATAATGAAAATCAGTCTCATTTGAAAATGTATGTACCTTGGTTTTCTTTTTCTTGCGTTTTGTTTTTATTTCTTCATTTTGATTCGTCATATAAATGAGTCACCTTTTCTAAAAAATAGATATGTTTTTCTAAAATTTTCCAGTTCTCACATCTAGTGAACTTGTTATTTGTATTGTTCCAATCCATATATTCTCCATATAAGATTTTGTATTTAGCATTACTTGTTTCGAGATTTTTGATAGAATCATCTACGAATATAGAATTAGACATATCAACATGAGATTTATCAGAATATTCTTCCCAATCAACACCAATGAATTCAGCATTACAACTACTGTCGAAGATTTCTTTGAATAATTTATCTTTTACCCATTTTTCCTTTAGTTTCAAATTCTTAGCATATCCATGTGAAACAATAGTAATGTCGTACATATGAGATAACGAACGTAAAGCTTGTCTTGCACCTGGATACAACTTAATTCTTTGAAAGAATCTTTCATCTCCGAAATACTTATCAATCTCTTCATATGTAGCAAGATTGCATTCTTTGAATTCCCAGCTTGTAACAATCTTTAGGATTAATCGGAACAAAGCCATCATGAGATGAATAATCTTCGTTATACAGAGACACAACTGCTGCAATTGTATCTACAATGGTGTTGTCGAAGTCTAAAAATAATTTTGACCTATTCATCTTTTATCCTCATCTTTCCAGTATTTTCCTAACAATTCTTTTATGTAAGCATATCTAGAAATAAAGAAAACGAGAGTGTTGTTTTCATTTTTGCTACCATTTTCTGACAGCTCAAGAATTATTTTTTCAATATCTTTAGCGTCTTCTTCAAGCTTTTCACGGATGGCTTTAGACTTCTTTGATTCTGAATGCTTAATTTTATCCTTTGTTTTATGAGTATTTAGATAATAATCATCCAGTATTCTTTGACATTTTGATGGTAAAGTAGCTTTACATTCATCCATTGTAAAACAGCAAGGACATGGACAAGTTGTAATATATGTGTTATGTGCAGAATATCTAAACATCATCTTCTACTCTCCACTTCTTGATATAATCATAAAAATTATTTCTCACTCTCTCACTGTCACACTCAATGCTTACATCTACAGGTTTGGAAAGATCCAAGCTAAACAGACCGAGTGTACTTTTCGCATCAATAAGATATCTTCCCTGTCTTACCTTGATTGTTCCATCAAAGAATCTTGCACCATTTCTAAATGCAACTAATTCAGTTGTGTCATTTAATAGAATCCACATTTTCAATCACCCTTTCTCTACAATCCATAAGTTAATGTCCTCCTTAAATTTATTCTCCACAGACCTATCATCTGTATGAATAACTACTTTTGCTTCTTTGCCAATAAGATTCATATTAGCTCCAAGCGACTTTGCATCGAAACACATATGACCAACATAGATATCTATGTCTTCTGTATATTTGTCACATGTTGTAGTGAACAATGCTACGTCATTAACTGTTGTAAAAATAATGTACATTTATTTATTCTCCTTATCTTTTTACGCAGCCAGAACTTGCTTTTTTCAATTTAAGTGCATAACAATAATCGTATGGACTATCATAATGTCTACATGCTTTGCCAATGGAATTGATGACGTATTCAACGCCATCTTCATCCACTGCAATAACAAAATTGTCACTTAAATTATTCAAGTCTCTGGCTAATTGTGCTGTCGTTAGTACCAATTAGCCAATCCTCCTATTTTTATTCTCTTCTATATAAGAAAGGATTTGCTGAATTACATCATTGATGTCATCACACATATTGTTGTAAATAACTTTATCAACTTCATTTTCAAGTCCTTCAAAGTCAATTAAGTCATGTTCAATTCGTCTTTCAGCTTCCTTTTCCTTGTCTCCACGTTTTTTTAATCTGTTTTTGATTGTTTCTATGTTTGAATAAACATATATTGATTTGATATTTTCTGTGTTTAAGATTTTTTTGATTTGACGAAATCCATCTGGATTTAATATAATAATCTTGTCTTCATTATTTAATTTGTAACTTTCTACCGATGAACCATAATACCATATACCATCTACTGTATCATAGGCTCTCCACTCTGCAAAAAAGTTTAATGAAATCAGTCTTTCAAACGCTTTTTTGGTAACAAAATTGTACGATATACCGTCTTTTTCGCCACTTCTTTTTGGTCTGCTTGTGTATGTTACAATACGCTTATAGCCGGATTGGGCTAATTTTGATGCGATTGTATCTTTACCACTAGCTGTACGTCCCAACAATATATAAATCATATTTTAGCTCTCCTTACTGCAAATATTTTTCAATAAACATATTCTCTGTAAGGATTGGAACGTGCAACTGTTTTGCTTTCTTATTCTTACTGCTAGTTGATTCAATGTCATTATTGATTAATGCAGTTGTTTTAGCAGATACACTACCAGATACTTTACCACCAAGAGACTCAATACGTTCTTTCATTTCGTCACGGTTCTTGAATTTGGTAAGACTTCCAGTAATAACAAATACTTTTCCAGTTAGGTCTGTTCCTGACACATCTACTGGTTCTTTCTTCTTAAATGTAAATATTGTTGCTGTATCTACAAACTCTAAACAGTTTACATCCCACCATTTTTCAAGAGATTTAATCATTTCAGAACCAATACCATCAATCTTACTAAATACACTTGCATCACCGATACCATCAATTGATGACATATATTTTACAAATGTGCTGTAGTCATCATTACAATACTTTGATATTGCTTTGCTTGCAGTATGTCCGATCAACGGAATTGACTGTGAATATAAGTATCTAGTTAAGTCTGTATTTCTACTATCTTCGATAGAACTGAGCAACTTGTCTACTGATTTTCTACCAAATCCATCAAGTTTATACATCTCGGATAAATGCTCGGATAAATTATAGATATCTTTAATTGATTTTAACCAACCAAGATTAATGAATTTCTGAATTGTTGCTTCAGATAACCCATCAATGTTAAGTGCATTTTTGCTAACTGCATGAGAAAGTTTGCCAAGAAGTTTGCCTGCACAACTATCATTCATACACATAAGGACTTCTGATTCATTATCTTTTACAATCTTTGTAGGTTCTCCGCAAATAGGACAAGTTGTTGGGATTGTGAGAATGTTTGATATATCAATATTTTCATTAAATGCTTCTCCATAATCTAATTGAGGAATAATCATATTACTTTTATAAACTCCAATTTTCTGACCAACCCACGGTTTTTCTCCAAGAATACTTTTTAAAACCGATACGTTATGCAAGCTTGCTCTTTCTACTATTGTTCCGTCAATTTCTATTGGGTTAAAAATTGCTGTTGGACATAGGCTTCCAGTTTTTCCCATAGTCCATTCAATGTCGCAAAGCTCTGTATCATATACATCATCAGCCCATTTTAATGCTATCATATCAAGTGGGAACTTTGATGTTTTTCCAAGAGAATGTCCATAAATCACATCATTATATTTGAAGACAAGACCATCTACTGGCAATCCATAATTCTTTGGGTCAAATGTTTTAATCATTTCTTCAACATTATCCTTGTTAATTAATACATGTTCTACAACATTAAAACCACATTTTTCTAAGTAATCAAACGACTCCTTAACTGTCATTAATTCTTCTTTTCCGTTTTTGTTGTCACTTAAAGCATCTTCCTGGTCTAATTCAAAAGCTTTAAATGTTAGTTTTCTTTCTTTTGCAATACTAGAATCTAACTGACGTACAGTTCCAGACGCAAGATTTCTTGGATTTTTATATGGTTCAGACAAATTCTTATTGATTCTTTCAAACTCTTTATAAGAAATTAAACATTCACCTCTTACTTGAATATCAACACAATAAGGTATTTCCATTGGAATATCAGAACACATTTTCACAGTATGTGTAACATCTTCTCCGATAAGTCCACCCTGTCCTCTTGTTATAGCTTGTGTAAAAACACCATTTTTGTATCTGAGAACAATTGTTAAACCATCTTCTTTCCAACTCATCACACATAATTTTTTAGAAACAAACTTTTTAATTTCTGAAATACTTTTTGTTTTATTTGCAGATAGCATAGGTTTTGTATGCTCTACTTTCTTAAGTTCTGGAAGAACCTCTCCGCAAACGTGTTGTGTGGGTGAATTATTCAGAATAATTCCAGTTTCTTTTTCTAATTGTTCAAGTTCATCATATAAGTCATCATATTTTTTGTCTGACATAATTGGATTATCATATTTATAGTAAGCATCTGATGCTTCATTAAGTGTTGAGATTAACTCTTTAATTCTATCTACTCTATTCATCGTCTTTCACCAACTTTTTATTTATTTCCTCAAGTAATCTTTCTGATACTGCAAAAATTCCATCTAAATAATTGCCAACTTCTCTGCCAGTTGTATCTTTATCATGACACCAATCAGAAACGTCTCTGATTTCTTCGTATGCTACTTTATATATAGTTTTTTCATTAATTGTTATTGTATTATTCTTCATCTTTTACTCCACAATATTCTTTAAAAAGTTCCATGAATTTATCTTCTTCTGGAAAGAAAATGTCAATCTTTTTTGTACAACTACACCAACTAATGAAGTTATACATTAGCTGACCAAATCTCATATCAGGATATTTTTCACTCCAAAATGTTGCTAATTCTTGGCAGAATAGATATGTTCTATTCGGATTTCTCATTAATTTTCACCCTTTCTTGGCTTTCTTTTGCACGTATTCTTTTCTGTACAGAATCCATTTTTCTCACATTTTGGTTTGCATGTCATATTTATCAATGTCTTCCATTCTTCTGAATATGCTCTTAATGCATTAAGGTAATCTTTCATTAACTGATTTCTATATTCCCAATATGCCCTTGAGCAAGTTCTTTGTGCAGACATGTCAACAATGTTTCTAAAATTACGCTTATCCACCATGTTACTTTCGTATGCTAAAGGCAATGCCATAGTTGCATCTTCAACTGGAATTTTATATGTATCAACAAATCTTCTAATCATATCATTAATATCACTCATCATTAATGACCACTCTGTTAAAGCATCGTCATTATCTGCAATTGTAGGTGGAGTTACATATTTAAAACCACCATTTTTCGAATAGTCAATATATCTTGTTGAACCCTGTAGTCTGGCTGGTAAACACCCTATATGTGTATACCATTCACGCAAAACCTTTGCTGAATATCCTTCAATAATTGCATATATGTCTGGAAATTCCCATGTTCTTCCGTGTTCACTTTCGATACAATCTAAACCACGTTTATAATTTTTCTCATTGTCAGATGTATTTGCTCCCCAACATACACCTGCATATCGTCCAACCATTGTGATAGGATATTTCGTTGTGTCTTCTGTAATTGTAACTTTTCCCATAGTTCTTTTTATTTTCCTCCAATTGTAAGTTCTTGTTTTTTCTTATTGATAAGATTAGCTGTATTAACAACCTCTTTAATTTTTTCTGCAAATTCAGATGCACAATCAACTAAAAAATGTTCTTGTGCTTCTGCAATATCACTCGTCCCAACTTCAACATGTAAATTTGCATCAATTATGTATTTGGCATTTTCATATTTAATGTCAATCATTTCACTCTTCTCCTTATTTCACATTTTCCCAACTAATAATTATATTATAATTGTCATCTACTTCTGTCACAGTGAAACCTCTTTTTCTGAAATGCTCAATAACACATTCTTCAGGCTTCTTAATTTTAATTGAATATTTTTCATAAAAATTATCACAGTTTTTTGCTCTATTTTTAATCTTTTTCTCTATTTCTTGTATAATTACGTTAGTAGAAAGTTTATTCATATTCTGACAAGTTATTGCTTTTTTGCTTTTTCTGTCAACGCATATACATGTGTAAATACAAAAGCAAATAAACATGACAAAACACACACACTTCATAAATTAATCACCTCCGATTCATAATATAAATTTATAAAAATAGACAAATTGTACCAATCATGATACACAACATGATAAACAAAGGAAGAAATGATAACATATCTTCCATAGGTGTCATAAATATCAGCATCACGAAAATTATCAATAAGAATATTTTAAAAAACATCATCATCTTTTTATTGTTCCTTTTATTTATTTTTCATCATTTGCAAACGTAACAATGGTTCTCTCTGGTATTATCTGCTGTGGAATTACTTTCTGCACTAACTGATCAACCTGTAATGGTTCGTATTCATAATTATATCCAGAGAAGTAAGAACCACATCTTGTGATACACTGTGTGACTGCAATATCATATTTAGTAATAGAATTATCCTCTGAAACTTTACACAAAACACCTGTTACATCTTTGTACTGATATTTCCATTGGTCATCCCAATCACCTTCATCTACGACATATGTTTCGTATTTATTGCCATCAATAACTGCATAAAGGTCTTCATACCAACCTTCATTATCGAAATGACTTACGATTTTCTTAGCTTCGTCTAAATCCATGTGTTCCAATTCTTCAAAATTTATATTAAGTTCTATCATGATTCTTCTCCTTTTTAGTCAATGGTAACTACAGTTCTTGCAGGAATTGTTACCTGTACAACCTGATTAAGCTTTAATATTTGTATTGGTTTTTCGTTTGAATAGTAGGAAGTTGGCATTTTTATATCTTGAGTGACAAGTACATCATACTTATGAAGAACTCCTTTTCCGTCTATGCAACATAATAAATTGATATAAGTTTTATATTGATATTTACAAACATATCTATTGAAATGGACAGAATTGTTATCATAATGCCAATCACTAGAATCAATCGTATTAAGGAAAAATTCTTTGTCTCCTACTTTTGTGGTTCTATTTTCTTCTTTATCCCAATCTTCAATGTTGAACTTAATTGCTATATTTTTAGCATCATTTAAGTCCATATGTTCCAATTCATTGAAATCAATGTCAAGTTCTATCATAATTTAACCTCCCCAAATAGTATAAAAAACAATATAAATTCCAAATAGCACCGGAATGATTTTACCAACTAATAATGATGGTTTATCTTTTATCTTGATCATGCAACCAAATAATACAAAATACAAACCTATCAATAATAAAATTATTTTTGCTATCAAGCTTATCAATTGATTGTATACCTCCTTTTAACCAACTGACTCTCAGTGACGAGAGCCAGTCCAAATGAAACCAAAATTTTATATATTTATTTATCATCCGCATAGAAATCGCAAAAATCATTCTCATTTGCAAGAGTTTTTAATTCCTTACACAGAGCCAATGTCATAATATTTTGACAACTAGAGTTTGGACATTTAACTGTACATTGACTAGGGCTTGGATTAGGACATCTTGGGATACAAGCTTCAGACCTTTTAAAAATAAATACTGTACCGCATTTATTACAAACACAACCATATTCTCTTTCTGGTTTTGATTGTTTGATATGGTCATTATGTACCGCTAATATTTTCATTTTGACTTCCACCTCCTAGTTATTTATTCTCTACTTTCATTTTTGATACATATCAAAATCTTCACATGACTCACATACCGAAGACCATTTGTTATTGCAAGATTTACATTTGTCATATAAATTATTTTCATACATATATTCTTCGCAAATATCTACAATGTGTTCACATAATTCTTTTGGATACATCGAACGTTCTAATGCACCTTTTAATGCCTGTGTGCCATATTTGTTCGATCCTCTCGGAGCAGGTGGATGACATTTATCTCCATTCTTGCAAGGTGGTTTAAATTTAGGATTTGGATGATTAGTCCATAAATCTGTTGGCTTCATCCGTCTTTTCTCCCACGGTTCATTTTGCATGTACTGACAATATGTAATTGTGTATCTTGGAATGTCTTGCATGAAAGTCATCTTACGAAGACCTGCTCTTGGATTTTCCCAGAAATATAATTCTGGATTTAATTGTTGAATTAATTCTTTGACATGAATATTCATATTATCACAGAATTTAGCATAATCACTGATTGGATCAAGATTGCCTGTATCTGGATTTTTTCTTCGATGTTTTGATATAGCAGCTACAGAATAGGAAGTACAATCAGTACCTACCCATATGATATCTGGCTTACCAAACCGTGTTAATATATCCTCTACTGTAATCTTACTAATATCTGTATGCCACGAACTAGGAAACTGTTTGTCCCAATCTATCGTGTAACATTCGTGACCTCTTGCTCTAAATGCATTACTAATACATTCAGTTCCACTAAATAATTCTAAAACTTTAATAGTCTCTCACCGATAGCGGTGTACACCATTAACTCATGAGACTATATTTTATCCTTTCCTATTTAATTTTTGATTTTTAAAATAGCTATTTTTTAAGGTTTCTAGCCATGTAATTCATGACGATTATATGTTTTATTCAATTTTATATTTGATTTTCCATTGATTTTACGCATGTTTAGACGTAAGCAGATGAAAAATTAATTTCATAATTAGAAGCACGTTCATTTTCGTACTTCATGAGAGCATTCTTATTCCTCATATGTAGGATTGCGGTATGTTCCTGAGTATTATATTCTGAATGCACAGTGTCAACTCATACGCTCATCGGTTGACTGAAGTGTTACCAACAGCCTTCACCTTTACCTTTTCACCATCTCAGGCTTTCAGTTATTTTCACCGCATTATCGATTCATTAATTTGATTAAGACTAATGAATATGTTTTAAATTAAACAACTACAAATATCTCTTGAATCTATAAATACTTTTCCAAGATTTGTATCGAAAAAAGTTATCTCGTATCCGACACCTAATACATTGGTTATCTCACCTTCCTTGTCGCCAATTTTTACTTCTCTACCAATTAATTCATACATATTCATATCTCATTTACCTCACTAAATTATTCTCTTAATTCAAACAGCTTCTCTACAGCTTTTACTCTCTTATTGTTGTCAATAGTTCTCTTAACTTCCTGTTTCCAAATACATTCCCATTCCAAAGGTGCTTCATGTTCACTAACAAGCACAATATTCTTTTCGCTCATCTTTTCAGCCCAGTTCCAAAATCTGTCATAATCAAAATTCTTACTTGATCCATACTGCTTTGTGTTCTTGTATGGAATATCACAGTAGAATAAACAGTCAATCCTATCAGAATATAACTCTTCATAGTCTCCGCATTGAAACTGAATATCCTGTAATCGTGGAATCTGTTCTAATAAATTTCTCTTACCTTCATCGTAGTAATTTCTTTCAGTACCAGCTTTTGTGTGAACAATACCTGCATATCCACCGTCAAAGAAGCGTCCATTATAACTTGCAAGAAAGCCAATTGCTCCAATATACCAATCAGGATATGTGTTTAATCCTTTATTGAAACATTCTCTTACTTCTGAGTAATGTTCTTTTGTAATAAATTCTGGAAAATTTTGAATCTGATTTAGATTCTTGAACATTTCTATAAGATATTTGTGATTATCTGATGCAATTTTTGTATTACACTGAACCTTATCAATTACATTGCAGCCACCGCAAAATGGCTCTATGTACGTTTGTATATCATAATCTTTTATTCTCTTTTGAATAATCGGAATTATATATTTCGATATTCGAGATTTTGATCCCATGTATTTCAATTGTAACTACTAAGAGCAAAGAATTCTTTAATGTGCGCACAAATCCCATACTCCTTTCTTTAATTTTATGTTGCACTTGCTAACATATTTTGGTTTATATATCGTTCATAAACTCTTTTTCGACCAATTTTAAAAATGTCTTCATCTTTTTCAATACAAATATAATTCCTATTTGTATTCATAGCTGCAATTGCTGTGGTCATACTTCCAGCACATGAATCTAAAATAAGATCTCCAGGATTGGTATATGTTTTGATTAATTCTTCAATCAGAGCAACTGGTTTTTGCGTACTATGACATGCCGATTTCTGAGTATCTTTTGCAAAAGTCCATATAGATTTCGGATACCTTTTAGTAGAATCGTAATCAGTCCAGCCACTCTCACTATAATTTGTAGTATCTTTGGCAGTTAAATGATGTGATGCTTTACTTACTTTTCTTTTATGTCCGTCTGTCATTTGTGGATGGTAAGTTGGAGGTTTTTTATAGAAAATACAGATATCCTCATGAGAACGTAGAGGCATTCTTTTAGCATTTAGAAATCCTGTCGGTTGTGTCTTCTCCCAAATAAGATTATATTTCCAAAGCTTTTTATTACTTTCCATTAAATCTGCTGTGAACATCCCATTGGCAAATAAGATAATTGCGCCATTATCTTTAATAATTCTTTCATAATTATCCCATAAATCGTCAAATGGAATAATTGAATCCCATTTATTTCTTGCTGTTTGTCCATATGGAAGATCTGTTATAATTGCATCTATTGACTTATCATCAATAAACTGCATTTTATGTAGACAATCATCGTTGTATAATTTATTAATTTCTATCATTTTTTCTTGGAGCAAATCATGATTTATGCTGCAGCAAATCTCATACTCCTTATTTTAATCTAATGAAAATTCAATTTCATAACTAGATGTTTGCAACCATCTAATATATTATTCTCTTGTTCCAATTGGAAATTTTGAGCAGAAATGCTCTAAGAAATTATTTTAAAATTACTATTTGATATCTCCATTCATCTTTGCATTGAGGATAGCTTTCAGATACTCTTGTGGATTATCTTTTGCAGCCTGGAATCCTCTCTTCTGTCTCTGAATATCATCTAGTACGGGCTTATACTTTGGACTATTACTTACTTCATTTCTATATTTTTGTACCTCTTCACGAGTTACAATTTCTTTATCCACTAGAATTCGTAACACTACTTGTACATCAATCAATGCTTTCATAATGGTTTCTTGCGTTTGTAATTCATGCAAGGCTTCGTCAGGCTTATAATAGGAATCATTACTTACCGCCAATATTTTTACCTCCTAGATTGTCTAATTCTTCTTCAACTAATACATTAAGTTTCCTCCAACAAGGAATGCATATATGATATGGTTGTCCATGTAGACGAATCGACCTAAGATATACAATCATGTCATCATTATTTAATCCTTTATCGCATACTTTACATACGCACCCCTTTTTTGCATGTCGTATTTTTACTTCATTAAAATTATCAATAAAACTTCTGTCCATATTTTGTCACCATAACTTCTCCTTTGTGTTTTTATCTTTTATAGGCAAAAGCCATTTTAATCCTGAAAAGGAAATGGATACATGTTCTACCATCTCCTTATTTATCATATGTGTATGGATCACTTTCCCATTTTGCTCCGCATGTCAAACAGGAAAAACAATCTACTTGATAATATCTGTCCTTCTCTAATGAAAACAAGTTATAAAATATACTTTTATCAAGTTCATGTTTTTTCCCATACCAATTTTTGCAAGTTCCAGAAATTATTCCTTTATTTATTATACCTTCTCTACAATAAGACGAAAAAGTTCTATCTTCGCCACAACACGGACATTTGTTGCATCCTGCTAATGCAATATCCCTAATTTGTTCTTCTCTAAGACAATTTTTTTGTGTTTTGGTTATTATCATATTACACCTCTCGAATCCCATAATAAAAAACATATTTCATGCTATTTGCTTATATACAAACTACCATCAGTTTTTAATCTTGGAGTTATTGCAGTTCCGATCCCGTAACCACATTTTTCACCAGATACGACAATATAATTTACTCCTGTTTCTTCGTCTACAAGCTGATAAGTTTCCATCTTCCCATTTTGATTCTCAAACCATATTTTTAATGGTTTATCTTGTTTTGCTTCAGCAGAAGTTCCACATGCTCCAAGAACAAATCCGCACAATACAAAACCTGTTGCAAATATTAAACCTCTAATTTTCTTCATCTTTTACCCGCATTTTCCTTACAATACTTAATAATATTCTCTCTGCATTTATCACAAATTCGCATCTTATAATTTCTTTCTGTTCTACTTGGATGAACTCCTGTAATAAATTCTAAACCGTTTCAATCGGAACAATTCACTGTAATGCCATTTGCATCTGAAACTTCTTTCCTGCAAATATCACATATTTCAATTACCGCCATATTTTACTCTCCTTAATTGTTATGATAACATGGTCGAATCCCATTATCATAATCGCTCCATGCCATTCCCTGAGAAATCATAAATCCCATCACAAAGTCATCACTGATATTTTCAATAAAATCTTCGTCACTACCATGTTTTCTCATATACTTTTGAACATTATGCTTTGCTTCTTTTATCTGATCAGTTGTGTAAATTATTTGCCATTTACTCATCATCTCATCTTGACAAACACCACTTTCCATAAAGTCACAAAAGATACTAACGGCTTTGTTTGGATTTTTATTTGCCCATTCTATCCATTGTTCAGCGTAAGGACGTGTATCGTCATTTAATCCAAAAACCTCTTTTGTAAGAATATATGTCTTACCTTTTACTGCTTCTTCCATATCTTCTGTGTTCAAATCAACGCTATCTGCATCAAGTGGATAGAATATGTTCGTGAAATATCTCCTTCCGTATTTTTTTGTGTTTGTAATTTTATTAATCTTACCGGTCAGCAATGTCCATTCTTCTGATTCGTCAACTTTCTTTACTTTACGTAACATTCCTACTTTGTCTCCTACATTCAACATAGCTTCTCCATTTCTTCATCGGATATTTCTTTGCATTCTACTTCATATCCAAGATATTTTAAAAGATCCATCCAATCATCATTGTCAATTCTATGTCCTTCTCTGAAAAAATCCTCATAATGAAGAACTGTATAATCATCGGATTCGTTTGTTGTAAGTTTAATTTTGTTACTTGCTATAATTCTCACCTCTCAATCATATGACATCCATTCTGGATCTCTATAAACCACTCCGCTTTCACAATACACTTCATCCATATCAAAATAGCCATCACATCCAGATAAAGCCCATGATAAACAATTTATCATTTTCATTGCTTCCGATTTATTGAACACT
>OHAC01000121.1_pt1 | contig 80046 bp, 59 predicted proteins | sample 1577051 | NCBI WGS metagenome assembly OHAC01 (sample SAMEA3541499, study PRJEB24748) | human gut metagenome | biome: human gut; feature: human-associated habitat; material: faeces | place: China | collected 2012 | reverse complement strand
TGCAGTAACGGAACATCTTATCCGTCATAATGCGGGCGAAGATCAGTCCGAGCGGGAGCGCGAGAATGATCAATGTGGCAGATGCGAACCACGAAGCGGAAATACTCAGGTTCATCGTACCGAGATTGTAAATTACACGGTAGAGATAGAGACCGTGCACCTGCTCGATCTCGTCAAGATGGGTGTGCAGCTGCTTGCCCGTCATGCGGGAGCAGCTGTCGGCAAACTCAGCGACGCACTGCTCGAGTCGGTTGCGTTTTGAGGTGCTGGTCAGCGTAAGCGTCTGCGAAAACGCCTGCTCCGATGTTCCATCTGATAACATCGGAGCAGGCGATAAAAAAGGGGAGTCAGCGGGTAGCCTTCAGGCGTGCCATAGCACGGGCCAGAGCCGCTTTGGAGAGATGATATTCACGAATACTCTGCTTCTGGCGCAGCCGTTCTTCCGCGCGCTCTTTGGCGCGTTCGGCACGCGCACGGTCGATTTCGTCAGGACGTTCGGCGCTGGATACCAGAAGAATGCAGTAGTCCGGCATAATTTCTGCGAAGCCGTCGCTGACAACGACCTCGTGCGGTGTGCCGTCTGTCTGGAACCGCACCGTACCCGGACGGAGTGCGGTAACGACCGGCTCATGTCCCGGCTGCACGCCGTATTCACCGTCGAGTGCAGGCATAGTCAAATTGGTTGCCGGTCCGGTGTAAAACTGCCGGTCCGGCGTGATGATCTCCAGATAGAAGGTGTTCTCCATCAGAGTGCCCCCATATCCTTGGCCTTTTTGTGGACCTCGTCTACCGTGCCGACCATGGAGAAGGCAGCCTCCGGATACTGGTCAAGTTCACCGCCGAGCAGCGCTTCAAAGCCGCTGATGGTGTCCTCAAGCGTTACATAGCGCCCTTCCAGACCGGTAAACTGCTCGGCAACCGAGAACGGCTGCGAGAAATACTGCTGCATGCGGCGGGCACGATCGACAATGCGGCGGTCGTCTGCACCAAGCTCCTCCATACCGAGGATGGCGATGATGTCCTGCAGTTCGCGGTAACGCTGCAGCAGCTCCTGTGCGCCGCGTGCGACCTTGTAATGCCGCTCACCGACAATATCCGGCTCGAGGATACGCGAGGTGGAATCCAGAGGGTCAACGGCAGGGTAGATGCCCTGCTCGACAATCTTACGGGAGAGGACGGTCTTGGCGTCCAGGTGGGTAAACGTGGTCGCCGGAGCCGGGTCGGTCAGGTCATCCGCCGGAACGTAGACCGCCTGCACGGACGTGATTGCGCCGTCCTTGGTGGAGGCGATACGCTCCTGCAGAGCACCGACCTCATCAGCCAGCGTCGGCTGGTAGCCGACCGCCGAGGGCATGCGGCCCATCAGTGCGGAAATCTCCGAGCCTGCCTGTACATAGCGGAAAATATTGTCGATAAACAGCAGCACGTTCTGCTTTTTCACATCGCGGAAGTATTCCGCCATGGTCAGACCGGTCAGTGCAACGCGCATACGCGCTCCGGGCGGTTCGTTCATCTGTCCGAACACGAGCGCGGTCTTGCTCAGTACGCCGGATTCCGCCATCTCGCGCCACAGGTCGTTGCCCTCTCGCGTGCGTTCGCCGACACCGGTGAAGATGGAGTAGCCGCCGTGCTCGGTGGCGATGTTGTGAATCAGCTCCTGAATGAGCACGGTCTTGCCGACACCGGCGCCGCCGAACAGACCAATCTTGCCGCCCTTGGCATACGGCGCGAGCAGGTCGATGACCTTGATGCCGGTCTCGAGAATCTCGGTCGTCGGGTTCTGCTGTGCAAAATCCGGCGGCGCACGGTGGATGGACCACTTTTCCGGTGCGTTTACATCGCCCTTTTCGTCGATCGGCTGACCGAGCACGTTGAACATGCGTCCAAGGGTCGCTTCACCGACCGGCGCTTCAATCGTGTGACCGGTGGACAGCACCTCGTCGCCGCGGCCGATGCCCTCACTCGGGGAGAGCATGATGCAGCGCACGGTGTCGCCGCCGACGTGCTGTGCGACCTCCATCATGCGCGGCTGTCCGTCCGGTGCAACGGAGAGTGCTTCATTTATCTCAGGCAGGCTGCCGCCGTCAAAAGCAACGTCCACAACCGGACCTGTTACCTGTACCACGGTACCTTTGCGTTTCATAGTAATTTCCTCACTTTCTATGCGCGTCTGCCGTCTGCGAGAAAGCGGACGGTCCGCGTCGGAATCGGACGGCGGGGCTGCGGTGTTTCCGCGGCGCTGCCCTGTGTGCCGCCGACGATCTCGGTGATCTCCTGCGTGATGGCGGACTGCCGTGCGCGGTTGTAGTGCAGCGACAGCGATTTGAGCATATCGCGTGCGTTGTCGGTCGCGGAGTCCATTGCCGTCATGCGGGCATTCTGCTCGGCACAGAAGGACTCGACCAGCGCGCCGAACAGCTCACCCTTGACGTAGCCGGGCACGAGATGCTCGAGTACACGGTCTGCCGAGGGTACATACTGCACCATTTGGTGATAGGGGCCGTGTTCACTCGGGCGCGGCTCCCATGGGAATGCGTCAATGTCGAGCGGCAGCAGCTTCTGCACGCGCGGCTCAAGCCGCATAGGCGTTACCATTTCGGTGTAAACAACATACACGTCGTCGAGCTGACCTTCGCGGAACAGACGGATGAAAATATCCGCAATGTCCCGCGCACGGGCAATCGTCGGGTCCTGCACGGTGAACATGAACTCGCCGTCTACGCGAATGTCGCGTTCGGCGAAGTACGCGCGGCCCATCTGACCGATGAGGAACAGCGTTGGATCGTCCTCCTGCGCAAGATGCTTCTCGGCCAGACGCAGCACGTTATGATTGTACGCACCGGCCAGTCCCTTGTCGCCCGTGATGACGATGTAGCCGGCCTTGCGGCGCTTGACCTCGGGACGCTTGTCGAAATAAATATGCTCGATTTCGGCAGAGTGGTGCAGAATATCGGCAATCGTGGAGCTGATCTTGAGAAAATACGGCTGCACATTGTTCAGCTGCTGCCGTGCCTTGCGCAGCTTGGAGGACGAGATCAGATACATCGCGTTTGTGATCTTGAGCGTTTGCTGCACACTGTCAATGCGGGTGCGGATCTCCTTTATGCCTGCCATGCTGCGCTCACCTGATCTTTATAGGTTTTCAGGGCTACCCGGATCTGCTCGGCAGCCGTGCCGGTCAGGGTACCGGTGGACTGAATCTCTGTCAGCAGAGAATCGGGCAGACTGTCGGCAAATTTCTGCACAAAATCGCGTACCCGGTCGAGCGGAACATCGCTCAGCAGACCGTTGGTCGCAGCATACAGGATAACCGCCTGCCGCCATACCGGCATCGGGTGGCACAGCGGCTGCTTGAGGATTTCCATCAGGCGTTTGCCGTGCTCGAGGGCCTGCTGAGTGTCCTTGTCCAGATCCGAGCTGAACTGGGTGAATACCTCCAGCTCGCGGAAGCGGGCAAGATCGATACGCAGCGTACCGGCGGTTTTCTTGATGGCCTTGGTCTGTGCCGCACCGCCGACACGCGATACCGACAGGCCAACGTTGATCGCCGGACGCTGACCGGCAAAGAACAGGTCGTTTTCCAGATAAATCTGGCCGTCGGTGATGGAAATAACGTTGGTCGGAATATAGGCGGACACATCGCCTGCCAGCGTTTCGATAATGGGAAGAGCGGTCATCGAGCCGCCGCCGTACTCCGGTGTCAGGCGGCAGGCACGCTCGAGCAGACGGGAATGCAGATAGAATACATCGCCCGGATAAGCCTCACGGCCAGGAGAGCGGCGCAGCAGCAGCGACAGCGTGCGGTAAGCGACTGCGTGTTTGGATAGATCGTCGTAGACGATGAGCACATCGCGCCCCTGACTCATGAAATACTCGCCGATAGCGGCGCCGGCATACGGCGCGATATACTGCTGCGGCGCACCGTCTGCTGCGGTGGCGGAAACAATGATGCTGTAATCGAGTGCGCCGTATTTCTCGAGCGTGCCGCGCAGACGCGCCACTGTGGATGCCTTCTGGCCAATGGCAACGTAAATGCAGATCATATCCTGACCCTTCTGGTTCAGGATAGTGTCGATGGCGATGGAGGTCTTGCCGGTCTGACGGTCGCCGATGATCAGCTCACGCTGGCCGCGTCCGATCGGCACCATCGAGTCAATGGCAAGGATGCCGGTCTGCATCGGCTGGTTTACCGGCTCACGCGATACAACACCCGAAGCCTCTCGCTCGATCGGACGGCGCTCGGTCGTTTCAATCGGTCCAAGGCCGTCAATCGGCTCACCGAGGGCGTTGACCGTGCGGCCGATCAGCGCATCGCCGACCGGAACGTCAGCCGCACGTCCGGTGCGGGAGACCGCCGAGCCTTCGTGCAGGCCGTTCTCGCTGCCGAGTAGTACCACGCCGACGCTGTCGCGTTTGAGGTCAAGCACGATGCCGTGCACGCCGGTGTCAAACTGCACCAGTTCGCCGTATACAGCGCGGTTCAGTCCGTAAACGGTGGCGATACCGTCGCCGACCTCGATGACCGTGCCGGTTTCGCCGCAGCGCGTGTGGTTGTCATATTGTTCAATCTCCTCGCGGAGAATAGATAAAATCTCATCTGAATGGTTCAATGGTTTTCACCCCTTTACAGGTTATGCGCCAGTGCGCGAAGCTGTCCGCGCACGCTTTTATCGTAGGTTACGCCGTCGATTTCGGCAGTAAAGCCGCCGAGCAGCGTGTCGTCCTGCACGATTTCAAACGTAACTGCACAATAACTGTGTCGTGCGCACAGCAGTTTGGCAAGCGAACGCAGCGATTCATCATCCGGTTCGCGGGCACAGCGAAATACGCACAGGCCCTCGCCGCTGTCGCGCAGCTCAAGCAGACGAAACTGCCGGACGATCTCCGGCAGGAGCGCAAAGCGGTTTTTGTCCGCCAGCAGCAGATAGAAGTGCTTCAGCTCGCCCATCGCATCAAAATCGGGCAGGCGGGACAGCACAGCCTTTTTCTCCCGCGCGGAAACGGCAGGAGAGCACAGTGCATCCCATAACGGCGCACAATCGGTCAGATAATCGGCGGTGTGCTGCAGATCGCTCAGCGTGCAGCCGGTATGGCGCAGTGCACCGGCATACTGTACGGCGGTCGAGCTCATCGTGCGGCCTCCGTTTCTTCCCGCAGAAAATCGTCGATCATGTCGCGGTCGGTGTCGCTGTTCAGCTTCTGCCGGGATACCTTGGCGGTGGTCAGCAGAACGAGAGCGGCAATTTCCTTTTTCGCCTCACGGAGCATCTGCGTCCGCTCGGAATCCCGACGGCGGGCAGCCTGCTCGTCCAGCCGCTGCACAGCGGTCTGCGCTTCTGCAACCAGACGATCGTACTCCTGCTGACCGCGTGCACGGGCGTCCTCGATGATCTGTGCGGCTTCCTGTTTGGCGGAAGCAAGCTGCGTGGCGTGCGCGGTCTGCTGCTGCTCGGCCTCGGCGAGACGCTTGTCCGCCTGATCGAGCGTGTCCGACACCTGCTGCGCACGGTCATCGAGCATTTGGGTAATGGGGCCGAACAGGAATTTCTTCATCAGCACGAACAGGATGAGCAGATCAACAAACACCCAGATAATCTGCGAATTTAGATTGAGGATCATTCGATCTCACCCCGATCAATTCATGAAGATAAGCAGGATGCCGATCAGAAAACCGTAGATGGCGGTTGCCTCGGCCAGTGCACAGCCGAGGATCAGGTTTTTGCTGATCTGGCCGGAGGCCTCCGGCTGACGTGCAATGGCTTCCGAGGATTTCGCGGTTGCATAGCCGATACCGAGACCGGCGCCGATGCCGGTCATAACTGCGATAGCTGCACCAATAGCAATACTCATTTTTGTGGTCCTTTCTCAGATAAAACAGTGGTTACTCAAGCGATTCCGACAGAAAAAGTGTTGTCAGGAATACAAATACGATTGCCTGTATCATACCGTCGAATACATCGAAATACAGGCTCAGCGGGATGGGGACAACGACCGGAATGGCCATTTTGACCAGCTCCATGATAACGAATCCGGCGAAAATGTTGCCGAACAGTCGCATGCAGAGCGACAAAGGCCGAATGCCGATCTCCATAATGTTGAGCGGCGTGACGACTGCAACCGGTTCGCTGAATTTTTTCAGTCCGCCGCGCAGACCGTGGAAACGGAACTGCGCGCTATAGATCAGCAGTGCGCTCATGATCGCCAGACCGGCGGTGACGTTCAGGTCTTTGGTCGGCGGCGTTACGCCGAACAGACCGGCCATGTTCGCCAGCGCAAGATACAGACCTACCGTGCCGAGGTACGGGGCGAAGGTGCGCCAGTATCGGTCGCCCAGTGTGTCGCGGCAGAAGCTGTTGATGAAGCCCACCAGCATTTCTGCGGCGATCTGCCGCCGCCCGGGGCGCTTGCGCAGTCCGTGCGTCAGCCAGATGGCAAGCAGGGTCAGCACTGCTATGATTGCCCAGCTTACCACAGCGGATTCCGGAACCGGTATTCCGCCAAACAGCGGAATCTCGAACGCAATATGGGTTTGCAGTTCGGCATTCAATTCCGCTTTGATTTCACCCAAGGGGCATCACCTCGTGTTTCGTTTTTGTTTTGCGGTGCCTATTGTAAAAAACTGTCGAGGTTTGCGCAAGCTTACGAAACTAAAAAAAATAAACCCGCGCAAATTGACGGGTTTGCATAAATCTGCAGAGGGGATTTGATGAATGTTGACCAGTGTGTTATGATATGAAGTATCTTCTTAAAAGGAGTGGATGAATTTGATAAATGCACGTTCCTCCGGCTCACTGCACCGGCAGGTGCGCCGGATGCTGATCCTGTGCATTGCGGTGGTGGTGCTGCTGTCCACGTCGGTCGGTTTGGGCATCGGTCTGTATCAGGAGGTGCGGACGCGCGACCAGCTGCTGTCCAATGCGGCGCAGATGGCGGCAGATGCGCCGCTGCTGATCGAGGATATTCGGGCAGATAACGCACAGCAGTATTTGGCGCGGACCGTACAGCGTGTATCTGAAGTAGATATGCTCGGCGTGTATGATATTAAGGGTAAGCCGACAGTGTTTTACGATCTCGTGTCCGGTACAGGCGACGCATCTTTGCTGCCCGAACTGAAAGCGGATACGGTCAGCCGCCTGTGCAGCGAGGAAAAGCCGGTGCTCTCGAACGATGAGATGCCGGACGGCGCGGATCGCTGTGCCTATGCTGTCATGCGCGATGAAACCGGGCAGGCAACCGGTATCGTCATGGCAGGGCTGTATCTGCGTTCCTACCATCGGACGGTGCTGCGTGTGCTGCTGTCGTATCTGCTCATCACGCTGTTCGCGCTTGGCATCGGCAGTCTGCTCAGCGTGCGGTTTTCCAAGCGGGTCAAGCGGGAACTGCTGGGCTATGAGCCGGACGCGTTCCGTCAGCTGTTTCTGCAGCGCATGGATATTCTGGATGCATTGGATGAGGGTCTGATGGCGATCGACGAACACAGCATGATCACCTATATGAACCGTGCGGCAGCGGATATCCTCAAAATCAAGGTGAAGGATGCACTCGGTCAGCCGTTACAGACGGTTTATCCGCGCTCAACGATGGCGCGCGTGCTGCAGACCGGCAAAAGTGAATACAACATCGGTCTGGAGTCCATCAAGCATGTTTCGGTCATTTCTGACCGTATGCCGCTCTGGCGGGACGGCAAAGTGGAGGGTGTTATCGCTATTTTTCGCAACCGGACTGAGGTCACGCGGCTGGCGCAGGATTTGACCGGCGTGCAGCACATAGTCGGTGCGCTGCGGGCGTATACGCATGAGTTTACCAACAAGCTGCATGTGATCCTCGGTCTGCTGCAGCTGGGCGAGGACAAGCAGGCGGAGGAGTATGTGCTGCATTTGACGCAGACGCGTGCGCACTCGATCAGCTATATTTCCGAGCGTATTCGGGAGCCGTCGGTTGCGGCACTGCTGATCGGCAAGGCATATCGTGCGGCGGAGCTGGGTATCCGGTTTGTGCTCGACCCGGCGAGTGAGCTGCATGGAGACGGACGGTATCTTCCGGCGAGCAGTCTGATCACCATTCTTGGAAACCTGATTGAGAATGCGTTCGACGCACTGCGGAACGCACCGGAGACCGCACAGAAGGAAGTGACGGTCAGCATCCGCGAGGGCGAGCACGGTATGCTCATCAGTGTGGACGACAGCGGTGCAGGCATTGCTGCCGATAAGCTGGACCGCATTTTCGAGCGCGGCTTTTCCACCAAAGGAGAGGGCAGAGGCACCGGTCTGTCACTCGTCAAGGAGACCGTGGACGCGTTCCACGGCACGATTCGCGTCGAGTCCGAGCCGGGAATCGGCAGCTCGTTCATCATTACGGTTGCGGAATCCGCAAACAGACAGCAGTAGGGAGGAAATCCGATGTACACAACGGTTATTATTGAGGATGATCCGATGATCACACGGCTCAACCGCCGGTATATCGAGCAGGACAGCCGGTTTGCCGTCGTGCAGACGTTTTCGGCGGCGCATCCGGCATTGTTCTGGCTGCGGCGCAACCCGATCGACCTGATTATTTTAGACGTTTACATGCCGCAGATGAGCGGCACCGAGCTGCTGCTGCAGCTTCGTGCGGAAGGCGTGGACGCGGATGTCATCATGGTCACATCTGCGAATGACGCAAAAACGGTTAACGATGCCGTGCGATTGGGCGCGGTGGATTATCTGGTCAAGCCGTTCGCGTATGAGCGGTTCCGGCAGGCGCTTGATGTGTTCTGCCGCCGGCGAGAAAGCGTGCAGCGCGACAGCTTCAGTCAGGATGTGCTTGACCATACGCTGTTTCAGGCGGCTGCGCCGACACCGCCTGTCACACCGCCGAAGGGTCTGCAGAGCCAGACGCTTTCGCGCATTGAGGCATATCTGCGCGCCGCGCCGGAGACACGGCATACCAGTGATGAGATCGCATCGCATGTCGGTCTGTCGGTCGTGACCGTGCGGCGGTATATGAATTATCTGGCAGAGCAGCAGGTCATCGGCAGTGAGATGGATTACCGTACCGGCGGACGGCCGTGCCTGGTGTATTTTCTGAGAAAGTAACGATTTTCTCAAAACGAAGGATTTGTATAGCTCAAGCGTCAAGAAAATGGGTTCTGTGAGCATTGACGTCGCAGAACCTCGAATTTGAACAATCGACCCGTCGAGAAATCGGCGGGTCTTTTTTTTGCTCATCGGAGGCGCGGCGGTGTGTTCCTTTCGCAGCCTTGCAGCTGCACAGCGTCTCACGCCGGTATCCCGTCTCAACCTGTTTTACAGGAATATTCGCCGCAAAAGCGCTCCAAATACGGCGAACAGTCTGTGTTCCTGCCTGTTTTGACAGAAAAAAGGCGGAATTCCTTGAAATACCGCCTGCAAAGTGCTATGCTATTTTATATATTGCCGCTTTGCGGCGAGGCAAGAGGGAAAGAAGGGCAGTCTGTCGAGGAGAGGCGGCTGTCACGGGTAAGGAGAATCGGTTGATGAAAACAAAAAAGCGGAAGCGCGGTCTGTCCGTTCTGCTCGCGGTACTGGCAGCAGCGGCATGTCTGCTGACCGGCTGCGGCGCACAAAAGAGCGAAGCGCAGGAGGATGCGGAGACCATTCAGGTCTATCTGTGGAACACCACGCTGTATGAAAATTACGCCCCCTACATCCAGTCGCAGCTTCCGGATGTGAATATTGAGTTCATCGTCGGCAATAACGATCTGGATTTTTACAAATTTCTGAACGAGAACGGCGGTCTGCCGGACATTATCACCTGCTGCCGCTTCTCGCTGCATGATGCTGCGCCGCTGAAGGACAGTCTGATGAACCTCGCCACGACCAACGAGGCGGGCGCGGTCTACAACACCTACCTCAACAGCTTCAAAAACGAGGACGGCAGCGTAAACTGGCTGCCGGTCTGCGCGGACGCGCACGGCTTTGTGGTCAACCGCAGTCTGTTCACGAAATACGGCATTCCGCTGCCCACCGATTACGACAGCTTTGTTTCCGCCTGTCAGGCGTTTGCAAAGCACGGCATCCGCGGCTTTGATGCGGACTATACCTACGATTACACCTGCATGGAAACCCTTCAGGGACTTTCGGTTTCCGAGCTTTCCTCGGCGGAAGGTCGCAAATGGCGCGCCGCGTACAGCGACCCGGCCAGCACCGAGAAAGTCGGTCTGGACGACACCGTCTGGCCGACCGCATTCAAGAACCTCGAGAACTTCATCCGCGATACCGGCCTGAACGCTGCTGACCTGACACTGACCTACGATGACATCATGGACCGGATGCGCAGCGGCGAGCTTGCCATGTTCTTCAGCAGCTCTGCTAACGTTAAAATCCTGCAGGATGAGGGCATTGATACGACCTTCCTGCCGTTCTTCGGTCAGGATGGGCAGCAGTGGCTGATGACCACCCCGTATTTTCAGGTTGCGCTGAGCCGCAATCTCGAGCAGGACAGCAACCGCCGCGACAAGGCGATGCAGGTGCTCCGCGTTATGCTCTCCGAGGAAGCACAGAACCGCATCGTCTATGACGGACAGGACATTCTGAGCTACAGTCAGAACGTCAGACTTCGTCTGACCGATTATCTTGAGGACGTGCGCCCGGTGGTCGAGCAGAACCATATGTACATCCGCATCGCCTCCAACGATTTCTTCTCGGTCTCCAAGGATGTGGTCTCGCGCATGATCGCAGGAGAATATACGGCAGAGCAGGCGTATCAGGCGTTCAACGCGCAGCTGCTTGCGGATGAGCCTGCCGCGGATGCGGCTGTGCTGACCTTGGACAAGGGCTATTCAAACGTTTTCCATGCGGACAGCGGCAACGCCTCCTTCTCCGTAATGGCGAACACGCTGCGTGGCGTGTATGACACCGATGTGCTCATTGCTGCGGCGAACAGCTTTACCGGCAGCGTGTTGGCGGCAGACTACACCGAGAAAATGGCTGCCTCTATGATCATGCCGAACGATCTGCGCGCGTATCAGCGCACGATGAACGGTGCGGAGCTGACCGAGACCCTCCGCGCCTTTGTCGAGGGCTGCGAGGGCGGCTTTACGCCGTTTAACTGCGGCTCTCTGCCGGTGGTCAGCGGCATCGCCATCGAGGTCAAGGAGGAAAACGGCGGCTTTACGCTGACCGGGATCACGCGGGACGGCAAACCGCTCCGCGAGGACGAGACCGTAACCGTAACCTGTCTGGCGACGGTGGGCAGCATGGCGCCGCTGCTTGCGGACGAAAGCCGCGCCTTCGAGGGCGGCGACACGAGAGTTCGGGACACCTGGAGCGCGTATGTCTCCGAGGGGAATGCCGTACTGGCGGAGCCGGAAAACTATATTACATTGAGGTAAACGGAAATGGCAGATAAAACACGCGGAAGCAAAATAAAATACCGCTTCCTGAAAAAATGGCGCCGCCCTGCCGCCGCACTGTTGGCTCTGGCGGTGCTGCTCGGCGGCATCTGCTATCGGTATTTCTTGTTTATGTCGCAGACGGTCTATCGGGAGAGCACCTCGCATCTGTCGGAGATCCTGCGTAAATCCGACAATATGCTGAACCATCTGGTCAGCCGAAACCAGATGCTGCTGCATCTGTGGAACGATTTTCTGAAAAACGCCTCGAGCGAAGAACAGATCCGTTCCAGTCTGAACGAGATGCAGAAGGAGACCGGCTGCGCCGCCCTCTACTTCCTCGCCTCGGACGGCAGCTGCATGACGCAGGACGGCGAAAAGAGCAGTCTTGGCTCGCAGACCGATCTGGACACGCAGCTTTTCGCCGGAGAGGACGTCGTTGTGAATGCGGTGCTGCCCGGAAAGCCGCAGATGCTCGTGTTTGCCTGCCCGGAGATGAGCGGCACCTACCGCGGCTTCGCCTATGATGCGATCGCCATCGCCTACTATAATGATACGGTGCTGAACGCGATCGACAACTCCGCCTTCGAGGGCACGAGCCACAACTATGTTGTCTACCCGGACGGGCGCGTTGTGCTCGACAGCGAGGCTGACGGTGAGAACGGCAGCGAGGAATCGGTCTATAATTTCCTCGCGGAGCTGCGCAGCAGCTCCAATCTGTCCGATAAAGCGTTCGACGCGCTGAGTGACGATTTCGCGCAGGGCAGGGACGGAAGCAAGATGCTGACGCTGCATGGAACCCGGTACTATCTGGTCTACGAGAACACAGGCATCCAGGACTGGATCATGCTCAGCCTTGTCCCGGTCAGCGTTGTTAACGCCAGCATGGATACGCTGTGGCACCGGACGGTCGAGATCGTGACCGCTATTGCGTGCCTGCTTATGGTGCTGCTCATCGCGCTCATCGTGCACAGAAGCCGCGATGCGCTGCGTCGGAGAGATACTGAGATCCTGTACCGGGATGAGCTGTTCACCCGGCTCTCACGCAACGTGGACGATGTTTTCTTCATGCTGGATGCCGAAACCTCCCGCACGGACTATGTCAGCCCGAACATCGAGCGGCTGCTTGGCGTGCCGCTTGAGCAGGTGCGGCAGGACATCCGTGCACTGCGGGCGCTGCACCCGAAGGACTCTCCCGACCACGATAAGAACTTCCTCGCGGGGATTCAGTGCGGCGAGCAGAGCGAATGGGATGCCGATTATGCCCATCAGCAGACCGGTGAGCGCCGCTGGTTCCACATCGTTGCCATGGGCAGCGAGGTCGCAGGCCGGACCAAGTACATCCTCGTGATGTCCGACCGCACGGCTGACCGGAAGATCAATCAGGCGCTTTCCGAGGCGGTTGCGGCCGCCGAAGCCGCCAGCCGCGCCAAGAGCACTTTCCTGTCCAATATGTCGCACGATATCCGCACACCGATGAATGCGATCATCGGCTTTACCACCCTTGCGGTCAGCAATATCGACAATCAGGAACGGGTGAAGGACTATCTGACCAAAACCCTCTCCTCGAGCCGCCACCTGCTCGCGCTCATCAACGATATTCTGGACATGAGCCGCATCGAGAGCGGCAAGCTTCATCTGGAGGAAACCGAGGTCAACCTCGCCGAGATGCTGCACGATATCAAGACCATCGTCAGCGGACAGATATACGCCAAGCAGCTCGAGCTTTATATGGATGCGCTTGACGTTGCCGACGAGGACGTTTACTGTGACCGGACACGTCTGGGACAGATTCTGCTCAACCTGCTGTCCAACGCCATTAAGTTCACGCCGGCGGGCGGCACGGTCTCCGTGCGTATCCGGCAGCTTGCCGGAACCGTGCGCGACTGTGCACAGTACGAGTTCCGTGTCCGCGACAACGGCATCGGCATGAGTCCGGAGTTCGCGCAGAAGATTTTTGAGCCGTTTGAACGCGAGCGCACCTCCACGGTCAGCCGGATACAGGGAACCGGCCTTGGCATGGCCATCACCCGGAATATCGTCGAGATGATGGGCGGCACGATCAAGGTGCAGACCGAGAAGAACCGAGGCACCGAGTTTATCATCTGCCTGCCGCTGCGCGTGCAGACCGGCAGCCGCCGCGAGGAAAAGATTGCGGAGCTTGCCGGCCTCAAGGCGCTGGTGGTGGACGACGATTTCAACACCTGCGACAGCGTGGCAAAGCTGCTGACCCGTGTGGGAATGCGTGCGGAGTGGACGCTCTCCGGACGGGAGGCCGTGCTGCGTGCGCGGCAGTCCATCGAGTTGGGTGACCCCTGCCGCGCCTATATCATCGACTGGCGGCTGCCGGACATGAACGGCATCGAGGTCACGCGCCAGATTCGCAGCCTGAATGATGACACCCCCATCATCATCCTGACCGCCTACGACTGGTCGGATATCGAAGCGGAGGCGAAGGCGGCAGGCGTGACGGCCTTCTGCTCCAAGCCGATGTTCCTGTCCGACCTGCGCGACACCCTGCTGACAGCCATCGGACACATGCAGACGGCAGATGAGCAGGACATCCTGCCCGGGAAAAACGCCGACTTCCGCGGACGGCATATCCTGTTGGTTGAGGATAACGAGCTGAACCGTGAGATCGCAATGACAATCCTGCACGAGTACGGTTTTCTGGTCGATATCGCCGAGAACGGCGCGGTCGCGGTGGAAAAGGTCCGCACCTCGGACCCGGGCCGCTATGATCTGGTGCTGATGGATGTGCAGATGCCGGTCATGGACGGCTATACCGCCACCCAGCGCATTCGTGCGCTGAAGGACCCGGCGCGCGCCGCAGTCCCGATCGTTGCCATGACGGCCAACGTGTTCGAGGAGGAGCGAAAGCAGGCGTTCGACTGCGGCATGAACGGCTTTTTGTCCAAGCCGATCGTGGTTGAGGAGCTGATCGACGCGCTGAAGGGCATTATGCACTGACCGCGCCATGCGGATACATCAAAACCCGGAGTACCGGCCGAGAACGGCTGACGGTACTCCGGTTTTTTCGGATATGCAGAGGAAAATAAATGCCGCTGCGCCGCAATCTTCGCTTTCCTTTTCGGTCGGGAAATAGTATAATTATGGCATGGGAAAAGGAATGAATAAATTTTACCGAAGGAGGGGCAGAACATGAAAAAGTGATCAAGAATTGCTCTGCTGACCGCACTTCTCACCATAGTGTTTGCGGCGGGTATTGGCGTTTACAGCAACTATATCGGAATGCAGATTTATCAGGAAAGCTCGAATCATCTGCTCGAAAGCTATGCGCAAATCTCCAAGACCTTCACGCTGTTCGTGCAGCGAAACTGGACCGTGCTGAGCCAGTGGGACAGCCTGATGAGTAACGTACAGACTGATGAAGACGTTGACGAGATATGGAACACGATTCAAGACAACCGATCGTCGTGGCATTACAGCGATTTCTATATGGTCAATCAGAACTCGCAGTATCTAACAGCAGATGGGCGAAAGGGCAGCGCCGACAGCATCGACGGCGTTTTTCAGGAGATGTACAGCAAGGGCGGGCCAATCGTCTCCACCTATACGGCAACCTACGGCGTGCCCAAGATCGCGTTTGCGATGCCGATGAGCCGAAATCTGACGCTGGACGGCGTGACCTACACCGGTATCGCGGTCAGCTATGATACGGACGTGGTCGATGATCTGGTTGACGGCAGTATGTACGGCGGACAGAGCGACTGCTATGTGGTGCGCTCGAACGGCGACATCGTGCTGGAGTTTGAACCGCAGACCGAGCTGTGCGCGGGAATGACCAACCTGTACGACCTGTCCAACCACGCTGACTGGAAATATGGCAGCATGGACGATATTAAGGACTGCATTCAGCTTGGCAAGAGCGGAAGCGCGCAGTTCACCTGCGATGGGACGAGAAACTATCTGGTCGCGATGCCGACCGCGTTTCCGGACTGGTCACTCGTTGGCATCATCCAGGCGGATGAGGTGGACGGTGCACTGTATGACGTGCAGAATTCCTCGCTCATCCTGCTCGGCGCACTCTGTTTTTTCACCGTCATCATCGTGGTGCTGGCGCTGGGGATGGAGAGCCGGCTGCGCCTTAAGAACGAGGAAATGGAGCGGCTGAACCTCGAGCGCGAAAAGATGAAAAGCGACCGTTTCCTGCAAAGCATGAGCCGCATCGTCGATCGGTATTCCATCGTCAATCTGGATACCGGACGCTACCGCTATTATGAGCTGCGGTTCGATCAGCCGCTCTATCCGACCTCCGGACAGTATTCGGAAATGGTCGAAATCATCTCTAAACGCTATGTCGCGCTGATCGATACGGAAAACGCCAAGCTTTCGCGGCTGCTTACGCCGGACTATCTGCGCAGTGTGCTCCGCAAACCGGATGACAACCTCAAAATCGAGTATTGCAGCCGGACGGAGAACGCCTATATGGTGATGACCGTCCTCCCGGTCGAGTGGCATGCGGACGGCACGGTCTCCGTGATCATGCAGGTTGTGCAGGATATCGGGCAGAAGGTCGAGCTGGAAAACATGGCAAACACGGACAGCCTGACCGGCCTGTTCAACGAGCGCTATTTCAGCCGGGTCCTGAACATCTGTGAGGCGAAAAAGCTGCCGTTTGTGCTGTATTACCTCGATCTCGACCGCTTTAAGCCGATAAATGACACCTACGGTCACGCCATGGGCGACCGGCTGCTCAAGGAGATCAGCGCGCGGCTGCTGCGCTGCATCCGCAGCCGGGACTACGCCTTCCGCATCGGCGGCGATGAGTTCGCGCTTATCGTCAGCGCCGATATGGACGAGGAGCAGCGCAGCCGCATGGCCGAGCGCATTCAGACAATGCTCTCTGCGCCCATCGTTATCGAAGGAAAACTGCTTTCGGTCGGCGTCAGCTGCGGCTGCGCCTGCTATCCGGAGGACGGTGACGCTTCGCAGGTGCGCATCACGGCGGACAGCCGCATGTACGCGGAAAAGCAGCACCATCACGAAGACGACCGGACGGAGGAACAGTCATGAAACACAAAACCCTGCGGTGCGCCGCAGAGACAGCCGCCCTGCTGCTGACCGTGGCAATGCTGACGTTCCTCATTGCCGGACTGCATCAGCACGAGCCGGACAGGGAGCTTTCCACTCTTGATACCGGCTGGTATCAGCTGACGGACGGCGTGCGACGCGAGGTTGCGCTCCCGGTCACGCTTCCGGCCGCGCCGGAACAGACGCTTACCTTGTATAACGACACGCTGACCGCCCGCGATGCCGGAAAGCTGCTGAGCGCGCGCGGCGTGGAATACGGCATCGAGATTCGTGCGGGTGAAACGCTGCTCTACCGCTACGGGGACAACGCTTTTCCGAAAAACACGCAGATGAAGGGCCGCCTGTGGGCGGATGCGGAGCTTCCGGACAATATCGGCGGACAGACGCTCAGCTTGACCTTTACGCAGCTTTCCGACCGGACAGACAGGTTTGACGCGCCTCTGCTCGGCTCGGTGCGGAGCATCACCGGCCACCATATCCAGACCTCACTGTTTTCCCTGGTCATGATGCTCGCCATGGTCATCCTTGCCGTGCTGGCGCTGCTGATCTTCTGCTACATGAGCAGCTGCGGCATCCGCGAGCGCCGCTTCCTCGATGTGGCGGTCTTTCTGCTGCTGTGCAGCCTGTGGTGCCTGACTGATTCCGCTCTGTATCAGATTTACGGACGGGATACTGCCGCCGGAAGCGTCGTTTCCTTTTACGCCTTTATGCTGATGTCTATCCCGATGGTGCATTTTGTCCGCAACACGATAAGCGGCAGACGGCGGCTCGTTCCCGATATATGCATTGCGCTGTTCTGCGCCAACGCGCTCGCACAGGGCGCGGCGTACTGGCTTTTCGGCATCCGGTTTATTGATATGCTGCCGCTGACGCACCTGCTTCTGGCAGCAGGCGTCGCAGCGATGCTGACCGTGCTGCTTCGGTCGTACCGCGAACAGCCCTCGCAGCAGCTCCGGCTGCGTATTGCGGCGTTCGCCGCACTGGGCGTGTTCGGCGTGGCAGCGCTCGTCCTGTACGGCCTGCTGCACATCTACTGGTACGATGTAATATTCCAGTTTGGCGTGCTGCTGTTTATCATCCTGCTCTTCCGTGAGCTGCTCGGACAGGCGGCTGAGGATATGCGCTTTCACATGGAACACCGTATCAGCCATCTGATGCAGCGCGAGGACCGTATGACCGGTCTGCCGAATCGCCGTGCATTCGAGGAATACATGGAGCGCATCCGCACCGGCGAGGTCGGATGCCGCGATGCGGTGCTGACCTATATCCGGCTGGAGGGCCTGAACGAGCGCAATGACCGCTTCGGCCTTCAGGCAGGAGATGAGGCGGTCATCGCCGCCGCGCGGTGTGTTGCAGACTTTTGCCGTGCGTGCGAGGACGGAGGCGAAAGCGTATCGTGCTTCCGCACCGGCGGAAACGAGTTTGCCCTTATCCGCCCCGAGCCAAGTGCAAATTCGGGGCAGCTGCACCGGCAGTTCAGCGCGATCGTCGCGCGGTACAACCGCACCTGTGTGCCGCGCGCCCGCATCACGATGACCTACGGCTTCAGCCGCCTGTGCGACGAGGACGGAAAATCGCGCAGTATCAGCGCATGGAAGGCGGAGGCGGACGCCTATTTGAAGAGAAATGAAACCAGACTGGGAGGGGACACGGAATGACAACCAATCTACATTATCTGATCGCCGGGATGGCGGTGCTGCTGGTTGTTCTGTGGCAGTATTCTCATCAGCGGCAGATGGATGACCGGAACAGCCTCATGTTCCGCCGCCTGCTGACCGTCATCAGTCTGGACGTTTTCACCGAGCTGGTGAGTACATGCTTCATCCTGTACGCTCCGTACAGCTTCGGCATCGGCCGCATGGTCTCGAACACCGTGTTCTATCTGTTTCAGGCGATTCTGCCGCTCATTCTGCTGTACTATGTCTGTACACTGTGCTCGAGCCGTGTGATCTCCACCGGAACCGTGCTGCGCATGGGCATTCCGACTATCGTTCTGGTTTTTATCATTCTGACCAACCCCTTCACCGAAAAGCTGTTCTATTTCGACAGCACCGGCTACTGCCACGGTCCGTGGTATCTGCTGCTGTATGTCAGCGCCCTGCTGCACATCGCGGCGGCAGCGATTTTTGTTGCGGTACACCGGGATGCGGTCAGCCGCCGCAATCTGATGGCACTGCTTGCGGTCTTTTTGCTCGCCGCCCTCGGCATCGCCGCGCAGGCCGTCAATCCCGCGGTGCTGACGACCGGCTTCGGTCTTTCGCTCAGCATCCTTGCAATGTATCTGACCATCAATAATCCCTGCGCGTGCATGGACAGCCTGACTGGACTGAATGACAAGCAGTATCTGCTGCGCCGCATGAACGAGCTGACCGACGCACACAAGGCCTTTCACATCATCACGGTCTACGCCTACCAGCTTGACCACATGAACAAAGTCTCGGGCGTGCAGAGCGGCGACGAATTTCTGCGCCGCGCAGCCGAGCACATGCAGGAGATCGCGGGCAGGAACGTGTTCCGCGTGACAGGCAAGCGGTTTTTGCTGCTGACGTTCTCGCTGCGCGAGTACGAAGCCTGCCTGACGAGCCTGCGGCAGGTGTTCCGCACGCAGCCGGACGACGCGCAGGCCGCTCCCTCGCCGGTCATCCTGTGCGGCGTGGTGGGCGCGGAAAAGCTGGGAACGGGCGGTCTTGTGCTGGATTATGCGGAATATCTTGAATCTCTCGCAGCACGCCGCGGCGGGACTGAGGTCATCCAGAACGACCGCAAGAACAGGGACAGTTTTTACTACAACAAGCAGGTCGAGCAGTTCCTGCATCGCGCGATCGACGAGGATCTGTTCGAGGTCTACTATCAGCCGGTCTATTCGCTGCATCAGCAGCGCTTTGTCACCCTTGAGGCGCTCAGCCGCCTGCGGCATCCCACACTCGGCTGGATTTCACCGGATATTTTTATCCGCCTTGCGGAGAAGAATCACCTTATCAGTCAGATCACCGAGCTTCAGCTGCGGCGCGTCTGCCGTTTTCTACGCGAAAACCCGGCGCTCCGCGCGAGCATTGCGAACGTCAAGATCAATCTTTCGCCGCTCGATCTTATTCACAGCGATGGCGGAAGCCACCTGATCCGCATTCTGGATGAATACGGTCTGCCGTACTCCTGCTTCCAGTTTGAGATCACCGAGACGGTTGCGACCGAGTATTCCGCGAGCCTGACCCGGGTGGCGGAGAGCTTTCAGGCGGCCGGCATCGGTCTGTGTCTGGATGATTTCGGCTCGGGCTACGCCAACCTGAATACGGTCATGCAGCTGCCGTTCTCGGTCATCAAGCTCGACCGTTCGCTGCTGTTCCACATCTGCACGGACAAAAACGCCGCGCTCTTCTACCAGAGCATCGTATCCGCCTTCTGCCGTCTCGGCTACCGCATCATTGCGGAGGGTGTGGAGACGCAGGAGGAGATGGAGCTGCTGCGGAGCTGGAACGTGGATATGATTCAGGGCTATTATTTCTCCCGTCCTCTGCCGCCGGGCGAGCTGCTGCGGCTGCTGACCGAGGAAGCCGTCGAACAGATGTGACCGGGTGCGGCGGACCACCCCAAAAATCCGTGAAAAAAATTTTTCAGAAGCCGGAACCTTTTTAGACGTGCTTCGTCTAATAGAGAGAAAGAGAGCAGATATGCTCTCTTAGAAAGAAGGCTTTTTACATGAAAAAAACACTGATGGTATTTGCATGCACGGCTCTGCTGGCTGCATCGCTTTCGGCCTGCGGCAGCAAGCCCGCCGAAAATAAGGATACCGGTACAGCATCGTCTGCGGCGGCCTCGTCCTCGAGCAGTGAACAGCAGCAGGAAAACACGCTCACCGGCTCGCTCGATGAGAAGAAGAACGGCATGTTCGTTGTAACGGATGCCGAGGGTGCCGCCTATGAATTTACCTACGATCCCTCCGATACGCCGAAGGGTCTGGACGATGCCGCAGAGGGCGATTCGGTCACTGTGACTTATACGGGCACGGTATCCGAGGTCGATTCGTTTGACGGCACGGTCGTTTCGGTCGAGAAAACGGAGGCAGCGCAAAATTAAAGACGCGGCTCCTTGCGCAGGCTCCGGTCGCGCTGCCGCGGCTCCTTGCGCAGACTCCGTCGCGCTGCCGCGGCTGCCGCTTGGAAAGAACGCAAAAAAATCCCCTGCCGGGGACAGATTTTCTGTCTCCCCGGCAGGGGATTTCACTTTTCAGGACTTCTGCTCTGCCTTGTCCAGATACATCAGATAATCCGCCTTGCGGATAGCCTCTGTGATCGGATGCACGCCGCAGATACCGCCGATGCTGACCGAAAGCTGAACATCCGCGAACTCCGACATGCGGATGCCGTGCACGGCCTGCTGGATCTGCTTTTTCTTGTCGAGGAAAGCTTCCTCGGTCATGCGCGGAAACAGCAGCAGGAACTCGTCGCCGCCGTAACGGATCAGAATATCGGTCTTGCGGATGCAGGAGCGCACCGCGTCCGCAATGTCGCGCAGCGCCGCATCGCCTGCGGCGTGGCCGCAGCGATCGTTGATGAGCTTGAAGTTGTTTACGTCGATCAGCGCCACGCCCTCCATGCCCTCAAGGTGGGTGCGGTAGGTTTCAAAATAGCGGCGCGAATAGACGTTGGTCAGCGGGTCGAGGAACAGCTGCATATCCTCGCCGCGCGTGCGGTCAAGCAGAAAACGCGAGCCGTTTGCGTCAATCCAGCGGCCCTCGTTGAGCCGCGAGACCAGCTCGAGCACGCAGGGCGTGCCGTTGATCGTAATATACTTGGCGATGACGAAATACATCTCATTTCGTGTAAATTCAAGCTTGTTGAGCGTAGTATGCTCAGCAAACGCCCGTGCGGAGATGCAGTTGGCGCAGCCCGCATCGTTATCCCAGAATGCGGCGCAGCGCTCGCCTGTGCGGTGCAGGATGCCGTCCGCATCGAGATCGAGCACGGCGTATTTTGTCGGGTCAACCAGACGGACGACATCAAAGACCGCGCTCAGACGCTGCATATCATTGGCAATCGACGGCTCGTCCGTTACGCTTTTGCCTGTGCAGCGGAAGGGCGCATAGCCGCCCTGCACCTTCTGTGCATCAGTCAGACAGCCGATCACGCCGACATAGTGACCGGGGGAGAACGGCGACCAGAGCGTGTGCATCCGGATATTGTGCCAGTGCTGCTTGCGCCCGACCGGCAGAAGCAGGCTGAGCGAAAGCTCGTTGTTCTCGGGCGTTGTGGCCCTGAGAGCGGCTCTGAGCCGCGCAATATCGGCCGGCCGCAGCAGTCGGAGGCTGTCCGTTTCATGCACGTCCAGTATCGTGCACTGCTGCTGACGCGGACGGCTCCGGTCGGCTATTATGATGGTACCGGCAGGAACGTCATACTCAAACTGCACATCGCCGCAGCAGGAGACAAAGAAATCCAGCTTTTCCTTGACATAATTCAGCTCGCGCTGGGCGCGGTCGCTGTGCGGTACAGCACTCTTTTGCAGCAGCTCGGCAGACAGGCGCTTGGCGTCGCGGCGGAGCACCTGATCGGCGGCAAGCGTCGGCAGTGCGCTTCGGAGGCGCATGCTGATCTCCTGCAGGCAGTCGAGCAGCATCGGGTTGAACGCGCCGCACTCTCCGTTGAGGATCATGGTGATGGCGGTGTCGTGGGTGTATGCCTTTTTGTAGCAGCGGTCACTGGTCAGCGCGTCAAATACGTCCGCCAGTGCGACTACCTGCGCCGAGATCGGGATCTGTTCACCGAGCAGGCCGTCCGGATAGCCGCCGCCGTCCCAGCGCTCGTGGTGCCAGCGGCAGATCTCGATGGCGACCTTGACCAGCGGCTCGTCGCGGTACTGCGTCAGCCCCTCGAGCATGGATGCGCCGATGGCGGGATGGGTGCGGATGATGTTGAATTCCTCGGGCGTCAGTGCGCCCGCCTTGTTCAGAATGTTCTCGGGGATGCTGATCTTGCCGATGTCGTGCAGGGCGGACGCGGTGGTGATGAGGCGGATCTTGTCCTCGGTCAGACCGTATACATCGGTCTTTTCGGTCAGCTTGCGCAACAGCATTTCGGTCACGGTCTGCACCTGAAGCACATGCTGTGCGCTCTCGCTGTTGCGGAACTCGACGATATGACTGAGGATGCCGATCATGACATGGCTGTCCTTCTCGTTCTGATAGATCTGGTCGGAGACCATGCCCATCAGCCGCTTCTGGTTGGCGTAGAGCGTGAGCGTGTTTTTGACGCGGCGCTGCACGATGAAGGAGTCGAATGGACGGCGGATATAGTCGGTAATGCCGAGGCTGTAACAGTGCTCGATAACCGCACGGTCCTCGGTGGCGGAGATCATGATGACTGGCAGCTCCTCGATCCAGCGAAACTGATTCAGGCGCTCGAGAACGCCGAAGCCGTCGATTTTCGGCATATTGATATCCAGCAGCAGCAGGTCGATATTCATATCCTGCTGGAGCATGAGGATGGCCTGCGCGCCGTTCTCTGCCTCCGCGTAGTCATATTCCTCGCCGAGGATCGTCTTGAGCATTTCTCGGTTGAGTTCCGAGTCGTCAACAATCAGAATTTTCTGTCGGTTCATAGTCGTTCGACCGCAGCCGGGTCGCTCTCCCTCCCTTTGTTTACCGGAATTTGACCAGCTTCACCATTTTATTATACTACTAATTCAATGCAGAATAAAGGAAAATTTCCGTCAGCGCCGACGGCGGAAATTTCTGTTGTGCAGGAGTGCGGCAGCGTGTATAATGAAGAGTGAATTGTGCCGATTTGCGGCACAGACAACGAGCAAGAGGGAGAGGACACCATCATCGGTATGAACAGACACAAACGGGTAAGATGCGCTCTGGCGCTTTTGACCATGCTGACGGCGGGTCTGCTGTCCGGCTGCGTCTCGGATGCGGCGTCCGACAGCACACTCCCGACGATCACCGTCGGCAGCGACACCTATCCGCCTTATGTCTATATGGACAATAACGGCGACATTACCGGTCTGGACGTGGATATTGCGGAGGAGGCATTCCGCCGCATGGGATACCGCGCGGAATTCACCACGATCGACTGGGAACAGAAAACCAAACTGGTCGATAACGGAGAAATCGACTGCATCTGGGACTGCTTTTCCATGGACGGCCGCGAGAACGACTATCAGTGGGCGGGACCGTATCTGGTAAGCCGTCAGGTCATCGCCGTCAGCGCGCAGAGCAGCATCGAGCGAATGAGCGACCTCGCTGGAAAGACCATCGCGGTGCAGGCCACCGGCAAGCCGGAGGCGATCTTTCTGAGCGGAGGCGAAAACGTCCCGGCTTTCCGAAATATCATCAGCCTCGCTGACCGTGGGGTGCAGTATGCCATGCTGGACTGCGGCTATGTGGACGCGGTAGCAGCACACGAGGAGGCTATCCGGCAGTATATGAAGGACTACGGCGCGAACTTCCGTATTCTGGATGAACCGCTGCTGACGACCGGCATCGGCGTGGCATTTTCCAAGAACGACACACGCGGTCTGGCGGCGCAGCTGACCGAGGTTTTCGCGCAGATGCGCGAGGACGGCAGCATGGAACAGCTGGTCGGAAAATATCTCGAGGTCCCCGCGCACAGTCTGGAGGTGGAGCAGCTTGAACAATAATTCCCGGCGCATTGTCTCCCGAAGGACGTTCTGGTGCCTGTGCCTCGCGGCAGGGCTTTTGTTCCTCGGTGCGGTATTCCTGCTGTCCCGGCACGCGGATATGCAGGACTGCGAGCGGCGCATGACCGAGCTGATCGACTTTGTAAAGGAGCAGTCCTCCTCCTATGTGCAGTATAACGAAACCGCCGTGGCCAAGGCGCTAGTGCGCGGAACGACCGCCGTTCAGGAGCTGGACGGCGTGACGCTCGACTGCGGCGAGGACGAGCTGCGGCAGTATGTGGAGCGGCTGGGGCTGACCGGTATTTCAGTGCTGGACGCGAACGGCAGGCTAATCTGCGAGTACAGCACGGACGGCATCGGCTATACCCGCCTGCAAACCGATCTGGAAGCCGAGCGCGTGCTCGCCGTGATCGGTCATCCGCAGAGCACCTATGTTCGGCGCGTACAGCTGACCGACGGCTCGTTTGCTGACGCTGCCGTGCGCAGCTGCGCGGACGGACGCGGCGCGGTGCTTGGCTGGCGGCACACCGGGGCGGCGTTCGCAAAGAAATCCGTGCTCTCCGTGCAGAATCTGCTCGACGGCTACGACGCCGAGATCACGGGAACCGTGCTCCTGTCGGACGGCAACCGCGTAACTGCGTCGGACGAGCCGTCCCTCATCGGTACGGATACCACGGAAAATGATCTGCTCCGCCGCATCCGCTCGAGCGGCCATGCCGACCGGCTGGTCTATGCCGGACGCAGGGGCCTGACCCGATACTACGGCATGTACAGCCACGGGCGCAACTTCTACTACTATATATATGTCCCGGGCAGACTGCTCTACACGAACACGCCGGTCAATTTGATCGTGTCGTTCTTCGCCTGTGCGATCGTTCTAACGCTGCTCCTGTTCGTGCGGCGAGGAACGGAAAAGAGCTTCCTCCAGCAGCAGAAAACGCTCGAAAAGGAATATCAGACCTCGCTTGAGCAGAAAAACGCCGAGCTTGAACGCGCTATCCGTCAGGAAACGGCGGCAAACCGCGCCAAGCGCGAATTTCTGTTCAATATGTCGCACGACATCCGCACGCCGATGAACGCGATCATCGGCTTCACCTCGCTTGCGGCTACCCATATCGACAACCGTGAGCAGGTGCTCGACTACCTGAAAAAGACCGCGACGGCGAGCCAGCATCTGCTCTCGCTCATCAACGATGTGCTTGATATGAGCCGCATCGAGAGCGGCAAGGTTTCTCTCGAGCTGCGCCCGGTGCACCTGCCCGAGCTTGTACACGATCTGCGCGATATCATCCAGTCGAGCATAACCGCCAAGCGCATTTCGCTTTTCATCGATATGGTCGATGTGGAGGATGAGGATGTTGTTGCCGACCCCATGCGTCTCAACCAGATCATGCTCAACATCCTGTCCAATGCCATCAAGTTTACCCCGGTAGGCGGCATGATCACCCTGCGCATCGTTCAGAAGCAGACCGCACCGCATGGCAGTGTGGATTATGAATTTCATATCCGTGATACCGGCATCGGCATGAGCTCGGCGTTTCAGGAGCATATCTTCGAGCAGTTTGCGCGCGAGGAGACCTCGACCGTGAGCAAAATTCAGGGAACCGGTCTCGGCATGGCGATTACGAAAAATCTGGTCGATATGATGGGCGGCAGTATTTCGGTCGAGAGTGAGCCAGGGAAGGGCTCGGAATTCACGGTTTCCCTGCGCTTTCCCATCAGCGGAGAGCAGGCCGTGCCGCAGCGTATCCCCCAGCTTGAGGGTCTGCGCGCGCTTGTGGCGGATGATGACACCAACACCTGTCTGAACGTCAGCAAAATGCTGCGCATGATCGGCATGCGGTCGGACTGGACAACCTCGGGACATGAGGCTGTTGTCCGCACGCAGGACGCGATCGAGCAGGGCGACGGCTTCTATGTCTTTATCATCGACTGGATGATACCCGATCTGAACGGCCTTGAGGTCGTGCGTCGCATTCGCAGGCTGATTGGCAGCAATACCCCGATCATCATCCTGACCGCCTACGACTGGGCGGATATCGAGGTTGAGGCAAAGGCTGCAGGCGTGACTGCGTTCTGCGCCAAGCCGCTGTTCATGTCCGAGCTGCGCCGCATACTGGCTGAGCCGTTTCTCCCGGCAGAGGCTGCGGAACAGACGGAGAAAAAGGCGGATTTCGCCGGAAAACGGCTGCTGGTCGTCGAGGATAACGCCCTCAACCGCGAAATCGCGGTGACGATGCTCGAGGAAGGCGGGTTCGAGGTGGACACGGCGGAAAACGGAAAGGTTGCGGTAGACAAGGTGCGCGAGAGCGCGCCCGGGTACTATGATCTGGTGCTGATGGACATTCAGATGCCGATCATGGACGGCTATGCGGCTGCGCGTGCCATCCGCGCTCTGCCGGATGCCGAAAAGGCGGGTCTGCCCATTGTCGCCATGACGGCGAACGCCTTTGACGAGGACAGGCAGAACGCAGAGAAGGCAGGCATGAACGGCCATCTTTCCAAGCCGTTCGATATGCAGCAGCTGCTCACGATGCTCCGGGAGAAGCTGTCGCCGTAACGCTTTCATTTTCATCGCGTTATTCGATAATGAAGCCGCCGGATCAGACTGAATAGGAAACGCAGGAAGCGTCCGTTTGGGATGCCTTCCTGCGTTTTCCTTTGCACACCGCCGGTGCGGCGTTTTTTTACCTTTTCTGCCCAGAAAAGGTTTACATTGCTTATCAATTGGCTTATGATAAAATCTGACAAAGGAGGTGGGCCTGTGCACGGAGTACGTCAATGGTGGGTGCGTCTGTCCATTTTGCACAAGGCGATCGTGCTGAGCTGTGCATTCGTCATTCCCATTCTGCTGGTGGTGGGACTGTTAATGAACGATTTTTACGATTACCGCGAGAAAAGCGATGATATCCTGTCCGAATATGCACGCTGCACGGACTACATGAACGCCATGGAGCAGGAAAATGCGCTTCTGGGCGAGCTGACGTTTGCGGCGCCCGAGTCCGATACGATCGACAAATATGCGGACGCCGTGCAGGACACCGCCTCTGCGTGGGTGCGGCTGCGCAGCGCAGAGACCGACGGCAGCACGCAGAGCGAGGTGCTTAAGCAGGTCATCGACCGCACGATGAAAAGCTATCGTGTCCGTCAGGAGACGTTCATCGCACAGCTGCATGACGGCACATTTGATGCGGTGAGCTACGAAGCTCTGCGTACACAGGGCAGCTATCTGACGCAATACACCGATCAGCTGACGGCAGCGTTTCTGATGGAGGGACGCGAGGGCTATCTGGTCCTCGGTCAGCGGGGGACCTCACAGAACATGGTATTTACCATCGTAGCCGCGATCGGCAGCGTGCTGTTTGCAGGCGCGATGCTGTACTACGCACGCAGCCTGCTGCTGCCGGTACAGCAGATGAGCCGCGGTGCACACCGCGTCGCGGATGGCGAATACGACATTGAGGACTTCAACTTTGCACGCTCGGACGAAATCGGTATGCTCGCCGACTCGTTCAACCACCTCAAGCACCAGATTGCGCGGACGATTCACGCACTGGAAAGCGAAGCACAGCTGGAAAAATCCCTGCGTCAGCAGGAGAGCGAGGCAGCACGCCTGCGGCAGCTGATCGAGCAGAGCCGCTTTGCGCAGCTGCAGAGCCAGATCAACCCGCATTTTCTGTTCAACACGCTGCAGAGCGTGGCCAATATGGCCGGAATCGAGCAGGCGACCGTCACCGGCGACATGGTGGTGCGGCTGGCGAACTTCTTCCGCTACACGCTCGACCATGACGACAGCGTGGTAACACTCGACCGCGAGCTTGCGCTGCTGCGCGACTACATTTCCCTGCAGGAGCTGCGGTTCGGCGAACGTATTTCGTTCGAGATGAACTGTGACAGCCGCTGTGCGGCCTGTGAACTGCCGAAATTCACACTGCAGCCGATTGTGGAAAACTCTATCGTACATGGTATGCGCAGCCGCAGTGCAGGCGGCCGCATCCGCATTGTTACTGAGAGCACACCGAATGGCTGCCGCATCCAGATTACGGACAACGGCGGCGGCTTCTCGCGCAGCAAAATGAAACAGAACACCGCCGAGGGACACCGGTCCATCGGCCTGCAGAATATCGCGGGACGCATTGCGCTGTCCGGCGGCAGCTTCCGCATTGTCAGCTGTCCCGGATTGGGCACGACAGCCCGCATCATACTGCCCATGAAAGGGGAAGAGCATATATGTTAAAGGTACTGATCGCGGAGGACGAACCGCTGAGTCTGCAGAATCTGAGCGGACAGATGCGCGATTTGCTTGGCGCGGATGCACTCATCGAGGGAGTTGCGAACGGACGGGAGGCGGTTGAACGCGCCCGTCAAATTCAGCCGCAGCTGGTGCTGATGGATATTGAAATGCCGGTGATGAACGGCCTTGATGCGGCAGCTATCATCCACAAAGCCATGCCGGAAACCCACATTGTATTCCTGACTGCCTTCGACCGCTTCGACTACGCCGTAGGCGCCATGCGGGCTGGCGGAACGGATTATCTGGTCAAGCCGTTTGACAGCGCACAGATTACCGCCTGCCTGCGCAAGCTGAAGCTGCTGCCAGAAAGCCGTCCGGCGGTATGCGGGGACAAGCCGGGAAATACGTTCTGCACCCAGTTTTCCGTGTGGCTGGAGCATCATTACATGCAGGATGTGTCGCTTGATCAGGCGGCAGAGGCGATGGGCATGAGTTCGTTCTACTTCTCACGCTTTTTTCGCACCTCGTATAACCAGACCTTCCTTGAATACTTGACCGCCTACCGTATCGACCGTGCGGTTGAGCTGCTGCAGCAGACTGATATTCCGGTACGGGAAATCGCTGTTCGGGTCGGCTATACGGATGCAAACTACTTCACGAAAGTGTTCAAGCGGCATTTGGGCGTAACGCCTACCGAGTACCGCAATCATAACGCAAACTGAACGAGCCGCGCGGCAGGATTTACGGAATTTATACGGAAATTTACTATTCCTTCCAAAGCATTTATGCAAATGTTACAAAAAAGAATATGAAAATTTTCAGTGTGCTGTGATTTTACCTGCCTACCGCAAGTATTTACGATGTTGCCGAAACTGGTCACCCTATATAATAGGAGATGGAAAGATGAATAAACGCTTTCGGTGTGTGATCGCCGGATGGCTGCTGCTCATGCTCTGTGCATGTACCGGCGGCACGGACGAGCCGCATATCCGCTATTACCGCCTTGCCAGCGGGCAGAGCGAAAACTACCTCGCCAATCAGGCGTGTCAGCGCTTCTGCGACATGGTGCGCAGGGAAACAGACGGCGCGATACAAATTCTGCCGAGCTTTGATAACGAGCTTGGTACCGATGCATCCGCACTTGAGCAGTGCGTGTACGGCGGCATTGATTTTGTACGCACGCCAATCTCGTCTGCCGCAGCGTATGCACCGCAGCTTGCGGCGCTGCAGCTGCCGTACGAATACACCTCGGACAAGCACCTGTTCCGGGTGCTGGACGGCGCAGTCGGTCAGCAGGTAATGGCCTCGCTCGAGGACAAGGGCCTTACCGGTTTAAGCTATTTTTATGCCGGTTACCGGTGCTTTTTCACGACAGGAAAGGCGATCACCTCACTCGATGACATGAAGAACCTCCGGCTCGGCACCGAGGATTCCTCGCAGATGAAGCAGGTCATTCCGATGTGGGGCGCCGAGGCGGTGACGCTGCCGCCGGATGAGATCGCGCTCGCGCTCCGCACTGACCGGATTGACGGCGCCGAGAGCACGCTGCCTACCTATGTGGACAGTGGCTACTATCAGCTTGCACCGTACTGGACGTACGACCGACATTCCTACAACGCGGATGTGCTGGTCGCGTCCTCGGAAACGTGGGAAACGTTCTCACAGGAGGAGCAGACCATCATTGAGCGATGCGCCGCTGAGGCGGCTTCGTGGCAGCGCGACCACTGGCAGAGCGCAGAGGTTCGAGCAATGCTGCATGCATCCCGCAGCGGCTGCTACATGGCGCTGCTCGATGAGGAGCAGGCCGAAAAGTTCCGTGCAGCGGTGCAGCCGATTTACGAACACCTTTCCGATGCGCAGAAGGAGGTCGTGCAGGCCGTACAGGCACTGGCCGACAGCGATTAGCGAGAACCCCTCCTTGTGCATGACCAGTTTGTTCGCAAACGTCCGCAAAACGGCGTTTTCGATAGAGGAAAACGAACAAGGAGGCTAAAAAGATGAAAATCAAAAGATTGATGGCAGGTCTGCTTTGCGGTGCAGTCGGTGCAGCAACCCTTGGTTTGTCCGGCTGCGGCAATGCCGCGGACAGCGGCATGATGGATGCGGCAAATGCCAATGCAGTTGCAGGCGGCAGCAGTGATCTGCCGGTCATCACCTGGAAGATGGGTTCCACCTGGGGTGACGGCAATATTCACTTCACCTGTGACGAGCGCTTCTCCGAGCTGGTCAGCCAGCTGACCGACGGACGCTTCACCATCACCAACTATCCGGAGGGCTCGCTTTGTGCGGCAAACCAGCTGTTTGATTACGTCCAGAACGGCACCATCCAGTGCGGCGGTGACTGGGGCGGCTACTGGAGCGGCAAGGATACCGCTTTTGAGCTGCTCTCCACTACAATGGATAACTTCACCGGCATGGACTACTACATCTGGATCACCCAGGGCGGCGGCCTGAAGTGCTATCAGGATATGTACGGCAAGTACAACATGACGTATTTCCCGATTATGATCAACCACGCAGAGTCCGGTATCCGTTCGACCAAGCCGATCACTTCTATCAAGGACATGCAGAGCATGAAGATCCGCCTCGGCGGCGTTATGGCCGGCCGTGCAGCGGAAAAGCTCGGCATCAACATCACCACCGTTGCGGCAAGCGAGCTTTATGAGTCCCTGCAGCGCGGCGTTATCGACGGCGGCGAGTTCTCCACGCCGTGCTCGGATGATTCGCTGAAATTGCAGGAGGTTGCCAAGTACTGGTGCTCGCCTGCATGGTATCAGTCCGGCGGCGTCAACGGCGTTATGATCAACAAGGATGCATGGAATCAGCTCCCCGAGGAGTACCAGAACGCCATCCAGATGGCGGCTGAGATCTGCACCTCCGAGCAGCTGTCCCGCTACCTGTGGATGGATTTCGATTCCACCAAGAAGATGCTCGAGGAGGACGGCTGCGTCGTCACCAAGATGAACCAGGACGACTGGAATACCATCCGTGAGACCTGCCGTCAGGTTTACGAAGAAGAAGCTGCGAAGAATGAAAACTTCAACATGGTATACAGCTCTATGCAGGATTACCGTGAACATGCCGATACCTACCGCGCAATGCTCGGTGACTACGGCTGGGGCTTCAACTACGATGAATCCGAAAAGTGACCGACAGAGTGTTCCGTGCTCTCTTTTGAGAGCACGGAGCCTCAGAAGATGAGGTGTAATATATGAAAGTGATCAAACGCATCTGCGATGTGATCGACCTCGTCAATGACTGGATCGGCAGGATTGCTTCCTTCGCCGTTCTTGGCATTCTCGCGGTCATTGTTACCGAAGTCGTGCTGCGCCGTTTGTTCCACAGTCCGCAGATCTGGACGATGGACGTCATCTGCATGACCTTCGGCTGCTACATTATCATGGTCTGCGCCTACGGCTTCCAGAAGAAGGCCTTTGTTGCGGTTGATGTGCTGTATGCACGGCTTAAACCGCTTGCGCAGAACATTCTGCACCTGATTACCTATCTGGTGTTCTTTGTTCCGTTCGTATTCGTGCTCGTGCCCGAGAGCTTCGGATTTTTCCTTCGCTCGTATACCACGGGTGAGCGCGGCTACTCGGTATGGGCGCCGCCGGCATGGCCGGTCAAGCTGGCGCTGTTCGTCGGCATGACGCTGCTCGCACTGCAGGGCATTTCCGAGATGCTCAAGTGCGTGCAGGGCATCGGTGAAGCCGTTTCCGGCACGGATGATACGAAGGGAGGCGACGCTGCATGATGGAAATGCTGACCAATCTTGTCACGCAGTCCGGCGTGGGTGCAACACAGCTCAGCGCGATCCTGCTTGGCGTACTGTTCCTTACCATGATCATCGGTCTTGCGACCGGTCAGGAGCTTGCGTTCGTCCTCGGCGGTGCCGGTGTTATTATCGGCTATCTCGCCTGGGGCGGCCCGGGCATCACCATCGCCATGACCAAGGTGTACGACCAGATGCAAAGCTATTCCATGGTCGCCATCCCGATGTTCGTGCTGATGGCAAACTTTTTGACACATTCCAAGGTTGCGGATGGGCTGTTCCTCTCTATCCGCTACCTGCTTGGTCCTCTGAAGGGCGGTCTCGGTCTGGCAGTGATCGTGGTTTCCACTGTGTTCGCTGCCACGACCGGTATCGTCGGCGCATCCGTTGTTACCATGGGCATGCTGTCCGTACCGGTGCTGCTGAAGTGCGGCTATAAGCCGTCTCTCGCGTGCGGCATGGTGTGTGCGGGCGGTTCGCTCGGTATCCTGATCCCGCCGTCCATCATGCTGGTTTCGATGGGCTCCTATGCGAATGTATCGGTCGGCAAGATCTTCTTCGCCGCCATCGTTCCGGGTCTTGTTCTGTCGCTGTTCTACATGATCTATGTGTTCGTCATCTGCCATATCCACCCGGATTACGGTCCGGCGATGACCACCGAAGAGTTGGCTGCCATGCCGCTGAGTGAGCGCATCACCGGTTCGCTCATCAACCTGATCCCGCCGGTCATCCTGATCGTCGGCGTGCTCGGTTCCATCTTCACCGGCTGGGCGACTCCGACCGAGGCGGCAGGCGTAGGCGCGCTGTTCTCGCTCATCCTCGCCATCTTCTACAAGCAGTTCAGCTGGAAGATGCTGTACGATTCGCTGATCGACACCGCAAAGACATCTGCGATGGTATTCATCATCCTGTTCGGCGCGTCTGCCTTCACCGGCATCTTCATGTCGCTCGACGGCGACCAGCTGATTGCAACCTGGATTTCGAGCGTTGGCATCGGCAAGTGGGGCGCGTTCGCAATCATGATGGCGATCGTATTCTTTATGGGCATGTTCCTCGACTGGCTGGGCATCGTTATGATCGTATTCCCGATCTTCCTGCCGATTATGGATATGTTCGGCTTTGACCGCCTGTGGATCGTCGCAGTTACGGCTGTTATGCTGCAGACCTGCTTCATGACGCCGCCGTTCGGCTTCGCACTGTTCTACATCAAGGGCATTGTGCCGCCGTCGGTCAAAATACAGGAAATCTACCGCGGCGTTATCCCGTTCATCCTGATTATCATCGCAGTGGTAATTCTGGTAACGGTATTCCCGCAGGTTGTATATTTCCTCCCGAATCTGGTAGCATCTTAATCTTTCTCCTGAGCCTTCCGGCAGACACCTGTGCCGGAAGGCTCATTTGCAGTAAGGAATAGCAGACTTTGGGTAAAAAATGCCTATGGACTGTGCAGAATATGGTGTTATACTGGATAAGTACGCAAAAACGTACCATTTGTTACCTGTGTTATTTCGCAGTTCAATGCGGTTTTCCTCTTACCGTATTACCGTAAAATGGGAAATATGTAGATGTGTTTGAACTGCGGAATAAACTTCTGTCTGCCGGATTGTTGGAGTATTTGCCGGCGGCAGACCCCCCTCCGGGCTCTCTGATCTGTTGAAAATCAGAGAGCCCTTGCTTATTCTTGCGTGGAAAAATTCCGCAAATCGCTTGACTTCTCGAAAAATTTCGGGTATAAGATTATATTGGACAGACAAAAATTCGATGATATACTATTATATAATGCATGCCTGTTCAAAGCCTGAACGGTATGGTCAGGCTCGGTTTGTCGAAAAGGTCAATATTCATGCAGCTTCAGCCAATTCGCGCAGCAGCGCGTGTAAAATAGCATTTGCTTTGCAAATGCAAAAAAGTCGGGGCGTGTACCGCGCAGCGCGGCCGAGAAACCGCGCAAGGACAGCGCTGACTTTTTTCATTTCTGGAGGGAGAAAGTTTCTGCATTGGAACTTTCGGACGACTTTGGAACGGCCCACGGTCCGTTCCTGCTTGTCGGCGAAACTGCAGTTTCGCCGACAGCCTAAGCCTGAACGGTGCGTTCAGGCTTTCGGTATATCATAATGCAGCATCGTTAAAGGAGGGGATTTATCGTGCAGACGCAGATTTTTATGGTGCATAAGCGGCATCTGGGACTGCGGGCACCGACGGTGCTTGCCGTCGGCTTTGCGCTGACGATTCTGGTGGGTGCGCTGGTACTGATGCTGCCGGTTTCGGCGGCAGACGGACAGATAACGCCGTTTCTCGACGCGCTGTTTACAGCAGCCTCGGCGAGCTGTGTTACCGGACTCGTCACGGTCAGCACGGCGGTGCACTGGTCGGTATTCGGCAAGTGCGTCATCCTGCTGCTGATTCAGATCGGCGGACTCGGCTTTATGTCCGTCGCGGCTATTGCGTCGTTTGTCCTGCGGCGAACGATCACGCTGCACGAGCGCATGGTGATGAGCGCGGGGCTTAATCTGTCGGACGGCGGCGGCATTGTCCGTCTGACACGGCGCGTGCTGTTCGGCACGTTCATCATCGAAGGGACGGGAGCGGTTCTGCTGTCCTGCCGGTTCGTGCCGCATTACGGTTTCCCGAAGGGAATCACAATGGGCGTGTTCCACGCGGTTTCGGCATTCTGCAACGCAGGCTTTGACCTGATGGGCACACCGGACGATCCGTTTCAGTCGCTCATCGGCTGGGCGGAGGATCCGCTCGTGAACATTACGCTGATGGCGCTCATCGTGCTCGGCGGTCTCGGCTTTTTCGTGTGGAGCGACGTGTGGGACAAGCATAGTTTCTGCCGTCTGCGCCTGCACACGAAAATCGTGCTGACGGCCACGGCAGGTCTGCTGCTGTTCGGCTTTGGCTGGACGCTGCTGTTCGAGTGGAGCAATCCGGCAACGCTCGGTGCGTTTGATACTCCGCACAAGCTGCTTGCGGCGGCGTTTGAGTCCGTGACCCTGCGCACGGCAGGCTTCAACACCATCGACCTCGGCGCGCTTACCGGCCCGAGTCAGGCGGTGTCGTGCCTGCTCATGTTCATCGGCGGATCGCCCGGCTCAACAGCAGGCGGCATCAAGACCGTGACGGCGGCCGTGCTCGTGCTCACGGCCATCAGCGCCTTCTGCGGGCGCACAACGGTTTCGGCGTTCGGCCGGACGATTGCGCCGCGCAGCATCATGAACGCCGTAACCCTGCTCATGGCAGGCGGCGTGCTCTGTCTGGTCGGCGCCTGTGCGATTGCCGGAATCGAGGACGCACCGTTTCACCAGTGCCTGTTTGAAGCGGTCTCCGCGTTCGGCACGGTCGGTGTGTCCATGGGTCTGACACCGACGTTGTCGGCGGCTTCGTGCGTCATTCTGATCGTGATGATGTATATGGGCCGTGTCGGTGTGCTGACGCTCGGCGTTGCCGTTTTCATGCGCCGCAGAGAGCCGCCAAGGCTCAAATACCCGGACGCAGATGTGTTTATTGGTTGAGGCAGCATTCCGCAATTACATTTTCGGCATTTTGCGTGATGATGCCTTTATAGTGAAGTAGATTAAGCAGTTATCCAAAGGAGAGACAGATATGAAATCCTTTCTGGTGATCGGCATGGGCCGATTCGGTACCGCCGTTGCGGAGGAGCTGACCGAGCTTGGTCAGGAGGTTTTTGCCATCGACGAGAACGCCGAGAGCGTGCAGCGCATCGCGGATGATGTGACGCAGGTCATGCAGGGCGACGCGCAGGACGAAGCCGTGCTGGGGGCCATCGGCGTGCGCAACTTCGACTGCTGTATCGTTGCGGTAGGTACGGATATGGAGGCGAGCATCCTCATCACAGTCATGCTCAAGGATCTGGGCGCGCAATACATCATTGCCAAAGCGAGAAGCACTGTGCATGCCAAGGTGCTCGAGCGCGTCGGTGCGGACCGTGTTGTCCTGCCGGAGAGCGAAATGGGCTGCAAGCTGGCACAGCGCCTGGCACATACCAACGTGGTGGATTTTATCGGCGTGTCGGACGAATACAGCATTCTGGAGATACACGCGCCGAAAAGCTGGGTCGGCAAATCGCTGGTGCAGCTTGACGTGCGGCAGAAGCATAAAGTGAATGTGCTCGCCGTCCGTCATGGTGAACAGGGTGCACTGGATGCAAGTCCTAAGCCGGATAGGGCCATCGAGCCGGATGATCTTCTGTTTATCATGGGCGAAAATAAATTTGTGAGCAGGGTGGTGGAACTGGGTTGATTGAGATACAGAGCCGTCAGAATGCCGCGCTCAAGCATCTTGCGCGGCTGGGACGGGAACGAAAATACCGCCGGAGCACGGGGGAAATGCTGTGCGAGGGCGAAAAAATGCTGGGAGAAGCACTGCGTTCGGGCGCGAAGCTGAAAACCGTGCTTGTGAGAGACGGCTGGGACAGTCCGCTCGTCAAAGAGGCGGAAGAGCAGGGAGCATCGCTCTATTCTGCAACGGATGCGCTGTTCAAACTCGCAAGTGAGGTGGAAACGCCGCAGAACGTCATCTTTTCCTGCGAGCAGCCGCAGTGGACGGCGGACGCGCTGGACGGAGCCGGGCAGGTGCTCCTGCTGGACGGCTTACAGGACCCGGGCAACCTTGGCACGATCTTACGCACCGCCGAAGCGTTCGCGCTCGGCGCCGTTGTGTTGTGCGAGGGCTGCGCCGATCCGTTTTCACCCAAGGTCGTGCGCTCGACGATGGGCGCGGTGTTCCGTCTGCCGTGCGTGACGCTGCCGCTTGCGGAGGCCGCCGAACGGCTGCACAAAAACGGTCTGCCGCTGTACGCCACCGCGCTGCATGAGGACAGCGTGCCGCTTTCCTCGGTTTCGCTTTCCAAAGCCGCCGTTATCATCGGCAGTGAGGGAAAGGGCGTGACCGAGCAGGCGCTCCGTCTGTCCGACAGGCGCGTGATCATTCCCATGAAGGGCCGTGCCGAATCGCTCAATGCGGGCGTTGCCGCGGCCATCGTGATCTACGAAATGACAAAATGAGGAGGCGGGCACTATGCCGTCAAGACTCAGCTATGTTTGGCTTTCGCTCAAGCGCGGACTCGGCTCGCGCACAGCCGCTGAGGTACTCGATGCCTTCGGCTCTCCGGAGGCGGTGTTCGCTGCCGACCGGCAGGCACTGACAGCTGCGCCGTGTGAGCTGCGCAAGACCCATGTCGATCTGCTGTGCGACAAGGATACGTCCGAAGCCGAGCAGGTCATCCGCTCCTGCACGGAAAAGAATATCCAGATCATTACCATTGGCGACAGCGCTTATCCGGACCGCCTGCGGGCGATCCCAGATCCGCCGACCGTGCTGTATGTGCGCGGACGCTGGCCGGATTTCGACAGCGTTCCCGCCGTAGCCGTCGTCGGCACGCGCAAGGCGACGCCGTATGGCCTGAAAGTCGCCGATCAGATCGGCACAACGCTTGCCCGGACGGGCATGATAACCGTCAGCGGCATGGCGCTCGGCAATGACGGCGCGGCACACCGCGGTGCGCTGAAGGCGGGCGGCTTGACGGTCGCCGTGCTGGCGGGCGGACCCGATGTGTGTTATCCGCCGCAGCACCGCAGCCTGATGGGCGATATCCTGCTCATGGGTGCCATCATCAGCGAATATCCGCCCGGCACCGAGCCGCACGGACGCAATTATCATCAACGCAACCGCATTATCAGCGGCCTGTCGGTCGCATCCGTTATCGTGGAGGCGAGCGACTGGCGTTCGGGTGCGCTCATTACCGCGCGTCACGCGCTCGATCAGGGACGCGATGTGTACGCCGTGCCCGGTCCGATCGACGCGCCGCAGTCGCAGTCGTGCAATGAGCTGATCGCCAAGGGCGAGGCTGCGCTGCTGACCAGTCCGACCGTGCTCGTGCGCGAGTACAGCGGCATGATGCCCGAGCAGGCGGTACAGCAGGCGTTTCGGCGTCAGACCGGCGAGTATCCGGAACCGGCTGCCAGAAGTGCATGGGAGGACATTCGCAGGCGTGAGCAGCAGGCCGAACAGCGCCGCGCCGCTGCCGCAGAAAAGGCGAAGGCCGAACCCAAACAGCCGTCTGCGGCTGCAAAACCGCTGCCGGACGGCTTAAATGAGGATGAAAAGACCATCGTCATGCTCGTGCGGGACGGTGTGAGCACGCCCGAGGAGCTGATCGACCGCTGCGGTCTGGCAGCACCGCGGGTGATGAGCCTTGTCACCATGCTGGAAATGGATGGGATTCTGCGCCGTGAAAAGGGCAGACTCATCCTCGGCACATGGTAAAAGTGAGAGAAAAAAGAAAACACGCAGCAATCACGCCGTAAGGCGTGTATTCAATAGAATTTCCGCAGGAAATTCATAAAAAGGGGGAGCATGTATCACCCTTTTTATACAAGTGCGGAGAAAAGTTTCGACGAAGGAGGAACTTTTCGCAGCCTTGGCCATATCCGAACAGAGTTCGGTATGGCCTTTCGATTGCAAGCGTGGTTGCAATCGAAGTAAGTTTTTGGAGGTTTTTATGTCTAAGTTAGTCATCGTGGAGTCCCCGGCCAAGGCAAAGACAATCGGAAAATATCTCGGTTCGGACTATGTCGTCAAGGCTTCGATGGGACATCTGCGCGATCTGCCGAAAAAGAAAATGAGCATCGATATCGAGCACGATTTCCAGCCGGAATATGTGCCGATCGAGGGTAAAGATAAAATCATCAAGGAAATCCGCAGCGAAATCCGCAAGAGCGATTTCGTCTATCTCGCAACTGACCCTGACCGCGAGGGAGAAGCGATTTCGTGGCACATCAAGGAGCTGTTCAAGCTCAAGGACAAAAATTCCCGCCGCGTGACCTTTAACGAGATCACCAAGCAGGCGGTCCGCTCGGGTATCGAGAACCCGCGCGATATTGATATCGATCTGGTAAATGCACAGCAGGCACGCCGTATTCTCGACCGAATCGTTGGCTATCAGCTGTCGCCGTTCCTGTGGCGCAAGGTCAAGCGCGGTCTGTCTGCGGGCCGTGTGCAGAGCGTTGCGACCCGTCTGGTCGTGGACCGTGAGAACGAAATCCGCGCATTCGTGCCGGAGGAATACTGGTCGATCGAGGCCCTGCTGCAGACCGCGGACGGCGGCAAGTTTTCAGCGCGCTACTACGGCGACGCGAACGGCAAGGCTGAGCTGAAAAACGAAGAGCAGGCGATGCATGTTGTCAACGCCGTTACCGGCAAGCCGTTCATCGTCGGCAATATCAAGCGCGGCAAGAAAAAGCGCACCGCCGCACCTCCGTTCATCACCTCGACGCTCCAGCAGGAGGCCAGCCGCAAGCTGAACATGACGCCGCGCCGCACGATGAGCATCGCGCAGGAGCTGTATGAAGGCATCGAGCTGGGCGAGTACGGCTTGACCGGTCTTATCACCTATATGCGTACCGACTCGCTCCGTCTGGCCGACGAGGCTACCGCCGCTGCCGCCGGTTTCATCCGCGGCCGCTACGGCGAGGAATATTATCCGGGCAAGCCGCGTGTGTTCAAGACCAAGGGCAACGCGCAGGACGCACACGAAGCCATTCGTCCGTCCAACGTGCAGCTGCTGCCCGAGGAAATCCGCAAGTACCTGACGCCCGATCAGTTCAAGCTATACCGCCTGATTTGGTCGCGCTTTGTGGCCTGCCAGATGGCAGACGCCATTCTCGATACGGTTTCCGCCGATATCGTTTGCGAGGGTCAGGTGTTCCGCGCATCCGGTCATACGGTCGCGTTCCCGGGCTTTACTGCGGTTTACGAGGAAGGCACGGACGACGAGAAAAAGCAGGATTCCGCAGGAAAGCCGCTGCCGCGCTTCGATCAGGGCGACAAGCTGACCGCCGAGAAAATCGAGCCGTCCCAGCACTTTACGCAGCCGCCGGCCCGCTATACCGAGGCATCGCTCATCCGTGCGATGGAGGAGCGCGGCATCGGCCGGCCGTCCACCTATGCGCCGACTATCTCGACCATCATCGACCGCGATTACGTCACCAAGGAGAACAAGGCGCTCCGTCCGACGCCGCTCGGCGAAGGCGTTACCGGCCTGCTCGTGGACGAGTTCAAGTCGGTCGCGGACTACGAATTTACCGCCAATATGGAGCACGAGCTGGACGAGGTCGAGGCGGGCAAGCTGAATTATATCCAGCTGCTGCACAACTTCTATGACGGCTTTGAAGCCGCGCTCAAGCAGGCGGAGATCGATCTGGAGGGCAAGCGCATCAAGATTCAGGACGAGGTGACCGACGTTATCTGCGAGAAATGCGGACGCAACATGGTCATCAAGTCCGGCCGGTTCGGCAAATTCCTTGCGTGCCCGGGTTTTCCGGAGTGCACCAACACCAAGCCCATCACCGAGGACACCGGCGCTGCGTGCCCGGTTTGCGGCGCAAAGGTCGTGAAGAAAAAGTCCGCACGCGGCTATGTGTACTACTCATGCGACACCTATCCGACCTGCCAGTTTATGACGTGGGACAAGCCGCTCAAGACCAAGTGCCCGAACTGCGATTCCTCGCTGTTCCGCCACACCGACCGCGATTCCAAGGAGGTCACGGACGTTTGCCTGCGTGAGGGCTGCGGCTACAAGGAGCTGGTCAAGGAGGGCCTGCCGCCTGAGGAAACCGAAAAGCGCCGCAAGATGCGTGAAGCGCGTGCCGCCAAGGCTGCGGAACGTGCTGCCGCAAAGGAAGCCGCCGAGAAGAACGGCGAGACCGAGGAAAAGGTCAAGAAGGTAACGAAAAAGGCGGCTGTCAAGAAATCCACCGCAAAGAAAACTCTGCCGTGGATGACCAAGACCACCAATAAATTCAAAAAGCTGAAGGACGAGGCTGTACAGGAGCTGACTGCCAAGCAGCAGGAGCAGTACGCCAAGGCTCTGGCAAAGTATGAAGCAGAAAAGGCGGCTGAGAAGGCGAAAAAAGCCGCTGAGAAGAAAGCAGCAGCGAAAAAGCCTGCCGCAAAGAAAAAGACCACGGCAAAGGAGAGCGCCGAATGAGTGAAATGGTAACAGTAGTCGGCGCAGGACTGGCCGGCTGTGAGGCTGCATGGCAGCTGGCACAGCGCGGTATCTCTGTGCGCCTGTGTGAGATGAAGCCGGTGCAGCATACGCCGGCGCACCACTCGGACGATTTCGCTGAGCTGGTGTGCTCCAACTCGCTGCGCTCGGACGAGCTGGCGAACGCCGCCGGTCTGCTCAAGGAGGAGCTGCGCCGTCTGGACAGCCTTATCCTCTCCTGTGCGGATGCGCACCGCGTAGAGGCGGGCGGCGCACTGGCGGTTGACCGCGAAGCCTTCGCGGCAGCCGTCACCGAGAAGATCAAGAACCACCCGAATATCGAGGTGGTCTATGGTGAAGTGACCGAGATTCCGGAGGGCAGAGTCGTTATCGCCTCAGGCCCGCTGACCTCGGATACGCTGTTTGACGCCATCCACGCCAAGGTCGGCGGCGATTTCCTGCACTTTTACGATGCCGCCGCGCCGATTGTCACGGCTGAGAGCATCGATATGGATTCTGCCTACGAGGCGTCCCGCTACGGCAAGGGCACGGCGGATTACATCAACTGCCCGTTCTCCCGCGAGGAGTACGAGGTGTTCTGGAACGCGCTGACCACCGCTGAGGAAGCACCGGTACACGGCTTTGAGGATTCCAAGGTGTTCGAGGGTTGCATGCCCATCGAGGTTAACGCACGCCGCGGCTTTGACACGCTGCGCTTCGGCATTTTGAAGCCGATCGGCCTGCCGGACCCGAAAACCGGCAAGGATCCGTATGCGGTCCTGCAGCTGCGCCGCGACAACGCGAACGGCACGCTGTACAATCTGGTCGGCTGCCAGACTCACCTCAAGTTCGGTGAGCAGAAGCGCGTGTTCTCCATGATTCCGGCGCTGAAAAACGCCGAGTTCGTGCGCTACGGTGTCATGCACCGCAACACATTTCTGGATTCTCCGCGCCTGCTGGACGCGACTTACGCGCTCAAATCCGACCCGCGCATCCGCTTTGCGGGCCAGATGACCGGCGTAGAAGGCTATGTGGAGTCCACCGCCTCCGGCTGGGTGGCAGGCGTGGCAACGGCCATGGACGTGCTCGGCAAACCGATGCCGACACTCGACCGCCTGACCGCCACCGGCGCACTGGCGACCTATATTTCCGACCATACGGTCGCGAAATTTCAGCCGATGAACGTAAACTTCGGCATTATCGAGCCGCTCGGCTATAAAATCAAGGGCAAGCGGGAGAAGAACACCAAAATCTCCGAGCGGGCGCTCGAGCAGATCGAAAAACTGAAGGGAGAGCTTTAATATGAGGATCATCGTTGATGCGATGGGCGGCGATAACGCGCCCGAATCCGCTGTATGGGGCGGTGCGCTGGCTGCGAAGGAATACGGCGAGGAAGTGCTGCTGGTCGGCAAGCCGGAGGTCGTAGCGAATGTCCTCAAGGAGAAGGGACTTTCCGATGTTAAGGGCATTACTATCATGCCTGCAAACGATTTGGTCGATATGCACGACGATCCCGCAACGGTACTCCGCCGCAAGCCGGATTCGTCCATGGCGGTAGCGTTTAAGCTGCTCAAGGCCGGCGAGGGCGACGCGCTGGTTTCCGCAGGCAACACCGGCGCGCTGCTCACCGGCGCAACGCTGTACGGCGGCCGCATCAAGGGCATCCGACGCGGTGCACTGGCACCGGTTATGCCGTGCGCGAACGGTCAGGTCATGCTGTGCGATGCGGGTGCAAACACCGAATGCACCGCCGAAATGCTGCTCCAGTTCGCGTTCCTCGCTTCGCTGTATGCGGAGAAGATAAACGGTGTCGTCAAGCCGCGTGTCGGCCTTGTCAACAACGGCACGGAGGATACCAAGGGCGACCCGCTCCGCAAGGAGGCTTACGCGCTGCTGAAAAAGGCGGGCGACGAGGGCCGTCTGAATTTTGTCGGCAACGTAGAGGGCAGCATGGTGCCGCTCGGTGCGTGTGATGTTGCTGTCTGCGACGGCTTTACCGGCAATGTGCAGCTCAAGACCATTGAGGGTGTGGCGAAGTTCATGTCGAAGGAGATCAAGGGCGTGTTTATGGCGTCTGTCGGCACCAAGCTCGGTTATCTGCTGTGTAAAAAAGGCATGGACGACTTCCGCGAGGTGTTCAATCAGGACAAGATCGGCGGCGCGCCGTTCCTCGGTATCGCAAAGCCGGTCATCAAGGCGCACGGCTCGTCCAACGAAATTGCGGTGATGAACGCGGTCCGTCAGGCGATTGCGTACACCAAATCCGGCATGATCGATGCAGTTAAGGAAAACATTCAGTACATGACGGTTTCCGAGTGATCCACAGGAAGAAGGAACAAAAATGCTGAAAATTGACTATAAATTCAAGGACGAGAGCCTTCTCCGGCTGGCGATGACCCATTCGTCCTATGCGAATGAGCACCACGGCACGCATTTGCAGTGCAACGAGCGCCTGGAGTTTCTGGGCGATTCCGTGCTGGGCTTTGTCACGGCGGGTTACCTGTTCACGCACTATCCCGACCTGCCCGAGGGCGACCTGACCAAGCTGCGCGCGGCAGTTGTCTGCGAGGGCGCACTGGACGAGATCGCGCACGAGATCGGTATCCCGGAAGCCATCCGTCTGGGGCACGGTGAGGAGATGGGCGGCGGACGCAAGCGTGCGTCCATTCTCGCTGACGCAACAGAGGCTTTGCTCGGCGCCATCTTTATGGACGGCGGCATCGAGCCTGCCCGCGCGTTCGTGCTGCGGTTTATCCCGCACAAGGTCGAGGTTGCGCTGGCAGGCGGCGCGTTCAAGGACTACAAGACCATGCTGCAGGAGATCGTGCAGAAGAACAAGCAGGAAACGCTGGAATACCGTCTGGCAGGCCAGTCCGGCCCGGACCACGACAAGCGGTTCACCATGGAGCTGCTGCTCAACTCCAATGTGTTCGCGCAGGGCATCGGCAAGAGCAAAAAGGAAGCCGAGCAGATGGCTGCGAAGAAGGCCTTGGAAAATATGGGATGCTGACGCTTATCGTCAAACCGCAATAGAGATAAACGGCAAAGAGGTCGAGAAATCGACCTCTTTTGAGGCTGTCGAAAAACTAACGTTTTCCGAGCAGCCTCTCGATCGAAACCACGCTTTCGATCGAATTCCGAAGAAAAAACGCGCCTTGCAGGCACATTTTTTCTTCCCTTGTATAAATTCCGAGATACATGCTCTCGGAATTTATGAATTTGCTCCGCAAATTCTATTTTATGCGTGCTGCCGCACGAAGCAAAAGAGTCGAAATGCAGCTTTTTCGACAGACTGCAAAGAGGTCGAGAAATCGACCTCTTTTTTCTGCGTGACGCAGTTAGTCGTTGAAAAGATACTGCCGCAGTGGTAAAATAAAACTATCTATAATAAAGAGGTGGCATATGGTTCTCAAAAGCCTGATTTTACAGGGCTTCAAGTCGTTCCCGGATCGCACCGAGATCAAATTTCTCGGCGGTATTACGGCGATCGTCGGTCCGAACGGCTCGGGAAAATCGAATATTTCGGATGCCATCCGGTGGGTTCTGGGGGAGCAGTCCTCGCGGTCTCTGCGCGGCGCGAAGATGGAGGACGTGATCTTCGGTGGCACAGCCAGGCGCGGTCCGGTCGGCTTTGCCGAGGTTTCGCTCATTCTGGACAATTCGGCGCATGTGTTCCGCTCGGAATTTACCGAAATTATGGTCACGCGCCGGTACTACCGCTCGGGCGAGAGCGAGTATTTCCTCAACAAAAAGCACTGCCGCCTCAAGGACGTGCACGAGCTGTTTATGGATACCGGTCTGGGCCGCGACGGCTATTCCAGCATCGGACAGGGCCGCATTGACGAGATCCTGTCCTTCAAGAGCGAGGATCGGCGTGAAATCTTTGAGGAAGCCGCAGGCATCACCAAGTTCCGCTACCGTAAGGAGGAAGCCGAGCGCAGATTGTCAGCCACCGAGGAAAATCTGGTGCGTATCCGCGACCTGTACGGCGAGCTGGAAAACCGGCTCGGGCCGCTCGAGCAGCAGGCTGGCAAGGCGAAAAGGTTTCTGCATCTGCGGGATGAGCTGCGCGTGCTTGAGGTCTCGCTGTGGCTGCTGTCGCTTGAGCAGCTCAAGAATGACACTGCCAAGCTGAATAAAGACCGGACAACCTGCGAAAAGCAGCTTGCGGATGCAAAACAGCAGCAGGAAACGCTGTATGCGCAGTCCGAGCAGCTGGCCGAGTCACTGCGCGAGATTGACCGGGAAACTGAGCGTCTGCGGAACGAGCTGCGCGAAGCCGAGCAGTTTGCCGCCGAGCAGATCAGCCGTGAGGCAGTTATTCAGGCGAACATCCGCAACTGCGAGGAGAATATCGAGCGCACACGGCAGGAGAGCGCGCACCGCGCCGAGCAGGTGCAGAGCATGGATGCACAGCTTGCCGAACGGCGCGAGCGTATTTCTGTGCTGAATGAGCAGGAGAAGGCACAGTCGGCTGAACTGGATGCACTCCGAAAACAGTCTGCCGAGCAGGAGCAGCAGCGCACACAGGCCGAGCAGGCACTTCGGCAGGCCGAGCAGGCGCAGCGCGGGCAGGAGCGCACGCTGCATGAGCTCGAACTCGACCGAACAGCCGCCGAGAGCGGTCTGGCGGGCATGAACGACCGCAAAATGACGCTGGATTCCGAAATCGCAGCAGCGGCACAGCAGCTGGATACCGAAAAGCAGGCACAGGACAATCTCGAGCGGGAACTGACCGCGTGCGAGCAAACGCTTGCCGAAACGGCAAAGCAGGCGCAGACGGCCGCCGCTCAGGCGGAGACCTGCCGCCGAAAGGCCGAGCAGGCGCAGAACGACCTGCGAGCAGCGCAGTCCTCGCTGAGCGAAATGCAGAGCCGCGTGAAAATGCTGACCGACATGCAGCATGAGTACGAGGGCTTCTCACGATCGGTGAAAGCCGTTATGCGGCAGGCTGAAAAGGGTGCGATGAACGGCGTGCACGGCCCGGTTTCCGCGCTCATCACGACCGAAAAGCGGTTCGTGACGGCAATCGACACTGCACTCGGTGCGTCAGCGTCCTCCATCGTGGTGGACAGCACGAGCGTGGGCAAGCAGTGCATTTCGTACCTCAAGCGCACGGACGGCGGCCGCGCGACCTTCCTGCCGCTGGATACCATTCGGGCAAACAGCCTGCGGGAGACCGGCCTGGAACGGCAGAACGGCTGCTTCGGCACCGCGGATGCTCTCGTCAGATTTAATGAAAAATATAAGAATATTGTGTGCAATCTGCTGGCGCGCACGGTCATTTCGGAGAATATGGACACCGCGCTAGCACTGGCCAAGGCGTACGGACACCGGTTTCGCATTGTCACCTTAGACGGACAAATCCTGCAGGCAGGCGGTGCCATGACAGGCGGCTCGGCCTCCCGCGGCACCGGCGCACTGGCGCGGGCGGAACGCCTGCACGCCGCCGAGGAGCGCGTGCGCGCACTCGAGCAGGAGCGAAAAACGCTGGCACAGACCGAGCAGGCTGCAGGACAGGAACTGGAATCGCTTGCCGCGCAGGCGCAGGCCATCGAAACCGACCGCCGGCACGCGGAGCAGGAGAGAGCCGGACTTGCTGCTTCGGTAAAACAGCATAAATTCCTGCTGGAAAGCCTGCAGAAACGGTATGACAGCCTGATTTCTGAACAAACTAACTTCACAGCAACGCAGCAGAAGTATGAACAGACACTTGCCGCCTGCACGGAGCGCCGGTCTGCCGCAGAGCAGGCGCTTGCAGCTGCCGAGCAGGTCTGCACCGAGCACCGTACGGCAGTGAACGCCGCCGCGGAACAGCTGGCGCAGACGGCTTCGCGCATCACAGCCGCGCAGACCGCGCTCGCGGAGACGCGCACGGCGCAGGACAGCGAAGCACGCGCACTCGCGGAACTTGAGCGGCTCAAGGCCGACCTCGACGCGGGCGTGTCCGGTGCGGAGCAGACGATTGCAGGCTTTGCGGCGGAAATCGCACGCCTGACCGATGAACTCACCCAAGTCCGCGCAGCCAAGCACGGACGCGACACGACCGCCCGGCTGCTCAGCGAACAGCTTGCGCGGCAGACCGGCAGGCGCGAACAGACCGAGGGCGAACGGGTCCGTCTGGAAAAGGCGGCACAGAGCCGCAACGAGGAAATCCTTGAACTCGAACGCGAGACCGCCCGACTGGAAAACCGCGCCGGACAGCTGAAAACCGAGGAAACACAGATTCTGGATAAAATGTGGGAAAGCTACGAGCTGACACCCACACCGGCGGCAGAGATTGCCAAACCGATTGAAAACCTCGGTGAAACGCGCGGCCGTGTGCAGGAACTGCGCCTGAAAATGCGGGCGCTCGGCAACGTCAATCTGGATGCGGTGGACGAATTTCAGCGCGTGCAGGAGCGGTACAGCTTTCTGCGGGAGCAGAAGGACGACCTCGAGACCGCGCAGACCGATCTGCGCAAGGTCATCGACCAGCTGACCGTCAGCATGAAGGAGATTTTCGCGTCCGAGTTCGCCAAGCTGAATGTGTACTTCCGCGATACCTTCCGCGAGATTTTCGGCGGCGGACACGCCGAACTGCAGCTTGCCGATACCTCGGATATTCTGAACTGCGGTATCGACATCCGCGTGTCTCCACCGGGCAAGGCGGTTAAAACGATTACGCTGCTTTCGGGCGGTGAAAAGGCGTTTGTCGCTATTGCGCTGTACTTTGCGATTCTCAAGCTGCGGCCTACGCCGTTCTGCGTGCTCGATGAGATCGAAGCCGCGCTCGATGATGTAAACGTGCAGCGGTTTGCAAAATACATTCGCCGCCTGACAGATTCGACACAATTTATTGTAATTACCCACAGACGTGGTACAATGGAAGAAGCAGATATGCTCTACGGCGTGACCATGCAGGAGCAGGGCGTTTCCAAAATGCTGATGCTCAATCTGGCTGAGGCAGAAAAACGGCTCAAAAATACCATTAAGTAATGGAAAATGGAGAATTGCGGCAATGGATATGCGAAGCGCAAAATATCCGTATCGGCTGGATGTGGAAAGGCGATTGCCGGACGGCTCTCTTACGACAGACGGCTATGCGGCGCGGCATCCGGTCGAGTTTCGGCACTGGGGACATGCGCGTGGCTATGTTCTCTGGGGTGAGCGGATTGACCGCACAGACTGGGAGAACTGGCGTATCAACTACTACGGTCAATAATTACTGATTCCTGATTTGCAAGATAAACATAAGGAGATAAGCATGGGATTTTTTGATAAAATTAAGCAGGGCTTAAAGAAAACATCGGATGCGGTGAACCACTCGCTGGACAGCGTGTTCGCGGCATTTGTCAAGGTGGATGATGATCTGCTCGAGGAACTGGAAGAAGCACTCATCCTGTCGGACGTCGGTGCATCCACGGCGGCGAAGATCGTCGCTGAGGTCGAAAAGCGCGCCAAGCTGCGCAAGACCACCACGGCGGACGAGTTGCGCGACCTGCTCCGCGAGGTGCTGACCGACAACATGCTCGATAACCAGCCGCTGAATACGGACGGCAAGCCGGCGGTCATTCTGGTAATCGGCGTCAACGGTGTCGGCAAGACGACCTCGATCGGCAAGCTGGCGGCCCGCTATGTCAATGAGGGTAAAAAGGTTATGCTGTCGGCGGCGGATACCTTCCGCGCAGCGGCAGCTGACCAGCTCGAAATCTGGGCTAAACGTGCCGGTGCGGACATCGTTCGCCACGGCGAGGGCGCAGACCCGGCGGCTGTTGTGTTCGACTCCATCTCGGCGGCCAAGGCACGCGGCAGCGATATCATCATCGTGGATACGGCAGGCCGTCTGCACAACAAGGCCAACCTGATGAACGAACTGGCGAAGATCGACCGCGTTATCTCCCGTGAGCTGCCGGATGCGTCGCGCGAAACGTTGCTCGTATTGGATGCGACCACCGGTCAGAATGCGGTTCATCAGGCTGAGGAGTTCAACAAGGCTGCCGAGCTGACCGGCATCATTCTCACCAAGCTGGACGGCACCGCAAAGGGCGGCATCGTGATCGCTATTTCGGCAGGACTCGGCGTGCCGGTCAAGCTGGTCGGCGTTGGCGAGGGCATTGACGATCTGATCGACTTTGATCGTGCGGCATTCCTGGAGGCCATCCTGCCGCCGGTTCATGAAAACACAGAAAACGATGAGGAACAGACCGAGGAGGACGAAAATGCAGAGACCTGACGGAAGAACCAAGGGCGCAATGCGTCCGGTGAAGATTACCACTGATTACACGATGTACGCGGAAGGCTCGGTGCTGGTCGAGATGGGCAACACCAAGGTCATCTGCACCGCGTCGGTCGAGGAAAAGGTACCGCCGTTCCTCGAGGGCAAGGGCCTCGGCTGGGTAACCGCCGAGTATGCGATGCTCCCGCGTGCGACCAATACCCGCAAAAAACGTGATATCAAGTCGCTCAAGCTGGACGGCCGCTCGAGTGAGATCCAGCGTCTGATCGGCCGTGCGCTGCGTGCGGTCGTTGACCGCGAAGCACTCGGTGAGCGCCAGATCACGATTGACTGCGATGTTATTCAGGCGGACGGCGGCACGCGCTGCGCGTCCATCACCGGCGGATTTGTTGCACTGTGGCTTGCATGCAAAAAGCTGCTGGCCGATGGCGTGATCGAGAAAATGCCGCTCACCGCACAGGTTGCAGCCGTTTCGGTCGGCATTTTTGAGGATGAAGCCGTGCTCGACCTCAACTACGCCGAGGACAGCCACGCCATCGTGGACTGCAACGTGGTTATGACGAGCAAGGGTGAGTTCATCGAGGTGCAGGGCACCGGCGAGGGCCGTCCGTTCACGGATACCGAGCTGCGTAAGCTGCTCGGACTCGGCAAGCGCGGCTGCCTGACGCTGTGCCGCAAGCAGGCCAAGGTGATGGGGGAAAGTCTGTAATGCAGTTTGTACTTGCTTCCCATAACAAGAAAAAGCTGGCAGAGTTGTCCTCTATCGTGAGCAGCCTCGGCATTGAAATCATCCCGCTGCCGGAGGGTGCCCCCGAACCCGAGGAAAACGGCAAAACCTTCGAGGAAAACGCGCTCATCAAGGCGAAATCCGCCGCAGAATTCACCGGTCTGCCCGCTCTCGCGGATGACAGCGGCCTGTGTGTGGATGCGCTGGACGGCGCTCCCGGTATCTACTCCGCGCGCTACTGCGAGGGCACGGACGAGGACCGCAATGCCTTTTTGCTGAAAAATATGCAGGATAAGGAAAACCGTGCCTGCCGTTTCGTGTGCGCCATCGCGTGTGTGCTCGCGGACGGCGAAACGCTCACCGTGCGCGGTGAATGCGAGGGCACACTGCTCCGCGAGAACCACGGCGCAGGCGGCTTCGGCTACGACCCGTTGTTCTATGTCGAGAAATACGGCTGTACCTTCGGCGAACTGTCCGCAGAGGTCAAGAATACAATCTCTCATCGGGCAAATGCTTTGAATAAGTTGAAAGAAGCCTTAAAGGATAAAATATAAGCGAAGCCGTAGGGCAGCCCGCCCTACGAAAAAAATATAACGAAATTACAGGAGTTTACATTTATGCTTAACACAAAACAACGCGCACAGCTTCGTGCAATGGCAAACCCGCTGGCGGTCACGCTGATCATCGGCAAGGAAGGCGTAACCGACGCGGTAGAACGCGAGCTGGACGCGCTGCTCGAATCCCACGAGCTGGTCAAGGGCAAGGTGCTCGAGAGTGCGATGCTGACGCCGCGCACGGTATCCGAGGCGCTCTGCGAGGCCACCGGCGCGGACGCTGTACAGTGCATCGGCTCCAAGTTTGTGCTGTACCGCCAGTCCAGCGATGAGGACAAGCGCAAGATCGTTCTGGTAAAATGAGGACGGGAATTCTCGGCGGCACATTCAATCCGCCGCATCTGGGACATCTGCACGCGGCGGAACTCGCGCACCGTGCGCTGAACTTAGATCGGGTGCTGTTCATTCCGACCAATATTCCGCCGCATAAGGTACTGCCGGAGAACACCGCGTCCGCAGAGGACCGGTGCGAGATGGTGCGCCGCCTGACGGCAGAAAAAACGTGGGCGATGCTTGACACTATAGAGATCGACCGCGGCGGCGCAAGCTACACGGTGGACACGCTCCGCGCGCTTCATGCACGCGGCGAGACCGACCTGCACCTGATCGTCGGCACGGATATGCTGCTCTCGTTCGATAAAATCTGGCGTGCGCCGGACGAGATCGCGCGGCTGGCTTCGCTTGCTGTCTGCGCCCGCGAAAACGAGGACTGGGACGCGCTGCGTGAAAAGGCGGCGGCGCTCAAGGACTCGCTCGGTGCAATCGTAGAGCTGGTGCAGGGCGACAGCCTGACCATTTCCTCGACCGAGCTGCGGCAGGGCGGTGCACTGCGATGCTATACACCGGAATCGGTCGCGGATTACATCGAAGAAAAGCATTTGTACGGCTATTAAGCCTGTAAAATACAGGTTTGACAGATAAATACAGCAGTTTGTTCAAAATCAGTATTTTTTGTATGACTTAGGAACGGACTGCGGCTCGTTCCTTCTTGTCGGCAAAGCTGCAGTTTTGCGACAGGAAATACAGAGAAAGGCGGGAAAAGTTATGTTATGTAATGAAGAAATGCGTAAAAGTATCCTTTCCAGACTGCAGGGCTACCGCTATGAGCACTCGCTCGGCGTGGAGCGTGCGGCGATCATGCTGGCAGAAAAGTACGGCGAGGACCCGGAAAAAGCGGGTACTGCAGGCATTCTGCATGACATAACAAAATATCTTTCTCCGCAAGAACAGTTGAATTTATGCGGGAAATACGGTATAATACCCTGTACCGTCGAAAAAAGCGAGCCGAAAATGCTGCACGGAAAGACGGCGGCAGCCATCGCGCGGGCCGAATACCACATGCCCGAGGATATCTGCGATGCCATCGCCTGCCACACCACCGGCAAGAACCATATGACGCTGCTTGACAAGATCTTGTATCTGGCGGATTACATCGAAGAAACTCGTGATTTTCCCGGCGTGGACAAGGCGCGTGAGCTGGCGCAGATCGACATCGACAGTGCCCTGCTCTACTGCTATGACCAGACGCTGACCGAGCTGGTCGCACGCGGAAAACTCATCCACAGTGATACCATTGCCGCTTATAATGATATGATCAGGCAGGGTGTCAGCTGGCGGGACAAGTAAAATGGAGGCAGGAATCGTTTGAAACTATTCGGAGGAAGCGGCGACAGGAAAAACCGCAACGGAGACAGCACTCCGGCACAGGCTCCCGCACAGCAGGCAGCGCCCAAGCCGGAAGGAAACCACCAGCCGATCTCGGCGCCCAAGCCGGGCGGCAAAAAGGGAAAGGCTCCGAAGGAGAAAAAAAAGCTGACACCCAGACAGAAGGGCAAGCGCATTGCCATCATTATGGCGGTTGTGCTGGTGCTGTTCGCGTGCGCAGCAGCTGCAGCGGTGTGGTTTATCCGTTCGCCGCAGGCGACGATCAAGGACAAGGAAAACGGCGATAAGGTCGATGTGAGCAGCCTGCTCAACTCGGGCACCCGCATTGACGATGTGTTTACGTTCGTGGTCGGCGCAGTTGATGAGGACGAAACGCGAACAGACGCTTTGATGGTCGCAACCATGGATACCAAGGACAAGACCATCAACGTCATGAACATCCCGCGCGACACCATGTGCAACAACACGGCAACCGGCGCGAGCAAGAAAATCAACGCAGCCTACGGCATGGATACCGGCGGCAAGGGCGGCAACATCGAGCAGACGAGCAAGGAAATCGAGCGTCTGATGGGCTTCCGGCCGGATAAATACGTTATCGTCAACTTTGACGGCATTGCAGCCATCGTGGATGCGATCGGCGGCGTGGATTATGACGTGCCGTTCGATATGAAGTACGATGATCCGTCGCAGAATCTGCACATCGACCTGAAAAAAGGCCAGCAGCATCTGGACGGCAAGCAGACCGTCGGCTTCCTGCGCTGGAGACACAACAACGATTACACCGTACAGTATACCAACGGCGATGAAGGCCGTGTAGAGAATCAGCAGAAGTTCCTCAAGGCACTGGCAGGTCAGGTGCTGCAGATCAAGAACGTGACCAAGATCCGCTCGATCGCAGAGGCCGTGTTCAAGAACGTCAAGACCGACTTCAGCGCCGGCGAGCTGCTGTGGATGGGCATGCAGGCCATGCAGATCGACAACAGCAGCATTCAGTTCTTTACACTGCCCGGCTACGGCAAGATGAGCACGGCGGGCACCTCGGTGCAGTATTCGTTCTTCTTCCCGTATTACGACCAGACGCTGGAGCTGGTAAACAAGTATTTCAACCCCTACGAGGAGCCGATCTCCAAGCTGGACATCGTCGGCGGACCGGATACCACTACCTACTCGGGCGGCTATGTAAGCTCGGGCGAGGAAAATAATGTATGGGGTGACACCTCCGGCTCGTACGATTACAGCGAGGATTATTACGAAGAACCGGATTACAGCTACGATGAGCCATCCTACGACAACAGCGGCTCGGACGGCGATTATTCGGATAACAATGACTACTCGGGCGGCGACAGCGGCGGAGACTATTCCGGCGGCGACTCCGGTGAGGAAAGCGGCGGCGACTCCTCCGGCGGCGATTACACCGGCGGCGGAGAGGACAGCGGTGCTTCCTCCGGCGGAGACGATGGCGGAACATACGATCCCGAGGCATAATAAAGGCAATATACCATAATCGGCAGAAAGGCAAACCCTTTTCTGCCGCACAAAAGGAGTTTATACTTTGACTGCAAAAGAAACTGTAAAGGCGATCTGCGAAGCGCTGATCGAGAAAAAGGCTCAGGGCATTGAGGTGCTGCATGTTGAGCGCCTGACCGAGCTGACCGAGTATTTCGTCATCTGCTCTGCGTCCTCCACTACGCAGGTTAAGGCACTGGCGGACAATGTAGAGTGGCACCTGAAGTATGACCATGACGAGATGCCGCACCACACCGAGGGTTATGAATCCGCACAGTGGATGCTGCTGGATTACGGCTGCGCTGTACTGCATGTATTCATGCCGGAGGCACGCAAGTTCTACAATCTGGAGAACCTGTGGAAGGACGGCACGCCGGTAACGCTTGAAGAGCTGGGCATCGAGGACAAGTAAAATACCGACATGCGGCGGCGCCGGGAACGACGTCCGCCGCGTTGTCGCGCTCAAAATCCAAAACTCACTTTAGGGGGAGAATCCGTTGAAGTACGATCATAAACAAGTAGAAAAGAAATGGCAGGACATCTGGGACGAGAAGCAGTGCTTCCATGCCGAGAATGACTCGGACAAGGAGAAGTTCTACGCGCTTGTAGAGTTCCCGTATCCGTCCGGTCAGGGTCTGCATGTAGGCCATCCGCGTTCTTACACCGCACTGGATATCGTTGCGCGCAAAAAGCGCATGCAGGGCTACAACGTGCTGTATCCGATGGGCTGGGACGCATTCGGTCTGCCGACTGAGAACTTTGCCATCAAGAACCATGTTCATCCGGCAGAGGTTACCAAGAAGAACATCGCACGCTTCAAGAGCCAGCTCAAGAGCCTTGGTCTGTCGTTCGACTGGTCGCGTGAGATCAATACCACCGACCCGAGCTACTACAAGTGGACGCAGTGGATTTTCCTGCAGCTGTTCAAGAAGGGCCTGGCTTACAAGAAGGAAATGAGCGTAAACTGGTGTACCTCCTGCAAGTGCGTTCTGGCGAACGAGGAGGTTGTCAACGGCGTTTGTGAGCGCTGCGGCAGCGAGGTCGTTCACAAGACCAAGAGCCAGTGGATGCTCGCCATCACCAAGTACGCACAGCGCCTGATCGACGATCTGGATGATGTGGACTACATCGAGCGCGTTAAGATTCAGCAGCGCAACTGGATCGGCCGTTCCACCGGCGCTGAGGTCGATTTCAAGACTACCGAGGGCGACACGCTGACCGTTTACACCACCCGTCCGGACACCCTGTTCGGCGCGACCTACATGGTAATCTCCCCGGAGCACCCGATGATCGAGCAGTGGGCGGACAAGCTGAACAACATCGAGGACATTCGCGCGTACCGCGAGGAGGCTGCCCGCAAGTCCGACTTCGAGCGCACCGAGCTGAACAAGGACAAGACCGGCGTTAAGCTGGACGGCGTTGCAGCAATCAATCCGGTAAACGGCAAGCAGATCCCGATTTTCGTTTCCGACTATGTTCTGATGGGCTACGGCACCGGTGCCATCATGGCTGTTCCGGCGCACGATGACCGCGACTGGGAGTTTGCTAAGAAGTTCGGCTGTGAGATCATCGAGGTCGTTTCCGGCGGCGAGGATGTCCAGAAGGCTGCGTTCACCGCAAAGGACGAAACCGGCATTCTGGTAAATTCCGATTTCCTGAACGGCAAGACCGTTAAGGACGCTATCCCGGCTATGATCGAGTGGCTGGGTGAAAAGGGCATCGGCCATGCCAAGGTGCAGTACAAGCTGCGTGACTGGGTATTCTCCCGTCAGCGTTACTGGGGCGAGCCGATTCCGATTGTCAAGTGCGATAAGTGCGGCTATGTGGCTCTGCCGGAGGATCAGCTGCCGCTTGAGCTGCCGAACGTAACCAGCTACGAGCCGACCGATAACGGCGAGTCTCCGCTGGCGCACATGACCGACTGGGTAAACACCACCTGTCCGTGCTGCGGCGGTCCGGCAAAGCGCGAGACCGATACCATGCCGCAGTGGGCCGGTTCCTCCTGGTACTTCCTGCGCTATATGGATCCGCACAACGACAAGGCGCTTGCTTCGCCGGAAGCACTGAAATACTGGTCTCCGGTTGACTGGTACAACGGCGGCATGGAGCACACCACGCTGCATCTGCTGTACAGCCGTTTCTGGCATAAGTTCCTGTATGACATCGGCGTAGTGCCGACCAAGGAGCCGTATGCAAAGCGCACCAGCCACGGCATGATCCTCGGCGAGAACGGCGAGAAGATGTCCAAGAGCCGCGGCAACGTCGTCAACCCGGACGAAATCGTTGACACCTACGGCGCAGATACCATGCGTCTGTACGAGATGTTCATCGGCGACTTTGAGAAGGCTGCTCCGTGGAGCCCGAAGTCCATCAAGGGCTGCCGCCGCTTCCTCGAGCGCGTATGGGCGCTGGCTGACAAGGTGCAGGACGGCGATACCTACTCCGAGCAGCACGAGGTGCTCATGAACCGTACCATCAAGAAGGTCGGCGAGGACGCAGACAACCTCAAGGCCAACACCGCTATCGCAGCGCTGATGACCATGCTCAACGAGTTCTACGACAAGGGCGTAAACAAGGCTGAGTATAAGACCTTCCTGGCGCTGCTCAATCCGTTTGCACCGCATATCACCGAGGAGCTGTGGCAGCAGCTCGGCGAGACCGGTCTGCTCTCCGTAGCACCGTGGCCGACCTACGACGAGGCCAAGACCGTCGAGAGCACGGTAGAGCTGGCGGTACAGGTAAACGGCAAGCTGAAGTGCACCATCAAGCTGGCAGTCGATGCCGACAAGCAGACTGCGATCGATACCGCAATGGCAGAGGAAAAGGTACAGCACGCCATCGAGGGCAAGCAGATCGTCAAGCAGATCGTTGTTCCGGGCAAGATCGTAAACCTTGTCGTAAAGTAAGAAGGAATGCCGGATTTCCGCGTCAAAAAGAAAAAATCGAAAACTACGGGAAAAAGTAGTTGACATTGACGCGGAAATTCGATATAATATCCTTACGGTTTTGTGTATGGATGTATACAAACTGTGCTAAGCGATCCCCATGAGGGGAACGTGCGGAGGGAGGGAAAACTGTGTCGGAGATCCGCATCAAGGAAAATGAGTCTATTGACAGCGCACTGCGTCGCTTCAAGCGTTCGTGTGCCAAGGCGGGTACGCTTTCCGAGCTCCGCAAGCGTGAGCATTATGAAAGCCCGAGCGTAAAGCGCCGCAAGAAGTCTGAGGCTGCACGCGCAAAGAAGAAGAAGTTCCGCTAAAATAGAATTTCCAGAGAGCAGATGGTTAAACGTCTGCTCTTTTCTTTTTTCTGCACCGGCTGAGCGGGGCATGCGAACTGCGTCAGCGTGTTCGCCCCTGACGGGAGGCTCCTTTCTCAGCACCAGCTGAGCGGGGCACTCGAACTGCGTCAGCGTGTTCGCCCTATCCGGGCGGGAAGTTTTTCGCTGAACCTCAGCGGGGAGTGCGCCTACCCGGCGGGGGCACAAGAGGGTAGACACCTGCGGTTTCCACCCTCTTGTGAATCACCCCTTTCCCTTGGAGGGTCTGGCGCAGATTGCCGACATGTGACCGCTGCGAAATGGGGGAACGACAGAGGATTTTTTCTTCCGTGTCTTTCTCAACCTATTCGCAGTGTCGGATACATTACTGCTACACAGGCGGTTTTGTCTCCGCAGGCGCGACATACCCGTGTCGCGCAACTCGTAAGTCTGGAGTTTGCGGACAGCACCTACGGATTAGGCGTTCGGTGCAATTTATCCTCGCAGGTGCCGTGCGTTACAACGTGCCAAGGATTTGCGCGGCACTGCTATGCCGCGCCCTGCGTTGAGTAAACCGTATGTGTAGCAGTACGCTGTCTGTGAACTGCGAATATTTTGCGAAAATCACGCAAGAGTAACCCGACTGCCGTTCCCCTTTTCCTGCTTACGCAGTCTACCGTCTGCACCCAAGCTATCCCAACAAGGGAAACGGGTGTTCAAAGAGGGTAGAAACCGTAGGTGTCTACCCTTTTTGCCCCCGCCGCGGGTGCGGCGCGTTCCGTTCGCTTCTCAAGCGGCAGTTTAACAAATAAAGACCATTCAATAAATCTAAATTATATATACAGTTAAAAATGAGGAGGAATTAACAATGGGAAGAGCATTGATCATCGGCTGCGGCGGTGTAGCCGGCGTAGTTATCCACAAGTGCTGCCAGAACAGCGACGTTTTTGAGGAGATTATGATCGCATCCCGCACCAAGAGCAAGTGCGATGCCATCAAGGAGAAGCTGGACGGTACGACTGCAACCAAGATCCGCACCGCCAAGGTGGATGCGGACAACGTGGACGAGCTGTGCGCGCTCATCGACGAGTACAAGCCGGACATCGTGATGAATATTGCGCTGCCGTATCAGGACCTGACCATCATGGATGCGTGCCTCAAGTGCGGCGTAAACTACATGGATACTGCTAACTACGAGCCGGAGGACACTGACGATCCGGAGTGGCGCGCCATTTACGAGAAGCGCTGCAAGGACGAGGGCTTTACCGCGTACTTCGACTACTCCTGGCAGTGGGCGTACAAGAAAAAGTTTGAGGAGGCCGGTCTGACCGCTCTGCTCGGCTCCGGCTTTGACCCGGGCGTAACGCAGGCGTACTGCGCGTATGCCCAGAAGCACCTGTTCGATGAAATCGACACCATCGACATTCTGGACTGCAACGGCGGCGACCACGGCTATCCGTTTGCGACCAACTTCAACCCGGAGATCAATCTGCGTGAGGTATCCGCACCGGGTTCGTACTGGGAGAACGGTCACTGGGTTGAAATCCCGGCGATGAGCATCAAGCGCGAGTACGACTTCGATCAGGTCGGCCACAAGGACATGTACCTGCTCCACCACGAGGAGATCGAGTCCCTGGCGAAGAATATTCCGGGCGTGCAGCGCATCCGCTTCTTCATGACCTTCGGTCAGTCCTATCTGACCCACATGAAGTGTCTGGAGAACGTCGGCATGCTGTCCACCACCCCGATCGAGTTTGAGGGTCACCAGATCGTGCCGATCCAGTTCCTCAAGGCGCTGCTGCCCGATCCGGCAACGCTCGGTCCGCGCACCAAGGGCAAGACCAACATCGGCTGCATCTTCACCGGCAAGAAGGACGGCAAGGAAAAGACCGCCTATATCTACAACGTCTGCGACCACGAGGAGTGTTACCGCGAGGTCGGCTCGCAGGCCATCAGCTACACCACCGGCGTTCCGGCGATGATCGGCGCGGCGATGCTGCTGACCGGCAAGTGGAACAAGCCGGGCGTGTACACGGTCGAGGAGTTTGATCCCGATCCGTACATGGAGGCGCTGAACAAGTGGGGTCTGCCGTGGCAGATTAACGACAAGCCGGTACTGGTGGACTGATATGAAATTTACTGAGCTTCCTACGCCCTGCTACCTGCTCGATGAAAACCGTTTGGTGCAGAATCTGGCCGTCCTGCGGGACGTTGCCAGACGCACCGGCGCGAAGATCCTGCTGGCGCAGAAGGCGTTCTCGATGTTTTCCGTGTACCCGCTGATTCGGGAGTATCTGGCGGGCACAACGGCCTCCGGTCTGTACGAGGCACGGCTCGGTCATGAGGAATTCGGCGGCGAGACCCATGTCTACGCGCCGGCCTACGCGGAGGGCGAGTTCCGCGAGCTTCTGGAGTACGCCGACCACATTGTGTTCAACTCGTTCACGCAGTGGAAGGCCTACGGCAGCCTTGCCCGCGCGGCAGGGAAGAGCTGCGGCCTGCGGCTCAATCCGGAGTGCTCCACGCAGCCGAGCGACCACGCGATGTACGACCCGTGCGGTCCGGATTCGCGCCTCGGCATTACGATAGAGAATTTTCAGCCGGAGCTGCTCGACGGCATTGAGGGCTTCCATTTCCACACGCTCTGCGAGCAGAATTCGGACGATCTGGTGCGGACTGTCGCTGCATTTGAGCAGAATTTCGGCCAGTATATGGACGGCCTGAAATGGATCAACCTCGGCGGCGGCCACCACATCACCCGTGCGGATTACGATGTGGAAACGCTGGTGCACTGCATTGATTATCTGCAGAAAAAGTACAAGGTGCAGGTCTATCTGGAGCCGGGCGAGGCCGTTGTGCTGAATGCGGGCTATCTGGTCGCCACCGTGCTCGAGGTGATGCACAACCATAAGGACATTGCGATCCTGGATACCTCGGCGGCGTGCCACATGCCGGACGTGCTCGAGGTGCCGTACCGTCCGCCGGTGTACCGCGGCGGCGAGCCGGGCAAAAAGGCGTTCACCTATCTGCTGACCGGCCGCTCCTGCCTCGCAGGCGATGTCATCGGCGAGTATTCGTTCGATGTGGCGCTCGGCGCCGGTGAGCAGGTCGTGTTCGAGGACATGGCGCTCTACACCATGGTCAAGACCAATACGTTTAACGGTATGCCGCTGCCGCTGATCGCCATCCGGCGCGCCGACGGCACGGATGAGGTTGTGCGTATGTTTGGGTATGAGGAGTTTAAGCGGAGACTTTCCTGATGGAGACGAGGAGATCGGCTCGGCTGCCAAAGTATGATTACGGAAAGCAGGGCGTCTATTTTGTGACGCTCTGCACCTATCAACGGCAATGCACGCTGTCAACCGTAGGGCGCGACAAGGTGAATTGCCCGAAGGGCAAGAGAAGGTGCCCTGGGGTACGACCTCGGCGCGCCGTCCCTGCGGTTATCGGTCATCGGTAAAATTGTTGAACATTATATCCGAACGATTCCTGGGGCATATCCATATGTGTCGATTGATTCCTATGTTATCATGCCAAACCATGTTCATATGTTGATTTCGGTTTTGCGTGATGATGGCGCGCCGAGGTCGTCGCGCCCTACGGAATTGGTGCCACGCATAATTGCGGCATTGAAACGGTTTTCCAATCAGGATGCCGGACGCAATTTGTGGCAGCGGTCGTTTTACGACCATATTGTGCGCGATGAAAACGATTATGTGATACGGTATAATTATATTGCCGATAATCCGCGCAGATGGGCAGAGGACGAATATTACAGCAACAGGTAATAAGTTGTAAATCGCCTGACCGTAGGGTGCGCCGACCTCGGCGCACCGCATTCCAGCGAATATCACCGGATTATAGTCCGTGGCATACGCTGTCGTTAATGTATTCCGTTGCTGTGAAATTTGCCCTGCGGTTTACAAACGGTGCGCCGAGTCGGCGCACCCTACCGGATAGCGTGAGCTTGTATTTATCTGTTAGTATATTCGCTGGCATGTATCGTATAGGCAAGTTGCTGTCAACTGCGTCATATCCCTTGACAAACCCGGATTTAACAGCTATAATATTAAAGTTAATACACAAATGCCATGAAAAAGAGGAGTATTTTTCCTTTGCGCGTTTAGAGAGGGTGCGGTCGGTGCAAGCACCTCGGCGGGGAAGAAGAAGGTCGCTTTGGAGCAGAACAGCCGAATTTTCGTTAAGCTGTTCCGTCTAACCCGCGTTACGGGGCAACGAGTGCGCGTCTTTACGCGAATTCAGGTGGTACCACGGAGCATACTTCGTCCTGTTGTCGGGATGAGTATGCTCTTTTTTGTTTGCACAGAAGTATCCCGCATTTATATCGTAAATCAAATTGAAGGAGATAGATCAATGAGCGAACTGCCTAAGACCTACGACCCGAAATCGGTCGAGGACAAGCTGTACAAGTTCTGGGTCGATTCCGGCTTCTTCCACGCCGAGGTCAATCCGGACAAGAAACCGTACACCATCGTTATTCCGCCTCCGAATGTTACCGGCCAGCTGCACATGGGCCATGCATTCGATGAAACGCTTCAGGACATCCTGATCCGCACCAAGCGTATGCAGGGCTACGAGGCACTGTGGATGCCGGGCACCGACCACGCCGGTATCGCAACCCAGATCAAAGTAGAGGAGAACCTCCGCAAGGAGGAGGGCCTGACCCGTTACGACCTCGGCCGCGAGGAGTTCCTTAAGCGCGTATGGGCGTGGAAGGACAAGTTCGGCAGCCGCATTATCAGCCAGCTTAAAAAGCTCGGTACCTCCTGCGACTGGGACCGCGAGCGCTTCACCATGGACGAGGGCTGCTCCAAGGCGGTCCGCGAGGTATTCGTAAACCTGTACAACAAGGGCCTGATCTACAAGGGCCACCGCATCATCAACTGGTGCCCGCACTGCGCGACTGCGCTGTCCGACGCTGAGGTTGAGTACGAAACCCAGCCGGGCAAGCTGTGGCACATCCGCTATCCGCTGGCGGACGGCTCGGGCGAGCTGGTGGTTGCGACCACCCGTCCGGAGACCTTCATGGGCGATACCGGCGTTGCTGTCAACCCGAACGACGAGCGCTACAAGCACCTCATCGGCAAGACCTGCATCCTCCCGATCATGAACCGCGAGATTCCGATTTTCGGTGACGAGTACGTTGATATGGAGTTCGGCACCGGCTGTGTTAAGGTTACGCCGTGCCACGACCCGAACGACTTCGAGATGGGTCAGCGCCATGACCTCGAGCAGATTCTCGTGTTCAACGAGGACGCGACCGTCAACGCAAACGGCGGCAAGTACGAGGGCATGGACCGCTACGAGTGCCGCAAGGCGGTTGTAAAGGACCTTGAGGAAGGCGGCTGGCTGGTCAAGATTGAGGACCACGAGCACAACGTAGGCACCTGCTACCGCTGCGGCACCACCGTTGAGCCGATGACCTCGGCGCAGTGGTTCGTCAAGATGGCGCCGCTCGCCAAGCCCGCGATGGACGTAGTAAACGAGGGCAAGACCAAGTTCGTGCCCGACCGCTTCTCCAAGACCTACCTGCGCTGGATGGAAAATGTACACGACTGGTGTATCTCCCGTCAGCTGTGGTGGGGTCACCGCATTCCGGCGTTCTACTGTGAGGACTGCGGCGAAATGACCGTCTCCAAGACCGATGTATGCACCTGCCCGAAGTGCGGCGGCACGCATATCCATCAGGAGGAGGACGTACTGGATACCTGGTTCTCGTCCGCTCTGTGGCCGTTCTCCACGCTCGGCTGGCCGGACAAGACCAAGGAGCTTGACTATTTCTACCCGACCTCTACGCTCGTTACCGGCTATGATATTATCTTCTTCTGGGTTGCTCGCATGATCTTCTCCGGTGTGGAGCACATGGGCGAGACCCCGTTCAAGACGGTTTATATCCACGGTCTGGTGCGCGACGCGCAGGGCCGCAAGATGTCCAAGTCGCTCGGCAACGGCATCGACCCGCTCGAGGTCATCGACCAGTACGGCGCGGACGCGCTGCGCTTCACCCTCGCAACCGGCAACAGCCCCGGAAACGACATGCGTTTCTCGGATGAGCGCGTACAGGCGTCCCGCAACTTCTGCAACAAGATCTGGAACGCATCCCGCTTTATCCAGATGAACCTGACCATCGACAAGGACAAGGCAGTCGAGCTGCCGAGCGACCTTGCCATCGAGGATAAGTGGATCATCAGCAAGTTCAATACGCTGGTAGCCGACGTTACCCGCAACATCGACCAGTACGAGCTGGGTCTGGCAGCTGCCAAGCTGAACGACTTCATCTGGGAGAACTTCTGCGACTGGTATATCGAAATTGCAAAGACCCGTCTGCAGACCGGCGACGAGAACGTACAGAAGGTGCTGTGCTATGTGCTGAGCGGCGCAATGCAGCTGCTGCACCCGTTCATGCCGTTCATCACCGAGACCATCTGGCAGGCGCTGCCGCATGAGGGTCCGTCCGTTATGGTATCCGCATGGCCGGAGTACAAGGACGAGCTGCACTTTGCCGCTGAGGAGGCACAGATGGAGAGCCTGATGGACGCTGTCCGCGCCATCCGCAACCGCCGTGCCGAGATGAACGTACCGCCCTCCAAGAAGGCCAAGGTGCTCATCCTGACCGAGAAGAAGGATACGTTCTCCGCAGGCGCAGGCTTCTTCCCCAAGCTGGCATACGCTTCCGAGATTGAACTCATCGACGCCGTTCCGGCGGACGCTGCCAAGATGGCATCCGTTGTCACCGGCGACGCACAGATCTATATGCCGATGGGCGACCTCATCGACTTCGAGGCCGAGCGGGCACGCCTCGGCAAGGAAAAGAGCAAGGTCGAGGCGGATATCGACTTTGTTATGAAGAAGCTGAACAACCCGAAGTTTGTCGATAAGGCACCCGAGAAGGTTGTTGCAGCTGAGCGCGAAAAGGCCGAAAAGCTGCGCGAGCACCTCGCAAAGCTGGAGGAGTCGATTGCAGCGCTGAATTAAGCTGCATTAAGCTGAATTAAATATAAAAAGAGTGGAGTTTTATCCACTCTTTTTTCTTAATATTTTCCCCAAAACACTTGACTGTAAACCCACTTTACCCCTTATAATGTAATTAATAGAAGGGAAGGTGATCGTATGAACATAGCGGAAGCAGAGCGCAGGACGGGACTGACCCGGGCGAACATCCGGTTTTACGAGAAGGAAGGCTTGCTCAAGCCGACACGCGGCGAGAACGGCTACCGCGACTACACCGAGGACAATGTACAGACACTGCGGAAGATCATGCTGCTGCGGCGGCTGCGGCTGAGCGTGCCGGATATCCGTGCGATCGAGAGCGGCGAGAAAGCGCTGCCCGAGGCGGCGGCAGGCCAGCTCGACGTATTGCAGGGGGACATCCGCGAGAGCGAACTGGCGTATGCGATGTGCCGCGCCATCTGCGAGGACAGAGCGGAGTGGAACGGGCTGGATGTAGACCGGTACCAGTCCATCGTGCTGCCCGCAGACGACCCGCGCGAGAAAGACCGCATCCCGCCGGCCGGCTGTCCGTGGCGGCGCTTCTTTGCCCGCAATGTGGATGCCGGACTGTATGGGCTGCTGTGGTCAATGCTGTCGCAGTGGGTGTTCCGCATCAATCCGGAGAATTTTATCCAGGTTATGTCGAATCTGGCGTGGATGCTCGCGTGCGGGTATGTCAGCTGGCTGCTGACGTTCGTGTTCGAGCCGGTGCTGCTGCATTACTGGGGCACAACGCCCGGCAAGTGGATCTTCGGGCTGTCCGTCCGCGATGAGGACGGAGAAAAGCTGTCCATCCGCACCGCATATGCCCGTTTGTGGGGCGTGTTCGGCTACGGCAACTGCTATGCGCTGCCGGTCTTCGACTGGTACTACAAGTACAAGTGCTACCGCGCGTGCAAAGAAGAGGAGCTGCCGTGGGATTTGGAGAACGGATGCAGCATCATCGTCCGCGAGCAGGAGGTGCGCTGGTATCGCGTGGCGCTGTACCTGCTGGTGATCGGGCTGCGAACAGCCGCAGGTTACGGCATTGACCTGTACGCCAAGCTGCCGCCCAATCGCGGCGAGCTGACTCTTGCGGAGTATGTGGAGAACTGCAACGACTGCCTGAAATATAATCAGGGCTTGGTGCCGTATGTCCGGCCGGACGGCAGCTGGAATAGCGACGTGGGAATGGGCGGCTCGTACACCGGATTCTCGCTGGGCGATTCTGTATCCGATGTGACGGTCGAAACCGATGCGGACGGCTATGTGCAGTCTGTGACGGTGGTTTCGGATTCGCAGAACGGCTCGTGCGGCTATCAGGAGCGCATGACGGTGTATTACGCCTTTGCGGCCGCGTATGCCAAATGGAGCTGGCTGTATGCCGACCACATGAGGGATGACATCATTGACGACGGCTGGGGATACGATGTACCGGATACGAAAAACGTCAAGGAGGCGCATCTCGACGGACTGGATTTCCGGTACGAATATGAATACAGCAATACAGATACCGTAAACGTGTATCTCAATCAGCCGATGCCGTATCATTCGGTGCTGACGATTGAGAAAGAGTGAGGAGTGGAGAGCGAGGTGCTCTCCACTCTCTGCTTTATTAGAAAATTGCTTTCTTATTTGCCCAAAGTGTGCTATACTAATCTCACAAAACCATATAGATAGAGGAATAGCCAATGAAAGGAATCATTCTTGCCGCCGGTAAGGGCTCGCGCCTGTACCCGATGACACGTCCGGTATGCAAACCGCTGCTGCCGGTATACGATAAACCGATGATCTACTATCCGCTGGCTGCGCTCCTGCAGGCCGGTATCCGCGATATTCTCATCATCATCCCGCCCGGAGAGGAAGGCCCGTTCTACCGTCTGCTCGGTTCCGGCGGCCGCTTCGGCGTCAACATCACCTACGAGGTGCAGGAGGTTGCACGCGGCATCGCGGACGCGCTGCTCATCGGCTCCCAGTTCATCGGGGATGACTCGGTTTGCCTTGTTCTGGGCGATAATATCTTCTATTCCCCCAATTTCCAGGACTATCTGGACCGTGCTGTGCAGATGCAATCCGGCGCCTGCGTGTTCGGCTACTATGTCGATGACCCGCGTGCGTTCGGCGTTGTGGAGTTTGATGGTCAGGGCCGTGCGATTTCCATCGAGGAGAAGCCGCGCTATCCGAAGTCTAACTATATCATTCCGGGTCTGTATTTTTACGATAACTCGGTTATGGAGATTGCCCGCGGACTCAAGCCCTCGGCAAGAGGCGAGCTGGAGATTACGGATGTCAATATCGAGTACATGAAGCGCGGTCAGCTGCACGTTGAAAAGCTCGAGCGGGATTTCGTCTGGCTGGATGCCGGCACCGCCGAGAATCTGCTCGAATCCGCACAGGTTGTCCGCCGCGTGCAGGATGAGAGCGGCCGCTACATTGCCTGTCTGGAGGAGATTGCGTACGCGCGCGGCTATATCAGCCGTCAGACGCTGCTCCGTCACGCCGCCGACCTCAGCAAAACGCTGTACGGCCGCTACTTAGAGTGCCTCTAAAGGAGAATCGCAAATGCCTGTTTATACCGAAACCAAAACCTACAAAACCAAGGCCCACATGGGCATGATCGACGTTACCGATGACTTCCGCGCAGCGGTGCAGAACGCCTGCCGCAAGACCGGCATGAAGTCCGGCACGATTACCGGCTTTACCACCGGCGGCGTTGCCGGTCTGACCACGCTCGAGTTTGAGCCGGGCATGGTCTACCATGACCTCAAGGCGGCGATGGACGTCTTTTCGCCCTACCGCGATGAGACCGGTGCGGTCATTCATTACCACCACCACGATACCTGGCACGATGATAACGGCTCGTCGCACATCAAGGCGGCGCTGCTCAGTCCGTTTATCGTTATCCCGTTCGTGAATGGCGAGATCACCATCGGCCCGTGGCAGAATCTGACCCTTGTGGAGTGCGATACCCGCAACCGCGTGCGGGATATTGTCTTTCAGGTGATGGGAGAATAATACAAATTGAGAATGGAAAGTGGAGAATGGGAAATGTGTTCCGTTCTCCATTTTTTTGTGCAAAAAAATAAAAAAACGCCTGTAAAGGCGGTTGATTGACAGATTTCTGCAGGATATGCTATACTATAAGCGGATGTTGTTCCATTAGCGGTCAGATCTTCTTTCTTTCCTCGGTTCGGGGAGGAAAGGAGGTGGTGCGGATGCAGAAAAAGGCAGTACAGCTGTTGGTATGTGCAGTGATTTTGCTGTACATTTTCTGTATAAAAGCACGATGACCGCTCGGAGTAGGGCCCGAACGGTCATCTTAGTTTAACTATGATACGGAAAGGTCTGATTGCTTAGCAACATCCCTTGGGTATATTATACCCGCAGAACCTCGGTCTTGTCAAGCGACAGGACCGGGGTTTTGTTGCGTCACGGCTCTCAAACGCGCCGCGCAGTCAGAAAGATTAGCGTCCGCTAACTAAATAACTTTTCTTTTTTCTATAAATGTGGTATAATATAAGCGTTCGAAAAATTTGAGTACGGTTCGGGAATCCCTGTGCCGTGCATAGAAATGGAGCGACAAAGCATGACTAAAATTGATATTATTTCCGGTTTTCTGGGTGCCGGCAAGACGACCCTCATCAAGCGTCTGCTGGCCGATGCGCTCAAGGGTGAGCAGGTTGTTCTGATCGAGAACGAGTTCGGTGAGATCGGCATTGACGGCGGTTTCCTCAAGGATGCCGGCATTGTTGTAAACGAGATGAACGCAGGCTGCATCTGCTGCTCGCTGGTTGGCGACTTCGGCAAGGCGCTGCACGATGTTGTGGACCAGTACCATCCGGACCGCATCCTGATCGAGCCGTCCGGCGTCGGCAAGCTGTCGGATGTTATCGCTGCGGTACAGAACGCGCACCTCGAGGTTCAGCTGAACAGCTTTGTAACCGTTGTTGACGCGCTCAAGGCTAAGATGTATCTCAAGAACTTCGGTGAGTTTTTCGAGAATCAGGTAGCGCATGCCGGTGCCATCCTGCTGTCCCGCACGGCTGAGTGCCCGGAGAAGCGCCTCGACGAGACCGTTGCCATGCTGCGCGGCCTGAATGAGCACGCCCGCATCGTCACCACCCCGTGGAAGGACCTGACCGGCGAGCAGCTGCTCTCCACCATGGAAGGCAGCCGCGACCTCGTTGCGGAGGTTCTCGAGGAGATCGCGCACGAGCCGCACCACGAGCATCATCATCACCACCATGACCACGAGCATGATGAGCACGAACATGAGCATGAGCACGACCACGAGCATGACCATGAGGAGCACGAGCATCATCACGAGCATGACGAGCACTGCACCTGCGGCTGCCACGATCACGACCATGAGCATGAGCATGAGCACGAGCATGAGCATCACCACGATCATGACCACGAGCACCATCATCACGACCACGACGGTCACTGCTGCTGCGGTCACGACCACGATCACGATGCTGACGAGGTATTCACCTCCTGGGGCAAGGAAACGACTCACAAGTACACTGAGGCAGAGCTTAACGCGGCTCTTACCGCGCTCGGCGATGTTACGCTCGGCACCGTACTGCGTGCAAAGGGCATCGTTCCGTGTGCAGACGGCGGCGAGTGGCTGCACTTTGACTACGTTCCGGGCGCACCCGAAATCCGCCGCGGCGCTGCCGATTACACCGGCCGTCTGTGTGTCATCGGCTCCGAGCTGGATGAGGAGCGCATCGCTGCTCTGTTCGGCGTAAACGAAAAGTGAGGTAACCAGATTATGGCTAACGAACCCATTCCGGTATACGTCTTTACCGGCTTTCTGGAGAGCGGCAAGACCAAGTTCATTCAGGACATTCTCGCGGACCCGAACTTTACCGAGAACGAGCGCACGGTGTTGCTGCTGTGCGAGGAAGGCATCGAGGAATACGACGAGAAGTGGCTGCTGCACTACGGCACCGCGCTTGTGCCGATCGAGTCCGAGGACCGTCTGACGCCGAATATCCTCAAGCGCGTGGAGCAGAAATACCAGCCGGACCGCATTCTTGTTGAGTACAACGGCATGTGGAAGCTGGAAAAGCTGATGCAGGCATTTCCTGCCCGCTGGGAGCTGTACCAGATCGTCACCACGGTCGATGCGACCACGTTTGAGCTGTATTCCAACAACATCGGCCCGATGATGTTCGAGCATATCACCACTGCGGATCTGGTTGTGTTCAACCGCTGCACGGACGAGCTGAAGGATATGCTGTACAAGAAGAACATCAAGGCGATGAACCCGCGTGCGGCAATCTATCTGGATGACGTGAACGGCAATTCCGAGGACTATGCCCGCAATATGCCGCTGCCGTTTGATGTGGATGCGGATATCATTGACATTCAGCCGGAGGACTACGGTCTCTGGTACATCGACGCCACCGGCGACCCGATGAAGTATGACGGCAAGACCGTCCGCTTTCTTGCCCAGGCATACGTCGGCAAGGATGTGCCCGCCGACAGCTTCGTGCCCGGCCGCTTCGGCATGGTCTGCTGTGCGGATGACGTCACCTTCCTCGGCTTCCTCTGCCGCTATCCCGACCGCGATCAGCTGCATAACCGCGACTGGGTCAAGGTAACGGCGTCCATCACCGTCGAGGAGCTGCCGCAGTACCGTGGTCCCGGTCCGGTGCTGCATGCCATCACGGTAGAACCCGCCGAAAAGGCGAAGGAAGATATCGTTTACTTTAACTGAATCTTCTCCATACAACGTAAAAAGAGACGAGCCTGCCTGGTTCGTCTCTTTTTCTGCTATAACAACAAAAACCGCCCGAAAGGACGGTTTATTGACAATATTCTGTCGTATATGCTATACTGTAAGCGGATGTTGTTCCGATAGCGGTCAGACCTTCTTTCTTTCCTCGGTTTGGGGAGGAAAGGAGGTGTCGCAAATGCAGAAGAAATTGCTTCGGCTTTTCGTATGTGCAGTAATCCTGCTGTACATTTTCTGTATAAAAGCGCACTGACCGCTCGATTAGGCCTCGAACGGTCAGTGACTAAAAATCGCTAATCAATTAGGGTCTGACTGCCTGAACAGCGTCCCTTGGGTATATTATACCCGAGCAGCCCCGGTTTTGTCAAGTGCGGCAAAGCCGGGGTTTTGCTTTGCATGCAGCGATTACTGCCTGCTGATTACTGATTTCTAATTAGAAAAGTGTGTCCCCCGTCACAAAGCAGTGACGGGGGACAGAGACAAAAGGGGGGATACAGACGATTCATAAACTCCATGAACGTCTTTTGAAAGATCGGTGACGGCTTGAGGGATTAGCCGATGCCACCGTACATAACGCCGAGGATCAGTGCAAGAACTGCACAGATAACGTATACCCACTTGCCGAGCGGGAAGAACCAGCCGCCGATCGGCTTCTTAGCGCCTTCGTTAACAGCAGCAATTGCCTTTTCCTTGCCCAGTACCCAGAAGAACATAACGCCGGCCAGAGCAGCGCCGAGCGGGCAGATGTAAATGGAAACAACGTCCATCCACTGAGAGGTCCACGGCTGGATTGCGATGGAAACGACCAGACCGATTACACCGATGGTGCCAACGGCTGCTGCGCGCTTGAACTTGAACTGCTCCTGCAGGAAAGCGATCGGTGCTTCGTACAGGTTTACGATGGAGGATACGCCTGCGAACAGTACGCAGATGTAGAAGATCGCGCCGATGATACGGCCGGCAGGCATTGCGTTGAATACGTTTACGAGGTAAACGAACATCAGGCCGGGGCCGCCGGATACGTCGCGGATGCCTTCGCCCAGAACAACTGCCATTGCCGGAATGATAACGACTGCTGCCAGCAGAGCTGCAAGGGTATCAAATACTGCTACGTTGCGTGCGGAGGACGGGATATCCTCGCTCTTGGACAGGTAGGAACCGTAGATTACAGAACCGTTGCCTGCAACAGACAGGGAGAAGAACGCCTGACCGAATGCAAATACCCACAGGTCGGGCTTGAGCAGACCAGCCGGATTCAGGGTCAGAATGTACTTATAGCCTTCGGATGCGCCGGGCAGCGTGCCGATGTAGATTGCCAGTACGAGGAACAGACCGAACAGAACCGGCATCATGACCTTGTTGGCCTTCTCAATGCCGCCTGCAACGCCCATTACCATGATGGCAAGGGAAACTACCAGTGCAACGATCTGCCATACGCCGTTGCCGATGCCGAAGAAGCCGGCCGACGCCATTGCCTTGAGGGCTTCGGGAAGGGTCTCAGCCTCCGGTGCGGTCATACCGAACGTACCGCCGATAGCGCCCATGTCCGTGCCGAGACTGAACAGGCTGCCGGAGAGGGACATGAAGGTGTACTTGAAGATCCAGCCGAGAACGACCGTGTAGCCGATTGCCAGCATCAATGCACCGATGATCGGGATTGCGCCGATCGCCTTACCGGATTTATCACTGCCGGTGCGCTCCTTGGTACACATACCGAACGCACCAACCGGACCTGCAGCTGCACGGCGGCCGAGAGCGAACTCCTCGATAACGCCGGTACTGCCGATCAAAATTACAAAGATAAAATAGGGAAGCAGGAAGGTCATGCCGCCGTACTTCTGCACCATGATCGGGAAACGCCAGATGTTGCCCATACCAACCGCAGAACCGATACATGCCAGAATGAATCCCCACTTACTCTGGAAACCATCTCTCTGTTCTAAGTTTTTAGGCTCTTTACTCATTATCTTACACCCCTTTAATGTGTAAATGGATAGAAAAAAGGCGTTCTCTTTGCCGCAGAAACTGTTTAGTTTTCTGGCAAAAAGAACGCCTTTGTTCTTTGCTTTCCTGTGCACTTTCCACGCGGCACAGGTTACGCCCTGATTATCAAGTTATAAAAAGGTCAGGAGAAATTCCTGTTATGCAATGCCGCAGCGCCTTTGCTGCAGCATTGGCGGAAATACCGCACAATTTATGCAATTATGCGGTATCGCCTTTGACGAAAGGATGGAACAGGGGATTATTTCTCTTCGTTAGCGTACGGCTCCAGGAATGCATGGAAGTGACGCATCGGCAGATTGTGACCCCAAACAATACGCATGTTCGGAATGTTCTCACGATCCTCGTACAGAGCCTTAACAGCTGCGATTACATAGTCCAGATGCTCCTTGGTCAGACGGCTGCGGTCGATTGCGAAGCGAACTACGTTACATACTTCAGCCTGCTGCTCCGGGGTCTTCAGGTCATACTCCATGGAGTAGTCGCCCAGCTCGGATACACGGATGCCGTAGCGGCGGATCAGCTCAAGGCTGAAGCCCTCACCAGCGAAGGTGTCGTGGCCGCGCTTGCCGTCGAAGAACTCATCCATGTTGATGTATACAGCGTGGCCGCCTGCCGGCAGTACAACGCCCTTAACGCCAGCGTCGTAGAAGCCTTCTGCCAGGTAGTTACACTGAGCAACACGCTCGTTCATGTAGTTAAAGTCGCAGGACTCGTACAGGCCAACTGCCAGAGCCATGATGTCACGGCCGGACATGCCGCCGTAGGAATCGTTGCCGTAGCAGGAGATCTGCTTAACCTTCAGCAGAACGCCAACGTCGGTCTTAACGGTGCCGTCTTCGTTGAAGTCGGAGAAGTTCTTCCAGAACAGGCCCTTATCGCGGAATGCCAGCATGCCGCCCATGTTAGCGTGGCCGTCCTTCTTAGCGGACATGGTGAATGCATCGCAGTAAGAGAACATCTCGGTAGCGATCTCAGCGATGGACTTGTCAGCGTAGCCTTCCTCATTCATCTTGATGAAGTAAGCGTTCTCAGCCCAGCGAGCGGTATCGAATACCAGCGGGATGTTGTACTTATGCGCAACGCGGTTGATTTCCTTCAGGTTGCCCATGGAAACGGCCTGGCCGCAAACCGGGTTGTTGGTGATGCAGGTGAAGATCAGCGGAACGTTCTCCGGACCAACAGAGGTGATCAGCTGCTCGAGCTTCTCGATATCCATGTTGCCCTTGAACGGGTTCTTCTCGTAACGGCCGCCTTCCGGTACTTCCCACAGCAGGGTCTTGTTGTACAGGTTACGCGGAATGGAACCCATCTGCTTGATGTTGCCTTCGGTGGTGTCGAAGTGACCATTCGACGGAATAGTGAACTTCTTGCCCGGGTGACGCTTAGCAAGGATGTTGCGAACGATTTCCATCAGAACGGACTCAGCTGCACGGCCCTGCTGGATGATAAATGCGTTCGGGCGCTCCATCTGAGCTGCGCCGCCATTGAACAGGCCGCCTTCGTACTCGCACAGATAAACTTCGTCCATCATCTTCTCAACGTCGCGGCAATCGGTGCGAACGAGGTCGATGATCTTCTTCCAGTTCTTCTCGCCGCCGCGCTCGAAGATGTCGCGGAAGGTGTCGAGCAGAACGTAATAACCGGTGTTACGGCCGTAAGCCTCGTCGCCGAGGAACAGGCTTGCCCACTGATGATTGGTCATTGCAGTGGTACCGGAGTCGGACAGCATATCGACGGTCAGCATGCCGGACGGGAATGCGAACTCGTTGTAATGAGTAGCCTGAAGAGCGCGCTCACGCTGCTCAACGGTTACTTCCGGAAGATCACGGACTGCGTAAGTGAAATGATGCGGTGCGGGTACGTTCAGCGGATACTGCTTGCTCATAATAAATTACCTCCAGTTGTGTGTTTTGGAGGTACCCCGGTTGTCAAAGCCGAATTTTCCGGTTCCGGCTTTGCTTAGCGGACAGCACCTTTCTTTTTTGCTGTTTTCTTTTCTTTTTGGTTTGCCTTACGGCAGGAGAGCGGTTACCTCAATCTCGACGAGAGCGTCCTTGGGAAGTCTTGCAACCTCCACAGCGGAACGTGCCGGGTAGCTGCCTTCACCGAAGAAGGTGGCGTAAACCTCGTTCATCGCGCCGAAATTGTTCATGTCGCTCAGGAAGACGGTAGTCTTGATCACCTGATCCATACCGGTTCCTGCCTCAGCAAGGATTGCCTTTACATTGGTGAGCGACTGCTTGGTCTGTGCTGCGATCCCTTCCGGAAAAGCACCGGTTGCGGGATCGATCGGAAGCTGACCCGAAGTAAATACGATACCGTTTGCTGCAATTGCCTGTGCATACGGGCCGATGGCTGCGGGTGCGTGTTCCGAACAGATAACCTTTTTCATTTCCTGCTCAGCCTCCTTTCGTCCTTTCGTGAGATAAATTTATCACTTTTAAAATTCTTTGTCAAGATGTATTTGTGCAATTTGGATGAATGAATAAAAAAATCTCGCGTATTTATCAATATTATCAACAACTATTGTGAAAAATGATAATTTTGAACAGACTTTTTGTACAAAAATACTGCGTAAAATATTTACTTTTTTCACCTCGCACTTAGAAAAGTTTATTATTTTACAGAACATGGCAATTAAAGTGCGAATTTATAAAAAATTTTTGTTATCCTACTAAAACAATGCGATGAAGAATTCACGGAGAATCGCAGGGAGAGCGGCATTGCCGCGGAAAGTGATAAAAATTCCGACACCGGAAAGCTGGGGCAGGGAAAAGACATCCCGCGTTTGCACTTCAAATAAAAGCCTGCGTATGCTATAATAAATTGGATTACATTTCACAGGGAGGTGCACCGCATGCCGGACGAAAAACTCACCGCCTACCGCGGCGGCAAAGCGCTTCGCCGCGGCTGGACAACCGGCTCGTGCGCGGCGGCGGCCTCGCAGGCGGCGGCTGTGCTGCTGCTGACCGGAATCGCGCCGCCGGAGATTCATCTGCACACGCCGGGCGGCATCACCTTCCGCCTGCCGGTCGAGAACGCGCACAGGAGCGGGAGCGCGGCTGTCTGCACCGTCCGCAAGGACGCGGGCGACGATCCGGACATTACAAACGGGGTCCGCATCACGGCTTCCGTGCGCCAAATCGAAAAGGGCGTTACCATAGAGGGCGGCGCCGGCGTCGGTCGAATTACTCGCCCGGGACTGGCGATGCCGGTCGGAGAAGCGGCGATCAATCCCGGTCCGCGGCAGCAGATCACGGACGCGGTGCACCGGGCCGCGGAACAGAACGGATACGGCGGCGGCTTTTCTGTCACCATTTCGGTGGAGGACGGCGAGGCACTTGCCGCCCAGACCTACAATGGCCACCTCGGCATCGTCGGCGGCATCTCGATTCTCGGCACGAGCGGCATCGTTGAGCCGATGAGCGAAAAAGCGCTCGTGGACACCATCCGATTGGAGCTGGACAGCCTGTACGCGCAGGGACAGCGCATTGCGTTCCTGTGTCCGGGCAACTACGGCGCGGATTTCGCGCGGGACACGCTCGGCCTTGACCTCGAACGCGCGGTCAAGTGCTCCAACTTCATCGGTGAGGCGTTCGACCACGCAGCGTACCGCGGCTATCCGGAGATTCTGCTTGTCGGACACGCCGGAAAGCTGGTCAAGATGGCTGCAGGCGTGATGAACACGCATTCATCGGTCGCAGACGCACGGCAGGAGATTTTCACCGCGCATGCGGCACTGTGCGGCGCACCGCGCGAGACACTCGAAGGACTGATGGCCGCCATCTCGGTGGACGCGTGCGTGGAGCTGCTGGACGAGGTAAATCTGCGCCGGTCCGTCCTGTCGCGCATCGGCAGGGAAATGGAAACCCGTATCGCCCTGCGCATGAAGGGGCAGGCGCGCGTGGAATTCATCATGTTTACGGGAAAATACGGCGTGCTGGCCGAGTCGGCGGGCGCGCGCGCACTCTGTGAGAGGTTGAAACTGCAATGAAGGGTATTTTATATGGAGTCGGCGTCGGTCCGGGTGATCCGGAGCTGCTGACCGCCAAGGCGATCCGGCTGCTGCGCGAGTGCGATGCCATCGCCGCACCGAAGTCCGCCGACGGCAGACAGACCGCACTGGATATTGCTTCGCCGTACATCGGGCAGGACAAGACGATCCTGCTGTTCGATATGCCGATGACGCACGACAAGCAGGTGCGGAACGCCAGCCACGACGCGGCGGCAGACGCGCTCTGTGCGCTGCTCGACGAGGGCAAAACCGTGGTGTTTCTCACACTCGGTGACCCGACGGTGTATTCTACCTACTGGTATGTACACAGGCGCGTGGCCGCTCGCGGCTATGCTGCCGAGCTGGTGCCCGGCGTGCCGTCCTTCTGTGCCGCGGCTGCCGCCATGGGACGCGCCTTGTGCGAGGACGGCGAAATGCTGCACATTATTCCGGCCACGCACGGCAGGGCAGAGGAGGGACTTTCACTCTCCGGCAGCAGGGTGCTGATGAAGACAGGAAAGAGTGTATTGGAGGTGCGCGAACTGCTCCGGCAGCGCGGCGAACTCGGCAGCGCGGTGCTGATCGAACGCGTTGGCATGGACGGTCAGCGGCTGATCGAAAATTTAGATGAGCTGGAACAGCCGAGCGGCTATTTCTCTATTATATTGGTAAAGGAGCAAAGCGAATGATCTACTTTGTGGGTGCAGGCTCGGGGGCGCCCGACCTGATCACGGTACGCGGCGCACGTCTGCTGAGCGAGGCAGATGTGATCGTTTACGCCGGTTCGCTGGTCAATCCGGCGCTTTTGGACTATAAAAAGGACGGATGCGAGGTGTACAACAGTGCGAAGATGACGCTCGAGGAGGTCATCGCCGTGATGGCGCCTGCCGCGAAAGCGGGCAAAACGGTCGTGCGTCTGCACACCGGCGACCCGTGCGTGTACGGTGCGCATAGAGAGCAGATGGACGAGCTGGACAGGCTCGGTCTGGCGTATGAGGTCTGCCCAGGCGTGTCTTCGTTCTGCGGCGCGGCAGCGGCACTCAAAGCCGAGTACACACTGCCGAACGTGAGCCAGTCGGTCATCCTGACGCGCATGGAGGGCCGCACGCCTGTGCCCGAAAAGGAGCAGATCGAGTCGTTCGCGGCACACGGAGCAACCATGGTCATCTTCCTGTCGGCGGGTCAGCTGGCGCGTCTGTCCGAGCGGCTGATCGCGGGCGGCTACGCGCCGGATACGCCTGCGGCCATCGTGTACAAGGCCACCTGGCCGGACGAAAAGGTCGTGCGGACAACGGTCGCAGACCTCGCCGAAGCCGGTGCGCGAGAGGGCATTACCAAGACCGCGCTCATCACGGTGGGCGGGTTTCTCGGCACCGAGTACGAGCGCTCCAAGCTGTACGACCCGACCTTTACGACCGAATTTCGTGAGGCAAGCCGATGAAGCACGCAAAATTTGTATCCTTTACCCTGTGCGGCGCACAGACTGTGCAAAAGGCGGTAAAACTCCTGCCGGATTTCCGGTGTGAGCGATACGCGAGGACGGCGGATGCGTCGCTCTCGGGCACGAGCCTGAAACGCTTTGCGCAGCAGGCAATGGTCGATTGCGACCTGATCGTGCTCGTGGGCGCGACCGGAATCGCGGTACGCGCAGTGGCGCCGTATTTGATGGGAAAAGCCTATGATCCGGCGGTAATCGTCATTGACGAGCAGGGAAAGTTCGTGATTCCGCTCCTGTCCGGACATCTGGGCGGCGCCAACGAGATTGCCAAAACACTTGCGGAAGGTCTGCAGGCTGTGCCGGTGCTCACCACCGCGACCGACGGACGGCAGGTGTTCGCCGTGGATACCTGGGCAAAAGCACACAGCTGTGCAGTCCTGGAGCCGCACTATATTAAATATGTATCCGGTGCGCTGCTCAGAGGGGAAACCGTGGGCGTTCGCTCGGATTTTCCGATAGACGGGCTGCTGCCCGCACGTATTGACCTCAAAAAAGACGCGGAAAGCGGGTTTACGATTGGATTTCGCACAGACGCACAGCCGTTTGCACACACGCTGCATCTCGTGCCGCGGATTGCATATCTCGGCATTGGCTGCCGCAAGAGCACGGGCGCGGATGCCATCGAGCAGACAGTTCAGGCGGCGCTTGCATCGGCAAAACTGCCTTGGCAGGCGATCTGCGGCGCGGCGAGCATTGATATCAAGCAGAATGAGCCGGGTTTGCTGCTGTTTTGCGAAAAACACGGACTGCCGTTCCGTACCTTTACGGCCGAGCAGCTGCAGGACGCACAAGGCGAATTCAGCCGGTCGGCGTTCGTGCAGCAGACCGTCGGCGTCGATAATGTGTGCGAACGCGCGGCTGTGTGCGCGGCACAGAACGGCACACTTATCTTGCACAAATTCGCGCAGAACGGCGTAACGGCGGCTGTCGCCGTGCCGGACTGGCGCGTGACGTTTGAAGAACGGGAGGGTGAAGCATGAAGCTGTATTGCATCGGCATCGGGCCGGGCGGCGAGGAGCAGATGACACTGCGCGCAGTGCGTGCTCTGGAAAAATGTGACTGTGTGGCAGGCTACGGCCTGTACCTTGATTTGATCGAGAACCTCATTTCGGGCAAGGAGCGCATCGAATCCGGCATGACACGCGAGGTTTTGCGCTGCAAAGCGGCGGTTGAGGCGGCAAAACAGGGCAAAACGGTCGCTGTTGTATCCTCGGGAGATGCGGGTGTGTACGGCATGGCGAGCCTGCTGCTCGAGCTTTGCGAGCACGAGCCGAACCTCGAGGTCGAGGTTATTCCGGGCATCACGGCGGCCTGCTCGGGCGGCGCCGTGCTCGGCTCGCCGCTGACGTGTGACTTTGCGTGCATCAGCCTGTCCGACCTGCTCACGCCGTGGGAAAAGATCGAGCAGCGTCTGCGCGGCGCAGCGGCTGGCGATTTCTGCATCGTGCTGTACAATCCGTCAAGTAAAAAGCGCACCGACCATCTGCGCCGAGCCTGCGATATTCTGCTGGAGATCGTGCCGCCGGAAACCGTCTGCGGTCTGGTGCGCAGCATTGGCCGAGAAGGCGAAAGCTGCACGCTTACAACGCTCGGTGAGCTGCGTAATACACAGGTCGATATGCTGACCACTGTGTTTGTCGGCAACAGCCGCACGCGCGTGATGGACGGCCGCATGGTCACGCCGAGGGGGTATCGCGGCGTATGAAGCTGATGATTTTCTCCGGTACGACAGAAGGACATGATTTGTGCCGGTTTTTGTCGAAAAATAACGTGCAGGCGGAGGTTTTTGTTGCAACAGAGTATGGCGCTGCGGTGATGGAGCCGATGGCGGGAATCACGGTTCACGAGGGCCGCTTGGATGAGCGGGAGATGGAAAAGCGATTGACCTCGGATACGCTGCTCATCGACGCAACGCATCCGTATGCAGCGGCTGTGACCGACAATCTGCGGGCGGCCTGCGCGAAATCGGGCGCACGCTACGAGCGGCTGCTGCGGCCTGCTCTGCCTTATCAGAACTGCGAAATCGTGCTGAACACAGCCGCTGCTGTTGACTGGCTGAACGCGCATCCGGGCAAGGTTTTGCTCACCACAGGCAGTAAAGAACTGGAAGCGTACACGGCGGTGCAGGATTTCCAAACGCGCCTGTTCCCGCGCGTGCTGCCGACCGCGTCGGTGCTCGAAAAGTGCGCCGCACTCGGCTTCCCGGGCGCGCACATCATCGCCATGCAGGGCCCGTTTTCGCAGGCGATGAACGCGGCGCTGCTGCGCGAGACCGGCGCAAAAATCCTCGTGACCAAGGACACCGGCGTGTCCGGCGGCTTTGCGGAGAAGGTCGCGGCAGCCGAGGAGGTCGGCGCAAAGGTACTGGTCATTGCGCGTCCGCGTGTGGAAAACGGCAAAAATCAGGTGGAAATGCAGGAATTTCTCACGGATTTGCTCGGCTTACAGCCGGAAAAAGTGCAGCGCATATTCACCATCATCGGGGCGGGCATGGGCACGGCGGACACGCTGACCGGCGAAGCGGTTCGCGCGTTGGAAACGGCGGAGGCGGTGTTCGCGACAAAACGGCTTGCGGCACTGTCGTCCAAGGCGGAGGTCTGCGCGTTCTCCGAGCTGGCTGAGCGGGCAATTTCCGGCAATGCCCGGCACACGGCGCTGCTTGTTTCCGGCGACGTGGGATTCTTCAGCGCGGCCGGAAAGCTGCGCGAGCTTACGCCTTTAGCGCCATATTCGGCAAGAGCTTTGGCACCTTCGCAGAGGGATCCT